>Ga0315292_10000874_pt1 | contig 15214 bp, 11 predicted proteins | sample YL17G13_0_MG_FD_204029 | JGI IMG/M metagenome (GOLD analysis project Ga0315292, IMG submission 204029) | Sediment microbial communities from Yellowstone Lake, YNP, Wyoming, USA - YL17G13_0 | ecosystem: Environmental > Aquatic > Freshwater > Lake > Sediment | place: USA: Wyoming | collected... | reverse complement strand
GCGACTGGTTCATGGACAATATCGGGGATCTGAAACCAACGCCAACTCTTAACTGGTTCAGACATGCTTTTGCACCAACTGCTGTGTTCATAAATTTAACTGATGAAAGATATGTGAAGATGACTGATCCTCACCAGCCGGGTGTAAAGCTATCTTTTAAACTTGAAAAGATCAATGATTTAAAAAAGGATGTCACCGGCAAAGTGAACCTGAAAATTCTTGACAGTGCAGGTAAAGCAATCTCAAAAGCCAGTTTGCCTGTCGCTTTTTTGGCTTTCGATCGATCATCGTTTCCGGTTGAAATTTCACTGCCAGAAAAAGCAGGAGGGTATTTGCTTTTGGCTGAATTTGTTTCAGATGGAGATGTAAGTCCCGTTATTTCCCGACGTTACATTAAAGTTGGGGAACTGTCTGATTACAAATTTTTTGAAATGAAAGAAGAATCACTTAAATAATCTTAATATCCCGGTTCTGTTTGTTCTGTTTGTGAATAAAAGTAAAGAACCTGTTTCAGTAAACAGTACAATTTATTATTCAAAAACAACTGTCTTATTGTTATAAACAAATACTCTGTCCTCAAAAACAAGCTGCATGGCTCTCGCAAGAGCTGCCGTTTCATTTTCCCTCCCTGCTTTAATAAGATCTGCAAGTTTGTGTGAGTGGTTTATTGTGGTAATCCTCTGAACAATAATTGGTCCGTCATCAAGATCATTTGTGACGAAATGAGCAGTTGCCCCGATTATTTTTACCCCGCGCTTATATGCCTGGTTGTAAGGATTTGAGCCAATAAAGCCGGCAGGAATGAATGATGGATATTGATAATCTTCAATTTAAATGAGCTGATAAATTCCGGCGACAGTATACGCATAAATTTGGCTAATATCAGATAATCGGGTCTATAGGGAAGTATGATATTCTTCTCAGGTACAGGATGTACTCTGACCATGGCATTGGCTGGCAACATTTGTCCAAATATGAATCCATTAAATTCTAACAATTGTATGCCATTCATAACTTTACATCATAATTAAAAATATTAAATTGAAAATATTTTGTGGTTATAAATTAATTTAACAATTTTGTCAAACTATTTTGTTAATAATTTTTCGGGTATGTAAATATGAAAGAGAGCAAGACAAAAGAAAACATAAAAGCTGCTGCAAAAAACCTTTTTTTCAAGAAAGGGAATATCCATGCCACCACACAGGATATTGCAGATGAAGCCGGTGTCAACAGAGCTCTAATTCATTATTATTTCAGCAGTCGTGAACAACTGTTTGTTGACATACTAAATGATGCCTTTCAAAATATAACAAAACGCCTTCAGAAAGCGATATCTTCCGACTCATCCTTCAAAGAGAAAATTGAGAACTTTGTAAGCACATATATTGATGAAGCAATTGAATTCCCTTACATGGAAAGTTTCATAGCCTCCGAATTCAACAGGTATTCTGAAGTAAACTTTTCCTTGATCACCAATGCATCAACAAATTCAACCATGGAAGGCTTCTTTAAAGAACTTTTGTTAGAAATGAATAAGGGGACCATACCAACAATGTCTCCGGAACAGTTCCTGATCAATATTACTTCAATGTGTTCCTTCCCATTAATTACCAGACCGCTCATTCAAAGAACCTTTAATATGGATGATAAAGCTTACCTGGAGTTTATCAGGAACAGGAAAGTTGAAATTTTAAAAATGATCTTCAAATAATTTTTTTGCAACGTTTTTAACAATTTTGTTAAACTAAAATGATAATTGAATATGTACAACATCAGAAGCAAAGAACAACTATTAATACAGATCTGGCAAAGGATAAAACCCTTAATGAATTTCAGGTCTGTCCTGTTATTATCATTAGTTGCATTTACTATACTTGTGGGGTCCCTGACTGAAGCCCAGGAAGCAAAGGAGATAATAACCAGGGCCGATGCCAAATCAAGAGGCCGTTATCTGGAACAGGAACTGCGCATGACTATCACCAGACCTGATTGGGAAAGAACCCTTACAATGAAGAGCTGGTCAAAAGGAACGCAATACTCAATGGTTCTTGTTACCGCGCCTGCAAAAGAGAAAGGACAGGTTTTTCTCAAGAGAGAAAAGGAGATGTGGAACTGGGTTCCTTCAATTGAAAGGCTCATTAAAATTCCTCCTTCGATGATGATGCAATCATGGATGGGTTCTGATTTTACAAATGACGATCTGGTAAAGGAATCCTCAATTGTAAATGATTATGATCATTCACTGCTGGGAAATGAAACCATCGATGGATCAGCCTGCTGGAAAATACAACTGCTACCTGAGCCTGATGCCCCGGTAGTATGGGGTAAAGTTATTTCATGGGTTGACAAAAACTATAATCAGAGGAAATTAGAATACTATGATGAAGATGGCACTCTCGTAAATACAATGTATTTGTCTGAAATAAAATTAATGAACGACCGGGAGATACCGACCCGGATGGAAATGGTCCCTGCGGGAGATAAGGGTAAAAAAACTGTTGTGGAGATCTTATCAGCCATCTATGAGAAACCCATCCCAGACTCATATTTTTCAATTCAAAATATGAAAATTGTCAGATAATCCTTACAGAAAATTTAAAAGTTATGAAGAAGAATTTATTAATGGCATGGAGGAATCTCTGGAGGAACAGGAGAAGGACGATGATAACCATTGCATCAGTCTTTTTCGGTGTGCTTATTGCAACTCTGATGTCGTCGATGCAGGAAGGATCTTACAGTTCGATGATAAAAAATGTGGTAAGACTTTACTCCGGCTATATCCAGATCCATGACAGGGACTATTGGAAAAATAAAGTTGTAAACAACAGTTTTGCTGTATCTGATTCCCTGGACTCTGATATCAGCCAGATAAAGGAGATAACCTCTTATACTCCCAGGCTTGAATCATTTTTGCTGGCCTCCTCGAGAGAGTTAACAAAAGGATCAAGAATAATCGGAATCGATCCTGAGCAGGAAAACAGAGTCACTGAACTTGAAAAACGGCTTAAGAATGGCACATACCTGAGAAAAGGTGATGAAGGAGTGCTTTTGTCTTCCGAGCTGGCGCGGTACATGAAGATGGAACCAGAGGATACAATTGTATTGATTGGCCAGGGATATCATGGAATGAGCGCTGCAGGCAAATATCCGGTTCGTGGAATAGTTAAACTGCCAAGTCCTGATCTCGACAAGCAGACAATATACATGGATCTCGGTGCAAGCCAGGAACTCCTATCTGCCGGCAATCGCATTACAGCAATTGTTGTTATGGTAAATGATGCCAGCGATATCCCTGTGGCAGTCACAAACATGAAATCTGCAATTTCATCTGAATATCGTGTAATGACCTGGGATGAAATGCAACCGGAGATACTCAGGATGATAAATTCAGATAAACAAGCTAATACAATACCTATATTGATTTTATATGTAATAATAGGATTTGGTATTCTCAGCACCGTAATGATGATGACCGTGGAGCGAAGACGCGAAATGGGTGTGCTCATAGCAATCGGAATGCAGAGAGGAAAGCTTGCCTCAGTATTGTTTTTCGAAATTTTGATAATTGCAGTTACAGGCATCACGGCAGGTTTTATTGGAAGCTTACCAATGATCTCCTATTTCTATAACCATCCGCTGCAATTGCCGGGTGAGACGGGACAGGCAATGGTTATTAAAGGATTTGATCCCTATATGTACTTTTCATGGGCCCCTCAGGTTTTTTACGAGCAGGTTATAATAATCCTGACGATTTCTTTGGTAATATCTCTTTATCCTATTGTTGTTACCAGGAAACTAAATGTCAGGAATGCAATTCACAGCTAAAACAAGTTTAATATAATACTCCAATAAAATGCTAATCTCTATATCGTGGCGAAATGTCTGGCGAAATAAGCTTCGCAGCATAATTATTATATCTGCCATTGCGATTGGTCTGACTGCCAGCATCTTCATGACATCATTTTACAGAGGGATGGCCAATCAAAGGATCGAAAAGGCTATCAGGACCGATATCGCACACATTCAAATTCACAATAGCAAATTCAGGGAAAATAATGACATCAACATGTATATCCCTGAAGCATCTGAAATAGCAAGCAAAACAAACACTCTTGATTCAGTAAAAGGCGTTTCAGCAAGAATAATTAGCTACTCGGTAATAGCTTCTGCCGAAACATCCGCAGGGATCAAGATCTCAGGAGTTAATCCTGAGGAGGAAACAAAGGTAACCGATATCCAGGACAGGATAACTGAAGGAACATACCTGAATGAAGGTAAAAAGAATCCAATAATAATCAGTAATGTACTTGCTGATAAACTAAAAGTCAGGCTTGGTTCCAAGGTCGTCCTGACAATGCAGGATATAAATAACAATATTGTTTCAGGGGCTTTCAGAATAACAGGTCTATTCGATACAAAAACCAAAAGTTTTGATGAATCGATTGTTTTTATAACCTACAGGGATGCTTCCATATTGATCGGCCTTCCGGCCGGAGCTGCACATGAAATTGCAATCAGAACCACAGGCAATGAGCAGATCAAAAAAGTATATGATAGAGTTCATTCGGACTACAATGGGTTAGAGGTGCTCACCTGGTCAGAGTTGAGCCCTGAACTTTGGTTCCTTACCGAAACAATGAATTATCTCATGTATGTCCTGTTTGTGATCATTCTTATGGCGCTGCTCTTCGGACTTGTCAACACAATGCTTATGGTTGTGCTTGAAAGGAAGAGAGAGATAGGTATTTTAATGGCTGTGGGTATGAACAAGGTAAGGATATTTACAATGATCGTCTATGAAACGGTTTTCCTTGCTCTTACCGGAGGCTTTTCAGGAGTTCTGGCAGGAACACTTATCTCAAAATATTTTGAGGCACATAAGATAGACCTTTCAAAGATGGGTAATTCCATAGAAGATATGGGATTTGATTCTCTTGTGAATACCTCAGTAGATTTCAGATTAATTGTAATTGTAACAATACTTGTTTTTCTGACAGGTATTCTGGGATCAATATTTCCGGCCTTAAGGGCCTTAAAAAATAATCCGTCTGAAACAATAAGAACTGAATAAATAATAAAAACCATGGCAATAATTGAAATTAAAGATCTTTCAAAGATCTATGATGGCTCCCAGATAGAAGTTAGGGCAGTCGATGGAATTAACCTGTCGTTCGGGAAGGGTGAATTTACAGCTATAGTCGGTCCCTCAGGTTCAGGAAAAACAACTTTCCTGAACCTTCTGGGCGGTCTTGACGATCCAACAACCGGAGATGTAATAGTCGACGGCGTAAATATTGGAAATCTTTCTGAAGGCAGAATAATTGATTTTCGTCTCCGGAATATCGGATTCATTTTCCAGGCATATAACCTGATTCCGGTATTATCCGCTGAAGAGAATGTTGAATTTATTATGGAATTACAGGGAAAGACAAAAAAAGAAAGAAAAGAACGCTCCAATGAACTGCTCGAAGCAGTTGGCCTGGCTGAAAGGAAATCGAGCCGGCCCGCTAAACTTTCAGGAGGTCAGCAACAAAGGGTAGCTGTCGCAAGGGCGCTTGCTTCCAAACCTAAATTTGTTCTTGCCGATGAACCAACCGCCAATCTCGATTCCAGGTCGGCTGAAAACCTGCTTGATATCATGGAGAAACTGAACAAAGATGAGAATATTACATTCATATTCTCTACGCACGATCCAAGAGTTGTTCGCAAAGCAAGAAGGGTCATTACTCTTGAGGATGGGAAGGTATTGCATGATGAAACCCCGGTAAATTAAACCTTTCATGGCTGAATGATTAAGTACAGTTCACTCCTTGCTGCTCAATGATTTTTTCGGAAAGATATTCCTGATCAGCCCTCTACTTTCCCGTGCATAAGCAGTTCGAGGGCTTCTTTAAATGATCCGGCAGCTACGATCTTTCCTGAATTGACAAAAAATATCTCATCTGCATTCTCTATGGTATTCAGACGGTGGGCAATAATGACCTTCGTTGTGGTGCCGGGAAGGTTACCGAGGATCGCTTCAAGCTGCTGTTCGGTGACAGTGTCTATATTAGCTGTTGCCTCATCGAGGATCAGCAATTCCGGCTTACGAAGGATAGCTCTCATGAAGGCGATTATCTGCTTCTGCCCGAGGCTGATCTGGTCGCCACCTGTCTGGACGGGTGTATCAAGGCCTTTGTCAAACCTCTTAAGTAGATTATTAAGCTGTACATCCTCAAGTGCCCTTTCAAGCTGGTCATTCGATAGTCCTGAACACTCAGGATTACCATAGAGAATATTATCGCGGACTGTTCCAGAAAAAAGCAACGGATCCTGAAGTATAACCCCTATCTTCGAAGCCCTCTCACAGGGAGTATAGGACCTGATATCCCTTCCATCAAGCAGAATGGTCCCTTTCGTTGCATCATATAACCGTGCCACAAGAGATGCAGTGGTGGTTTTTCCTCCGCCTGTGGGACCAACGAAGGCATAAGTTTTTCCTCTGTGAAGGTCGAAGCTTACCTTATGCAGGACATCTTTGCCATTTGGGTAGGTAAAAGAGACATTCCTGAAATGAACATATGATTCACTTGTTGCATCGCCATTGTCATCAATGATATGAAGGTTGTTCTCAAAAGAAAGCAGAAATGAAATCCTGTCCCAGGCAGCCAGTGCCAGCTGGAAGTTAGCCCAAAGAGCAGCCATCTGTCTCAGCGGATTATAAAAATGCGATATATATGAAATGAAACTTAACAGGAGCCCTATTGTAAAATAACCATTTATTATAAGCCATATACCCAGTGACAGAACAATAAGCTGGCCAAGGTTTGCGGCAAATGTATACACCGGTGCCAGTGTATTGTTGGCTATACCGGCCTGAACCGATCTTTTATAGTTTTCCTGATTAGCATCTGAGAATCTCCTCCTGAAGTAGTCGCGTCTGTTGAAGGCAACAACCACCCTGAAGTTTGCAAGGCTCTCCTGTATCTCGGCCGACAGGTCTCCCAGACTCTTCAGACTCGCTTCATTCTTCTTCCTGATCCACAGAGAAACGGTTTTTGTGAAGATCCACAAAAGTAATGCTGGTGCCAGTGCTGCCATTCCGAGTGAAAGATTTATGATAAGAAGTATAATCCCGGCTCCTGTCATATTTATCAGGCTGCCAATAAACTGCATCAACGACTGTGAAAAGAACTGATTTACCTTGTCGGTATCATTGTTAATCCTTGAAATCAGGTCACCTGCCTTGTTCTGGTTGAAGAAATCGAGAGGCATCTCCTGCAGCTTATTGAATACCGAATTCCTCAGGTTAAAGAGCATACGCTGACCGATTCCACCCATGAGACGCATCTGGACATAGTTAACGGCAAAAGCCATTACATATGTCGCAAGAAGAATCCCGGAAAAGACCAAGACACCATGGAAATTCTTTGTCTGAACATAAGTATCAATTGTATAACCTACCAGGTAAGGCCCCATAAGACTCAGCCCTGTATTGAGGAAGATGGCAGCAAAAGCAATGAACAGGTTGCGACGCTCTCCGCTTATAATGGTAATAAGCTTCTTCAGCGATGCCACTACCGGGAGTTGCTTCCCTGCTTTGTCCGATTGCTGATTCAGATTATAATTCATAATGATGAGTACTTCTTTGTGAATTATAGATCTGATTGTATTCAGGCGACTTCTCAAGAAGCTGCTTATGCCTTCCGGTGGCAATTATTTCACCTTCCATAATCAGGATTATCTGGTCAAAGTGTTTCACCGGGGAAATCTTCTGGGTTACTGACAAAAGTGTCAGCCCGGGATAGTTATTTTCGATGTTGCAGAGTATTTTATTCTCTGTTTTACGGTCAACTCTCGATGTAAAGTCGTCGAGCAGCAAGATTTTCGGATTGAGTGCGAGTGCTCTGGCAAGCATTATTCGCTGCTTCTGCCCCCCTGAAAGGCTTGTGCCTCTTTCAGAGACAACAGTTTCAAGCTTTTGGGGCAACGATTCAATGAAGTCTGACAGCTCCGCCGTTTCAACTGCTTTTTTAAGTGACTCGTCTGTAACAGAATCATTGAAGGCGATATTTTCCCTGAGGCTCATGTTGAAAATTACACTGTCCTGGAAAACAAAACCGATATGTCGGTGAAAAACCTCCCTTGAATAATTCTTTATGGCGAGTCCATCAATCTCAACCGATCCGGAATCGGGAGGGATAAGATTTGAAAGAAGATAAAGCAGCTGGCTCTTACCTGCGGCTGTAGGGCCTATTATTGCGACCTTTGTACCGGCAGCTACCGAAATGGATATATTTTTCAGAATTGGCTTCTCTCCATAACTCAGGCAGATGTCAATCAACAGTATATCTCCTTTTATACCGGTATTTACAGTACCTGTCTCTACCGGCGGAGGCTCGTCGAGCACCTGCTTAATCCTACCATACGATGCAGTTGCTGAGGCAATTATGTTACTCATGAATCCGATCATCATTACCGGGAAGATAAGCATGATTATGTAGCTGTTGAATGCTGCAAAGCTTCCCAGAGACAGATTACCTGTAACAACGTAGTGCCCTCCAAGTGCCAGTATGACTACAACGGCAAGGTTTGCCACGAACATTATTATCGGAACCAGGATGGAAAAGAGTCGCATTATCGATAATCCCAGATCACGTGATACGACATTCTTTTCAAGGAACTTCATGCACTCCGGTTGCTGGGAGTTCAGGACGCGGATCAATGCTGAGGCAAGAATGCTTTCATTGATTATCCTGTTGAGAGCATCAATGACTTCACGGCTCTTCTTGAAAATTATCTTTACCTTTCTGAAAACGATGAAGAAAGCAGTGGCAATTACAGGTACAATCAGGAGAACACAGATTGCCAGCTTCCAGTTTATGGTAATAAGCAGAACTGCAGTTCCGATAATTACGAAAAGGGATGATATGATTGTGACAAATGCCTGTGAGACAAACATCTTTACAGAATCCATGTCGGATGTAAGGTTTGTCAGCAGTTTTGCCGGATTGGCTTTAAGAACATATGAATAGCTATGCCTGGAGATACTGTCTGACAGCTTGTTACGCAGATCCCTGGCAACTCTTTCCCCTGTGAGGACCTGAAGAACTCCCTGCAGGAAAGTAAATACAAAAATTCCTGCAGCAGCAACAAGAAACTCGGTAATTACAGAGGCGGCATTAAACCTGCCATCTGAAAAAGAATCGATGGCCCTTTGTATGATCTTGGGTAACAGGAGGTTTATTGCACTACCCGCCAGGGCCATAAGGATGAGGACAATGACAATCCACCTGTAAGGAATCAGAACAGAAAACAACCCTTTTCCGCCAGCTTTGCCCTTTTTTTTGTTATTTGAGGAATCGTCCATCCTTTATCAGAATAATCTGCAAATAAACTTATTTATTGCCAATCTATTTCTATTAAAATAAAGCTTAATTTAGATTATTTACAGGTCATCGAAAAGCAGTTGGCGCGGGAGCGAACGCGCTGGTTCGGGAGATATCTCATTTTGTACACTTGTTTTCCATATTATGAAGTAATATTTTGCTTTAAATTTAAAATTTAGCTATGAAGACTTATTATTCTCTTACTATATATATTTCTGGTGAAGGGATTTTCTTACTGGTGGCACTTTCTGACTTACAGTAATATTCCTGGAGCATATTCACTGAAAATCTTCTCATCCTCTGATTTTAACGAATTTTACGATGGAATGAAAAAAAATTCAGAAAGGCCTAATTGCAATTAATCTTTATGAGATTAACTTGCGAGCTCTTAAAGAATTTCATGTTATGCGGTTTCATTTCTCAATCTTATTTTTTTTAATAGCTCCTTTTAATTTAATTGTTGCAAAGGAACCCGTAATCAGAGCTTTCAAAACGGAACAGTCACCTGTTATTGATGGAAACCTGAATGAGTTAGTATGGAATATCACCATCCCATTTTCTGATTTCAGAATGGTTGAGCCAACTCCTGGATCCGATCCTACAGAAAAAACTGAAATTAAAGTAATATATGATCTGAAAGGGATTTACTTTGGAATCAGATGTTATGACAGCGAACCACGAAGAATAGCTGCAAATACAATGGAGCATGACAAATCTGAAGAACGTAATGAAGATCAGATTAGTCTTTTGCTTGATCCTTTTCAGGATAAAAGAAGTGCCTATATATTCATCATAAATCCTAAAGGAGCAAGAAGTGAAGGATTTGCCAGCGGAGAACATTATGATCTTGGATGGGACGGTCTGTGGGAAGCCAGATGCCAGACAGATTCTGAAGGATGGACAGGTGAAATATTCATTTCATTCAAGACCATTTCCTTCAATCCGAAATTAACTTCCTGGGGTATAAATATAGAAAGGTATATTGCCCGGAAACAGGAAGTCATAAGGTATTCAGGAATCAGTCTAAATAGCTTTTTTTCAAATCCTAAGGAAGCAGGTCTGATTGAAGGAATTGAAAATATTAAACAAGGATTAGGTATAACCTTCAGACCTTACGCAAAAGTGTCCAGAAATGATAACAAAACAGATGACACAGGCCCTTCCAAAGATCTAAAAGGTGGTTTTGATATATACAAAAACATCGCGCCAAACCTTGTTGGAGCTGTGACCATTAACACTGATTTTGCCGAGACCGAAGTTGATGCGCGAAGACTTAATTTAACAAGATTCCCTCTATACTATCCTGAGAAAAGAACCTTTTTCCTTGAAGGATCAGATATTTTTGACTTTGGAAGTACATCATCGTCCACATTTCTTCCTTTTTTTAGCAGACGCATCGGATTGATTGAAGGCCAACAAGTACCTCTAAAATGGGGAACGAAGCTTTTTGGTAAAATCAGTAATACTAATATCGCTATCCTTGATGTTCAGTCCGGATCGTCTGAAATGACTGCTCCAACCAATATGTTTGCAGGAAGAATATCTCAGAATATATTTGATGAATCGAAAGTTGGTGTGATCCTTACAAATGGGAGTCAGTCCGGGAAACAAAATACCCTTGCGGGAGCTGATTTCAAGTATAAAACATCGAGATTTATGGGTAGCGATAACTTCTCTGTTGATCTATGGGGAGTGAAAAACTGGAATGAGGCAAAAGGTGGAAACAAGAATGGCTTTGGTTTTAAGATCGATTATCCCAACGACCTTATTGATGCTGCTGTCAGTTACACCTTTTTAGGAGATTCCCTGGATCCAGGGTTGGGATTTCTTCCACGGAGTGCCTATCATTCATTGTATACTTCATTTAATTATATGCCCAGACTTGAAAAGGGTTGGATAGGTAATTTAGTCCGTCAGTGGTTTTTTGAACTTCAGATGACAAATTACTGGAACCTGAACGGAGACCTTGAAAGCAGGCGAATATTCACTGCACCAATAAATTTCCGGACAGAAAGCGGTGAACATATTGAATTTAATGTTATTCCAAACCGGGAAGTCCTGCCTGTCGATTTTGAGGTCGCTGAAGGGATTATAATACAGAAGGGAGATTATAGCTTTTTAAACTACCGTTTTGAAGTCAATACTGCATCATACAGGAAAGTACAATTCGATTTTAGTTACAGATTTGGAGAATTCTACGATGGACATTATAATGATATTGAAACTGGGGTAACCTTAAAGCTTGATGGTTATGCTACAATTGAATTGGGTGCTAATCTGGTCAGAGGAAATCTTCCGGAGGGTAATTTCTCAGAAAATGTCTACTTCACAAAACTTAATCTTTACATTACCCCGGATCTGGGAATTACTAATTATGTTCAGTTTGACGATATCACTAACCAGATTGGGTATAATGGACGTTTTTTTTGGCAGATACGTCCCGGGAATACTATTTATTTGGTTTACAACAATATTACTGAAAGACTATATGATCCTGATAAAAGATTTCAAATGAAAGAAGATCAGATATTGTTTAAGGTACAGATGAGTATAAGGTTCTGAAGAACTGGTTCCAACTTTTGTCCTGCTGGCTGGCAGGGTATCTCAACAATAGCTATGCTTTGAACCTGAGCCGATAATCCTTTCCCACCAATTGTCTTTCAGTTCAACACGGGCATAACCTCAGAAATTTCCGGACGGATTCATTTTCTGGTAATCAGGAACTTAGATTGCGCATGCAAATAAGACCTCTCCTGAATATCAGAAAGCTCTGACTGCACGTAATATAGCATCTTCATTCCTGTTATGATTGCTCTTGCTTCCATAGTAGAAACTTACTGCCCATGCCCCGAACTTATCCTGAGTGGAACTCCAGTAGTAGGTCTCCTTAAAACCACCCAGCCCTCTTTCATGGAGGTTTGTATACATCAGATGCAGTTCATTTATTGAAGGAAGAAACCAGTCATCATACCCATTAATCTCCAGATAATAACATAATCGTGCTGCATTCATGGCATCAGAACAACCATTTACTATGTCTTCTGTATTTTTAATACCTGATCCTACTACCCTTCCCGCTGCTCCGGGAGGAACACAATTGCCCCAAATTGTATTCTTGCTTTGATCCAATGGTGCACAGACAAGACCATGTTCTCCTGTTTCATCAATATAAAATATATAACCCCCATTTATAAACTCTCCCAGAATATATTCAGCTGTAAAAGTTTTATCTGCACCAAAAACTGTTCCTTTTTCATTTGCCGCAACGATTCGGTAGTGGTAAGTCGTTCCCGATGCCAGACCTGTGACATTGGCACTAACCCTGACCGGAGAGTTTCCTGTCAGAGGACTTCCTGAGGCTGTTATAAGATCCAAATAACTTGTATCTGTACCAAATTCAAAAGAAATATCCGTTGATAAGGAATTTGGATTGACTATACCATTCAATTGTACTGTTACCGGTGTAGTATTTGCCACCGGGTTGGTTTCGGCCAGAGGAATTCCCCCAGGGGTAGCGAAAGTAATATCATTGCCTGTTTTAGATCCGAATGAGTTGGTTGCGACTACTCTGTAATGATATATAACACCAGGCTGTAGATCTGTAACAGCAGCACTTACATTTGAAAGGGAGGTGCCTGAAACCGGATTTTGAGCGGCCTCAGTTTTGCTTCCATAATTACTATCAGTTCCGTATTCAAATATAACAAGTGCAGAGGAATCGTTGGGATTAACCTTGCCATTCAATGTTGCAGCTTTAGTTTGAATATTTGTAGCCGGGTATGTATCAGCAAACGGGACTTTTATTCCCACTACAGGCGTTACACTTTTAACATCAGGGGCATCGATCAGATCAACAAGAATTACGCCGTTTGCACTTCGTGATCCATAAATTGAAGCTGCCGGCCCTTCAAGGACCTCTATCGATTTCACCATCTGTGGTTTGATATCAGTTATTGAGCTTACGGGAATACCATCAACTATATACAGAGGATCATTGCTTCCAAAAATAGAAGAGTATCCCCTGATGCGCACCTGATCTCCATAGACGAGGATACCCGGCACAGTACCTTTCAGCATTTCAAAGATTGAGGTATATGCAGAAGATCTTCTGTCATTACCGTCAATTTTATAGACCGATGTGGTAAGATCCCTTCTCTTTTTGGTACCATAACCAATGTTAATTTCCTCTTCGTCTTCAGAGCCCTGGATATTACTCCCGGTTAAATTCTTCTCCGGAAAAGAACTCGAATAAGTAAAATTTATCCTTGTTCTTCCATTGATTATTTCTTCAATTTCACCGTATACCATTGAATAAACACCAATTGATTCTGTGTAAGGTTTGACCCGTGCTGTATAAAATCCCCTCTCATCAGTAATGATATCAGATGTTTTGGAGTCAATCATTATAAAGGCCCCAACAACCGGGTAGTGATACTTATCGGTTACATAACCTGTAATAATTTGTTTATTAGATTTTTTTTGTCCGTTCGAAAGGGATAAAAATCCTGAAATTAAAAGGAGAAATATAATAATGCTTGAGGGCTTCATACTTCTACAACAATTTTATTTCATCCGACAATATAAAGACCTTTAAGAATCATCTTACCCTGTGGGAAACACATATTCTTTGAAAAAGTTCTTATTATTCAGGATCAATCTCAACCATTTTTAAGTTAAACCCCATAAATATGTGGTTTTGAGTTCTTATTGTCTCCTATCGTTTGTCAAATCATTAATTCAATATTTATTTTGAAGTTACAAAATAAAAAAAAATTAGATGCTGATGCCGATTTTGAAAGTAAGTTGTACAAAGAGAGTGAGGTTGAATTTCTCCTGTTGCCCGGACCGAAGATCTGGATATCCCTGTTGTTAATACATTTCTGACCCTGTGAATAACTCATATCCGTAATCCTTTTTAATAAATCTATTTTTGATTGCCAATTCAAATTAAATGAGCATCAGGAGGATAAGGTTCAGGAAAGAATACCGATTAACAGGTCGTCTTGTCATTATCATTACTTTCCTGCTATCCTTCATAATTATACCAAAGCCGCACAGGGCTGCTATGATCTCTTTTTTCAGCACGAAATGCAGGAATTATCAGCAGGTCTATAGCAAAAAACTGAATGACAGGATCACCGACTACGCTGACCAGGCAAGATTTACAGGGATAAAAATATGTGATGATGAAGGTGATATACGAAAAAGGGTTTTAACAGGACAATTAGCAAGGATCAGAGGCGGGAGACGTTATATTATTGAAAAAATGTCACACAGCTACCCATTTCTTACGCATGACAGTAAAAGAGTGCTCAATCAAATATCGAGACGGTTCAGGAAAAAAGTTAAAAGAGACGGTCTTATGGGATCAAGGTTCGTAATTACATCAATGACCAGAACCTCTGAAAATGTCAGAGGCCTTGGCAGGGATAATATAAATGCTTCGGAGAACAGCCCTCATCTGAACGGAAATGCTTTTGATATTTCCTATGCACAATTTTCATTCATAAAGCTCAATGTCACGGAATGTGATAGATGGTATATGAAGGAAGCTCTTGCAGAAGTTATCTGGCAAGTGAGAAAAGAAAAGCAATGCTGGGCAACATATGAACGGAATCAGGGCTGTTTTCATATTGTATCAAGGTAATTATAATGTATTAACACAATCAGAATGATTAAATAAACCGGGAATTCTGATTCATTTAAAGCAACCAGAGCGCGGGCAAGTAAGGGCAAACATATCAATAACCTGGACCCAAGGGAAGAAAACTTCCTGAACCTTGAATCTGTGAATGATGTAACTTTTTTCAAAAAAAGTGTAACAGTTTAAAGGTTCAAAACCT
>Ga0315292_10000871_pt1 | contig 15217 bp, 13 predicted proteins | sample YL17G13_0_MG_FD_204029 | JGI IMG/M metagenome (GOLD analysis project Ga0315292, IMG submission 204029) | Sediment microbial communities from Yellowstone Lake, YNP, Wyoming, USA - YL17G13_0 | ecosystem: Environmental > Aquatic > Freshwater > Lake > Sediment | place: USA: Wyoming | collected... | reverse complement strand
CGCGGCTCAGGGTCCCGACGCCGCCGTTTCGTGCGGTGGACTCGCTCGCGGAGCTGCGCATCGCCGTGCGCCAGCTCGGGCTGCCCTGCGTGCTCAAGACGCGTCGTCTCGGCTACGACGGCAAGGGCCAGCGCTACCTGCGCAAGCCGGCCGACCTCGAGCCGGCATGGAACGCGCTGGGCACCGTGCCGCTGATACTCGAGGGTTTCGTCGACTTCGAGCGCGAGGTGTCCATCATCGGCGTGCGCAGCACGAGTGGTGAACTGCGCGCCTACCCGATCGTCGCGAACACGCATCGCGACGGCATCCTGCGCGTGACGCTGGCGCCGCACCGCAACCCGCAGCTGCAGAAGAGCGCCGAAATCCACCTCCGGCGCGTGCTGCGGCATTTCGACTACGCGGGCGTGCTCACCCTCGAGTTCTTCGTCCACAAGGGCAAGCTGGTCGCCAACGAGATGGCGCCGCGCGTGCACAACTCGGGGCACTGGACCATCGAAGGCGCCGCCACCTCGCAGTTCGAGAACCACCTGCGCGCCATACTCGGCCTCCCGCTTGGCGACACCAGCCCGCTCGGCCACAGCGCGATGCTCAACTTCATCGGCCGACTGCCCGATCGCGACGCCATTCTCGCGCTGCCGGGCGTGCACTGGCACGACTACGGCAAGGAAGCGCGCCCAGCTCGCAAGCTCGGTCATTGCACGGTCGTGGCCGCAGGCGCCGTCGAGCGCGACCGGCTGGTACGCAAGGTCCTGCGCAAGCTGCCGCCGCGCTGAAGGCCGGGCCCGGCCGGCGGGCCGTGCCACGGCCGGTCGGCCGAATGTGACGGAGCGCGCGGAATACCCTCCTACCGGCTCCCGTATAGTACGCAGGGGTATCGAGCACAGCGATGTACCTGGAACACTTCAAGCTCACGGAACTCCCGTTCCGGCTCAGCCCGGACCCGGCGTTCCTCTATCCGAGCCAGATCCACTCCCGCGCCAAGGCGTACATGGAGTCCACGATCTGGTTCACCGACGGCTTCGTGGTGATCACCGGCGAGATCGGCGCGGGCAAGACGACGCTGATCGAGTCCTTTCTCAGGGAAATCGAGCAGGACGTGGTGGTCGCGCAGATCAACCAGACCCAGGTCTCGCCGACCGAGTTCCTGCAGGGCCTGCTCGCCCAGTTCGGTTTCAATCCGTTCCGCATGCGCAAGGCCGAGCTGCTCGCCACGCTCAACAACTTCCTGATCGAGCAGTACGCGAATGGCCGCAAGGTGCTGCTGATCGTCGATGAAGCGCAGAACCTGTCCAACAAGGTGCTGGAGGAAGTGCGGCTGCTGTCCGGCATCGAGACGACGAAGGAGAAGGTGCTGCGCATCATTCTCGCCGGCCAGCCCGAATTGAACGCCAAGCTCGACTCGGATGACCTCATCCAGTTGCGCCAGCGCGTGCGACTGCGCTTCCACCTGAACGCACTGAGCGAAGACGAGATGGGCGCGTATGTGCGACATCGCCTGGCGGTGGCAGGCGCGGTCGACCGCGAGATCTTCACGCCGGACACGTTCCCGCTCATCTTCCGCTACACGGGCGGCATACCGCGGCTGACCAATACGCTCTGTGACACCTGCCTGCTGGCTGCGTTCGGCCAGGACCTCGAGCTGGTCAGCCTCGAGACCGTGCAGCAGGCGATCGACGAACTGCAGTGGCAGGAGCCCGCGGAGCGCACGCACGGCAACCTGCCGGCAGCGAGCAACGACGACACCGCGCCACACGCGTTGCCACCGGTCGGCGAGGTCGTGCTGAGCCTGAAGGGCGTGGAACTCGACCGCGCCCTGCTGGTACCGGGTCGCTTCGTGATCGGTCGCACGGCCGACAACGACATGCAGATCGACAGCAAGTTCGTCAGCCGCCACCACATGCAGCTGGTGATGTCGCTCGACGGCTGCGTGGTCGAGGACCTCAACAGCACCAACGGCGTGTACCTGAACGGCAAGCGCGTCCGCAAGCACAAGCTGCTGCCCGGCGACATCCTCAAGCTCGGCCTGCACGAGCTCACCTACTCGCGTGCCGACCTGTCGTCGGGGCCGGCACCGGACCCGCGGGCGACGCAGACCACGGTGCTGAGCGATGCGGATTTCGACACGGACGATGAGGACGCCGACCCGGACGACCCCGACGACGGCAGGCCTTCCTACTCCTCGATGCCGCGCGGGTCGTAGCCGGCCTGCATGTCGCGGTAATCGCGCCGCCTCATCCACAGCAGCGCCCCGATGGTGATGAACGCGCCGCCGGCCACGAACAACAGGCTGCGTGGCGAATTCTCGACCCACCATGCGGCTACGAAGCAGCCCGCACCGGCGATGACCGCCGCGTAGGGAATGGCTTCGTACAGCGGGCGTGGCAGCCACATGGCAGCGTCAGCCTGTGCCGCCGACCGTCAGTGCGTCGACGCGCAGCGTGGGCTGGCCGACACCCACCGGGACTTCCTGCCCTTCCTTGCCGCAGGTCCCGACGCCGTCGTCGAGCTTGAGGTCGTTGCCGACCATCGAGACGCGGGTCATGACTTCCGGTCCGTTGCCGATCAGCGTTGCGCCCTTCACCGGCCGCGTGATCCTGCCATTCTCGATCAGGTACGCCTCGCTCGCCGAGAACACGAACTTGCCCGAGGTGATGTCGACCTGCCCGCCGCCGAAATTCCGGCAGTAGAGGCCGTGGTCCACCGAGGCGATGATTTCCTCGGCCGGATGCTGGCCGGGCAGCATGTAGGTGTTGGTCATGCGCGGCAGCGTGAGCGCGGCAAAACTCTCGCGCCGCCCGTTGCCTGTGGGCGCGACGCCCGTCAGTCGCGCGTTGAGCTTGTCCTGCAGGTAGCCGCGCAGGTAGCCGTCCTCGATCAGCGTGGTGCACTGCGTGGGCGTGCCTTCGTCGTCGACATTGAGCGAGCCGCGCCGCGCCGCGAGCGTGCCGTCGTCGACGATGGTGACGCCGCGCGCCGCGACCTGCTGGCCGATCCGGCCGCTGAATGCCGAAGTGCCCTTGCGGTTGAAGTCCCCTTCGAGCCCGTGGCCCACGGCCTCGTGCAGCAGCACGCCGGGCCAGCCGGCGCCAAGCACGACGGTCATCGTGCCGGCCGGCGCAGGCACGGCTTCGAGGTTTACCTGCGCCGTGCGCACGGCCTCCTTCACCAGCAGGCGCCAGCGCTCGGAGGCCAGGAATTCCGTGTAGGCGAAGCGGCCGCCGCCGCCCGCGTAGCCCTGCTCGCGTCGGCCGCCCTGCTCGATGATGACGCTGACGTTGAGCCGCACCAGCGGGCGAACGTCGCCGGCCAGCGTACCGTCGCTGGCCATGATCAGCACGATGTCATGCGAGGCCGAGAGGCTGGCCATCACCTGCGTAATGCGCGGATCGAGCGCACGGGCCTCGCGGTCGATCTGCTCCAGCAGCCTTACCTTGTCGTCGTCGGCCAGGCTCTCGACGGGGTCGACGGCCGTGTACAGCTGGCGACCACCCGTGGCGTGCCAGGCCTGCACCGCACCGCCCGAACCCGAGCGCGAGATGGCGCGCGCCGCATGCGCGGCTTCGAGCAGCGCGGGCAGCATCACCTCGTCCGAGTAGGCGAAGCCGGTCTTCTCGCCGGCCAGCGCGCGCACGCCGACGCCCTGCTCGATGCTGTGGGCACCGTCCTTGACGATACCGTCCTCGAGCGCCCACGACTCCTCGCGCGTCTGCTGGAAGTAGATGTCGCCGAAATCGACGGCGTGGCCCATCACGTCGCCGAGCACTCGCGCGACTCGATTCTCGTCGAGCCCGGCCGGTCCGAGCAGTGCGGCGCGCGCGACCGCCAGTGGATCGCCGCCGGCGCCGCCACTCATCAGCACGGCGGACTGCGGGGCAAAGAGCGGCGGCGGGATGTCTGCTTTCATGATTCCTGGCGGGGTGCGGCGGCGGTCAGTCGACGATGCTGGACGGCCGGGAAATCCTGCCGCAGGCGGCGCTGTCGCGCGAGGTCCAATTCTGCCGTGATCACGCCCGTTCCGCGCGGCAATCGCGCCAGCACGCGACCCCAGGGTTCGACGATCATCGAATCGCCGTGTGTCTCGCGCCCGTTCTCGTGGAATCCCGACTGCGCGGGGGCCACCAGGTAGCAGAGGTTCTCCACTGCGCGCGTGCGCAGCAGCAGTTCCCAGTGGGCGCGGCCGGTCGGCACCGTGAAGGCCGAGGGCAGCGTGAACCATTCGGCGCCCTGGCTCAGCAGTTCGCGGAACAGCTCGGGGAAACGCACGTCGTAGCAGACGGCGAGACCCAGGCGGCCCGCCGGCGTGTCGACCGTGACCGGCTGCACGCCGGGCCGCACGGCCCGCGATTCGCGATGGCTTTCGAGCTTGCCGGGTACGTCGACGTCGAACAGGTGAATCTTGTCGTAACGGGCGGCTTCGCGCCCGGTTGCGTCGTGGACCAGGCTGGCAGCCGCCACGCGCGGCTCCCCGGGAACCCGCAGCGGCAACGTACCGCCCACGATCCACAGCCCGAGTTGCCGTGCGCTGCCGGACAGAAAATCCTGGATCGGCCCGGAACCGTGGTCCTCGGCCACGGCCAGCTTGTCCGCTTCGCCGCGACCCATGAAGGCAAAGTTCTCGGGCAGCACGGCGACCACGGCATCCTGCGCCTTGGCCTGCTGCAGCAGGTCACCGGCAACGGCGAGATTTTGCGCGACGCTGGCGCAGGAGGTCATCTGGATGGCGGCGACACGGGTCACGGCAAATTTCCTGTGGGAGGTTCGGTGCTGCCTGCAGCCGCTTCGTCGACGGCAGGCGCGGAGATGCGCTGCACGACGGGCGCGGCCCACGGCCCGCTGACATGATAATAGGCGCGGGTCAGGCCCTGCAGCTGATCCTTGAAAAGCTGTGACAGCACCAGCACGCCGGCACCGATCACCGGACCGGCCGCGAGTGCACCGGCAACCGCCAGTGGTCCGGTGGGATTGCCGCTCACGACCAGAGTCTGGTCGTAGTCCTCGCTGCCGAGACCGGTGCGCCCGACGATACCCATGTCGATGGCCGGCCCCTTGACCAGCAGGTTCTGCGTGTAGGCATTGCCGGCCCGCACTTCGAAATCGCCCCGCACGCTGTTGAACGCCATGCCTTCCTCGGTGACGTCACGAAAATCCAGCGCCAGGCGGCGCGGCAACTGCGCGACGCTGAGCAGTCCCAGCATGCGACCCGCGCCCGGCTCGATCTCACGCAGCCGACCGTCCTGCAGGTTGATTCGCAGGGTCCCGTCCATCGTCTTCAGTACGTCCGTCGACGGGCCGCCGGGCCACCACAGGCTGGCCACGATCGTGGCCTTCTTCGCATCGATCACGTCGCGGTAGGCGAGTGAGCGGGCCGCGGCGGAAAAATCGGTGCTGCTGAATTCGGCCTCCAGCCGCGTGCGCGGTCCGCCCTGCTCCATCCACCAGCTGCCCGTGGCGGCGATCTCGAATCCCGGCGCGGAGGTCTTGATGGAATCGAAGGTCAGGCCACGGGACTCACGCGACAGACTGGCCTCGAGCCGGCCGAAACGGCGTGACTGCCAGCTGAAGTCCTCGGCCCGCGCCTTGATCGCCGGCAGGGTGCGCGGATCGACCGTGCTGCTGTCGGTCGCGCCCGTCGCCGGACTCGCGGCGGACTCCCTGCTCACCAGCGCGAGCAGCTGCATGTCGAGTACGATCGGCCGCCCGCCGCTGAGATCGTCCGGAATGGTGACCTGGCCGGCAGCGCGTGGGCCACTCACGGCGACGCGCCAGAGATCGCCCTCGGCGCGCAGCCGCGCCACCACGTCATTGAACTCGAAGCCGAACACCGTCGCGCGATCGAGATGCACGTCGACCGGGCCCAGCCAGTCCATCAGCCGCTGGCCGTCACCGCGGCCAACGGCCGGGCCAGTCTTCGACAGCGCGAGCCACTCGCCGAGGTCGAACTGCGGCCAGTCGCCGCTCACCAGCAGACCCGGCTGCGCCGGCAGCGACACGGGCTGCCCATCGAAGCGGGCCGCGCCACGTTCGAGACGCCACTGGCTGTCGCGCGCCGCGAAACGCAGCCTGGCGCGCGCGCTGCCGGACTCGACGCTCACGTCGTTGGAGCGTGAGCCGGGGATTTCCAGTCGGACCCGTGTCGGACGCGTCTCGCCGGCAGTCTTGGCGAACGGTTGCGGCGCCTGGATACCCAGTCCGGCTAGACTGCTGGCCACGTCGAAGCGCATGGGCCACGCGCCATCGCTGCGGCGCTTTTCGATGCGGCCCTGCAGCTGCCAGTCGGTAGCCCCGCTCATCGTGATCGTGGCCGGCAGCCCGACGAATGCCGGCAGCAGCGCGCCGGCGGCGCGGCCCTGCGCGGTGAGGTCGATGGCCGCATCGAGGTCGCGCGACAGGCGGCCCGGACTGGCCGACAGCTCGAACGGCCCGTCGAGGATCGTGCCGCGCAGGCCGGCGGCTTTGACTTCGTAGTTGTGCAGCTCGAAGTTGCCCTGTACGCGCTGTGCCGGGGCGCGCAGGGCGGGCAGCGCGACGGTCACGCCGTCGAGCATCGCCCGCACGCGGTAGTCACGCAGCGGCCACGGCTTCGGCAGCGTCGCCAGGACCTCGTCGGAGATCACCGGCAGCGTGAGCTGCACGTCGTATCGTGCGGGTCCGCTGCCGGTCAGCGACATGAACTGATCGCCGATGACCGGCCCCAGCGGGCTGCCCTGCAGGTAGGCAAGGGCCTGCCGCAGGTCGCCGCTCGCCTGCCCGTCGATCTGCAGCACGGGCGCCCTGTACTCCGCCATCACGAACTTCGCCTGGCCGAGCTTGAGAGCGCCGAGTTCGCCCCCGGTCAGCGACGCTTCGATCGAGGCGTTGTGGAAGCGCACCGCGCCCGAGGCCCGCGTCACCGGCGCGAACCCCGGGTAGTAGTCGAGTGTCACGTCGCGCACATCCGCAGTGGCGGTGAACTCGCCCTCGCCGTCGCGGAACGGAAACTTTCGCACCGGCCCGTGGTAGCGCAGCCGGCCATTGCTGGCGGTGCCGGCAATGAAGGCGCGATCGAGCCAGGCGATGGTTCGTTCGCGCAGGCGGCCTACGGGCAGGACCTTCGGCACGATGGCCACGTCGACTTCGGGCACCTGCGCATCGAGCGTCAGGATCGGCGAGACACCCGCGCGCTCGAATTCAAACTCGACATCGACCTTCGCACGACCCTGTCGGTGTTCGAGCTGCACGCCTTGTGCGCTCGCGATCCAGCGCGCGCCTTCCTTGCGCCAGCCGCCGTCGGCGACGACGCGCTCGAACGCCAGCGGTTCGGCGAACAGGCGTGGCCACTCGAACACGGGCTGGTCGCCGCGCAACTGCAGCTTGCCGCTGCGATCGCTGCCCTCCAGCAGCAGCGACAGGCCGGACACGCCCGGAAATCGCCCCTGTGGCTGCACGCCGATTGCGGCCAGGTCCGCCTTCACCGAGAAAGTCGGCGCCAGGCCGGCACGCTCGCGACCGAGCTGCAAGCGCAGCGCCTGGACCCGCCCGCTGGGGGCGAGTCCTGCGAACCGGTCGAGGGAAGGTGGCCCGAACGCCAGCGCCAGCGGCCAGACCTGCCCGAGATCGAGGCGGTCGACATTGAGATCCAGTGCGAAGCGCGACACCGGCTTGCCGCTCCAGCGTCCCCAGACCTGGGTCTCGTCCGCCTTGCCGGCAACGCCGGGCCGGGTGCGCAGCCCGTTGACCCGGAACACCCAGCTGCCGTTTTCCTGGCGCAGGCGCAGGTCGCCTTCCAGCACGCCATACACGGCAGCGGCAGGCAGCGGCGGCGCAGCGCGCTGCACCATCTGCCTGGTGACCGTTGCGTTGCGCATCCGGGCTCCGGGTGCAAGCTCGAGCCGCGGGTCCGTGATGCGCACGGTCTCGATTGCGGGCACGGCGCGCGCCGGCAGCTTCAAGGCCACCTCGCGCAGGGCGAATTCGAGCTGCAGCCCCGATACCCGGCCCTGCCGCAGCGCCAGCACGCCGCGTACCGGCCCGGCACCCGCGGTCGGCACCGCCACCGAGCTCGGCAGGAAGTCCCGCAGGCCCGCCAACCGCAGCTGGTCCGCATCGACCTCGACTCGCGCGTCGAGCTGTTCGCGCATGTCTAGCGAGCCTTTCAGGCGCACCCGGAAGTCGGCCCTTGTGCCGAGTGCCTGCGGCAGCGTCGTGTTGCCTTCCATGACGACGGTGTCACGATCGCGGCGCAGCTGCGCGTCGAGCCGGGTGAGCTCGATCGGCGCGCGGCCGGTCTTGAGGTCGCGATAGACGACCACAGCATCCTCGACGATCAGCCGTCCGGCCGGAAGCCGGTCGAAATCGAAGGGCGGGCGATCGGCGGGGCGCTCACGCAGCCCGAGCAACCGGATGCGGCCATCGGCGAGGCGCACGATCGTGACGCGCGGCTCGAGGATGCGGATGCGGCCGGCGACGAACTGGCCGGTGCGCAGGAAATTCCACAGGTCGAGTCCGACCGTGCCTTCGCGCGTGACGAACATTGCCTGGGAACGGTCTGCATCGAGCACCTGCAGGTCGCGCAGCACGACTTCGGGCCCGTACCAGCGCAGCCGCGTTTCGAGCCGCGAGTACTCGAACTTCATCTGCGTCTGGCGCTCGATCCACGTACGCAGCTTCTGCTCGTTGTGCGGCACGTAGGCGATCGCGATGCGCAGCGCCGTGAGCAGCAGTGCGAGCAGTACGAGCAGACCGGCCGCGGTGCCCGCGATCAGGCGCCACCACCGGGTCGAGCTCACATGAGCACCACGTCGTACTGGTCCTGCAGGTAGAGCGCCTCCGTCTGCAGCCGGATCGGCTTGCCGACCAGCACCTCGAGCTCGCCGAGTGCCGCCGACTCCTCGTCGAGCAGGCGCTCGATGACGTCGGAATGCGCGAGCACCATGAGCTGCTGGAAGTCGAACTGCCCGGCCTGGCGCAGGACCTCGCGGAAGACTTCGTAGCAGACCGTCTCCGGGGTCTTGACGAAGCCACGACCCTCGCACGCCGGGCACGGCGCGCAGAGCTGGTGCGCGAGGCTCTCACGCGTGCGCTTGCGGGTCATCTCGACGAGGCCGAGCGGCGACACGGCCGACACGTGCGTCTTGGCATGATCCTTGGCCAGCGCCTTCTCCAGCGCCTGCAGCACCTGCTTGCGGTGCTCCTCTTCCTCCATGTCGATGAAGTCGATGATGATGATGCCGCCCAGGTTGCGCAGCCTGAGCTGCCGCGCGATCGCGACCGCGGCCTCGAGGTTGGTGCGGTAGATCGTCTCCTCGAGATTGCGGTGCCCCACGTACGCGCCGGTGTTGACGTCGATCGTCGTCAGGGCCTCGGTCTGGTCGATGATCAGGTAGCCGCCGGACTTGAGCGGCACCTTGCGCTCGAGGGAGCGCTGGATCTCCTCTTCGACGCCATGCAGGTCGAACAGCGGCCGGTTGCCGGTGTAGCGCTCGACGCGCGCACCGTGCACCGGCATGAACGTCGAGGCGAATTCCTGCATGCGCTCGCAGGTCCGCTCGTGATCGACCAGCACGCGGTCCACGCCCTCGCCGACCAGGTCGCGCATCAGGCGCAATGGCAGCGGCAGGTCCTCGTGCACCAGCGCTCCGGCACGCGTGCCTGCCGCCCTGCTCGAGAGCATTTCCCACAGCTTGCGCAGGAACAGCATGTCGGCATGCAGTGCCTCGGCTGCCGCGCCCTCGGCGGCGGTGCGCACGATGTAGCCGCCGGTCCCGCCGGGCGTGACGAAAGACTGCATCAGCTCGCGCAGGCGCAGCCGTTCCTCCTCGGTCTCGATGCGCGCGGAGATCCCGACGCCGTGGCCGAAGGGCATGTAGACGAGATAACGGGATGGGATCGTGATGAACGTGGTGAGTCGCGCGCCCTTGGTGCCGAGCGGATCCTTCAGCACCTGCACGAGGATGTCGCCACCCTCGCTGACCAGTTCACGGATGTTCTCGGTCCGCGTCTCGTCGCCGGAGCCCTCGGCATCCGCCGGCTGCACGATGTCGGAGACGTGCAGGAACGCCGTGCGCTCCAGGCCTATGTCGATGAAGGCCGCCTGCATGCCGGGCAGCACGCGCGAGACGCGCCCCTTGTACAGGTTGCCGGCCAGCCCCATGCGACTGGCCCGCTCGATGAACAGCTCCTGCAGCACTCCGTTCTCGAGCAGCCCCGCACGGGTCTCGCGCGGACTGACGTTGACGATCATTTCGGTGGTCATGGTGCCCGGGTGCCGTTGCAGTTCAGACCCAGCACGGGAGCCAGCAGTTCCCAGGTCTCGTAGAGGGGCAGTCCCATCACGCCGGAATAACTGCCGGCCAGATAGCGGATGAAGATGGCGGCATGGCCCTGCACCGCATACGCTCCCGACTTGTCGGCCGGTTCACCGGTGCTCCAGTACCAGTCGATTTCCGCCCGCGTCAGCGCACGGAAAGCCACCGTGCTCGTGCAGAGGCGCGCGTCGGCGCCGCCGGCGTGCAGCACCGCGACGGCGGTGTGCACCTCGTGCTGGCGCCCGGACAGGCGGCCGAGGATGCGCACGGCATCGTCGTGGTCAACGGGCTTGCCGAGGATCTCCTCGCCCAGCGCGACGGTGGTATCGGCCGCAAGCACCGGGCGCCGCTCGGCGACCGGCAGCTGCGCCCACAGTGCGCGCGCCTTTTCCTCGGCGAGCCGCAGCGCATAGTCAGCGGGCCTCTCGCCCGGCCGCGGGACTTCGTCGATGTCGACCGGGAGCACGGAGTGCGCGACGTCGATCTGGCGCAACAGTTCACTGCGCCGCGGTGACGCGGACGCCAGGTAGACGGCAGGTACGTCGCGCATCATGCCGTCTCAGCCCACGACGACCGTCGGCTCGAGGCGACGCTGCGCCACCAGCGAGTTGCTGACCAGGCAGACGTGCTCGGCCTTCTCGAGCAGCTTGGTGGCGCGAGCCTGGTCGGTGCCGGCGGGCACGCGCAGGCTGGCGCGGACGACGATCTCGGTAAACAGGCTGCGGTTGTCGACGCGGTCGAGCTTGCCTTCGACGCTGCAGTCGAGCGCGGTCCAGTCGAGCTTCGAGGCACGCGCGACGGCGCGGAAACTGAGCAGGAAGCAGTCGGCCACGGCGGCGCAGAGCAGCGTTTCCGGCGACCAGCGATCACCGGGGCCATCGAACTCGGCCGGTGGCGCCGTGGCAATAGCCGGCAAGCCGGCGGCGGACAGTGGCACGTCACCGCTCGGTGCGGCACTGGCCTGGACGGTGTACAGGTGCGGAAAGGGGTGCATGGCGCTGCCTCCTGGCCGTAAGTCTTGGTGTCAAAAGGAGAATTGAATCGTGCCGGGCGGTCCGTGTCCATCGAACGGATCGCAGTTGCCTCAGGCCCGGTGGTAAGGCAGGCCCTTGTTGAGGCTGACGGCGCGGTACAGCGCCTCCGCAACGACGACGCGGGCCAGGCCGTGCGGCAGGGTAAGCGTCGACAGGGACCAGCGCAGGCGGGCCTGGGCGTCGACCGTGGCAGCCAGTCCGTCCGGACCACCGATGCAGAATACCGGGGCATCACCCTCCCGTGCCCGGTCCTCGAGCCAGCGCGCCAGTTGTGCGGTGGTGAGGGTCTTGCCGCCGACCTGCAGGGCCACCAGGTAGGCGCGCTCGCCAGCCGCCGCCAGCATGCGGCGACCCTCGGTCTCGATGGCCCGGCGCAGGTCTCCGCCGCCCCGCTCACCCAGCGGGATCTCGGTCAGTTCGAGCCGGTAATCGCCGCGCAAGCGGCCGGCGTAGTCCGCGAAACCCGCCTCGACCCATTCCGGCATCCGGGTGCCTGCGGCGAGCATTCGCATGCGCATGCGGCTGACTCCAGCGCTCCCGGTCCGACCGGTGGCTCTCGCGATCCTCAGGCGCGCCGCGCGGCGCTCCCCTCCCACAGCTTCTCGAGCGCGTAGAACTCGCGCACCCGCGGCAGCATCACGTGCAGCACGACGTCGTTGAGGTCGAGCAGCACCCATTCGCCGTCACGCTCGCCCTCGATGCCGTAGGGGCGGAAGCCCGCCTCCTTGCAGCGCTGCACGACGCGGTCGGCAATCGACTTCACGTGCCTATCCGACGTGCCGCTTGCCACCACCATCATGTCGGTAATGTCGGTGATGCCGCGTACGTCCAGCGCCTTGACGTTGACCGCCTTCATGTCGGCAAGCGCGTCGAGCACGACCTGCGCGAGGGCCGGTGGTGCTTTGGGCCGGGCCGGCCTCGACGCTTTTGGTGCCGGCCGGGCGCCCGCGCCGCTGCTCGCCACCTTCGACTTTGCCGCGGTCCTGGCCGGAGCCTTGGCCTTCGCAGGCGCGGCCTTGCGCTTAACCGGGCTGCGAGCCGGCGTCTTGCGGGTTGCGGGACGGGTGGCGGTCGACTTGGAAGAGGACGATCGGGACGGACGCTTGACTGCCATGCTCACCTCTCAGGTTGGGGAATCGTATAACACGCCGTGCGCCGGATCCGTTCGCACACGGCGTCAGGCACCAGGTAGCGCGGGTCGCGACCTGCGGCGAGCAGGTCGCGCAACTCGGTCGACGAAATCTCCAGCTGCGTGACGGGCTGCACCAGGATGCGACCGGCAAGCGTCGCATGCAGCACGCGCGGGTCGAGTGCACGCCGCTCCGCAAGCAGGTTGCCGAGCACGCCATCGTCCGGCGCCACCCAGCCGGGTCGCGGCGCAACGATCAGGTGCGCGAACTCGAGCAGCTCGGTCCAGCGGTGCCAGGTCGGCAGGCCGAGGAACGCATCCATGCCGACGATCAGGCACAACGGCACGTCGGGCAGTTCCGCCCGCAGCTCGCCCAGCGTGAGTACGCTGTAGGAGCGCCCGGCGCGGCGCACCTCGCGTTCGTCGAGGACGAATCCAGGCTGATCGGCAATGGCGGCGCGCACGAGTTCCAGCCGCTCCGCGGCAGCGACCCGGGGCGGCTCGCGGTGCGGCGGATCCCCGGCCGGGACGAAACGCACTTCACGCAGGCCGGCAGAGTGCAGGACCTCGAACGCGGTGCGCAGGTGGCCGAAGTGGATCGGGTCGAACGTGCCGCCGAAGACACCGAGCGGTGCGCTGGTTCGCGGTGCCGTCATGCGGCCGCGAGCTGGACGCCGGCAATGCGCGCCACGAGTCCGGTGATCTCGACCCAGGGCTCCCCGCGCAGGCTGCCCTTGGCGACCCGGTCGGCGCGCGCCGCGGCGCGGATCAGCGAATCGATCTCCGCGCGGCGCAGCCGCTGCACGGCGACACGGATCGGCCCCTGGCGGCTGCCCCAGACGCCTTCGGCGCGGAAGATGCCGTCGATGTTGCGGTCATTGGGCTCGCGCTGCAGCACGCGCGACACGGCGCGCAGGTCGTTGAGCAGCGCCCACAGTATCAGGGGCGGCTCGCGGCCCTCGCCGCGCAGCCCTTCCAGTACCCGCAGCGCGCGCGGCGCGTTGCCGAGGAACGCAGCGGTCGAAAGTTCGAAGACGTCGAAGCGCGCGTTGTCGGCGACCAGTGCGGCCACGCTGTCGGCGTCCAGGGTCGCACCGGGCTTGAGCAGGACGATACGCTCGATCTCCTGCTGCGCCGCGAGCAGGTTGCCCTCCACACGATCGGCCAGCAGCTGGGCCGCCTCCGCTTCGAGCCGGACGCCCTGCTGCTGCAGCCGGCGGGAAATCCATTCCGGCAGTCTTTCGCGGGTCATGGGCGGCGCCACCACGACCGTGCCCTGGCGCTCGAACTCGTTGACCCATGCCGCCTTCAGCGACTTGGGCTCGAGCTCGCCGCTGACCAGCAGCACCGTGTCTACGGGCGGGCTCGCCGCCAGCTTGACGAGGTGCTTGACCGCGCCCGCGTCCGGGGCATTGCGCAGCTTGAGTTCGATCAGCCGCAGGTTGGCAAACAGCGAGAGGCTGTTGGCATCCATCAACAGCGCGTCCCAGTCGAAGCCGCGCTCGATGAAGTGGACTTCGCGCTCGCCATGGCCCGCCTGGCGCGCCCTGGCGCGGAACGCGCTGGCCGCCTCGTCGATCAACAGCGGCTCGACGCCGGTGATCAGGCACACGCGCGGCAGCGGACCTTTGGCCAGCGCTGCCTGGAACGCGTCGGGAGTCGTTCTCACGGGGCGGATCGGCCGGCGGCGCGCATCCGCGGTGCTCGGGGTGCCTGGGTGTGGCTCGGCATGTGCGCGGGATTATGCCGCCTATCCCCTGCCCTCGGCTATATTCCCCGCACTATCCGCCCAACCGGAGCCGCCCCATGGCATCCCCTGCTCGCCGCACCCTCTATCCCGCGCTCAAGCCCTACCGCAGCGGCTGGTTGCGTGTCGCGCCGGAGCACGAGATCTACTGGGAGGAATCCGGCAATCCGCAGGGCAAGCCCGCGCTGTTCGTGCATGGCGGCCCGGGCGCCGGGGCCGGCGAGAACTCGCGACGCTTCTTCGATCCGCGCCGCTACCGCATCGTGCTGTTCGACCAGCGCGGCTGCGGCCGCAGCCGACCTCACGCCAGCCTGGTGGACAACACCACCTGGCACCTGGTGGCGGACATGGAACTGCTGCGCAAGCACCTCGGCATCGAGCGCTGGCTGGTGTTCGGCGGCTCGTGGGGTTCGACGCTGTCGCTGGCCTACGCGCAAGCGCACCCGAAGCGCGTCACCGAACTCGTGCTGCGCGGCATCTTCATGCTGCGCGACTGGGAGATTCACTGGTTCTACCAGCACGGCGCCAGCGCGATCTTCCCCGATCACTGGCAGAACTACCTCGCGGCGATCCCGAAGGCCGAGCGCGGCGACCTGGTCGGCGCATTCTACAAGCGGCTCACCAGCCGCAGCCGGGCAGTGCAGCTGAAGGCCGCGAAAGCCTGGGCGGAATGGGAGGCCGCCACGAGTTACCTGCTGGTCAACGAACAGAACATCACCAGCTGGAACGCCGACAATTTCGCGATCGCGATCGCGCGCATCGAGTGTCACTACTTCGTCAACCAGGGCTTCTTCGAGCGCGAAGACCAGCTGCTGCGCGGCGTGCGCAGGATCCGGTACATCCCCGCGGTGATCGTGCAGGGTCGCTATGACGTCGTCTGCCCGATGCGCAGCGCCTGGGACCTGCACACGGTATGGCCGGAAGCCGACTTCCGGGTCGTGCCGGACGCGGGACACTCGGCCCTGGAAGCCGGCAACACCCACGAGCTGGTCTCGGCAACGGACCGCTTCGCGCGCTGAGGCTC
>Ga0315292_10000870_pt1 | contig 15220 bp, 13 predicted proteins | sample YL17G13_0_MG_FD_204029 | JGI IMG/M metagenome (GOLD analysis project Ga0315292, IMG submission 204029) | Sediment microbial communities from Yellowstone Lake, YNP, Wyoming, USA - YL17G13_0 | ecosystem: Environmental > Aquatic > Freshwater > Lake > Sediment | place: USA: Wyoming | collected... | reverse complement strand
GCCCTGTTCCGCATGGGTCGGCGCGCGCCGGTTCCGGAGCAGCAGAAGACGCCTTTCGTGGGCACGCCCCCGGGCACGAGTTCCAGCGGCGAGCTGCTCGGTCATGCGTCGGATGGGGCGGACGCGGACGCAACAGGGAGGAGCGCATGAGCTGCGCGGGCGAAGATAGAGAGCGAAAGCACCTGGGCCAGGCGGCGCCGCAAGGTGATGCAGTGGGGCATTGCCTCCATCTCCGTCGGGCTGCTCGCCGCCTGCGGCCAGGCGCCGCATGAATCGGCGAGCTCCGCCACTGCCGGCACAGCGACACAACCATCGCACGAAGAGCCCGTCTTGAACTTCGCGAACTTCATCGAGGAGATCGCGCCGGAGACGCTGCCGGAATTCACCCGTGAGACGGGCATCACGGTCAGTTACGACACCTACGAACTGAACCAGGTGCTCGAGTCCCGGCTGCTAGAACGCAACGACCCCGGCAACCAGTACGCCGTGCCGTACGTCTGGGGAACCCATGCCTTTGGCTACGACGTGGCGAAAGTCGAGGCGGCACTCGGCGGACCCGCACCGGATTCGTGGGCCCTGGTGTTCGACCCCAAGTACGCGGCAAAGCTCGCCAAGTGCGGAATCATTGTCGTCGACGCGCCTTGGGTCATGGTGAGCCAGGCGCTCACGTACCTCGGCCGCGATCCGAACAGCGAGCGCCGGGAAGATCTTGCCGCCGCACTGCAGCGGCTGCGGATGAACAGTGCCCACACCGACGCCTGTTCGCGCCAGCAGAATCGCGAGTTCACCCGATTCCGCACGGGACAGTAGTCGTGCCCGACGTCCACCGGCTGTGCTCCGCAAATATTGGATCCGGGACGAACTGAGCCCGTTGCGGGGCCTTCGCCGCGGCGAGATCGCGTTTGCTGGTCCGGAGTGGGTGAGATGGCTCAAGGATCGTGACAGACATGAATAATGCTCAAGCGCTGGTGCTGGTCGTTGCGAACCCGGGTGGCCATGATGGACGATCCCTGCCCCGTGCACCGGCTGCCAAGCCCCTGGCGATGCGAGTCGCTGCGATCCGCCTCCTGGTAAAGGCAGCGCCCGCGCGACCGTCCTTCACTTCAGCAGACGATAATCACTCAAGCGGAACCACTTGCGGGAAAGGATGAACCCGGTCACCGGTTCCGGGGAGAGACTGGTGACCTCTTCGGTCATGTTTCTCCTGTAAAAGGCGGTGCAGGTGGCATTCTGCCAGACCGTCTTTTGCATCTTTCGTCTCATGTCGGCGACGTATGCATCCTGAAGGTCGGGTCTGGCATCGATGGCCTTGATGCTCGTGTCCCGTTTCACGGCGCAGATGGCCTGCACGATGTAATCGGTTGCCGCCTCCATGTAGGAAATCTGCGAGCTGTGTCCGGTGCCGGTGTTCGGGCCGTTCACCTTGAAATAGTTCGGGTAACCGGAGACGGTGATGCCTTTGTAGGAGACTGCCTCCTTTTCCCATTCGCTGTTGAGGTTGCGGCCACCCAGCCCATGCACCTGAAACGTCAGCGCCTTCTTCATGTTCGAATAGGCGAAGTATCCCGTGGCGTAGACGATGACGTCCAGCGGGATATCCTTGCCATCCTTCGTCCTGATGCCCTGGGGCGTGATGCATTCAATCCCGCTGATATCCACATCGACATTGTCGAGGGACAGCGCGGGGAGATAGGTGTTGGTCGGTATGAGCCGCCGGCAGCCCATCTCGTAATCGGGCATCATGTGCTGCCGCACTTTGTCGTCGTTGATGTACGTGTCCAGATGCTTCTTCAATCTTCTCCGGTAGTGGTCCTTCATGAGCCGACTGATCCCCGATATCCCCGGATAGCGGCGAAAGGCGATGAACCGGATGTCATAGAAAGCAAAGACGAGCAGACGGATGGTGTGCCGTATGCCCGGCAGCGTTCGAACGAAACGCTCTACGGCACCGTAATGGCGGTCCGAGCGCGGGAGAATCCACTGCGCCTTGCCCATGAACAGGGTCAACCGGGATACCTTGCCGGCTATGGCCGGCACGATCTGGGCTGCTGAACATCCCGAGCCGATCACTCCGACACGTTTTCCCTCATAGGCCACGGAGTGATCCCAGTGCCCGGAGTGGAACATCGGTCCTTTGAAGGTTTCCGCGCCTTTGATCCTGGGAGTGTGCGGGTTCGCCAGCACCCCGCTGGTGTCGATCACGAAGCGGGCGGTATATCTCTCGCCTGACTCGGTCTCCACATGCCACAGGAATCCGCGCTCGTCAAAAGCGAGCCTGGTCACCGTCTGGTTCGTACGGGCACACTTTCGCAAGCCGAACCTGTCGATGATGTGGTTCGTGTATGCGAGCAATTCGCTTTGCGGGGCAAAGGATTTCCTGAACGGATAGGGTATGAACGAGATGCAATAGAGGCTGGTTGGAACGTCCACCTCTGCGCCGGGATATGAGTTGACCTGCCAGGTGCCGCCCAACTCGGAACTTCGTTCCAGCAAGACAAAGTCGTTGCATCGATTTTTCTGCAATCGGATGGCCGCCAACAGCCCGGAGAATCCGGTCCCGATGATCACGGTCTCGACCTGTCGAGGCTGCATCGGGTTCCTGGCGTGCGCAGATATCTCTCTCGATGCGGCTTGCTCCGATGCGCTCATCTTCAGGCTCATCCAATCCGTCGGTGGCCAATGTTCATGTCGAGACTAAACGATCGCGCCCTTGCCGACCACCAATGGAAGGTGCGGGTAGTACGCGCGCGCGAGGGGTGGGAAGGGGTGGTCGGAGTCGAGAGTGGGAGAGGGGACGAACGAAGGCTGGCGCTGCGTTCGCGCGGGGGGCCGGGGACCGCTTGAGAGCGGTCCAGCAGGGATTCCACATCGGCTGTGGGCAGCAGCGGGCGCGGGTGATAAAGTAATACCTGTCACTACATGAGTATTACTTGCATGGCGAACAACGTTACGTCCAAGGGCCAGGTCACGATTCCGAAGAAGGTGCGGGACCGGCTCGGGATCGAGGCCGGCTCCGCGGTCGCCTTCGAGCTCACCGATGCCGGGGAGGTCGTGTTGCGGGCGGTCGGCCGCGGTGGCGGGCGCCGGCCGGCGCGGGCACCCAAGAGCCGGTTCGCGAAGCTGCGGGGTCGGGCCACGGTGAAGATGCGGACCGAGGAGATCCTCGCGCTGACGCGAGGTCGGTGAGGACAGAATGATTCTCGTCGATACGAACGTCCTGCTGGACGTCGTCGAGGACGATCCTGCCTGGGCGGACTGGTCTCAGCGGCAGCTCGATGCCGCGAGCCTGCGTGGGCCGATTTGCATCAATCCGGTGATCTATGCCGAGCTGTCCATGGCATTCGCACGGATCGAGGAACTCGAAGCGGTCGTGGCGGACGGCGGGCTCGAGGTCGAGGAGATTCCGCGCGAGGCGCTGTTCCTGGCGGGCAAGGTGTACCTCGGCTATCGGCAGCGCGGTCGATCGGCGGTCAAGCGTAACGTGCTGCCGGATTTCTTCATCGGCGCGCACGCGGCGGTGCGTGGCATGCCGATCCTGACGCGGGACGTCGGGCGGTATCGGTCGTATTTTCCGACGGTGGAGCTCATTACTCCGAAGCGATGACTAATACATGGCGACGGGGCGACTGAAGCCCCGCCTCCGTTGGGTCGGCAGGGGTGGTCGGAGAGGAAAGGGGACGCTGGCCAAGCCAGCTCGACGGCGGAGCCGTCCTGGGAAGGGTTTGGCGGAGCCTGATGTCTCGGCGGCTTGTGTGGATTTTCAAGATATCCCTAAACAGGGATAATACGTCATGCGATCTACGCCGGGACCCAGCGAGAAGCCGCTTTTCTGGGTGAGTTCAAGCAAGCGCGACTTGCTCGCGATGCCGGGGCCCGTGGTGCGGGAACCGGGCACGGCCCTGGGTGTGGCGCAGTACGGATGCCAAGCATCCGACTGCCAAGCCCTGGAAAGGTGACGGCCCCGGCGTATTCGAGGTGGTGAGCAACTTCGATGGCGATACTTTTCGTGCGGTGTACACGGTGCGTCTGCCGAGAGCGGTGTACGTTCTGCACTGCTTTCAGAAGAAGCCGCCCAGCGGGATTCGGACCGCGCGGACCGATGTGGATTTGATCAGCGCACGGCTGCGGCTTGCGCGCGCGGACTACGAGGTGAGGTATGGCAAAACGGACCGCTAAGCGCGGATTCATCGAGGCGAGTTCCGGCAACGTGTTTGCCGATCTCGGCTTGCCCGACGCCGAAGAACTCGACACCAAGCTACGCCTCGCGGTCGAGCTTAATCGACTGCTGAAGGTGCGCCGTCTCTCCCAGGTGCGGGCAGCGACGCTGCTCGGGATCAGTCAGCCGAAGGTGTCGGCGCTGAAGCACTACAAGCTGGAAGGATTTTCGGTCGAGCGGCTGATGGTGTTTCTTACGGCAATGGGCCGTGATGTCGAGATACGGATCAAGGCGCACCGCACGGCCAACACACCGGGCCGCATTCTGGTCGAGGCGGCCTGAGGGATCGGGGCGACCAGAGCCCCGGTCCTCTGGCGCAGCGACTAAAGCTGCGCTCCGGCTCTGGGGTGGCAGGGGTGGAGAATCGAGCAGACAGGAGTTGGGGACGGCCGTCTGCATGCAGCCGGTGTAGTAAGAGGCCGGCGGGCTGGTTCATGAAATGATTCGGCAGCAGTCGTCGAGTGTAGAGGCAGAGTCGCGGAGCCCGTCGAACGCACAAATACGACCGGGCGATCTCAGGGAGGCATAGGTGATCTACAACGAAATGTTGAAGCAAATAGAGAAGCTGGGCGATCGAGAGAAATTGCACCTCGCACAGCGGCTGCTGCAGATGGCGATCAAGGAGGAGGAAGAACAGAAGCCGGAGTCCGCCGGGCCGCTCGGTCCGGGGCTGGTGGAGTTTGCGGCCGAAAGGCTTCGGAAGCTCAAGCCGTCCAGAAAGGACGCGGTACTCAACTCCATCGGGGCGATGTTCCAGTTCCGCGGCGGGATCTCGGACGAGGACAAGGAGAAGATGTTCGCGGCCCTGGTGAACGCGCGGGCGATTGTGGTTGCGGAGAATGGAAAGGTCACGTATCCGGGGAGTTGAGTCGGAGGAGGGCAGACGCCGCACTGCGGCTTGACGGCCCGGCGGGCCGTCCTCGGAGGGGTTGGGCAGGGGTAAGACCTGGATGCGGGATTAAGGCAGACGCGGCGTTGCCCGGGGGGAGCGGGCGTACACTGGTCCAGTGAGTGACGCATCGCGGAGGAGTTCATCAATGAAGCCTTCGACCTGGATGACCCACGTTTCCGTTGGACTTCTTGTCTACTGCTTCAGCGCCTCGGACACGCTCGCACAGATGTCGCAGCGGGTCGTTGTCAACCAAGCCATGACAAAGCTGACGGTAATGGAGAGTTCTCCGGAGGTCTACATGACGAGTCGATGCGCTACCGCTGCTTTGGTTTCAACCAATTTCTTTGTAACCCGTCTCAGGAGTTCCGGGAGTCAGTTGATGCTCGGCGACCAGATCGTCGCAATCGATGGGCGCCCGCTGGTTGAACAGGGCTATGTGTCGCCTTTGTTGTCTCGTTTCCTGAAACGCCTGTCGACGATTGGACCCGACGACAAGATTGTGCTGACCGTCCTGAGGCAGGGTGAACGCATCGACATCCCGACCCAGTGCACCGACTCCCTGGTCGTGAACTCGCCGCTGCGGGAGGTGCTACGCGCAATTGCCGAGAAGGACTTCGACGCGTGTCTTGAATGGATTCCAGTGCTGGTTTCCGCACACGGGGCGGCGATATCGAGCACCGTTGACCAGGAGAACTACTGCATGCTGTATTCGAAACGGATTTCGCGACGTGACTGGCCTCGTCATCTCTATGAGTACGATCGGCTGATGATCGAGGAGAGTCGCTGGGATTCCGTTGACTACGAACGCAATCGCGCCGAAATCCTGAGTAGTGAACAGTACTTCAGGCGGCACGGCCAGGACCGGCTGTTTGAAGAACTGGAGGCGCAACTGGACGCCAGCAGGCCAATGAGTGCACCGAATCAGGCTTCCGCCGGCTCACCTAAAAGCCGGCCTCAATAGACAAGCGTACGGGTGAATGCGGGATCGTTCGCCGGCTGACTGAATGTCAGGCGGTCTCCGCGAACGCCGGAGCGGGAGCGAAGGCCGGGGCAATGGACGGCGGAACTTTGCGGGTTGTCCGTGGCAAAGAATGCGAAGAGAGTTGTCTGTGATATGTCCCGCGCAGCGACCAAAGCTGCGCTCCGGCCCTCGGGTCTTTGGGTCGGCGGGGGTGGTTGGAGCAGATCCGCCTGTTCGAACGAGCTGCCTTCGCTCGACGCCGAGGCCACGGTGACGTAGGGTGACGATCTCAACGCACGAGAAGTCTGCCATGGCACTCCGGGCCACTCGGCATCGCGGTTGCACCTGGATCGTCGGCATCCTGCTGCTCGGGTTCGTCGCCCGCGACGCGTCCGCCCAGACCTATTCGGTCGAGATTCGTCCGACGCTGAACGACCTGGAGGTCAAGATCGAGCAGGTCCCGCAGCGTTCGCTGCTGATCATCAGGCTTACGAACAACGAATCGACACGAGTGCGCTGCGTGCTCAACTTCGACGCATCGCCGCAGACGCCGCGCCGCAGTACGCGCAGCATCAATCCAGGCGAGACGATCTCCAGCGTATTCCATGCTCAACGTCGCTGGTTGCGCGTCATCGTCGACGTGACCTGCCAACCCTCGTCCTGAGGGAGCGGTCGGCCGAGCGGTGCCGCGTTTCCTGGTGGCAGGGGTGGGGAATCGGAGCCAGGGCCGGGAGGGGAAGAAGGGACGCTGGCGGATGCCAGCTCGCGCTGCAGAGCAGCGCATCGGACGGCTTTGCAGTGAAGTCGAGAGGGAGCAGCGGACGCATTCGTCCGCCGCGGCTTGCGGCTAGCGTTCGTCGCCCGCCGTCGGCGCGACCTTCGGTGCACGGCGCAGGTACTTCATTATGTCCTTAGGCTTTGCCGATCCGGCGCGCTCGTGCAGGAAGTCCCGCGCGGTGCGAATCGTACCGACCTTTTCGGCCACCGCCGCGGCGATGAACTGATTCAAGGACACGCCGTCGAGCTTGGCGAGTTCCGCAGCCGCGTTCTTCACCGAGGTTGGCAGTTTCAGCGGGTAGGTGCTTTTGCTCATTTCGATAGCTCCTTGAGAACCTGTGCCGGTGTCTTCACCGGGATGCCGAACATCCGCAGGACCGGGTGAAAGTCGCGAACGTTGTGCGTGACGATCGCCTCCGCCTGGCCGTTCACGGCCGCCTCGAGGATCAGTTCATCCGCCGGGTCCGACAACTGCGGACGCCACATGAAATGAACGTCCACCGGTTCGGCGGCGCTGGCGAGGGCGGCAAGAAATCCGGCGACGTCGCGCTCACTCATGCCCGTGGCCAGCCTGTGCTCGGGTCGCAGGAGCACGTCTTCGTACTCGAGGAACACGGCGGTCGTGACCGGCGGTATACAGCGGCCTTCGGCGACCAGCGTCAGCAATCGATTGCTCGCTCCCAGTCGACTGCGCAGGCCAGCCACCAGAACCGAGGTGTCCACTACGACGCGCATACGCTGTAAAGGATATGACATCCTATGGGATGTTTCAAGTCTATGCGTGGGAGCGCCTGATGCCTGTGCTCCGCAAATATTGGATCTGGGACGAACTGACCCCGTTGCGGGACCTTCGCTGAGCTGTGGCATGATCGTGGCGTGATCGCCCTGGCTCGAATCGTCGTTCGGCTGCTTGCCGAACTGGCCGGCCTCGTTGTGTTGTTGCTCGCACCAAGGCGATCCGTCGCAGCGGAGAACCTCTCTCTCCGCCGGGAACTTGCGCTGTATCAGGAGCGCCGCGTCAAGCCAAGGCGCGTTGACGCTGCGACGCGGGTGTCGCTGGCGCTGCTTTCCCGGCTCTTCGATTGGCGCGATGCCCTGGTCGTGGTTCGGCCCGAGACGCTGATCCGCTGGCACCGGGCAGGCTGGCGCCTGTTCTGGCGCATCAAGTCAAGACCGGGACGACCGCCGATTCCGCTGGAACTGCGCCAGCTGATCCGGCGCATGGCGACCGAGAATCCACTCTGGGGCGAAGAACGGATCGCCAACGAATTGCGGCTGAAGCTCGGCCTGCGGGTCTCCCCGCGGACGGTGCGCAAGTCCATGCCGAAGCGACCGCCGGGTCGCCCGCCGGTACCTGATTCACGACCGGGACAGCATCTTTGCGAGGAGCGTGGACGAATCGATCAGGAATCTCGGCCTGACCGTGCTCAAGTCGCCGCCGCACAGCCCGCAGGCCAATGCGATCTGCGAACGGGTGATCGGAACGATTCGACGCGAGTGCCTGGACTGGTTGATACCGCTGTCGGAGTCGCACCTGCGATCGATCCTGAGGGCATGGGTGGGTCATTACAACCACGGACGCCCGCACATGGCGCTCGGTCCAGGCGTGCCGGACCCTCCATCGGAGGTCGTGCCGTCTGTGACACCACTAACCCGCCATTCGGATCGGCGAGCGCCTCGCGGTGCGCGCCAGATCGGTGCTCGGTGGCTTGCATCACGAATATCTGCCGGCACCAGCGTTGGCGTGATCGAGTAATTGCGGAGCACACCGCTGACCTGAGTCCCGTCACGGAGCGAGATTGACGGCGTCATTAAATGTAGCTACATTAAAAGATGCGCATTGCCTGCGACCGCATGAAGTGGCAGCAGACGCTGCAGGAGCGTGGTCTCGACATGCGCAGAGCCAAGGAGGTCTTTGCTGGTGTTCACTTCACCCGCGCAGATGACCGCTTGGACTATGGAGAGCCACGATTCGTGACGGTCGGTTGGCTTGATTCGAGGTTGGTCGTGTTCGTCTGGACTCCGCGGGGAACGGCCAGACGTATTATCAGCATGAGGCATTGTCATGAGCGCGAAGCGAAAAGGCTCCGGCCGTACTGCAGCAGTCTTGAGTGATCCGCCCGAGATAACTGATCAGTGGATCGCCGGTGCCGATGTGTATCGGGGAGCGAAACTCGTGCGCAGGGGGCGCCCGAAGTTGCAGCACCCACGCAGACTTCTATCGCTGCGGCTGCCGCCGGAAGTGATCGCAAACTGGAAGGCCACGGGCCCTGGCTGGCAGACGCGAATGGCCGAGGTACTGGAGAAGTCCACTCCGAAGTTACGTCGATCTGCTGGCTGACAGCCTGTCGGTGGCGAATTCGTAGTCAGGCGGCGACCGGGATCTCGAACAGGCCCCGACAGTGCTGCTGCCAACCGTAGTGATCCAGTGCAGCGGGAGCGGGGCTGAGTGCGCCGGCGAACTGTGCTGGCGTGAGACCCGCGATGGCGCGATGGCCGTTGCAGTAATCCCGAAATGCCTCCAGCTTTCGCGCCAGATCGACCGCGTTCCAGAAGAAGACGCGGTCCAGGTACTCGCGCCGGATCGTGCCGATCAGACGCTCAACGAACGGATGCGAAACAGCATGGGCATTCCTCCGTTCGGGGGCGATTCTGCCCCGAAACGGAGAATGCTTAGAGTTAAGCTGACAGCACCGATCTGCGGTGACCACACTTGACCAGGTCGGATCAGAGCCATGAACCACAGTCCGAACGACATACACGGCATTGACAGCGAGGTGTTTCTCGTCGGTGACCTGCGCGTCGATGTCGGCCAGCAGCGCGTCACGCGGACGGGCATTGAAATCACCCTGCCCAATCTGTCGTTTCAGCTGCTGGTGGCACTGATTCGCGTCGCGCCCAACGTCCTCAGCCACGACTTACTCATGGCACGGGTCTGGCCCGGACTGATCGTGAGCCCGGAGACCTTGACCAAGCGGGTCAACTTGTTGCGCGAGGCGCTGGGCGATGACGTGCAGGAGCCGCGCTACATCGCCGGCGTGCGAAGTCGCGGTTACCAACTGGTTGCGGCCGTGTCCCCCGCCGCACGTCTGGCGCCGCTGGTCGAGGTCACTTTGTCCGCGCCGGAGGTCGTCATACAACCCATCGAGTTATCTACAACGGTCACCACGAAGACGAGCCGGATGTGGTGGCTCGTGTTACCAGTCCTGTTGGTGGCCATTTTCGCGATCGCTATGGGCGTGCATAAGGCGAATAGAGCTCGCGCCGTGGACGCTAAGCTGACGACCGATAATGCACTACGCGAAACTGCGGCATTCGGCGCGCGCGAACGCACGGTGGCCGTACTACCCTTCGACAGCATCAGCGCGGATCCTGCAGACGCCTATCTGGCGCAGGGCCTGCCGGAGATGATCCTCAACCGTCTGTCTCGCATCAGTGGACTCTCGGTCATAGCGCGCAATTCTTCGTTCGCGCTTGCCACAAAGAGCATCGATTCAAGCGAGATCGGCCGGCGCCTCAATTCCGGCTATCTGGTCAATGGCAGCGTACAGCGCAAGGCCGACGAGCTGCGAGTAGCGGTGCAGCTCATCGACACCGCAGCAGGCACACAGGTGTGGTCCGCCCACTTCGATCGGACCCTGCGCGACATCTTTGATGTCGAAGACGAGATTGCCGACCAGGTTGCTGACGCGCTCTCGGCGCGGCTCGGCAGCTTCGTGCCCACACCGGTCCGCAATGAGCGCAGCAGCAACATTGAGGCCTACCTCGCCTACCTGCGTGGTCGCGCCCTGCTGGGACGGTTCACAGTGAGCGAATCGGAAGCCGCGGTGCCGTATTTTGAAAGGGCAATTGCCCTGGATCCAAATTTCGCGTCCGCCTACGCTTCGTTGTACGACGCGAGGATGCAAGCGGTCAGTCAACGCCTGGAGGATTCGACGCCGGCCCGGCGGCGCTACCGTCATTTGATCGATCGGGCGCTTGAATTGGATCCCAAGTTGGGCGCCGCATACTTTGCGCGTGCGATGTGGGGAGAGGCGCCACACGATGCGAGCGCGACAGTGGATAACCCGTTGATCGTTGCGCTCGAGCGCGACTTTCGCCAGGGCGCCGCACTTGATCCCAGCAACGGCCGCGGACTCGCGGCTTACGCCGAGTTTCTCTATTGGACACTAGAACGACCCGAGGAGGGCAGGAGCGTACTGAAGCGCGCCTTGTGGGTCGATCCACTATCAGCGAGTGCGCGTTTAAAGGATGCCGAGCTCACCCTCTTCGAAAGTGGCGTAAAAGCCTCCGAGCAAAAGAACCTGCAGGTGCTGGAGCTCGATCCGAATTTTGTTCCGGCGCTGCAGCGCTATGGGGGATTCCGTTGGATGTTCGACGGCCAGCCGGCGGAAGCCATCCAGTTTATCGAGCATGCCATTGCGCTCGATCCGAACAATTCACGGCTGCGTCAGCTCGCAGTGGCGGTCTATCTCGACCTGGGCGATGTGACGGCGGCGCGCGATGTGGCCGCCGGCACGCTGCAAAATGCGCGCACGGCCAGCCTGCTCTTGATGTACGAAGGCGATTGGCGGCGCGCGGGGCTCGCTGCATACGATGAGGCAGGCTGGACAAACGACGACGACCTTTGCCAAAACTGGCTGGCGGGCGAAGCAATTCGCGACTATGCGATGAAGACGGGAGAATTGAGCCGGGCGATTGCGTTCATCAGACTGAAGTACTATTTGGGCGACGCTCCAGCGGCACACCTGGACCCATGTAGTTTTCGCGCGGCCGTCTATCTTTCGCAGTTAATGGCTGCTGCCGGCCAAGGCGCGCAGGCCCTGGCGCTGCGGCGTGCCGCGTCATCGTGGCTCGACGCCAACGCGACCAGGTATTTTACGGGCGCTGGACGCCTGCGCGCCTTGGTTCTGCTGCTCGACGGAAAGCAGGACGCGGCGCTCACCGAGCTGGCGGATTCAGTCCGTTCAGGTATCTTCGCGAATTGGTGGTACACCATGAACTACGATCCCCTGTGGTTGCCGCTCCATGGCGACCCGCGATTCCAGGCCATTGCGGCCGACGTGCGGCGCTACGTCGACGTGCAGCGCAGCGAGCTTGAAGAACTGCGCCGACACGGGGATGTGCCGCGGCGCGGAGCCCCGATCGTCCCGCACTGAACTAGTGTAAAACCAAGTCAATGGGGGAGACTGCAACTCGCTTCCAAACCGTCGGGCTGGGACTCATCCTGAGCCTCGCCAGGGGGGTGCTGGCGCAAGCCGAGTCCACAGACTCTCCCACAGCGAATACTGACGACGCGGCCAAGCTTGAAGAGATCGTGGTGACCGGAACTCACATCCGCGGCACGGAAGCAGCGGGCTCCAAAGTGATCGTCATCAGTCGCGAGCAGATCGACGCCAGCGGCTACGGCAAAATCGAAGACGTGCTGGCGACCGTGACGCAGAATTTCAATCAAAACAACGAGGCCGTTATCGAAGGAAATCACTTTTTCAACCTCAACCGCGGAGCTGAAGTGCAATTGCGTGGCCTGGGCGCCGGTACGACATTGACGCTGATCAACGGACAGCGTCAGGGTGCTAGCGGCCTCCAGGGGATGTTCACGGACGTATCGACCATTCCCGCCTCCGCCGTTGAACGCATCGAGATCTTGCCCGAGGGGGCCACGGCGTTGTATGGATCAGACGCCATTGGCGGCGTCGTGAACATCATTCTGCGCAGGAACTTCAATGGGTTCGAAACCCGCCTGCGCACGAGTACCGCGGGCGGCGATGCCAACGAGCGGGGAATCGCACAGCTCTGGGGCCACACTTGGTCGCGTGGTCATGTATTGCTCGGCTTTCAGTACGACGACAGCGCCGCTCTGGCGTGCAGCGCGCGCACCTACTGCGCCGCGAACTCTGACTTCAGGAGTTTCGGCGGCAGTGACCTGCGTGGTATCGGCAGCAACCCCGGTACCATTGTCGATCCGGATACGCTGGCGCCGATCGCTGCCATTCCGCACGGGCAGGACGGTACGCAGCTCACGGCGGAACAGCTCATCCCAGGCGCCGTCAACTATACAAATAATGTCAACTACAACGACATTCTGCCCAGTCAGACCATGCGCAGCGCCTTCGTAAGCGCATCCTACCGGCTGGCAGACAATTGGGAGATATCGTTCGACGGCCGCTATTCGTTGCGCGAGTTCAAAGCTACTTTCCCGCAACCGGCGGGCTATTTTACGGTCCCTGCGAACAATGCATTCAACCACCTCGGCGGGCCTGTGGTCGTGGCCTACGATTTCACCAGCGATCTGGGCCCGGTCGTGGACAGCGGTCCGACAGAGACGTCCTTCGCCTCGGCTGGAGTCAAGCGCGTGCTGCCGGGAGGGTGGCAGGCCAGTCTCGCGGCCAACTATTCAAGATCAAGAGACGAATTTGTCGAGGTCAATAACTTCAGCTACTTCGGCCAGGACGCCGTCGATGTCGCGCTCGATAACTCCGACCCAACGGTGGCACTCAACATATTCGGCGATGGTTCGCACACGAACGCTGCGACGCTGCGCAGCCTAGGTACCGTTCTCGACGTCGTGAATACATTTACCACCACTTCGGCAAACGTGATCGCGGATGGTCCTTTGGTCGACGGGACCGCGGGTGCCATCCGGCTTGCTGTCGGGGGCGAATTTCGCAAGGAGCATTCCAACGGAACCAACATCGTGGACGCCAAAGAGAACCGTCGCAGAGAGGTCGCTGCCGCATTTTTTGAACTCGCGGCGCCGATCCTGGCCGGGCGGCAGGGCTCAAATGTTGGTCGCCTGGACTTGTCGCTCGCTGGTCGCTACGACCGGTATAGCGATGTGGGTACGTCCTTTAACCCGAAAGTGGGCTTGAGTTGGCAGGCCTCGCGTCTCCTCCGGCTGCGCGGTACCTGGGGAACCTCGTTCCGGGCGCCGCCATTCTTCTGGTCCAATCCCGACCAGATCGGTGACGTCTTTACATCCGACGTCGTTGATCCGCAGTCTCCGACCGGCTACACACACGCCCTCGTGATGGCTGGGCCGATTCCGGATCTGCAGCCGGAGACAGCGAGTGCCTGGACGGTCGGCACGGATGTGACTTTTCCGGCGGCACCGAGCTTTTCGCTTTCATTGACGTATTTCGATATCGATTACCAGGGGAAGGTCCAGTCTCCTGGATATTCCGGCGAGTTTCTCGTTCGCGAGAATGAATTTGCCCCCTTTATCACGCGCAATCCGACCCAAGCGCAGATCGATGCCGTTTGCCAAAGACCGCAGCAGAACGGAGGGGATTGCAACCCACCCATCGCCGCAATTCTCGACGTGCGCGTTCGCAACCTGGGCAGCGTCAAGACACGCGGCGTGGATGTCGCTCTGGATCATTCCAATGACACTGCAGGAGGTAAGTGGGTCTACGGCCTGAGCGGCACCTATATCTTTGACCAGCAACAGCAGATCACGCCCGCGGCGCCAGTCTTCGATTACGTGGACACCGTCGGCAACCCATTGCAGCTGCGGTTGGCAGGGCACCTGTCCTGGTCGCTACGACGCTGGACGGTGCAAGCGACCGTGAACTACACGGGCCCGTATCGGGATCCCGGCTCCGTACCGGCTCGAAGCGTCGATTCGTGGACGACTGCCGATATCAACGTCGGTTATCGGGTCGACGGTGGGCAAGGCTGGCTCGCCAATACCCAGGTCAATTTCGGGATCATCAACCTTCTGGACCAACGCCCGCCCTTCGTCAACCAATTTGACCTGTTCTCGGGCACTGTGGGCTATGACGCGGCCAATGCCACTGTCGTTGGAAGGCAGGTCAGCCTGCAGGTCGTGAAAGGCTGGGGGCGGTAAGGCTACGCCAGGCCATTCCGCCAGGCATTCGAGGCACCCCACGCCACGATTTCCGACGCTCTTCCGGAGTCTTCCGGGAAACGTCACCCTACCTTCACGCAGAGTTCATGCATGCCCAAGTGCTTTGAGCGACAAACGATCCCCATCGGCAAACTGCCACAAGGGGATGATCATGTTGCGCTCCATCGGATCTGTGACGGTTCTGGCTCTGCTCATGGTCGCTTGCGGGGGCGGGGGCGGGGGCGGACCGAATGGTCCAGGGCAACCGACGATCACTGCCGGCTCACCGCCGGCCGGTGTGACTGGGATTGTCTACCCGGGCTACATGTTCACCGTCGCGAGCGGCGGTGCGTCGCCATTCACCTGGTCCGAAACCGGGGCATTGCCGCCGGGACTGGCACTGAGCCCGGCGGGACAACTCACCGGAACTCCCGTGACCGCCGGTACCTACGCGATCACGGTCATGGTCGCCGACTCCTCGAATCCAGCGCTCACCGGAACCCTGCCCGTCAGCCTCCAGATCGA
>Ga0315292_10000868_pt1 | contig 15226 bp, 11 predicted proteins | sample YL17G13_0_MG_FD_204029 | JGI IMG/M metagenome (GOLD analysis project Ga0315292, IMG submission 204029) | Sediment microbial communities from Yellowstone Lake, YNP, Wyoming, USA - YL17G13_0 | ecosystem: Environmental > Aquatic > Freshwater > Lake > Sediment | place: USA: Wyoming | collected... | reverse complement strand
CCGCTTCGCCTTCTTCCGCCACCCAATCTACGGCCTAGTCTCTCACCCCTCACCCATAGGCACTGACAGCGGTCGATCATCATCTTGGTCTGAGCGGTGAGGCCTGAGAAATAAATCGGAGATGATATGACCAGGGCATCAGCGATCTCCAACAGACCATAGACCGGGGTCATGTCATCCTTAACGATGCATTCACCGCTATCCAGGCATCGGTTGCAGCCCTGGCAGGCGGACATCTCAAGATCGTTCAGGACCACTTTTTCTGTCCTCGCACCGACCGAGCGAGCACCTTCCAGCACGGCATCGAGCAGCCATTCGGAGTTACCGCCCCTTCGGGGGCTTCCCAGCAGGCCTAGCACGAACAAGACGCAACACCACCCTCATGCCAAGCTAGGCACGGCCATAACAAAGTAATCATCTCATCGGACAGGTGTCGATGTTCTCCAAGATGCGGTCCTTCAGATTCTCGTAATACTGGAAGGTTTTCACGATATAATCGCATGCCCCGGCGCGCAATGCCTCGAAGCTGAGGTCGGGGTCGTCATACGCCGACACGAAGATCATGGGAACGCGCAGGCCCAAAGGCTTGATCTTCTTCATCAATTCGATGCCATTCATATCTGGAAGGGCATAATCGAGCACTATGATGTCGTAGCTGTTGGATTGAAGCTTGACGTAAGCCTCGGTAGCATTGTAAGCAGGGTCTAGGTCGAACTCTTCCTTGGGAAGATACTCAGCGCACAGGTTGACATGCTCAATGTTATCGTCCACCATTAGAACCTTGATTACCTTGCCAGGTTCAACCACGTTAAGTCGCCCTTCCCAACAGACATATGATTTGCCGAATTATATAATCTTAGCACTAGTCCGTCGCTTTCGGAAATATCACCGAGAAAACCGAGCCTTTGACCCCATCTACCTTGGTGCGATCCTCGACCCACACCTTGCCATCGAAGCGCTCGCACAGAGCCCTCACGACCGAGAGCCCGATCCCATGACCCTCGGAGGCCGTTCCGGCGTCGAGACTATCGAACCGCCGGAACATGAACTCCTTGCGATCATCGGGCACGCCATCCCCGGTGTCCTTCACGTCCAAACGCCAGTACTTCCTATCCGCTTCCTCATGCTCGCGGAGCCCGACCTCGATCGGCCCGTCGCCTCCGTATTTGCAGGCATTGCTGAGCAGGTTGTAGATGATGTCCTTGACAAATGCGTCTCCACTGACCATTGCCTTTTGCGCCAGAGGGACGAATTTTATCTCGATGTCCTCATAAAGGGTGTTCTGGCCTAGGTTCTGCGCGCTTTCGCTGGTCGTCGCCACAAGGTCGATGGGTTCGAACTCCCGCACGGTCTCCATGGTCCTCAACAAAGAGAGCTTGCGCACGTCAGATATCAGGGAAGAGATGTTCTCCGATTGGGCCAAGGCGCTCTTGACGAAACGATGCTGCCGCTCGTCCAACTTCGGGTCCTTAGCCAGCATCTCCAAGTATCCATGGATCGGGACGTTATAGTTCGCCACGTCATGGGTCAGCAGGATGTTGTACATCTGCTGCGCCCCGGCGTGCTCATTGATCCGATCATACATGGAGGCATTGTTTATGGCCGTGGAAGCCTGGAAGGAAAATAGCTCGATGAGCCTATAATCAACCTCAGTGAAAGGGATGCCCGGTACGCGTTCCAGCGTTACCACCCCGAGAAGCTCATCCCCCATCTTCAATGGCACGGAAATGAGGGAGCTCGGTTCGTCGGGAGTTCCAGGCACCAGAAGGGAGCGGGAGTCCTTGTCAGCGCGCTCGATCAGCATGCCCTGCCGTGTCTGGGCCACGATGCCGGTGATGCCTTCTCCGACCTTGATGACCATGCCGTCGATCTTGTCCTGATAATTGGTGATGCTGGAGATGGCCTTCAAGGTGGTGGTGTTCTTGTCGAGCAGGAACAGATAGACGCTGTCCGCCTGCACGAGCTCCGTGGCCTTGGTGAGGATGGTGGAAAGGACCTTCTGCATCTCCAAGGTGCTTGACACCGCCATGGAGGTCTCATATAGGCTCTCCAGCTCACGATTCTTGGATTGTACCTCCCCCTTCAGGAGGAGCTTGCGGACGGTAATAGCCACCTGATTGCAGAAGACCTGGAGGATGGGCAGCTTGGCCATTATGCTGCCTGTTGACCTGGTGTCGCCGAAGACCGCACATCCGTAAACCTCGCGCTTGAATTTTATCGGTAGGCATAGCAGCGATTTGATATCGTTCTCCTCGATGACGATCCTTGGATCGGTCTGGGCATCCATTGATATGAAGGCTTGGCCGGTCTGCACGCTGCGATAGAGCGGCCCTAACCCCACCACGCGCGATTCCAGTAACTTCCTTCCTTTGCGGAAGTCCATTCCCGCACACACCATACGTGGCTTGCTTTCCGCCCCGATAAGTCGGAACACCGCGAAGTCGACGTCCAAGGAATCGATGAGCTTATCGAGGTCCTTATCGATGGCCTCAGCCAGATCCTCCGATTCGACAATGTCGGTGGAGGTTTCCGCTAGGATCTCTAGATTATGACCCCGAGCCTTGATCTCGCTTTCGGTCTGGCCCGTGGCCGATAGGGTATGACCGAAACCCATTACCCCGATGACCTTGCCCTCTTGGTCTCGCATGGGCTGGGCTCGCCATTTCAGGTCGATAGGCCCAGACTTGCTTAAAAGGAAGAGATTGAAGCGGGCCGGTTCGCCCGCGACCACTTTCTTGATCATGCTCAAGTAATCGCTGATGGGAGTATGATCGGAATCTATCAGTTCCGTCATATCGGTTCCCATGACCTCGTTGCGATCGAAACCGGTACTGATCTCCGCTGATGGGCTGAACATGATGATCTTGCCCTTGAGGTCCGTCGCGACCGCGATGAATTCGGGCCAGGATAGCAGCTGCTCCGTGACCTCGTAAGAGACCATTCCACCCGATTCACTTGTCTCGTGCTCATTGAGCCTTGCAATTGCCTGGACCATCCTTTCCGAGCCCGCCCCTTCAAGCTCTAGCAACCTGATCGAGACCCTGATCGGATCGTGCTCACTGAACGATAGGCGTACCCTGGTCTCGATCGGCTCGATCCCTGCCTCAATGATGGATTCCAGCATCTTCCTGACGACCTTTCGGTCATCCTCATGCACGAAATCGAAGAAGCTGCGCCCTACGAGGTCTTTGCCTTGGACATGTGAGACGCCCTTGAGGGCTTTGCCAACCGAGATTATGATTCCATCCGAACTCAAGGAAAGGGAGATAAGGTCCACGCCAACCAAGCTCTGGTCAGATGCCGAATCTTTCGTGATGGGAAATTGGGACTCCTCCACTTTCATCGCAGGATCGGACCCTCTACCTGATTGAATGCTTCCCATCGAAGTTACTTCACCGGTGTCAACATATTTAATCCTGTTTTTCTAAAATTCCTTGGATGATGATATGGCTTGCGCAAGAATAACTCGCCAAATCCGCGAGGTAGGGCGGTAATGCCGCTCTCTTCCTGACCGAATCGATCCCTGGTTCTAAAAAATAATGTTGAACATATTAATATCGACAGCCTAGAAGGCTCCTTCCTTATTCTATGGACAAGAATACTAAGAAGTTGCAACAGGTCTTAGACTCCCTTTTTGTTGATTCCAATAATAATACGTGTTTTACGAATAGGACTCACTATCTTTAAATATCCACCCTCATTTGTGCGGCGCAGAGGAGCGCTCGGGAAGGCTCACCCCCATTCTCCTCCTGAGCATGTGTCAAGTTCCACCTTGCGATGCCTTCCCGAGCCTCTTTTCATCCACTTCTTCAAAGCACCTAGACACCCAGGGCAATCCTTATGGTATCCCTCGCGCCCGGAGCCATTCCCAGAAAAATCACGCCGAACTTGATGATGTTGCTCAGATTGGGGTATTTCGCAAGATCGTTCTTGAATAGGATGTCCAGTATGAGGATTATGACCAGGACCATAAGGAACTTGAGGGGCAGCATTACCACCGCGGTCCCTGTGAGATCGATCAGGGCGGTAGGAAGGACGTGCTTCTCAAGATATCCATAGATCTCAATACCGCGATAGGTGGCAGCGCCATCGAGGAACTGGGCAAGGAATAGGAGTAGGCTGAGGGGCATCGCAATCACTGCCACGCTGCGTTTCTTCAGAGCCTTGCCGAGGATGAACACCAAGAAGGTCAGGACCAGTGCGATGCAAGGTATGATGAAGAACTCGACCGGGTGCGGGACCAACGGGCTGCCTGTGCTCGTTAAGAAATATTGCTGCCAGCCTTGGTCCTGAGTGAATAGCAGGGCATAGGACGCCGCCATTGCCAGGACCAATAGGCCGACGCTCGCCACGGAAGCTGTGGCAGGCGCGAGACCATTCTTTAGCCAGTAGCGGAAGACGAGGACGGATATCGCGGCGAAGAGCAGTGGCAAGGCAGGCGGTAGGGTGGCCGACAATGTCTGCGGCCAAAAGGAGAATATGATGAAGTAGGAGCCAACGATGAGCGCGATCGGTATGGCATGGACCAACGCTCGTCTATTGAGCGAGGCCTTCTTCTGCTTCCTTTCTATGTAAATTCCAAAGGCCACGGCCAGGAAGAAGAGGAGCGCCACCAGCACATAGATGAGGGGGGAGATGAACAGATATCGAAGCCAGCCATGGAAGAGTTGCGCATCCTCCATGGCCCGTGCCACTCCTCCGAACAGGATCAAGGGCACCGACGCGAATATGAACCGAACATCGACCTGCAGGCGGGCGCGCTTGGCGATCAGGTACATGGCGAAGAAGGCCAGACCCAATAAGGTGCCGTAGGTCACCGTGCTGATGATGTTGTAGCCCTCTGCGACCCCGTTGACCGTCTGTTCCTCTGAGTCCGATATCACTGGACCCCAGAAATATCTATAAATGAAATCGTCCCAGACCTCATGAGGGAACAGCACCGCCAAAAGAGCGAGCAAAGATAGGGGAACGACCACCGCAAGCAGCAGGAGCAGCGCGAACCTCCGATTGTTCATGGAAGCCAGATGGCCAGAGTTCGCATCCTTCACCGATAACTTGAAAAGACCAAAGGCCTATATGAGGGTTCGTTCAGGGTGCTTGGATGGATGAGGGTGATTTCACCAAAGCCCGCTCTATGCTTTTTCCCAGGAATGTTCTCGCTGGGCATGGCGTCATAGAGCTGGTGCCGCAGGTTTGCAAGGATTTCGGCCTTTCAGGGACCGCTCTAATCGTTGCGGGCGATAAGACCAGAAAGGTGGCCGGGGACGCGGTCATGGAGGGCCTCCAGAAGAAGGGGTTTGAGGTCCATTCAGTGGAAACCGGTGATGCCACCAACGACAACCTCACCAAGGTAGAGGAGGTCGCAAGGGAGGTAGGGGCCAAGTTCCTACTCGGTATCGGAGGGGGAAGCAAGATCGACCTGGCCAAGATGGCCTCCAAGGATCTCAATCTCGAATTCCTGAGCATCCCGACCTCTGCATCTCATGACGGCATCGCTTCCGGACGCGCTTCCATACGCAATAATAGCATTCCGCTCTCGCTTGACGCCAAGGTGCCGCTTGGGGTCATCGCGGATACCGCCGTGATCGTCAAGGCCCCATACCGGCTATTGGCCGCTGGATGTGCAGATGTCATCTCCAATGCCACGGCTCTGATGGATTGGGAGTTCGCACGGCGCCTGAGGCACGAAGAGTTCAGCCGTTCCGCCTATGCCCTGGCCGACTATACTGCCCAGACCATCATCGAGAATGCAGACCTCATCAGGCCCAACCTTGAGGAGAGCGTTTGGATAGCCATCAGGCCGATCATCATATCGGGCATCAGTATGAGCGTCGCAGGATCTTCGCGCCCCACCAGCGGATCGGAGCACATGTTCTCCCACGCTCTGGACCTGATCGCCCCCGGCAAGGCGCTGCATGGAGAGCAATGCGGGGTCGGATGCATCATGATGATGTATCTGCATGGAGGAGACTGGATGCGGATCCGGAACGCTCTGCAGAAGATCGGAGCCCCCACCTCCGCCAAGGAGCTAGGAATCACCAAGGAACAGGTCATCGAGGCTCTAGTGACAGCGCATAAGATCCGAAAGGACAGATTCACAATTCTAGGAAATCTCGGTCTGACCTATGAAGCGGCCGAGAAGATAGCAGAAATCACCAAAGTCATCTAAACGAGCGAACGGAGGCAGGACGATGGTCACGATCACATTGATAGGGGAAAGGCAGGCCAAGGAAGGAGTTATGTTCATCTACAAGGGCTTCGTGCCAGAGTGCCGTGAATGCAAGCTGAAGGCAGTTTGCTTCAATCTCGACCCGGGTAGCATCTACAGGATCAAGGCGGTAAGGGAAGTGCACCACGAGTGCAAGATGCACGAAGACGGGGTGCGGGTCGTCGAGGTGGAGAAGTTGCCCGCCACCATCTGCGTCGGCACGAAGTTCGCTCTGGAAGGCTCCACCATCACATATGATGAGATCAGATGCAAGAACATCGGCTGCGAGCGATTCCGACTCTGCCATCCAGTAGCTGTGGAACGCGGCTGCAAGTATAAGATCGCTGAGGTTCACGGCGAGGTCGCGTGCCCTGAGGGGTTCAAGGTCATTGAGGTCGTCGTGGAGTGATCAGAAGTAATGCGCTGGTGGCAATATGCTCAGCTCATCGCCATCCTTCATGATCAGGTCCTCGCTGACCTGGCGCTTGTTGACCGAGATGACGAAGTCCTCTGGTCGGGAGAGCTTGGGATATTCCTCCTTCAAGAACTCGATGAGGTAACGGACGTTCGCTCCCTTGTCAACCTCTACAATTACCTCTGGACATCCGGTCCTTTCCTTGATGCTCGCCACGAACTTGACCTTGATGATCATCTTATGACAGATTTAGGATAGGTCACCGAAGATAGGATAATAGTTTCGGTCCTAGACCCAAGCTGGATAATCATGGGTCCATTGCATCGCAGCCTATTTACGCTTCATCTCATCAGAGATGTAATCCCACATCTGGCCAGGATGGATGATGTCCTTGAAGTACTGGATATCATACTTGGTCAGCTCCCCAAAAAGGGCCATGAGGCCGAAGAAGACCGGCAGCTCGAGCAGACCGTAAATGAAAAGATCATACCAATGCTGGACCGGGAAGTAGATCGAGATGAAATAGAGCACCGCGCCGGAAAGGACGCCAGCGATGATGTGCAGGATGATGCCGGGATTGGACCTGGTCTGGGTGAGCTGATAGACGATGTACCTTACGAAGATGAGGAAGATGAGCGCGACCAGGGTGTTCACGATGGACGCTCCCACCACCCCCAGACCCAGCATCTGGACCCCTCCCAGGGATGAGGGTACGAACACGAACAGCAACACTGCGTTAATGAGCAGGGTGAGTCCGACCAGCTTGGCCGATATGTCCGGACGGTCGGTACCGCCGATCTGCGGTATGTAGGCACTGCTCAGCAGCATGATGTAGGTGCCGATGGCCAGGATGCGCATCGGCTCGGCAGCGGGCAGGTAGAGCGGCCCAAAGAAGGTCAAGACCATCTCGGTCGGGAACAGTACAATGACCACTGTGATTGGCAAAGCGATCATCGAGATATAGCGTTCCGCCTGTCGGGTGACATTGCGTATCGAGGCCAGGTTGCCTTCGGCATGAAAACGAGAGAAGGCGGGGAAGGCAAGCGTGGTGACGGCCACCCCAACGAATCCCAGCACGCCGAGCAGGGTCTGCGGCTGGCTGAAGAAGGCCACATCGGTGGTCGAACCGAAGGCCTCGATTACCAGCTTATCCAGGTTCCATGAGACCGTGCCGAAGACCGTGATGAGGGAGATGGGCAGGGCATAGATCCAATAATTCCTGAACATCGTCGGCTTCTTCCAATGGATGTTCTCCCTGCCGATCAGGATGATACCTAGGATGGACATCGCGATTCCGCCCACCACATAGGTGTAGGCGAGGTCCACGGCCCCATATCCTCCGAGGGCCACGAAGATCATCAGCGGGGTCCTAGAGGCTGGTTCTGCCAACGCCACCAGCTGGGACTTCACCGCCTCCATCCTGGCCTCATACGTCAACCAGAAGATGGCAGAGATGTTGTAGAAGACGCAATAGAGGATGATCAGCGTGATAACCTCCATATCGCTGGACGAAATGGCCGTTGGGTCCAAGGCCTTCCAAACCAGGATATATATCGATGTCCCGACCACCATGCCCACGGTGAGCAGGAGCTTGATGGTAGTGAAGGTGCTGACGCAATCGTCCACGTCCTTCCCTTCCGAGACGCGCTTGATATGGGCTGCCGCGAAGCCAAAATCGGAGATGGAATTGAAGGTGGTGACCAACGCTATAGCCCATGATACTTGGCCGTTGATCTCGGGGCCGAGATACCTAGTGGTAAAAATCAGGCCCACAAGTGCAAGGACCGCGGCGAGCACCCGCGAGACTAGAACCACGAATGACTTGCGCCCTAGCGAAGGCATCGAAGAGTAACCGAACTGGCTATATTTAACGCTGACTTAAGGCTATGGCACCAAAGGGACTTCGGGCCTCAGCGGAAGCTCTCTCCGGTGATGCGCTCAAACATCTCGATATAAAGGTCACTGACCTCCTCGGCCTTCTCCTCAGGGAGCGGCGGGATTGGCGGTTCGGGCTGCCTGTCCTTCCTGGCCTTCATCAATTTATCGAAGTAGCCAGTCTCGCGATAGTACTGCCGCACCGCCTCCTTGGAGAGCTCAAGGCAATGACCTTGGGCGTACTCATCCTCGTCCCACCAGCGATCTTCGTCCGCGGTGCCGAAGGTGTCCACGATCATCAGGCGGCGTTTGTCATCAAAGGCCAGTTCCTTCTTGCCGTCCACATGGATCAGCATACGTTGCCCAACTTCGCTGGCGATGAGCTCATCCACCTTGGCGATCAGCTCGATGGCACGCTCGAATTCTTCGGTGGTGAGCCCCGATATCTTGATGGCTTCTTCCTTCATCAGAGGTCTGTCCACCTTTTCCAGCTTGGTGGTGGTCTCATTGAAGGTCTGGGGTAGCTTCTCCCCGTACTTCGGCGTATGGTTGCGCGGAAAGCCCAATTCCTCCACCTCGATCTCCCCCGCCTTGACGCGGTCGAAGAGGGAGCCTGCCATGTACTGCCTTGATATGAACTCCAGGGGTATCAGATAGTTCGACCGCGAGCAGTTGAGCTTGGAATAATCGTGGATGACGTCGACCTTCTTGACCCGCATGCGGTTAGGCGGCACGAGCTCCTTGAAGTGCGTGCGTATGCCGTTCTTCCGGAGCAACTGGAACCAGAAGGCCGCGCTGCGGCACAGGGTCTCCCCCTTATACGGGATCTCGGTCGGGATGATCTTGTCGAAGACAGAGATGTTGTCAGTGAAAAGGAATTCCAACGTCACCTCGTCGACCTCATAGACCTTCTTGACTTTGCCCGTACGGATGAGTTTCATTGGGTCACCGGCTTGTAATCAGCTTGTTCTTCTTATTGCTTTTGGTTTTTCTGCCTTCCAGAACAGAGATGAATTCGCCATAGGAAACCCTTATGAACGAGGCGCTGATTATTTGCCGATGGCCCTCGAAGTCAACGAACTAACTTCATTGGCGGCCCTTGAAAGAAGGGGGCCTCAGTACGAGGAGGTGTTCGCCCACAGCGACGAGAAGGACATCTTCATCGGACTGCAGTGGATAGCCAATTGGTGGCGTGTCTATGGCGAAGGCCGCAAGATGTTGGTCTTGGAGGTTCTGGAGAACGGCAGACCGGTAGGATATGCTCCTTTCATGATGTCTAGCATCGGGAAATTGCTGCGTGTGAGGATCTTGGAGTTCATCGGTACCGGCCCTTCCGACCGCCTAGGGATTCTGGCAGAGGATGGAAGGAGCGAGGTCCATGAGGCCATCTGGAAGTATCTGGATTCAGACAGCAGATGGGATACCATGGACCTAAGGGACATGCGCGAGGACGGTTCTACGGCAGGCATCATGATAGAGCATTTTCCCAATGCTCAGAAGGAGATTTCCATGGCGCCGTTCATCCCGCTCTTGGGCGAGCACAAGGACTACCTATCCAGCCTTACTGGCAATGTGAGGCACAGTCTGAACCGACTGTGGCGCCGGCTCAGCCAGGACCATGACGCGAAGTTCGCGTCGTATCATGCCCCAGAGGACATGGATTTCTGCTATCGCACCTTGCTGGAGCTCAACGCCATGCGCTGGAAGACCATAGGCACCAGCACCCTGGAGTCCGTACAGATGAAGGAGTTCGTGAGAAGGACGGTCCAGACACACGCCCCGAAAGGCCAGATCGCGTTCCATATGTTGCATGTGAGGGGTGTTCCTATCGCGATAACCTATGGCTTCGTCTTCCAGAACCGCTATCTCTACTACCTTTCAGGCTTCAACCCAGAATACTCGAACTATGGACCGGGCAAGAGCCTGCTGTCCAAGATCATAGAAGACTGCTATGCCAGGGGATACGATGAGGTTGACTTTCTTAGAGGTGGGGAGCAGTACAAGTACTCGCTCAACCCGATCAACCGTAGCATGTTCAGGGTTAAGCTGGAAAATAAAGGCTTGAAGGGAAGACTCTCTGGCCTATTGCGCAATGACTAACACGATCGGATCGGTCAGGGGAACATATTGAGCAAGTCGTGTTTCTCCAGATAGAGGAATGCCTCAGCATACCCCTTCGACTTAGAAGAGATGGCACGGTACTCGTTGAGCGCCATGGCCATGCGAACGTAATCGGTCACTTTCACCTGGGAGGCGTGCGCCGCGATGCTCTTCAACTTCTGGTCCATCTGAGAGGTGATGTCGACCGTCATATTAGGTACCACCAAGCCCCACACCTCATAGAGACCAGTGGCCGCCTGGCATTTCGAGGCGCGCAGGGCTTCAATGTAGCCTTCGAAGGCCATGAGGTGGTGGCTCTGGTTCTCCAAAGGAGAGGGCACGAGCACACAATCAGGGTTCCATTTCTCCAGTTCTGGAGCGATCAGATCGACCACCCCTTTGATGGAGGCGGGGAATTCCTGTTGGTTCATGGAGTATTCGCTCACCCCAACGACCTTCAGGGAACGCTGCACTTCTGCGATCCGTTCCTCTTTCGAAGGTGAGTCCAAGGAGGGCAAGGAGAGATAGCATATCCGCACTGCTTTTCTCATCGACACCACCTTCAGTAGGGTGCCCCCGCAGCCGATCACGTCATCGTCCGGGTGGGGCGCGATGACCAGGAACCTTTCCCCTGGAGGTATCTCAACCAGTTTGGGGTCCCAAGCGCTGCTGGTCAGCTTTTCCGCTATCGAGACCCGCTTGGTGATCTTCTCCTTGATGAGGCGCAGCTCGAGGGAGACGCTGCTCCGGTCCATAGTGATAAATATGATTCAGTACATTAAAACGATGCCTTACCCAGTGGTGGCGCTAGGGGTTGATCTGCTTGCGGGTAGCCATTTTATCACTGTATGATTTCGATGAGGTACAGGGTGGCACGGAGATCTTCGTCCGTTACCTGCGCCAGGTATTCCCCGATAACGAGAACATCACCTTCTCGAAATCCCGTTCCGAGGTCGCAGATCTGAGCCTGATGAAGATCAACTTAGAGTATGAGCGAATGGGGTTGGCCATTAGCAAGCGATTCGCGCGCTTGAACAGGCAGCAGGAGTTTGACCTGGTGTTCTGCAACGATGTGGCCGGTTTAGGACTCAAGATCCTGGCACCCGATATCCCAGCGTACCAAGTCTTCCATTATACGTATAAGGGGTTCGCGGGTGCGGCGTTGCGCGGGAGACCGGGATACTTCTCATCGTACCACCTGCAATCGTTGTTCGAGAAGTTCACGGCCAACGGAAAGAAGGTCGTTGCCGTGAGCCATAAGACCCGTCGCGAGCTGGAAGAACTCTACGGCCTATCGGCAAAGGTCATTGAGAACGGTGTACCTTTGGATCATTTCAAGCCCATGCCGAGGGAGCGGGCCAGAGAGCAACTCGGCATTGAATGGAGTGGTCCAATGGGAATCTTCGTGGGCAGGATGGACCGCACCAAAGGATTCGACATCGTGCAGGCCGTGGCTCGTAAGAGGAGAAAGGACCTGCGCATCCTTTGCGTTACAGGTGCGGCGGTTGATGATGAGAACATTATCATAGCCAGGAAGGTGCCCAATGAGAATATGCCGGTGTATTACTCTGCCGCCGATTTCCTCTTTTTCCCTTCGTTCTATGAAAGCAGCAGCTATGCCAGCATCGAAGCCATAGCCTGCGGTCTGCCGGTGGTGGCCAATAGGACCGGATTGTTCGAGGATGTCGAAGAACATCGGGTAGGTCGGATCCTGGAATCGAGGGATCCCGAGGCATATTCGAGCGCCATAGATGAGGTCCTTCGCAATGGGGAATATGACACCAGGAGACTGGCGGAGGAGCGTTTCTCAATGGAACGCTTCACTCGGAGCTATCAGGACCTGGCCAAGGAGAGGTTTGGATGATTGGAGATAGCCCATCCTCAACCCCCATTCCCTTCCAAAGATGGACCAGCTCATCCCTTCTTCATCACTAGCCCCTTATCGAACCCTCCTGGACGACCTTTCCGAATTCGTCACATGAACGTAATACCGAGCTGTGCATGCCCATGGTGTGAAGAAGATGGCATGACGCATCAGAATACGCGAAAAGATGTAACCATCCCCAGCTAGCAGGTCATTTGCTGGCTGACATCAGTACAAGGAATTCTAATGAGGCTTTTTGCAGCAATGCAGCAGCTATCGAAGCAAATGCGCGCTTCATTTGGATTCTGGTTGCAAGAAATGATTTCCTACGCTAAAAGATTCATTGCTATATATAAGATTTTTAATCGCCCATCCAGAATAGTAAGAAATCATAAATACTCTCGGTTGTTACCTTTAAAGATAATAGCTTCGGGCCGGCACAAAACTGCTCTTCCAAATGGGATGAGGGAGGGGCGAGTGATGGGCTCAAGCGTTCGGGACCATAGAAGCAGGGTTGAGCGCATCCGACAAAGTGCTCAGAATGCCGAACGCAACGGGCCTGAGGAAGGTTCGCGACTTGCAAGAAAGGGATGCACTTGATCGGCCGAGGGAATGAAAATAGGGTTTGCAAAGACATGGCACGATTGCCAGATGAGGAGGTCAAACCCTCAGTGTCACCTCCCAAGAACGGTGACCGGACTCGGCTCTATGCCCTGGGTAGGTGCCCGCCTTTTAAGAAGAGGGTGCTGGCATCTGCCCTAATAGCATCGTTCTTGGTATCCCTTCTCTTGTTTTCAAGCATCGTCGCCCCCCTCGCCCTTCAAACGACTCATAACGTCTCACCTGCTTCCAACGCGCCTCTTACTGACGGTATGTCCCCCGCCCTTTCAGGGACGGGTGACGACTTCTCACTGAGCACGAGGTCTTCCAACCTGACCGTCAGCAGCCTAACGCAGAAATATAAGGTCTTCACTCAAGAGTATGCCATCGTGGTGGACTATTCCACTTCGTTCATCGAATATCAGATCAGGCCATACTACACCACGGATTACATACGCTACAAGAGGGTCAACCCTCAATATGCGGGGGATGGCACCGTAGATCAGAACGGAGCAGCATTGGATTCCGTTTCCATGACGATCTCTGACTGGGGAAGGGATGGAAACACCGTGTGGTTCCTGGAATCCTGCTCCGAGTTCAGCATCAAGCAGTCCTTCAACATCTATCGGGATTACTTCGAGCTCAACGTCACCTATAGCCCTGGCACAAAAAAAGTGAGTACCACCTATTACTTCGGCCTGTGCTCGTCAAGCAATTCCCTTTATGGGCTAATGAACGGCGAGATCAATCGCTATCTGCCGGGCTTCCCCGAGGACACGCCATCCGGCTATGGGCTTGGAGGATGGTATCCCAGCTTCAGGATGTACGCGCCCGCCTGCGATCTGAGAGTGCCGACCGGCGTCTTGGGGGTGGAGTGGGGTTACGAGGACACCGTGGCCTATCTGTATTCCCCGATCTGGCTGGTCGGTGGGACGGGAGGAGCTTCCGTCATGGCATTGAAGTACACCTCGCTGAACTCCATCGTGCCGAACATTGCACTTGGACAGGCAGAGACCTTCCACATGATGGTCAGGCCCTACAAGTACACCGATGGAAAGGAACGCGGTTACGATGTCGGTTATGCTCAATGGGTGGCGCCAAAGATCGCCGCCAAATGGGGCAACCACAACACCCCGGTATTCCCGCTATTGATGATGAACACGATTTCATGGACGGACGCTTTCCGGACTTGGGTTGAGGGCAGTCAGGTGAAGGTGGCTACCTACACTACCAATTCTAACCAGATCAACTGGAACTACAAATCCTCGCAAATGGCCAACACCAATCCGGATACTCCCACTTCCGTGCCCACCCAGTGGCAGATCATGAAATCGACCTCCGTCCCACTGACGCTGTCGGATGGCAGCGTGGTGTGCAACCCAGTGAATGGTCCTTACAACACCCAAGGAACCTACCGTTGGCAATTGATCAACAACGACCCGCAGCAAGCGTGGTGGACCGGTTCCGACGGCGTGTTCTGGGATGAGATGAACATGTGGACTGCGGACAACAACCCTCGCAACGATTACCAGGTGCGCAGCGACTTCGTATATGATGGCTATCTCAATCTAGTTAAGGACACCTATGCCTCAGGGTATTGGAAGTACGTCATTGCCAATTCCTTCACCAGCCTGCTTCATCTTTCCATCGCGGCTGATGTGACCCTGATCGAAGGATACTCCCCTGCGAGCGTCTACAATACAGACCTGATGAAGAACGTGCAGTCGACCATGATGTTCGTCAATAACATCCCCACCACCTATCGGCCCAAGATCCTGGTCTATCAGAACTATGATACGGGAAGCACGGCGGATCAGGCGGATGTCTATGAGGCTCTGTACGGGGCGGCCAAATACGGATTCGATGTGAACCTCTTGTCCTTCAATTCCTTGAGTAGCCAGATGCACAATTTGCAGATGGCCGAGGACATGTTCAAGGCCATGGGCTGCACTCGGGATTCGGACACGCGGATCCCGCTAGCGACCATGGACCTTTCGAGCACCTCCACCCTTAGCACCAGCGCATCGATGGTGATCATGAAGGGCTCGGGGACCCCCATCATAACCTCGACCTCACCCCCCGACCGCTTTAAGCTGACGAACTTGCGATCCTCGACCACTACCTTCGATATGGCCTTCCAATCTCCTGCATATTACGCAGCGGG
>Ga0315292_10000867_pt1 | contig 15231 bp, 16 predicted proteins | sample YL17G13_0_MG_FD_204029 | JGI IMG/M metagenome (GOLD analysis project Ga0315292, IMG submission 204029) | Sediment microbial communities from Yellowstone Lake, YNP, Wyoming, USA - YL17G13_0 | ecosystem: Environmental > Aquatic > Freshwater > Lake > Sediment | place: USA: Wyoming | collected... | reverse complement strand
TACCATCTTCCAAAATATCTTTAATAAGCTGTAAATATTGATATTCTTCACTTTTTGTATTTCAGTATTTTCTTGCATACTATTCAATATTTTATAATTTCGATTAAATAACCCGTTAAAGATAAACTTAAGTTAAGTAATTGGAATGCCCTTTAAGAAATAATCCAATTTAATTCTTCGAGGTTTAAAAATATTATTCTAACATATGGATAGTTTAGATAAAAAATCGGCAAGTGGATTTTTTAAACATGTGTTTAATTTTGAGGATGACTCTAAAAGTGAAATGTCAAATATCGTGCAATATTCTATTTTATCATTATTTCCTATCGTTTTGTTAAATAAAAGCATGCAGAAATATGTTCCTGAAGCGGACGAAAAAAAGGGTAGTTTGGAAGTTTTAGCAGAAATTGTGATTCAAGTTGTGTATATGTTTTTAGGATTGCTCTTTATTCATCGCATTATTACATATATACCGACATATAGTGGTGTGGATTATCCTGATTTTAATGTGATTTTCATTATTTTAGCAGTATTGATGGTTATATTAAGTCTTCAGACAAAATTGGGTGACAAAGTAGGCATTCTTGTTGATAGAGTCGGTGATTTATGGGAAGGCAAAAGTGGAGAGAAAAAGACGGGTTCGGGAACAGTGAAAGTATCGCAGCCTATTTCACAAGGTGGCTCATCAATGAATCAATCCCAGACGGGTTATTCTGATGGAACAATGTTGAATCAATTGCCGGATATGTCACAACAACAACAACAACAACAACAACAACAACAAATGCCGAATTATAATTCAATGTATAAACAACAGTCCACTCCTTTAGTTGACGCGGCATCTCCTTCAGGTGGTGGTGGTGGTGGCGGCGGTGGCGGTGGATTTGATAATTTCGGAATCATGGCTGCGAATGAAGCCTTAGGAGGTAGTGGTTTTGGTTCTGCTTGGTAACGATGTGAATGAATAATGAATAATTATTTAAAAGGAGTGATGAGTCGGGCGGAAATTATTTATATATAATATGAGTGGTAACGAGAAAGGTGCATTTTATATAAATACGAACAAACAATCCATTATATCATTTATTGATAGCTCTGGCAATACATATACAGGAACAGTTCAATTGCAAAGATGGGATGAACCAATTGTATCATATCAATTTATTAAAGGAATTATGCATTACATCAATGGTGATGTCTATGATGGTGAGTGGGAACAGAATAGTATTAATAATAATTTGAAATTTGGTAAAGGAATAATGAAGTATACAAATGGTGATGTGTATGATGGTGTTTGGCGTTATGATCACCGATGTAAAGGAAGTATCGTCTATAAAAATAATGAAAAATATCTAGAATATGATGGTAAATGGGAGTCTGATATTCCTGATGGTTATGGAAAACTTACATATAAAGATGAAACACAAATTACAGGATTTTTTAAATATGAGAATGGTAAATTTATTATAAATGTAGATAATTCAAATGCTACTATTAAAAAGTTGTCTAGGAGACTTATGGCAATTCCAATAGAAAATGAATATATTCCTCTAGCAGATGTAGTTTATGCAGGTCCATATTATGAAGGTCCATATTATGAAGAATCACAAGATAATTCTATTGTCCCTAATAATGAAATTGTTGAAGTGAGAGGAAAAGTAAAAGCAAAAGGAAAGTTTGCTAAATTTAAAAGACATATTGGTCCATACATTGGATTTTCTAGTGCTGGATTTATAGAATAATACATCGAAAAATCGAAATCGAGAAATCAAGAAATCAAGAAATCAAGAAATCGATAAATCAAGAAATAAAAAGATGTAAATAGAGAATATATACATAATTATGGATGGTGGTAAGTTATTGAAAGCCTTGGAAAATGAAAACAATGAAAATGTGTTTAATTATACAACTGAACACATTTTTGAAATAAATAAAAAGATATTGAATGAATTGGTGTTATCGAGAGAAACAATGATTCAATATTTGAAAACATTGACACATTATATTTATGTAGATGAAATAAATAATTTGAAATATGGTTCTTATTTGAAATGGATTTCTCTCAAAACGCCGGATAATTTACGATTATCACACGGTGCCTTTTTTTGCAATATAAAAATAACAGACAACGGTGTTTATATTGTTTGTAAAAATTATACCAATCGTCATTTTCAAATAAAAATGGATGAATGTTTGTTGTTTCAGAAATTGACGGACCAAGAGAAGGTGATATTACACGCGTTGGACCATCTTTCTCTCAAATAAAATAGAGAAATAAAAACTGAATTAAGAACCAAACTCTCAAGTATATAAAAATAAATCATTCAATAAAGTAATGGAATTAGTTGTTGAATCTGATATTTACAGTCCAAGTATTGATGAAACCGGCAATTATATAGACAAAATTCCAGTGCTAACTAAAAATGAAGGAATTCATTGTCCTTGTTCTAGAAAAGATAAAATATATAATTTCTCTCAACATATAAAAACCAAATGTCATCAATCTTGGTTGAAAACCATAAATTTAAATCGCTTGAATTATTTTATGGAAAATATGGAATTAAAAAATACAGTGTCAAATCAAAAATTAATTATTGCCAGAATGGAAAAAGAAATAAATACTAAAATGATGACCATTGATTGTTTGTCGCAACAATTGGTAAAAAGTCCACCTAAAATGGTGAACAATTTGCTAGAATTTGATTGAATAGTATTAAAATTAAAGGAAACGGATACCCTACACACTTACCGAGTCACACACTTATCGAATCACATAGTCACATTGCATCACCTTCTTGAAACACATCACTTTCAAACAATACATTGCTCGTTGCCAACACTGAATTTGCCGCATAAAAAATATTGCGTCCAATTAAATAATCATTATAACTATGGTCAGTTGCTCGTAAAAAGCCGGTCGTTTCAAAATAACGACACAAATTTTGTGCCCCGGTCAATGTAATAATGTATCCCAAAGAACAAGGGTTACATATAGGCTTCATTTTACATATATAATTGTTTATTTTTTTTTCCGCAATGAGAGAAACATCATATTCAACGATAGATTGTAAATTCCAAGGAACGAATTTGTTATATGCGGCATATTCGTGCATGCTAAAATTAAGTATTTCAACATTTGTGGGTAAATTAGTAATAATATTATCAATATATTGAACAAATCCATCTTTCAACAAGACATCATCTTGAAAGATAATTGAAACACCAATATTTTCACGAATAATTTGCTTTAAAATATAATAATGGCTTAATTGATTGCACATTATTCTCGCCGCAAATGGTTTAGTAGAGTAGTCCGCTCGTGAAAACATTGCCAGTTCATTTTGAGAAAATGAATAGTTAGATGCGTCAATAGCTGAAAATCGTTGTATTTTTTTTTCTGGCAAACCGTGTTTTGCGCATTGTTGTATAAAATGATAATTTCTCTCTGGTCTTCTATCTAAATTAATATAAAAAATGGAATCAACCTGGTTCATTTTTTATAATAATGGTAGTATGTTTAAACCCTTTAAGAATTAGAATGGGACTTTGTCCCATTCTTTTCTTAAGGGTCAGTGACCGGTAAGTTTAAATACTTGAAAACTTATTTTATTATTCTTCTTCTGGTTTTTACTTGTGATATTCTTTTTAATGTGACATATTTCTTTTTTTTGCATTGAAATTTACCACGGACAAATCCTTTACGATTAATAACAGTTTTAGTGCATATTCCAATAGACCGCGATTCATTTTCAGGGTCCAGTTTTTTAATACATTTGCACAATTTTTCAGAAATAATTTTTTCAGCATCGTGTTTCATCTGTTTTTTATTAGATGGAATAGACATTTTGTAATACTCTAAAATCTGTTTATAATCGCTTTGGGTTAGTGCCGCCATATATTTTATTTTTATATTTTTCTAAATAAGGATAATATAAAGAAGATGAAAATAATAGTGTTTGATTTAGATGAAACCCTCGGGTTTTTCTCTCAATTTGGAACATTTTGGGAACTATTGCAGCGACAAAAGCCAACATTAACTCATAAGGATTTTTCAGAATTGCTGGATTTATATCCTGAATATTTACGACCAAATATTGTCTCCGTTTTGAATTTTCTTAAACATAAAAAAATGAATCAGTGTTGTAATAAAATTTATTTATATACAAACAATCAAGGACCATTAAGCTGGGCAAACGATATTATTTTATATTTAGAAGATAAAATAACACATAAATTATTTGATAAAATTATTCCTGCTTATAAAATCGGCAATAAAATTATAGAACCCCTAAGAACCTCTCACGACAAATCATATGATGATTTAATACGATGCATCAATTGTCAAACCGAACATAAAATATGTTTTATAGATGATGTGCATCACGTGAAAATGGTTCATGATAGTGTCTATTATATTAATGTGAAACCATACATCTATATGTTGACTAGCGAAGAAATAGTTCGACGATTTATAAACTCAGGACATAATGCATTGGAACATATAGATAATAATCGTCTTTTTTCGGAATTGAAGAAACATTCGTATTCTGAAAAAGATGCAAATGAATACATTATTGATAACATTGTATCAAAACAGATAATGATACATTTGCAGGATTTTTTGAATAATACGAAAACGACGAAAACGACGAAAATGAAAACGTTCCGGGCAAAAAACACTAAAAAAATGATTTAACATATGACTCTCCTAATTGTGCTATTGTGCTTGTTGTTAATATGAACATTCCAGAAGTAAACGCAAATCTTCTATCTAAATCATTGAATTTATTTCTTGTGAATGGATTAAACCGAATAATTAAAAATATGCTGACATAAAATTTCATATATGTATCCAATGTGTTTAAATATTGATTGCCTTTATCGGATAATCCTAATATAGAAATAAGTATTAAACTATATGTCATAAAAATAAACAATGATAATAACAAATTATGTAAATAAAAAAATTTCTGTTTCATATATTAATAAATGATTTAAACCTTGAAGAATCGAATTAAATCATTGTGTTTGGGGTGTGGTTTGTATAAGTCTTTTTTTCTCTTTTTCTCTCCCTCTTATTATGCAATGGTGTTAATTATTAATAAACAGAGAGAGTTCTAGCACTAGGGTCTGTCGCGTTTTTAGTATATTTAGGCATCCAATAATACGGCACTATTTCATTCGAAGTGGAATAATATGATAAAAATAGTTCCTTGTAATATTGTTTTTCCAATTCAATAGATGGTGGGTACATTTCCATTTCTTTTGAAATGAATTTTTGTAATATTTGATATAATGAGTTCCCAATCCCGCTAACTCCGTCACTAAATGCTTCCTTTCTTCTCCACAAAATAGTGTCTGGTAAAAGCTGTAATCCGTTGCTATTATAATAATTTTCAATTGAGAACGCGCTTCGTAACAAGTATTTTTCTGGGTTGTTGTGTCTTATTTTGGGAGGAATAGACAAATAAAAATCTACAAAACTTCTGTCTAAAAATGGTGTGCGAGGTTCAAGTCCGTGGGACGAAATGCATTTGTCTGACCGCAACACATCAAATAAATGAATGTCCTTTAATAATCTCCGCGTTTCCATATCAAATTCGATTGGATCAGGGCATAAATTCATATATAAATAACCGCCGCATATTTCATCGGAGCCATCCCCATTAAATATGACTTTTGCTGAACTGTTTTCTGATATATATTTACCTAGTAAATAATTGCCTATACTTGCACGAACTGTAGTCGTGTCATAACTTTCAATTGCATAAATTACCTGTGGAATAATAGAAAACATTTCATCTTCAGAAACAACGATTTCCGTATGATTTGTTCCCAAATAATCGGCAACAATTTTAGCACAACGCAAATCCTCTGAACCTTGTAGTCCTATGCTATATGTTTCAAGTGGTTGAGTTGAATATTTTTTATGTTCTTCATTTATAAGGGCTGTAATAAGACTGCTATCCAATCCACCAGATAAAAGACACGCGATAGGTCTTTCTGTGTTTAAATATCTTTTTTGCACTGATTGAATCAAATAATTTTGAATTCCACGAGTTATTCTTTCTTCATTGTTGTTTAATGAAATAAGAGAGAAAACCGGTTCATGATATTTTACATTTTCCAATACAGGGGTCCATTTTGATAAAACCTTATTTTGAATGACATATTTGCTATATGTTCCTGGTGTAAATTGTGTAATGTATGCTTTTGTCGGGTCAGCATCGGCAAACTCGCTAAGCATTTTCAATTCTGATGCAAATCCAATCACCTTGTTATATAACAATGGTTTAAGACAATATAATGGACGAACTCCATATGGGTCTCTTGCAATATACATTGTGTTTAGTAAACAATTATTTATAATACGATTGTCACATAAACAAAATGCAAATACTCCATCTAACATTTTAAGTGTTTGATATATGCCATATTTTTTATATAAATGGATAATGACTTCACAATCAGAGTCAGTTTGTCTGTCTTCTTCATTGACTTCCATCAATTCATACAATTCTTTGTAATTATATATTTCACCATTACAAATCAAAGAGATATCATCAATGCAAATCGGTTGATTAGATTTATCATTTAAACCATTAATAGCCAATCTGTGAAATCCAAATTTAGCATAGATAGAGACATTTTGTAACACTGAATGTTCTGGACCGCGACTTTGACCCAACATAAATTGATATTTTATAAATTCTTCTGTAAACAAAATATTTGTATCACTAATATTAAGGAGAGAGAAAATGCCACACATCTTATTTAATAGTAGTTTGATTTTTTTAATATATTATTTTATATATAATGAATAACCGAATTTATGATAGAAATCTTCCTTCTCAAATGCTACAACCTTATATAAGTGTTCGTCCTGTAATGACAAAATATTCATTTATGCCAATTGTTGATCCTAGAAAAGAATTGTCTGTAAAACTGGAACAACAACCTACATATAATACGAATATTGTATTTAATCCGGGTAATGATATGGCTCCGTGGTCTGGTTATTCTTCTGGTATAAATGTAGAATCTGAATTGCGAGGACAAATATATGCGCTTCAAAAATGCGACCAGGCTGTATATGTTCCAAATAGTAATAGTGATTTATATAAACATTCATTCAAACCTTCATCTTCATCTTCATCTTCATCTTCATCTTCATCTTCATCTTCATCTTCTCAAACACACGACTTGTTGTTTAAAAAAGAACATTTTTGTGAATTCAATCCTCTGCCAAATGGTATAAATATGGGATTGTTTAATAATTCGACACGAACTGCAATGCTTCCATTATAATGTTAATGTGTTCACATCAATGAAGAAAATTCCACGTCTTTTAATTCGTTAGGATTTAAACACTTTAATATTGAATTTATATATGACGGATAAATTCAATGAAATGCTATATAATAAACATTTTTTAGAGAGAAACTCATACAACAATAAAATTTCTAAAAAAGATAGGAAATTTTATAGAAAACGGATTTTAAATTTAACGCGCGAACTATTTCTTTCATCGGATGCATCTAATCCTGACATTAATGAGGCATTTATGAATTATGTATATCATTGTGTTGAACATTTTAAAAATACCGACACAAACGACATTTTACAATATGAATATACAGATTTAGACGCGGATTTAGAGATGGATGCGGAAGATGCTGATGATGAGAATGACAGTATGGATACTTATAATTCTTCAATAATGCGAAAAATTGTAAAACCAAATACATTGGATAATTTTATTATTAGAAATGTTATTAAAAAAAAAGAATCTGAACATTTGCCTATTCAAAAAGAAATTAATTTGAAAGACCCGCAATTAAAAGTAAAAGGTATTGGTAAAAAGAAAAATCTAATAAATACATATGAAGAACAGGAAAACACTGAGGAGAAACAGGAAAACACTGAAGAGAAACAAGAAAACACTGAGGAGAAACAAGAAAACACTGAGGAGAAACAAGAAAACGCTTCATTCGACACTGAGATTATTTAAGCCCCATAGAATACATCCAACGCATAAGCATCTATATCAGCACATTACTGGCGGCAAAAAAACAATAATAGGGAGTAATGGTGTATCTATGACAAAGATGTCGTGTAGTCCAAAAAATGGTCCTTCGAATGATTTTAGTTGTTACACAAATGATGCATTATTTAAATTGAAAAATAAATGGAATAGTAGACATCCTGACACTATAATTCATTCCAACAATCCAAAAGAAATATGGGAATTATTAGGAAAATATATGAATAAAACGTGTCAAAGAGAATCGTGTTGGCTAATTCAAGATTTTGCAAAAGGTGAAATGGATGAATTAAAACAGTCATTCGCGCCATTATCGCCTGAAGAATGGAAAAAAAATCCTAATGAATGGTTATCAAGTGTAGATATTATGAATGTTATGAAACAGTATGAAAAAGTATATAAATGTTTTGATTTTTTTGGACCAGCTCCAATTGATTTTGATACAAAAGAAACTGATGGTGTATGTGTGTGGGAAGAAATATGCAATTTGAATTTAAAACAGCAACAAACAAATGGTAAAACGAAATTAGGATTTATTTTTAATACAGACCCGCATTACAAAGGAGGAGAACATTGGATTTCTCTCTTTGTAAATATAAAAAAGGGCGCAATCTTTTTCTTTGATAGTGCAGGCAATGACATTCCTCGTGAAGTGCAAGTATTGGTGGATAGAATCATAAAACAAGGTGAAGAGATGAATATACATTTCAAATTTGATAAAAATTATCCTGTAGAACATCAATATGGAAATACTGAATGTGGGGTATATTCTCTCTTTTTTATTGTTCATATGTTGGAAGATAAAATTACAGGCAACTATTTGAAAACACATATTTTAAAGGATAAATATATGGAAAAATTTCGAAAGGTGTATTTTAATTCTGTTTTGTAAATAGTATAAATATTATTCATTAAATACTACATTTAATGAATAAACACGACTTTTTAGCTTTATCAAATATTGAAATACTTTGGGAAGTAATTGGCGAACAAGATATATTTCAAAATAGAAATGTATTTAAAACTGCGTTGACTGAATTCTATGAATCAGAAAACATGAAGCATAGAGATTTAGTAATGTTAAACAAGGCGTTCATTTCATCTATTCTTTTCGCCTCGCAACCACAACCACAACCACAATATCAAACACAACCACAATATCAAACACAACAAAAAATACCAATTACATTTGAAGAATTGCAAACTGAAAAATTATCGCAGTTTGAAATTAAATTGACAGAAAAAGAAGACGATTTTAAACAATCTATGGCTCGTCCATTGCCTCAACAAATACCGAATTTTCGCGATAAAATGGATGAACCATTGACCGAAATTGAATCAATTATTAAAAGAACAATTGCTGAGCGTAATTATGACATTTCTCAAATTGCAAATACGATTGCAAATACGAATGCAAATACGAGTGTTAACGAATTAAAATCACAAGAAACCTCGATTAAAAAAGAAAAATTATCACCATTGTTTTTTTCTTCTTTAAATCAACAAAAAAATAAATCCGATACAACCTCAACCTCAACTCCAGAAATAAAATATATAAAAATTGACAATAATTCTTTTAGAGAAACACCTGTTCCGATTGATTTGAACCAACCAACATTTCATTCTTCATCTGATAAACCATCAAAACACATTTCGTGGAATAAAGACATTCAAAATTCAGATGGAATTTTATTTGACTACAACAAACCGATGCTGTCACCACAACCGTCTCCGCCTAATAGAATACAACAAATGCAAAAAATTCACGATGACGCATTGGAAGTATTTAGAAGAAAAAATGCGGATTATGGCGATTCTTTTGCGACATATGGAATTATTGGAATACTTATTCGTATTGAAGATAAATTGCGTCGGGCAATATCAATTGATAAAAATGGAGTTACATTAGTAAAAGACGAAGGACTACGTGACACTTTGTTAGACCTTCATAATTACGCAGCAATGGGGCTTATGATTTTGGATGAAGAATAATACAGAAGACAAAAGATATAATTCAGAGAAAATATACATACAAGTAAATTGAAATAAATAAATTAATCATAATAAATTATGCCTCCAAAATCAAACGCTTCCAAAAAATCATTAGGACAATTTTACACTACAAATTATGAATATATATTACAAAATATATTTATTCCTGACAATGTTGTTAATATAATAGAACCTTTTGCAGGAAATGGTGATTTATTGAATTTTATAGAAAAAAAATTGATTTGAAATAATTACTTATACATTAAAACACAAATAAAATAAAATGAACGCAAACAACAACGACGAACTTATTAAAAAATTAGCCTTTGAACCTATTGATGGTAAATATTCTAAAGCACTTTATGGTGATTTTACGGTTACTATGGATATGACAAATGGGTATATTAACGCAACTAAATTGTGTGCGGATGGTGGAAAACAAATGAAAAATTGGATTAGAAATGACGGTAATAAAGAATTAATTAAATATTTTGAAGAGAACCGGAGCAATACTGAGCCGGTTCTTATTACGGATAACAGTTATGGAATTACAAGAGGAACATACGTCCACTCAGACCTAATTCCGCACATAGCTTCGTGGGTTTCCCCGGCGTTCGCATATAAGGTATCTAAGATAGTAAACAACTTTCTAATACGTGAAAAAGAAGCCGAGATAGAGCGCTTGACAGGTGCTAAAACAAGACTTGAATTAATGCTTGAGGAAGAGAAAAGAGACCGTCAAGCATATCAAGAAAGAACCGAAAAGATGCTTCAAGATATGAAAGACCAGAATGAGAAAACACACGTTAAGTTGGATAACGTAAACCATAAATTGGATAAGGCAGATAATGATATTGAAGAACTACAAATTGTGGTATCTGAAGTAAACCATAAATTGGATAAGGCAGATAATGATATTGAAGAACTACAAATCACATTAGATGAAGTAAATACTCGTATAGAAATAGTTATGGATGAAGTTGTTAACCCTGAGAATCAAGTAGAGCTTCGTGAAGGATTTGGAATAATGAAGTTAAACGAACCAAATAGTAAATATGGGTTTAAAGCATATTGCGCACAAAATAAGAACTTGAAAACGTCACGAAAAAATATACAAAAAAAATTTCCAAATGCTACGTTATTTTTAGAAATAAAACCAAACCCAAATTCAAAAAATGTGCTTCATAAACTGAAAGAACTATATGGAACCGGGAAAAAATCGCAAATAAAAGTATATTTTAATTTTATAACTATATTAGATGGGGTTAGTGAAGATAAATTAAGCACAATGGTTAATAATGTCGTTGACAACGCAAAAAACTACGGAGTGTGTGGAATCTCACCTTAATACCGTTAAACTAAAACTATCACTTTAATTTAGGATAACCCTTTTAGTTGAAAAATAGATATTATTATAGGTGTGACACAATATATTATTTTTTCCTGGAATCAAGATTTGTATCTATTAATATGATAAAATATTCGGTTTTATCATATTGAATTATCCAATTACATAACTTCAAACACATTGTCTTGATGTCCTCCTTCACCAAAGACTACTTTTGCAAAAATCCAACCAACATAACCAAGACGTCTTTATACTGCCATAAAAACATCATTTCCATCGCCATATTTATTTTTTTCAAAGGTTCCAACTTGTATCGGATTCATTCCGGGATTTGCCAATGCTTCTTTGTAACTTTTCAAATCATAAACATTCCATAATTTGTCTTTGGTAATAGTTCGAGCAATATATTTTTTGCCATTAATTATTATAGAGTGTCCAATCCATTCAATTTGTTTTTTATTTATTTGTAGCGTAGTATCCTTTTCTTGTTTGGAATAATCAGGAACATATGTAAATTTAGATGCGTTTGCACTTGGAAAATTCATGCACGTAAATTTATCTCTTCCGTGAGGATAAATAGAACAATCAAAAGATGTTTCTTTAATTATTTTTGCCAATTGATTATTTACTTTTTCTTTAATGCTTGATATTTGAAACAACAATTGGTCACTTGTCACAGGACCGAATGGTTTAAATTTACCCTTGTCTTTTAATTTCAATTCAATAGAATCATCGCTTTTCAACTGTTTTTCTGAAAAAGTCATTAAATATATAAATACTTCTACTGTCTGCAATTCTTCTGGTAAATCTTTATGACTACATATACGCCTAGCACGACCAATGACTTGTTCTGTTCTAACTGGATGCCAATATGGTTCCATAATATGAACATATCGTGTGTTTCTCAAATTGATGCCTTCCGAACCAGAAGAAGTAATCATCAATACTTTAATGATTTCACCGAGATTATTATTTTCATTAATGCGTTTTAATTCATTCGCAATATTTGTAGGGACATCATCCCACGAACTATTATAAATATTACGAATAATCTCCTTTTCTTCCGCGCTTTCAGTTCCAGTATATAATGCGTATTTGGGTTTTCTCATATTTTCTTCAGAAATGTCCAATTCCCACATATCAGCTACTCTTTTCAGTTTAAATCGCGTAAAACCATTGTAATCAAGAACCATTGTAAAAATCCCAACGCCTTCTAATGTTCTAAATTGAGAATATAACAAATGAAGACCAATGTGTCGTGGGTCTTGAATGTTTTCTAAAATATTGAGGAATTTAGGACTATGAATTTGCAGAGCATCACGAGAGAAATATTCATTGCCATTTGAAATCATCTCATTGATTTTAGCTTCAATTCTAGCATCATATGTTTCATCCGCGATTTTATTTAAAAATTCGTCGCCTTCGACTTCTCCTTCTCGTTCTACATCTACATCTATTTTGGTTTCTTCTTTGTTAAGCATTTGAATGAAATTGTCCTGCTTTTCATCTCCTTCTTTTGCTTCTTCTAACATTTTCACTCTTGGCATTGGTCTATCATTCATAACATAATTACAAAACAATCGCGAAAAAATACGATAACTAGATTTTGCTTCTTCGTATACATTACCTGGTTTTTTCGAAGGTTTCTCGGACTTTCTCTCTTCTTTTCTGGCATCTTCATATATTTTAAATTGCAAATCACTCATTTCAATATCAATAATGTGATAATCTTTTGTCAATTCTTTTTCAAATTTTGGCAATAAATCTTCTTGTGCGCTTTTAAAATAAGAAGACAATCCTAATATTCTTCTCTGCAATCCATTCACATTTTGAAGTTCTTTTGTTGAATCATCAATGTATTCTCTCATAAAGGTAGCTAAATCATCGGGTAACGCTTTAAAATTGTGAATCTTGACATTTGCACCGTTTACTTTAATATCATTGTCTGACAATATCGAAATAATAGTTCTTTCAAATTTTGCGTCAGAAACGAAATCTGTATCAAATGTTATCTCGCGTGTTTCTTTATTTTTCTTTTCATTTGTTACACCACTGTATTTTTGCGAGGTAAGCGTGTTTTTAAATCCGAATGGATTTCGTGTAATAGTTAGAATTCGACTTGTTGGTGAATAATCTAAATAATCCAATGTCTTGTTTGTTTTAAATAGTTGAGAGAGAAACTCCTTGTCTACTTTTTTATTCGTTTGTACATCTAATGGAATTTCCCACGTTTTAATGTATCCTCTTAAAATATTAAATAAAATGGCAAATTCGTTCGGATAATTAATCACTGGTGTTCCTGTTAAAAGAACGATGCGTGCATTATTTGCAGACATTAAGTATTCGTATATTTTGGATGCTAAAAACCTTGGCGCACGGTCTTTTTCTCCTCTTGAATTTTCCTTGATAGGAGGTTCTTTTTTGAGTTTGTTCACTATTCTACTAATTAAATTGTGTGCTTCATCAATAATAACAACTGAATTGTCAAACAAATTGATTGTATAATTTTCAGTAAGTTGTTTCAATTTTTCATATCGTAATCCATTGTGATTAATAAATATATATTTGTTCTCAATCATTTTATCTAATTGATTGTCTAATGAATTTTTATCTTCTGCTGATAAACCAGGATAATTACTAGGTTTTCGAACATCTATAAACCACGCACCATTCTTTTTATTTATATAATCCATTGTCAAATTTAATACTTTGGAAATAACTGGCATCGATTCTGGATGAGATGAAGCAGAATACCATTTCCAATATTGATTTCGACGAAATAATAAATCGCCGCATTTTTTCAATTCCACCATATAATTCTTTCTTAATGAAGCAGGTGTCATAATAATAATTTTTTTATTGTCTTTCATTCCTTCAGCAATAGCAATGGATGTGCACGTTTTACCAGAACCTAATCCGTGATATAATAATAATCCTCTGTATGGTGTATATAAATTTAAATAATCTCTTGTTATTTGTTGATGAAGTAAGAGAGAAATGTTACCAGAAGATTTGCCTATATTTTCACAAGTAATATTTTCAGATTTGGCTAGTTCTTCGCGGTAAGGTAAAAACATAGCATTGATTCTTTCAATAAATATTTCGCGATTATTCATAAAATAAGATGGAAGTTTTATTCTATATTTTGGCTGTTTTTCCGGCATAAATCGGACAATTGGTCTATGATCGATTTCTAATGGAACTTCAGGACCTAAAATAGCGACGCCTTTTACAGGTCTCTTTGTTTTGCGTTTCTTTTCTTTTCCTTTTTCTCCTTCTTTTTCTTCTTCTTTTTCTTCTTCTTGTTGTATCCTTTCTCTTTCTCTTTCTTTTTCTTTTTCTTCTTCTTTTTCTTCTTCTTCTTGTTTTTCTTCTTCTTGTTCTTCTTCTTGTTCTAATATTATTTTTTTACGGCGGGGTTTAGAAATAAGTTTTTTATTTTTTACTTGCAATAAATTCGAAGCCATTAATTCAGTCAAATCATATTCTTCTTCATTTTCTTTTCTCTCATCCTGCATTTCTTTTATTGAAACAAATACAGGCACATAATCAACTACAACTGGTTTTATTTCATAAGTATCCATAATTACAATTATATAATATAAATATATAAAAATGACAATATTAGCGTCGGTTTAATTAAATGAATTTCCGCCCAAAAGCGGAAATCATCATGACCGAACAAAGTCCGGTTTAAAATACGAAAGAATTGTATTGCAAGCTATTTGTTCGGCTTTGCGTTTAATCTTGTGTTGTCCTTCACCTAAAAATAAAAATATCTTTCCATTGTGAAAATTAATATATTCTTGAATTTTTTTAAACACGTCTGCCTCTTTTTCTTTTTCAA
>Ga0315292_10000866_pt1 | contig 15245 bp, 15 predicted proteins | sample YL17G13_0_MG_FD_204029 | JGI IMG/M metagenome (GOLD analysis project Ga0315292, IMG submission 204029) | Sediment microbial communities from Yellowstone Lake, YNP, Wyoming, USA - YL17G13_0 | ecosystem: Environmental > Aquatic > Freshwater > Lake > Sediment | place: USA: Wyoming | collected... | reverse complement strand
AGCAGGTCGATACAGTCGCGCTGCACGTCGATCGACAGCTTGCCGGCGCTCTGCGCGGCATCGACGTGGAACAGCACCCCGCGCGCACGGCACAGGGCCCCCACACGACCCACGTCCTGCAGCACGCCGATTTCGTTGTTCACGTGCATCAGCGACACGAGCACGGTCTGGGGCCGCAGCGCCTGCTCCACCTGTTGCGGCTCCACGATCCCACCGGCGCCGGGCCGCAGGTAGGTCACCTCGAAGCCCTCGCGCTCGAGTTGCCGGCACGGATCGAGCACGGCGGGATGCTCGGTGCGCGACGTGACGATGTGACGTCCGCGGGCGCGATGGAAGCGCGCCGCACCGAGCACCGCGAGGTTGTCGGCCTCGGTGGCCCCCGATGTCCAGACGATCTGCTCCGGCACGGCGCCGACCAGCGCCGCCACGTCGGCCCTCGCTTGCTCGATGCGTGCTCGCGCGCGACGGCCGGGCGCGTGATTGGTCGCGGACGGATTCGCGAAGTCGCCCTCGCTGCCGAGGCACTCGAGCATCGCCTCGATCACGCGCGGGTCGGCCGGCGTCGTGGCCGCGTTGTCGAGATAGATGACCGCGCTCATGATTGGGCATCCTCCTTGCGCCGACGCGCGTGCGGATCGCCGGCGCGTCGCCGCCGGCCCTGCACGGAGGTGAGGATGCCGCGCAGGATGTTGGCCTCGTTCTGGTCGAGCACCGTGCGATTGAACAGCCGGCGCAGCCGCGCCATCAGGTGGCCCGAGCCGGTGCGGTCGCGGAAGTCGATCTGGTCGAGCACCTGCTCGAGGTGCGCGTAGAACTTCTCCATGTCGAGCGCGCTCGCGAGCGGCACCTGCTCACCCTCCGGCGCGGCGCGGTCGCGCAACGCGAGACAAAGCTCGTAGGCGATCACCTGCACCGCCATGGCCAGGTTGAGCGAGGCGTACACCGGGCCGGTGGGGATGGTGAGCAACACGTGGCACTGGCGCAGGTCGTCGTTCTCGAGCCCGGTGCGTTCGGCCCCGAACAGCACCGCGACCTCGCTCGATCGCGCTGCGACTGCGATTTCCTGCGCCCCTGCGCGCGGTTCGACGACACGCCACGGCAGGTGCCGTGCACGCGACGTGGTCCCGACGACCAGCCCGCAATCCGCCACGGCGCTACGCACGTCCGGAACGACGCAGGCCCGCACCAGCAGGTCGTCGGCCGCCGCCGCCATGACCGTAGCCTCCGGCGCCGGGAAGCGTTCGGGCGCCACGAGATACAGGGTTTCGAGCCCCATGGTCTTCATGGCGCGCGCGGCCGAGCCGATGTTGCCGGGGTGGGATGTGCCGACCAGTACGATGCGTATGGACATGCTCTGGTATTCTAGCCTCCTACTGGCGGGCACCTGTCCGCCGCTCTTTGCAATCCCAACCCGGAACACGAGCCGCAGCCGCATGCAGCCATTGCTCAACATCGCCGTTCGCGCCGCCCGCCGCGCGGGAGATCTCATCGTGCGGAACCTCGACCGGGTCCCGTCCCTGCCCGTCCGCGCCAAGAGCCGCAACGATTTCGTCACCGAAATCGACCACATGGCCGAGCGCGACATCATGGAGACGGTCCGCCGCATGCATCCGGACCACGGCTTCCTGGCCGAGGAAAGCGGACGCAGCGGCGGCGACGAGTTCATCTGGATCATCGACCCGCTCGACGGCACCACCAATTTCCTGCACGGCTTCCCCGTGTTCGCGGTCTCCATCGCAGTCGAACACCGCGGCCGCCTTGAACACGCTGTCGTCTATGACCCGATGCGCCAGGAGCTGTTTACGTCTTCGCGCGGCGACGGCGCCCAGCTGGACGGCAAGCGCATCCGTGTCAGCAAGCAGCTGGAGCTCGACGGTGCGCTGATCGGCACGGGTTTGCCGTACCGCGCCAATGCCCAGTGGACGGACGAATACCTGGCGATGCTGAAGGCGATCATGCAGCAGACCGCGGGTATCCGCCGCCCGGGCGCTGCGTCGCTCGACCTCGCCTACGTGGCTGCCGGGCGCGTCGATGGGTTCTGGGAAATCGGCCTCAGCCCCTGGGACACCGCCGCCGGAACCCTGCTCATCATCGAAGCCGGCGGGCGCATCGGCACCCTGACGGGCGGCGACTACAAGCAGGGCGGCAACGTGATCGCCGGCAGCCCCAAGGTGTACGAAGCCATGGTCGAGTGCCTGCGGCCGTTCGTGCCCGAGGCGCTGCGCGAGGGCTGATCCCGGCACAGCGCCCCTATCGCAGCAGGGATCGCTCGGGTACATTCCGGCGGCATTGCCCGCCGGGGCACCCCTGCAACGTTCGCCAGAGGCCGAGCCATGCATCTGTTCTCGACCCAGCCCATTGGCCAGCTGCACGAGGCCGATTCCGGCAACGAACTGCATCGCACGCTCGACGCGAGGGCGCTCACCCTGCTCGGCATCGGGGCCATCATCGGCACCGGCATCTTCGTGCTGACGGGCACGGCCGCTGCGAATCACGCCGGCCCGGCACTGGTGATCTCGTTCCTGATCGCAGGACTCGGCTGCGCGCTCGCGGGACTGTGTTACGCGGAGTTCTCCGCCATGATCCCGGTGTCCGGCAGCGCGTATTCCTACTCCTACGCGACGCTCGGCGAAGGCGTCGCGTGGTTCATCGGCTGGAACCTGATCCTCGAGTACCTGTTTGCGGCAGGAACGGTCGCCGTCGGCTGGTCAGGTTATGTGGTCAGCCTGATGGAGCAGCTCGGCGTGCACCTGCCGCCCGCCCTGACGAACGCGCCGTTCACGAAAGGCACCGGGCATCTCGAGATCGTCCGCACGGGAGCACTGATCAACCTGCCGGCCGTGCTGGTGATCGCCGCGATGACCGCCTTGTGCTACATCGGGATCCACGCGTCCGCCCGTTTCAACGCCATCGTGGTGGCGATCAAGGTCACGGTGATCCTGCTGTTCATCGGCTTTGGCATCTGGGTCGTCAACGGCGCCAACTGGCAGCCGTTCATTCCGCCGAACACGGGCGAATTCGGCCATTTCGGCTGGAGCGGCATCCTGCAGGCTTCAGGCATCATTTTCTTTGCCTACATCGGCTTCGATGCCGTCTCCACGGCCGCCCAGGAAGCGAAGAACCCGCAGCGCGACATGCCGATCGGCATCATGGCGAGCCTGGTGATCTGCACCATCCTGTACGTGGCGGTGTCGGCGGTGCTGACGGGCATGGTGCACTACTCCCAACTCGGCACGGCGGCACCGGTCGCCCTCGCCCTGGATCGCCACCCGGAGCTCGCCTGGCTTGCCGGCTGGATCAAGCTCGGCGCGATCGCAGGCATGACTTCCGTGATGCTGGTGATGATGCTCGGCCAGCCGCGCATCTTCTACGCGATGTCACGGGATGGCCTGCTGCCGCCCCTGTTCCGCAAGGTGCATCCAAAGTACCGGACACCGTACATCGGCACGCTGATCACGGGCGTCCTCGCGGCGGTGATCGGCGGCCTGTTTCCGGTCACGATCCTTGGCGAGCTGGTGTCGATCGGCACCTTGCTGGCGTTCACCACCGTCTGCATCGGCGTGCTGGTATTGCGTTACACGCGCCCGGACCTGCCGCGGCCTTTCCGGGTGCCGGCCCCCTGGCTCGTGTGCGTGAGCGGCGCGCTGCTCTGCACGGGCATGATGGCGTCGTTGCCGCACGACACCTGGCTGCGGCTCCTGGTATGGACCCTCATCGGGTTCCTGATCTACGTCTTCTACGGGTACCGGCACAGCGAGCTGCGCAAGTCGGGCAGGTAGGTTACGCCGACGGTGGCGAGCCCTGGCGGGCCGCCTCGCGGCGCGTGGCCCAGATCGAGGCGAGGATGCCGACGCCCAGGGTGCCGAGGATGATGGCGAGCGAGACCGTGTTCGCCACGTGGAAATGCCCCACCAGCAGCATCTTCACGCCGACGAACGCCAGGATCAGCACCAGGCTGTAGCGCAGGTAGCGGAACATGGCCATCAGCCCCGCCACCGCGAAATAGAGCGAGCGCAGGCCGAGGATCGCGAACGCGTTCGAGGTGAAGACGAGGAAAGGGTCGCGGGTCACCGCGAGAATCGCGGGAATCGAATCGACCGCGAACACCACGTCCGTGAGTTCCACCATCACCAGCGCCACGAACAGCGGCGTGGCGTACAACTGGCCTTCGCGGCGGACGAAGAAACGCGCGCGATCCAGAATGTCGGTGACCGGGACGAAACGCCGCACCAGCCGCGCCGGGAAACTCGTGCCAAAGTCGCGCTCCGCGTCGTCGTCGCGCAGCATCCTCAGCGCCGAGACCAGCAGGATTGCGCCGAAGACATAGAACATCCAGTCGAAGTGCCTGAGCAGCGCGGTGCCAGCGGCGATCATCAGGCCGCGCAGGACGATGGCGCCGACGATGCCCCAGAACAGCACCCGGTACTGGTACAGCGCGGGAATCTTCAGGTACGCGAAGATCAGCGCGATCACGAAGATGTTGTCTACGGACAGCGACCACTCGAGCAGGTAGCCGGTGACGAACTGCACGACTGCATCCGTGCCATTCGCGACGCCTGGCCCCGCCTGGAACCCGAACCAGTGGTGCTCGTAGAGGCCGTAGACCACTACGGTGAACGAGCCCGCCACGCACACCCAGACGAGCGTCCAGAACAGCGCCTGCCTGACGGAGAGCTCGGCCGACTCGCGATGCAGGACGCTCAGGTCCAGGAACAGCAGCCCGAGGAACAGAACGAGAAAGCCGCCCCAGACGAGTTCGACCACGGGACGGCTACCTCAGATCCTGCGGCGCAGGTCGCGCACTGTCAGGGCATGTCGTCAACGGCGCCCTGCTCTTTCTGCACGGGCAGCAGGTCGCGCACCGAAAGCCCGAAGTCGAGCGCAGCGGCGCTGGCGATGTAGATCGACGAGTACGTGCCGATCACGATGCCGATGGTGAGCGCGGTGGAGAATCCGCGCAGGATCTCGCCGCCGAAGAACAGCAGGGCCAGCACCGTGAGCATGGTGGTAAAGCTGGTCATGATGGTGCGCGACAGCGTCTCGTTGATCGCCGCGTCCATGATCTGCTCGGCCGTGGCCTTGCGCATGGACAGGAAGCGCTCGCGGATCCGATCGAAGACCACGACCGTGTCGTTCAGCGAGTAACCGATCACCGCGAGGATCGCCGACAACGCCGGCAGATCGAACGTCATGCCCGTCAAGGCGAAGAACCCGAGGATGATGATCGGGTCGTGCAGCGCGGCAACGATCGCGCCGACGCCCAGTTTCCACTGGAATCGTGCCCACACGTAGAAAAGGATCAGCACGAACGTGAACAGCACTGCCATCGCGCCCTTGTTCGCGAGTTCGGCGCCGACCTGCGGGCCGACCACTTCGGTGCGGCGCAGCTCGACATTCGGCGCATAGGCCTGGATCGCGCCAAGCACGCTCTGCGCAAGCTTATTGGTGTCAGCGTCCTTCTCGGGCAGCAGGCGCACCATGACGTCCTGCGGGGAGCCGAAGCTCTGGACGGCCGCCCCGCCGAAACCGGCCGTTTGCAGCGCGCCGCGGACCTTCTCCAGGTCCGCCGTCTGCGGGAAGCCGAGTTCGAGCACCACGCCGCCGGTGAAGTCGATACCGAAGTTGAGGCCGCGGACCGCCAGCGCTCCGAGCGAGATCAGGATGAGCAGGCCCGACACGAGGTACCACCGCTTGCGGGTGGCCATGAACGGGTAGCTGGTCTTCTTGTGAAAAAATTCCATGTCTGCAGCGCCTCAGATGGACAGGCTTTCGAGCTTGCGCTGGCGGCCCCACAGGATCTGGATGAGGGAACGGCTGCCGACCAGGGCGGTGAACATCGACGTGACGATGCCGAGCGACAGCACCACGGCAAACCCGCGAATGGGACCCGTGCCGAACGTGAACAGCACGATGCCGGCGATCAGCGTCGTGACGTTGGAGTCGGCGATCGCCGAGAACGCCTTCTCGAACCCGGAGTTGATGGCAGCGTGCGGACTGACCCCGTTGCGCACTTCCTCGCGGATGCGCTCGAAGATCAGGATGTTCGCATCCACCGCCATGCCGACAGTGAGCACGATGCCGGCGATGCCCGGCAGCGACAGCGACGCCTGCAGCATCGAAAGCAGCGCCGCAAGCAGCACCACGTTCGAGAGCAGCACCACGTTGGCGACCATGCCGAACTTCTTGTAGTACACGGCCATGAAGACGAACGTCGCGAGCAGGCCGATGATCAGCGCGCGCACGCCGCGCGCGATGTTGTCCTGGCCTAGGCTCGGGCCGACGGTGCGCTGTTCGACGATGTACAGCGGCGCCGCGAGCGACCCCGCGCGCAGCAGCAGTGCGAGTTCGCGCGCTTCGTTGGCCATCACCCCGGTGATCTGGAAGTTGCTGCCGAACACGCCACGGATCGTCGCGACGCTGATGACCTCCTCCACCGTGCATTCCGTGCCGGAACGCGTGCCCTTGCAGGGCTGATCCTCCTTGACGCGCTTTTTCTCGATGAAGACGACCGCCATCGGCCGGCCGAGGTTCTGGCGCGTCGTCTCGAGCATCTGCGACGCCCCGCGGGCATCCAGCTTCACGAACACGGCTGGCTGGCCCTCGGAGAAGCCCGAGCTTGCGTCGGTCAACTGCTCGCCGGACACGATCATCTCGCGCTTCAGCAGCACCGCGCCGCCTTCGCGACGCTGATAGAGCTTCGAGCCAAGCGGCACGCGCTTGGTACGCTCTGCCTCGGCCGCATCGTTCTGGTCGTCCACGAGCCGGAACTCGAGGGTGGCGGTCGCCCCGAGCACGCGCAGCGCCTCGTTGGGATCCTGCACGCCGGGCAGTTGCACGACGATGCGGTCGACGCCCTGGCGGGTGACGATTGGCTCCGTCACGCCCAGCTCGTCCACGCGGTTGCGCAGCGTCGTGATGTTCTGCTGGATGGCGAAGTCCTGGCGCTGCTTGATCTGGTCGGGCCGCAGCTTGACCGACACCGCGCCGCCCTCGCCGAGCGTATCGGTGTCGATCTCGGCATTCGGATCCTGCTTACGCAGTGCCGCGGCTGCCCGGTTCGCGTCGTCGCCACTGCGCAGCGTGATGCGCACCGTGTCCGCGCCGTCGTTCGAGATGCCGGAAAAAGGAATGCGCTCGTTGCGCAGCAGGAGCCGGTAGTCACGCTCCATGCCGGAAAGCAGTTGCTTGACGGCGCCCGCGACATCCACTTCGTAGAGGAAATACACGCCGCCGCGCAGGTCGAGGCCGAGGCTCATCGGCTTGAGCCCGACGACGCGCATCCAGGCCGGCGTGCGCGGCACCTCGGACAGCGCAACCAGGTATTCCTTGCCGGACGTCACCTGCAGGACGTCGCGTGCCTGCAAGCGATCGCCGACGTTGGCGAACCGCAGCACCAGCCGGTCGCCCTCGAGGTACGAGGCTTCCGTGGTGACACCCTTCGAGCCGAGGATCGAGACGACCTCGCCGCGATTGGGCTCGGTGACGGCAGTGCGGTCATTGCGCGAAAGCTGCAGCGCCGGCGCCTCGCCGAACACGTTCGGCAGCGCGAGCACGAGTCCCACCAGGATGACGATGGAGACCAGCCAGATCTTCCAGGCCGGATACGTATGCATTGAACAGGCTCCGGGCGGGCTCAGGCGCTCTTCAGGGTGCCCTTCGGCAGGACGCTGCTGATCGTGTGCCGCTGCACCTTGACCTGCACTCCACTCGCGATCTCCACGGTCAGGAACTGATCCCCGGTCTCAGTGATGCGGCCGAGGATGCCGCCGCTGGTGACGACCTCATCGCCAACGCCCATCGCCGCGACCATCGCCTTGTGTTCCTTGGCGCGTTTGGACTGCGGACGGATCAACAGGAAATAGAAAACGACGAAGATCAGAACCAGGGGCAACATCGACAACAGCGGGTTCTGCGGTGCCCCGCCGGCGGCTTGCGCCGAGGCGCTCGAGATCAACCATTCCATGAGGAAAACTCCTGTCGGCCCCCACGGCGGGGGCGTCGCAAAAAAGGCCTGCAATTATACCCGAGGGTCCGCCGGACTGCCCGTCGCCGTGCCGGCCCCCTCGGGCCCGGCCAGGAAATCCGCCGCAAACCGGGTGAAGGTGCCCCCGTCCAGGGCCGCTCGAACCCGCGCCATCAGGGTCAGGTAGTAGTGCAGGTTGTGGATCGTGTTGAGGCGCGCGCCGAGGATCTCGTTGCAGCGGTCGAGGTGGCGCAGATAGGCCCGGGAATAGTTCCGGCAGGTGTAACAGGCGCAGTTCCGGTCGAGGGGGCCGGTGTCCGACTGGTGACCCGAGTTGCGGATCTTGATCACGCCCTCGCTCGTAAAGAGGTGGCCGTTCCGCGCATGGCGCGTCGGCATCACGCAGTCGAACATGTCGATGCCGCGGCCCACCGCCTCGACGATGTCGGTCGGTGTGCCGACGCCCATGAGGTACCGGGGACGCGCCGCCGGCAGGTGCGGCTCGAGCGCCTCGAGCACGCGGTTGCGCTCCTCCGCCGGCTCGCCGACGGCGAGCCCGCCCACCGCGTAACCCTCGAAGCCGATGTCGCGCAGCTTACCGATCGACTCCTGTCGCAGCGGCAGGTACGTGCCGCCCTGCACGATGCCGAACAGCGCGTTCGGATTGCCAAGCTCGCCGAAGGCGTCGCGGCTGCGCTGCGCCCAGCGCATGGACAACTCCATCGATAGCCGGGCCTGCTGCTCGGTCGCCGGATACGGCGGGCATTCATCGAAAACCATGGCGACGTCGGAGTTGAGCGCCGTCTGCACCTGCATCGAGATCTCGGGACTCAGGAACACCTCATCGCCGTTCACCGGGGAGCGGAACTTGACGCCCGCTTCGGTGAGCTTGCGCAGCTCCGCGAGGCTGAACACCTGAAATCCGCCCGAGTCGGTGAGGATCGGCCCCGACCAGTGCATGAAGCCGTGCAGGCCGCCGTGGGCGCCGATGACGTCCGTGCCCGGCCGCAGCATCAGGTGGAACGTGTTCCCGAGCACGATCTGCACACCGAGGCCGGCAAGTTCCTCGGGCGTCATCGCCTTGACCGTGCCGTAGGTCCCGACAGGCATGAAGACCGGCGTCTCGACCGTGCCGTGGACGAGGTGCAGCCGGCCACGTCGCGCCCTGCCCTCCTGAATCAGCTTGTCGAACTTCATGGCACACCCCGCGGTTCGAGCGCCGCCGGCGCCGGCTCGATGAACATCGCGTCACCGTAGCTGAAGAATCGATAACCCGCCGCAACCGCGTGACGGTAAGCCTGCAGCACGGGTTCCCGCCCTGCAAAGGCGCACACGAGCATGAGCAGCGTCGATTGCGGCAAGTGGAAATTGGTCACCAGCGCGTCGACGACCCGGAACCGACAGCCGGGCGTGATGAAGAGCCGCGTTTCGCCTGCATAGGGTGTCAGCCGCCCGCCCTGCGCCGCCGTCTCGAGCGCACGGACTGCGGTGGTGCCAACGGCAATGACTCGCGAGCCGCGCACCTGCGCAGCCTCCACGGCACGCACGGTTGCGGCTCCTACCTCCAGCAGCTCCGCATGCATGCGGTGCGCGGCGATCTCCTGCACCCGCACGGGCTGGAAGGTGCCGGCGCCCACGTGCAGCGTGACGTACGCGAATTCGGCGCCGGCCGCGCGGCACGCCTCGAGCAGTGCAATGTCGAAGTGCAGGCCGGCCGTGGGTGCGGCCACCGCGCCGGGTGTCTTCGCATACACGGTCTGGTACCGCTCGCGATCCAACGGTTCCGCCGGCCGATCGATGTACGGCGGCAGTGGCATCTCGCCGTGCCGCTCGAACACCTCGCTGGCGGGAGCATCGAACTCGACCACCCAGAAATCCCCGTCGCGACCGGTGACCGTCGCCAGCGGACCGCCCGTGACGTGAATTCGAGTGCCAGGCTGCGCTGACTTGCTGGCACGCAGCTGGACGATCGCACGCGAGCCGCCGAGCAGACGCTCGAGCAGCAGCTCCACCCTGCCGCCGCTCACCTTGGTGCCGAACAGGCGGGCCGGCACGACGCGGGTATCGTTGAACACCAGGAGGTCGCCGGCGCGCAGGAGTTGCGGAAGATCGGCCACACCGCGGTCGGCCAGGGCTCCGCTGCGGCCGTCGAGATGCAACAGCCGGCTGGCGCTGCGCGGCTCGGCCGGATAGCGCGCGATCAGCGACTCGGGCAGGTCGTAGTGGAAGTCGCTGAGCAACATGGGGCGCGCATGCTAACAGAGGGCCCGGCCCGGCCGGACCCTCCGTGCAGCCGCCCACGGACAAGTCAGACGGGATCCGGCTTCGGAGGCGCGGCCAAAGGGGCTGCCGGGCCCGCCGGGGGCGGCGGCGCCAGGCGAGGCTGCAGCGGGCGCGGGTGGTGCGGCTCGCCCGTGTCTGCGCCACCCGCCATCGTCGCCTCGACCGTCATGCGCTTGCGGTTGCGCAGGATGTCGATCTTCACCTTCTCGCCCGGCTGGTAGGACCCGAGGATGCGGAACGCGTGGCCGGGGCCTTCCGGCACTCGTCCGTCGATGGCGAGGATCACGTCGCCGTCCTCCAGCTTGAAGCCGGGCTCCAGGGGCGCGCGCACGACGAGCAAGCCCTTGTCCGTGCCGAAATACTGTCCGAGCTTCGGCGTGACCGGCACGAGTTCGAGCGCGCCGAACGCGTGGCCATGGCCCAGGAGATCGGGCATGCCCGGCGGCATCATGCCCTCGAAGCCGGGCATGGCGAACCGTTCACGCATGATGCGGACCATCGGCGGCTCGGCCGGCGCTGCCGCAACCGACGCTGTCATCCGCTTGCCGTCACGCAGGTAATCCACCTTCACTGTCTGGCCGGGCTGCACGCCGCGCATGTAGTCGACGAGCTGCCGGCCCGGGCTGCGATCGGCCGATTTCTTGAGCGGCTTGCCGTCGACCGCAACGATCACATCGCCGGTGCGCAGCCCCGCGGTTTGCGCGGGACCCGATGGGCTGACGCCCATCACCTGCACGCCGTCGTCACGGCCCTGCTCGCCGCCGATGTTGATGCCGAGCAGGGCTCCGCGCTTACCGGCGCCGTGCATGAAGCGCATTAGGTCGTGCTCGTCGTCTCCGTACAGTTGCCTGCTGAGTTCCGCCACGTCCTGCGCCGCTGCGTCGAGCCGGGCGCGAGCGTCGGCCAGCTGTTTTTCGGTGGCCGCCCGATCCACGGGCTCGGCTGCCGCCGTCACGCCGCCGGCCAGCAGCGAGACAGTCGCGATCAGGATCGGCAGGCCGCGCGGCGCGCCGCCGATGAATGTTCGATGAAATCTCATGATGTTCGACCTCCGGTTCACATTGCGACCCGCTGCGCTTCTGCGTAACGCAGCCGCAGCAGTGAGTTCATGACTTCGACGCGTTCGCGCCACAGCTGCTCCGCGTCGGCTGGCGAGGCGAGCGCGTCCTGCCCGACCGAGAGCTGGTGATCGAGCCACTGCACCTGGGCCTCGAGCGATTCGATGGGCAACGAGGTGCCCGCCCTTTCGACGACCGGCCGCGACGGCAGCGCCGCCAGCAACTGTTCCAGTGCCTGTGATCGCGCGCGCAGGTCCTGCAACTGTTCCGTCAACTGCACAGCGCTGCGATAGGCGGGCGGCGCGGCCGCCAGGCGTTCCGGGGCATCATCAGCGCGCCGCACGACCTGCAGCGCGACCAGGCAAGCCAGCACGGCAAACGATGCCGCGGCGGCCCACCGCTCGGAGCGACGGCGCTGCGCATGGGCCTGCTCCCGTACTCTCAGTTTCTCCTGCACCGCCTGCCAGCCGTTCACGCTGCCTTCGAGCGCGGGCAAGGCCGCAAGGCCCCGGCGCATCGCGGACAGGTCGGCGACGGCCTGGGCGCAACCTGTGCACGACTTGACGTGCATGGCCACGCCAGCATCGACGGGCGCGCCGTCGCGCAGGCTCAGCAACTGGTCGAGACGGGCATGCATGACGATTCGACTCCGCTTGCTTGCAGCGACTCGCGCAATTTCACGTGCGCTCGAGCCAGCTGCGATTTCGAAAAGCTGGGCGTGTTGCCGAACAACGCGCCGATTTCCGCGTGGGTGTAACCCTCGACGTCGTGCAGCCACACGACTGCGCGTGCCGTGTCCGGCAACCGGGCCAGGGCCCGCTCCATGTCCATTGCGTCCCCGCAATCGCGGCCCGGGCTTGCCATGCTCTCGAGGACCTCGGCACTTTCGCCGGCGACCGAGCGGTCGAGCCAGCGCAACCCGCGCTGCCATGGCGAGCGCAGGTGCATGAGGCACTTGTTGACGGCGATGGTGCGCACCCAGCCGGCGAACGATCCGCGCCCCTCGTACTGGCCCAGCCGCGTCAGGACCTCGACGAAGACATCCTGGGCGAGGTCCTCGGCCGCGGCGCGCTGCGGCACGAGCCGCCGAGCCAAGGTGAACACGGGGCGTTCGAACGCACGGTAAATCGCTTCCTGGGCCCCGAGGTCTCCCGAGCGGGCCCGTTCGACCGCGTCAGGAGGCAGTTCGGTGTCTGAGAATGCGCACATTCACCGCATTAGATGCTCGAGCTGCGAAAAAGGTCGCGGCACGGCCTGCGGCTGCCTGGATGAAGTGATGACCCGCAGGGATCGGCTGGAGAGCGGGACTGCGCTCAGCCGTGGTTGTGGCCTGCAGCGCCCGTGCTCGCGACCACCTGACTGGGCCGGTCGGCGCCGGCGCCGCACTTGAAGAACGTCGATTCGGACAGCCACTTGCTGTCGGGATAGTAGGCAAAGAGCAACGCCCCGCCCTTCAACGTGTCGATGACGCCACGAGCCACTTCCTGGCGCACCGCGGGGCAACCCCAGCTGCGGCCGAGTCTGCCCATGTGCTCGGCGATGGCCGCGCTGACGTAGGAAGCGCCGTGCATGACGATCGCGCGCTCGAGCGCCCGGTCGTTGAATCCACTGTCGAGGCCGCGCAAACGCAACGAGTAACCGTTGCTGCCATAGTAGGTTTCGGCGGTCTGGTAGAGCCCGAGGCTCGACATCTTGCTGCCGTCGACGTTCGAGAAACGCCGGGCCGTCGCCTCACCGGTGTTGCGTCCGTGCGCGACCAGCTCCTGGAACAGCAGGCGCCCTTTGTCCACGTCGAACACCCATAGCCGGGGCTGCGTGGACGGGAGCGAATAGTCGATGACGGCGAGATGATGAAACGAGGCGAGCAGACCCTGCCGGCGCGCGCAATCGGCGGCGCGGGCGGCCAGCGCAAGGACCTTGGGATTCGCTGCAGGAGCCGCCGCGACCAGATGGGAGGCGAGGCTCTCCTGGCTTTGGGCGGTTGCGCTCGCCAAGGCAAACACGACCAGGGCGGCGGCAAAGATCCGTCGTCGCATGCGAGTTGTTCTCCGTGTCAAACGAGCCGACCGCCCGCAGGCGAGACAAATGGCTTTGACCCGACGCATTCTAGCGAGTTCCCATCCCCCCGTGCGTGACGCCTGCCGCAAGGCCGGCAGCCTTGTACCCAGCAGCTCAAAGGCTCGCTAACTGACTGAAATAGATAATGTTCTCAACTCGGCCGCAGCAATCGGGTAAGCTTCGCGGCTCGCGCCGGTGTGGCGGAATTGGTAGACGCAGCAGACTCAAAATCTGCCATGGGCAACCATGTGTGGGTTCGACCCCCTCCACCGGCACCAGAGCACCAGGCAAGACTCGTCCCAACCCGTGTATCCCTAGCCGCTTTGCCGTGAAGTTCTGTTCCCATTGCGGCCAACCCGTGTCGCTCCGGACGCCGGAAGGCGATCACCTGCCTCGCTTCGTCTGCGGCGGCTGCGGCGTGGTGCACTACCAGAATCCCAAATTGGTCGTCGGCTGCGTGCCTGAGCACGAGGGCCGCATCCTCCTGTGCCGCCGCGCCATCGAACCTCGGCAGGGTTACTGGACGATCCCCGCGGGATTCATGGAAAACGGCGAGACAACCCAGGATGGCGCACGCCGCGAATCCTGGGAGGAAGCGCTGGCACATGTGGAAATCGGTTCCCTGCTCGCCGTGGTGCACGTCCTGCACGCCGATCAGGTCCACGTGATGTTCCGCGCCACGCTGCCGGAGCCGAAATTCGGCGCCGGCGCGGAAAGCCTCGAGGTCATGCTGTACGACGAGGCGGACGTGCCCTGGCAGGACATTGCGTTCCGCAGCGTGGATTTCGCCCTGCGCCGCTACTTCGAAGATCGTCGCAGCGGCATCGAGACACACCACTTCACGGCCCTCGATTTGCGCAAGCAACGGCACGCGTGACTTTCCGTGGTTGCAGTACCGTGACGCTTTGGCAGAATACGCGACCCCTCGCTGCGCCCTGGCGGCGCCCCGGCCGCTGACCCCCGGAGATTCACGATGACCTTCGTCGTCACCGAAAACTGCATCAAGTGCAAGTACATGGACTGTGTCGAGGTCTGCCCCGTGGATTGCTTCCACGAAGGGCCGAACATGCTGGTGATCGACCCGGACGAATGCATCGACTGCACGCTGTGCGAGCCGGAGTGCCCGGCCGAGGCCATTTTTTCCGAAGAGGAGATCCCGGACGGTCAGCAGCAGTTCACGGCATTGAACGCCGAACTGAGCCGGAAGTGGCCAGTGATCACCGAAAAGAAGGCCGCGCCGGACGACGCCAAGGAATGGGACGGCCGAGCCGGCAAGCTGTCGTACCTGGAGCGCTGACCGAAATCAGCGCGCGTCGGCGGTCGCAGCGGCCGCCTTCTGCGATTCCTGCACGGCCTCGACGAGTTCCTGGGGCGGCAGGTAGCCGCCGATGTAATCGCCGTTCTGCGTGAAGATGGCCGGTGTGCCCTCCACGCCCAGATCGCCACCCATTTCGTACTGGGCCTTGATCACCGCGTCGCCACAGGCCTTGGACTTGACGGGGTCGCCCTTCTTGGCGCGCGTCAGCGCGTCCTTGCGATCGGCCGCACACCACACGCTCTCGGCCTTTTTCCAGGATTCGGTGCCCGGGCCGGTGCGCGGATACATCATGTAGCGGACGCGCACGCCGGCCTTGTTGAGGTCGGCGATCTGGCTGTGGAGCTTGCGGCAGAAGCCGCAATCGACGTCCGTGAAGACCGTGATCGTCATCTTCGGATTCGGCGGCCCGAAGATGATCATCTGGTCTTCGCGAACCGACGCGAGCACCGACGCGCGCGCGGCGTTGCGCCGGGTGGCGGTCAGGTTCGACTGGGTGTCGAGATCGTAGACGTTGCCGCTGACGAGATACTTGCCGTCTTCGCTCACATAGGCCACGACGCCGCCC
>Ga0315292_10000863_pt1 | contig 15257 bp, 15 predicted proteins | sample YL17G13_0_MG_FD_204029 | JGI IMG/M metagenome (GOLD analysis project Ga0315292, IMG submission 204029) | Sediment microbial communities from Yellowstone Lake, YNP, Wyoming, USA - YL17G13_0 | ecosystem: Environmental > Aquatic > Freshwater > Lake > Sediment | place: USA: Wyoming | collected... | reverse complement strand
GACCGCGACGGCGCCGATCGGCTCGTGTCGTCCATCGAGGCGATGCTGGCGCTGGAGGAGTTCGGCCCGGACCAGTGGCGCCCGCCCGTGCTGCGCACGCAGGCCACGACGGGCGCGGGCGTCGCCGAGCTGACCGACGCCATCGACGCTTTCCGCGTGCACGGGGCGTCCGGCCAGGTGCCGCGGCGGCGCGTCCGTCACGCATTTCGGCTGCGCGAGCTGATCGCGAGCCAGTTCATGGACTACGTCGACCGCCGCGTGCTGGCGCCGGGCGAACTGGATGCCCTGCTCGACCGCATGACCGCGCGCGAGGTCGATCCCTACACGGCCGCGAACGCGATCCTGGCGCGGGCGGTGGGGAGAAGGGAGCCCGCGTGAAGGCGACGCTCGATCACATCGGGATTGCGGTGGGCGACCTGGCCCAGGCGCTCGCGTTCTACCGCGACGCGCTCGGCCTGGAGGTCGAGGCGCCCGAGGACGTGCCGTCGCAGCGCGTGCGCGTGCACTTCGTGCCCGTAGGGGAGGCGACGCTCGAACTGCTCGAGCCGACCTCGCCCGATTCGCCGATCGCGACGTTCATCGAGAAGCGCGGCCCGGGCGTCCATCACATCACGCTGCGCGTGGACGATCTCCACGCCGCGCTCGCGCGACTGAAGGCGCGCGGCGTCCGGCTCATCGACGAGCAGCCGCGGCCTGGGGCCGGAGGCGCGCTCATCGCGTTCGTGCACCCTGCCGGCACCCACGGCGTGCTGGTCGAACTCACGCAGGTGACAGGGGACTGAAGGATGGCGATCGAGATCGGGATCATCGGCGGAAGCGGCCTGTACGACATGGAGGGGCTGACGGACCGGCAGGAGGTTTGCGTCACGACGCCGTTCGGCGAACCGTCCGGCCCGTACGTCACGGCGACGCTGCACGGGCGGCGGGTGGCGTTCCTGGCGCGGCACGGCGCGGGCCATCGGCTGATGCCGTCGGAGCTGAACTTCCGCGCGAACATCTTCGGCTTCAAGACGCTCGGCGTGGAGCGGATCCTGTCGGCGAGCGCCGTCGGCAGCCTGCGCGAGGACTACAAGCCCCTCGACATCGTCATTCCCGACCAGTTCTTCGATCGCACGCGCGGCCGCATCAGCACGTTTTTCGGCCGCGGCCTGGTGGCGCACGTCGGATTCGCCCACCCCATCTGCGGCGAACTGGCGGCGGTCGCCGCGCAGGCGGGGCGCACGGCGGGCGCGACGATCCACGAAGGCGGCACCTACGTCTGCATGGAAGGCCCGGCGTTCTCGACGCTGGCGGAGTCGAAGGCGTACCGGGCGATGGGGTTCGACATCATCGGCATGACGAACCTGCAGGAGGCCAAGCTCGCCCGCGAGGCCGAGATCTGCTACACCACGATCGCCCTGGTCACCGATTACGACTGCTGGCATCCCGCCCACGACTCGGTCACGGTCGACATGATCATCGCGAACCTCGTCCAGAATGCGACCACGGCGCAGCGGATCATCGCCCAGGCCGTGGCGGCACTGCCCGCGACGCGCGGGTGCGCCTGCGGCCGCGCGCTGGAACACGCCCTCATCACCCGTCCCGAGCACGTGCCTGCCGCCATCAAGGCCGACCTGGCGCCGATCGTGGGCAAATACCTGAAATAGCAACCCGTTTCCAGTGCCGCAGCCCTTGGGCGCCGAAGCCCGAAGGGCGTAGGCGGCCGAGTCCCGAGTATGAACATCATCGTCACCGGATCGATCGCCTACGACTACCTGATGTCGTTTCCCGGCAGCTTCACCGAGCACATCCTGCCGGAGCACCTGGAGCGGATCAGCCTGAGCTTCCTCGTGGACACGATGGACAAGCGGCGCGGCGGCTGCGCGCCGAACATCGCCTACACGCTCGCGCTGCTCGGCGAGCGGCCGCGTCTGATGGCCACGGCGGGGCAGGACTTCGCCGACTATCGCCAGTGGCTCGACGGCGCGGGCATCGACACGTCGCTCGTCAGGCAGGTGCCCGACACGTTCACGGCGTCCTTCTTCTGCAACTCCGACAAGGACGGCAACCAGATCGCGTCGTTTTACACCGGCGCGATGGCGCACGCCGCCGAGCTGTCGTTCCGGGGCGCCGGCGCGTGCGACCTGGCGATCATTTCGCCCAACGACCCGGCGGCGATGGTGCAGTACGGCCGCGAGTGCCGGGAACTGGGCATCCGGTACATCTACGACCCGGGCCAGCAGGTGGCGCGGATGGGGGGCGACGAACTCATGGACGGCGTGGTCGGCGCCTCCATCGTGATCTGTAACGACTACGAGTACGCGATCCTCCGGGAGAAGACCGGCCTGGACGTCGCGGCCATGCTCGCGACCGCCGAAGCGGTGGTCATCACCAAGGGTGAGAGGGGGGCGTCGATTCACCTGCGCGATCGGGTGATTGACGTGCCGGCGGTGACGCCCCGCGAGATCGCCGACCCGACCGGGGTGGGCGACGCGTTCCGCGGCGGGTTCATGAAGGGACTCGCCCTGGGCGCCGACTACCAGACGTGCGGGCGAATGGGGTCGGTCGCCGCGACCTACGCGCTGGAGTACATGGGCGGATCGACGCACCACTACACGTGGGTCGAGTTCACGGCGCGCTACGCGTCGCACTTCGGGCCGCTCGGGTACTGAGCCCGTGAGACTGTGCGCCGCGGCGGTCGTCGTGCTCGCCGCGGCGAGCTGGGTCGCCCTGCTGGCCGCGGCGCCGCGGCTGGTCGCTCCCGCGTCGGGCGACGCGGCGGCCTTCGCCGCCGCGTGGACCTACCGCGCCGGGGCGCTCATCTGTCACCAGCAGACCGGCCGGTCGTTCGCGACCGGCGGTGTCCAACTGCCGGTCTGCGCCCGGTGCACGGGACTGTACGCCGGCGGGGCCGTGGGCGCCCTGCTGGCCTGGTTCGCGCTGGCCGCAGCGCGGCGCGTGAGGCGGCCGCCGTCGCGATCCTTGTCCCGATGGCGCTGGGGCACCGCCGCGAGCGCGCTGCCCCTGCTGGCGGCATGGACGGCCGAACACGTGATGGGGCTGGGCGTGTCGAATCTGGTCCGGTTCGGCACGGCCCTTCCGCTGGGCGCCGTGGTGGCGATGGTCGTCGTCTGTTGGGCCGGCGGCGCCCACTTCGACGACAGCGCCGACGCGACTGCGATACACTGAGCACATGTCTCCTCGCTCCCCGGCGAAACGGCCCGCCGCGTTGATGCCGCAGAAATCGGAAACGCCGGTCAAGCCGCTGTGGTTGATCTACCTGGTCGGCTGGCTCGTGCCCGGCGGCGGCCACCTGTGGCTGGGCCGCTGGTCGAAGGGCCTTGTCTTCGTGGTGATGCTGCCCGCCATGTTCGTGATCGGCCTCGCGCTCGAGGGTCGGCTGTTTCCGTTCGAGCCGAGTGAGCCGCTGGTCGCGCTGGCGGCCATCGCCAACGTCGGGTCGGGCCTGCCGTACTTCATCGCCCGCGCGCTCGAGTTCGGCGTCGGGCGGGCCGTGGCGGTGACCTACGACTACGGCAATGCCTTTCTGATCACGGCCGGGCTGCTCAACGCGCTGGTGGTGATCGACGCCCACGATATCGCGCTGGGCCGCAAGTGATGCCCATGAGTATCCAGAGCCACCTCCTGCTGATGGCCCTCTTTGCCGCCGCCGTGTCCGTGGTGGGCGGCACGCTGCTCAAAGACGACCTCCGCCAACGGGCTCGCGCCGGTGCCGCCATCTTCGGCACGCTGGTGGGCGGCGCGATCGTCGTCGGCTGGGTGCTCTACATCTTTCCGCTCTGATGCCGCCCGCCGTGTCCACTCGTCGAGACGTGTTCACCGGGTGGTGGCGCTGGGCGCTGGTGGCGGCCTATATGGCGTTCATCTACTTCCTCTCGTCGAAGCCGACGCTGCCCCAACTGCCCGGCGCACCGTCGGACAAGTTCCTGCACTTCGGCGCGTACGGCGTCATGGGGGCGCTGGTCGTGTGGGCGGCGGTGCGCGGCGACTGGCGGCGGGTGACGTTCCGCACGGTGATCTTCGCCGCGGTGTGCTGCACGCTCTACGGCTGGTTGGACGAACTTCACCAGGGGTACGTCCCGCTCCGGCAGTACGATCTGCGCGACCTCGCGGCCGACGCCTTGGGCGCCGGCGCCACCGCGGGCGCGCTGTGGGCGTGGGGTATAATCTCGCGCGGGAGAACGCCATCGCATGACGTGTGAACACCTCCTCGTCGAGCGCGCCGACGGCGTGGCCGTCGTGACCGTCAACCGCCCAACGGTGCTCAATGCCCTCAACGGCGCCACGCTGGCCGAACTCGGTGCGGCGATGCGCGAGCTCGGCGCCGATGCCCAGGTGCGCGCGATCATCCTGACGGGCGCCGGCGAGAAAGCGTTCGTCGCCGGGGCGGACATCAAGGAACTGGCGACCCTGGCCCCGGACGGCGCCAAGGCCTACGCACGGGCGGGGCAGGAGATGCTCGACACCATCGAGTGTCTCGGCAAGCCTGTCATCGCCGCGGTCAACGGGTTCGCCCTGGGCGGCGGATGCGAACTGGCGATGGCCTGCACGCTGCGGCTGGCGAGCGAGGCGGCGACATTCGGGCAGCCGGAGATCAAGCTCGGGCTCACGCCGGGGTTCGCCGGCACGCAGCGCCTCGCGCGGCTGGTCGGCAAGGGGCGGGCGCTGGAACTCATCCTCGGCGGCGGGATGATCGACGCGGCCGAAGCCTGGCGGATCGGGCTGGTGAATCGCGTCGTGCCGGCCACGGCCCTGATGGACGAGGCCCGCGCTCTCGCGCGGCAGTTCGCGGCCAGCGCGCCGGTCGCCATGCGGTACGCGATGGAAGCCGTGCAGCACGGCCTCGACACCAGTTTCGCGGAAGGGTGCTTCGTGGAGGCCTCGCTCTTCGGCCTGGTGTTCGCGACCGACGACGTGCGCGAGGGCACGAAGGCCTTCCTGGAGAAGCGGAAGGCGATCTTCACCGGGCGGTAAGGCCCTGTCAATGAAAGACGTTCACACTGTGTTCGCGTGGGCCGGCCAGAAGAGCCTGTAGGAAAACAAATACGGACAACGTTGTTTTCTGACAGGCTCTAACGGGCCCGGTCAGCAGCAAGGCATCATGGAACTGCGAGGCAGCACCGACGCGTCCGATCTGCGCATCGCGCTGGTCGTGTCGCGCTTTAACGATTTCGTCACCGATCGCCTGACGCGCGGCGCACTCGAGGCGCTCGCGGCCGCCGGGGCTCGCCCTGACGCCACGGACGTCATCAGCGTGCCCGGGGCGTACGAGGTGCCGCAGGCCGCCCGCGCGGCCGCCGCCTCGGGCCGCTACGAGGCCGTCGTATGTCTCGGGTGCCTCATCCGCGGCGAGACGCCGCACTTCGAGTACATTGCCGAGGCCGTGGCGCACGCCATCATGGCCGCCGAGGCCGCGACCGGCGTGCCGATGAGTTTCGGGGTGCTGACGACGAACTCGGCCGAGCAGGCGCTCGAGCGCGCCGTGCCCGGCAGCGCCAACAAGGGCTGGGAGGCGGCGATGGCGGCCGTCGAGATGGCGACGCTCGGCCGGCTCCTGCGTGCCCGCGCCGCGATATGACGACCGAGAAGACCGGCCACCGGCACCAGGCGCGCGAAGCCGCCTTGCAGATTCTCTACCAATGGGAAGTGGGGAAACTGCCGCCCGCGGAGGCCGCGGCGCGCCGCTGGCAGATCGACGACGAGGGCGAGCCGCTGCCCGAACCGGCGAGGCGCTTCGCCGAGGCGCTCGCGCTCGGCACGGCGACGCATGTCGGCGACCTGGATCCGCTCATCGAGCAGCACGCGCAGCACTGGCGCCTGGAGCGGATGGCCATCGTGGACCGCCTGATCCTGCGCATGGCCGTGTTCGAGTTCCTCCACATGCGGGAGACGCCTCGCGCCGTGGTGATCGACGAGGCGATCGAACTCGCGCGCACGTTCAGCGAGCAGGACGCCGTGCGCTTCGTGAACGGCGTGCTCGACGGCGTGCATCACGCGCTCGTCGCCGGCTCCGCCGGCGCGGCCGCGGCCGCGGAGCCGGACCCGGGCGCGACGACCTAACCGGAGCCGCGCGTCGGGCGCGGCGGCAGCGAAGAGCGGACCATGGCAGAAGACAACGAACTGTACCAGCAGCGCCTCGCCAACCTGGCGGCGCTGGGCGCACTCGGCGTCGAGGTCTACCCGCGCACCTTCGTGCGCACCGACACGGTCGAGGCGATCGTCTCGGCCCACGGCGAGAAGACCGGCCCCGAGCTCGAGGCGTCGAAGCCCGTCACGACGACGGCGGGGCGCATCCTGGCGGTCCGGAGTTTCGGCAAGGCGAACTTCCTCGTGCTGACCGACGGCCGCGTGCGCATCCAGGCCTACATCCGCCAGGACGCGCTGCCGGCGCTCGACTTCCAGGTCTTCACGCTGCTCGACGTCGGCGATTTCGTGGGTGTCACCGGCCGCGTGTTCCGCACCAGGACCAACGAGCTGACGATCTGGGCGACGGGCCTCACGTTCCTGGCCAAGTGCCTGCGCCCGCTGCCGGAGAAGTGGCACGGCCTGCAGGATGTCGAGATCCGGTACCGGCAGCGCTACCTCGACCTGATCGTCAACCCCGACGCGCGGCGCGTGTTCGAGGTGCGAAGCAAGGTGCTGGCGGGCACCCGGCGGTTCCTCGACGACCGCGGCTTCCTCGAGGTCGAGACGCCGATGATGCAGCCCCTCGCCGGCGGCGCGCTGGCGCGGCCGTTCATCACCCATCACAACGCGCTCGACATGACGCTCTACATGCGCATCGCGCCGGAGCTGTACCTCAAGCGGCTCACCGTCGGCGGCATGGAGCGCGTGTACGAGATCAACCGGAACTTCCGCAACGAGGGCATCTCGACCCAGCACAACCCCGAGTTCACGATGCTCGAGTTCTACTGGGCGTATGCGGACTACCGGGACCTGATGGACCTCACCGAGGAACTCATCTCGACGGTGGCGCGCCACGCGACAGGCCGGGACACCTGCACGTTCAACGGCGAGGAGATCGCACTCGCGGCGCCGTACCGCCGCGTGTCGCTGCGCGAGGCGGCCCGCGAGGCCGCCGCCGCGAAGCTCGGCATCGAGATTCCCGTGGACGCGCTCCGGGACCGGGCGCAGGCGGCCTCCATCGCGACGACGCTCGGGCTCGGCGTCGCCCCGTCGGCCGGCGCGGGCAGGATCGCCACCGGGATCTTCGAGGCGCTCTGCGAGTCGTCGCTCGCCCAGCCGACCTTCGTCTACGACTTTCCGACGGAGGTCTCGCCCCTCTCGAAGCAGCGCGCCGACGACCCGGACACCGTCGAGCGTTTCGAGCTCTACATCGGCCGGTTCGAAGTGGCCAACGCCTTCAGCGAACTCAACGACCCGGCCGAGCAGCGGCGCCGCTTCGAGGCGCAGCTGGCAGATCGGCAGCGGGGCGACGAGGAAGCGCACGCCATGGACGAGGATTACGTCCGCGCCCTCGAGTACGGCATGCCGCCGGCCGGCGGCGAGGGCATTGGCATCGATCGGCTCGTCATGCTGCTGACCGGCAGCCCGTCCATCCGCGACGTCATTCTCTTCCCCCTGATGCGGCCGCAGGCGGAGTCGTCGTGACCGTGCCGTACGAGGCCCAGATCGCGCTGCGCTACCTGCTGGCCCGGCGCAAGCAGGCGTTCATCTCGGTGATCTCGCTGGTCTCGACCCTCGGGGTGGCCGTCGGCGTGATGGCGACCATCCTCGCGCTTGCCCTCATGACCGGCCTTCAGCAGGAACTCCGCACGCGCATTCTCGGCGCCACCGCGCACATCTTCGTCCTGAAACAAGGCGGCATCCTCGACTACCAGGCCGAGGCGCAGGCGTTGCTCCAGGTGCCGCGGGTCGTCGGCGCGGCGCCGGCCATCATCGGCAAGGCGCTCATCTCCAGCCCTCGCGGCGAAGCGTTCATCACGCTGAAGGGCATCGACCCCGCCCTCGAACCGACCGTGACCGATATCACCCTGGCCATGCGAAGCGGTTCGCTGACGTCCCTCGCCGGGGAGCCCGGCGACACGCTGCCCGGGATTGTGATCGGGACCGAACTCGCCAAGACGCTCGGCGTCTTCGACGGCGACGAGGTGACCATCCTCACGCCCGAGGGCACCCTCACGCCGATGGGCGTCTATCCCCGCTCGCGCCGCGCGCGCGTCGTCGGCCGGTTCTCGCTCGGCCTCTTCGAGTTCGACAACGCCTACGGGTTCGTGTCGCTTCCGCTGGCGCGGCGGCTGCTCAACCGGTCGGAGGTCGAGGTCATCGAACTGCGCCTCGACGACATCTACCGGGCGCCGGAGGTGGCGACGGCGCTCTCGGCCCTGCCCGGCCGGAACTACATCACGCAGACCTGGGCCGATCTGAACCAGGCCCTCTTCTCGGCGCTCTGGATCGAGAAGATGGCCGTCTCGATCACGATCGGGCTCATCGTCATGGTGGCGGCGCTGAACATCGTGGCGTCGCTCATCCTGCTCGTCATGGAGAAGAGCCCCGACATCGCCATCCTGAAGACGATGGGGGCGTCGGCCCGGAGCGTCATGGGCATCTTCATGCTGCAGGGGCTGGGGATCGGGCTGGTCGGGACGGCGTTGGGTGCGGGGAGCGGGTTCGGGGTGGCCATGCTGCTGGACCGCTACAAGCTCATCCGCGTGCCGATGGAGGTCTATCAGATCGCGTACATCCCGTTCGTCATCGAACCGGTCGACTTCGCGGTCGTCGTCATCGGGGCCGTCGTGATCTGTTTTCTCGCCACCCTCTACCCGTCGCGCCAGGCCGCCAAGCTCGACCCGGCAGAAGCGTTGCGCTTCGGGTAAGCGTGCTGTCCGTTGTCCCTTGTCCGTTGTTCGTCGTTTCTTCGATCGTGGCTCGACTAGCGCCTAGCGCCTAGCCCCTAGCACCTGACCATGTCCTTCCTCACCGTCACCGACCTGGGCAAGACCTACGCCGTGGGGCACCGACAGCTGCGCGTGCTGCGCGGGCTGTCGCTCGAGGTGCAGGCGGGAGAGATGGTGGCAATTGTCGGGGCATCGGGCGTCGGCAAGAGCACGCTGCTGCACCTGCTCGGCGGGCTCGACCGCATCGACGGGGGCGCCATCCGGATCGGCGAGGTGGCATTGCACGCGCTCCCGGCGCCGGCGGTGGTGGCGTATCGGAACAGGCATGTCGGCTTCGTGTTCCAGTTCCACCACCTGCTGCCGGAGTTCGACGCCGTCGAGAACACGGCGATGCCGTTGCGCATCGCGCGGGTGCCGCCCAGGGACGCCCAGGCGCGGGCGACCGACCTGCTGCGCCGGGTGGGACTCGACCACCGGCTCTCCCACCGGCCGGGGATGATGTCTGGCGGCGAACAGCAGCGCGTCGCCATCGCCCGGGCGCTGGTGACCCGGCCGAGCCTGCTCCTGGCCGACGAACCGACCGGCGACCTCGACGAGCAGACCGCCGACGGGCTCCACCGGTTGCTCCGGGAGATGCACCGGGAGCACGGCCTGACGTCCGTGATCGCCACCCACAATCTGCGCCTCGCCTCGGTCTGCGACCGGGTGCTGCGCCTCGCCGATGGCGTTCTGGCCCCGGCCTAGTCCCGAAGTGCACGTGAATCGAGTCCCGTGCCAGACGTGGGCGCTGGCTTCAGCCAGCGCCGACTCGCGTCCGGCTGACGCCGGACGCCAAGTGTGACTTGCAACGCACGTGAGATTCGGTCCAGGCGACGGTCTGACCCGGGGTTTGCCGTATAATCACATCTCGGGGCGTCCAGTCACAGAGGTGTCAGCCTTTCACGGGTAACCGGATGTTCGAACGGTACACAGAGAGGGCCCGGCGGGTCCTTTTTTTCGCCCGGTACGAGGCCAGTCAGCTTGGGAGCGTCTCCATCGAGACGGAGCACCTGCTCCTCGGCCTGATTCGCGAGGGGAAGGGGCTCACCAGCCGCATCTTCGCGCGATCGAACGTCGTGCTCGACTCGATTCGCAAGGAGATCGAGGGGCGCACCGTCTTCCGCGAGAAGGTGTCGACGTCGGTCGAGATTCCGTTCAGTGCCGAGACCAAGCGCGCCCTGCAGTTCGCCGCCGAGGAGGCCGACCGCCTGGTCCACACTTACATCGGCACCGAGCACCTGCTGCTCGGCATCCTGCGCGAGGAGCGGTCGCTGGCCGCATCCGTCCTGATGGAAAAGGGCATGCGCCTGGCGTCGGTCCGCGACGACGTGGTGTCGCTGCTGAACGAGAAGACGACAAGCACCGCCGCGTCGCGGCCGAAGGACACGCCCCTGCTCGCGGAGTTCAGCCGCGACCTGACCGAGGCTGCCTCCAAGCGCCTGCTCGATCCGCTCGTGGGGCGCGACGAAGAGGTCGAGCGCGTCCAGCAGGTGCTGTGCCGCCGCACGAAGAACAACGCGGTGCTCATCGGCGAGCCTGGCGTGGGCAAGACGGCCATCGTCGAGGGCCTGGCGCAGCGCATCGTCGCGGGCGAGGTCCCGCACTTCCTGGCCGACAAGCGCATCCTGGCGCTCGACATCTCGCTGGTGGTCGCGGGCACGAAGTACCGCGGGCAGTTCGAGGAACGCCTGAAGGCGATCATGAAGGAGCTGACGGAGAACACGAACATCATCGTGTTCATCGACGAGCTCCACACGCTGGTGGGCGCCGGGTCCGCCGAAGGGTCCCTGGACGCGGCCAACATCCTGAAGCCGGCGTTGTCCCGCGGCGAGATCCGCTGCATCGGCGCGACCACGCCTGCCGAGTACCGGAAGTACATCGAGAAGGACCGGTCGCTGGAGCGCCGCTTCCAGGCCATCAAGGTCGCTGCCCCGGACGATGCCCAGACGGTCGAGATTCTGATGGGCATCAAGGACCGCTACGAGTCGTTCCACCAGGTCGAGTACACGCGGGACGCGATCGAGTCGGCGGTCTACCAGTCGTCGCGGTACATCACCGAGCGGTTCCTCCCCGACAAGGCCATCGACCTCATCGACGAGGCCGGGGCGCGCGCCAAACTGCGCGACGCCGCCCTGACCGACCTGCAGCAGGAGGTGGCCAGAGGCGCGCGGGTGCCCGCCGAGCGCGCCGAAGCGCTGATCGGGGTGCGCGACTACGAGCGCCCGCAGACGTACCGCGAGCAGGAGTCGGGCGGCCGCGAGGCGACGGCCGTGGCCGAGCGCCCCGGGCTGGTCCGCGCGTCCGGGCGCCGCATCGTCGTCGGCAAGCAGGAGATCGACGAGGTCGTCTCCACGTGGACCGGCATTCCGCTGGCGTCGGTCACCCAGGACGAGGGCGACAAGCTCCTGCGGATGGAGGACGAACTCCACAAGCGCGTCATCAGCCAGGGGGCGGCGATCTCGGCGCTCTCCCGGGCGATCCGCCGGTCGCGCGCCGGCCTGAAGAGTCCGAACCGACCCGTCGGCAGCTTCGTGTTCCTCGGCCCGACTGGCGTCGGCAAGACGGAACTGGCCCGGGCCCTGGCGTCGTTCCTGTTCGGCAGCGACAGCGCGCTGGTGCGCTTCGACATGTCGGAGTTCATGGAGAAGCACGCCGTCTCGAAGCTGATCGGCTCGCCGCCGGGTTACGTGGGCCACGACGAGGGCGGCCAGCTGACCGAGCGCGTCAAGCGGAACCCCTACTCGGTCGTGCTGCTGGACGAGATCGAGAAGGCGCACCCGGATCTGTTCAACATCCTGCTGCAGGTGTTCGAGGACGGCCACCTGACCGACGGGTTGGGGAACCGGGTGAACTTCAAGAACACCATCATCATCATGACCTCGAACATCGGGGCCCGCTTCATCCAGAAGAAGGCGTCGATGGGGTTCCAGTCGGCCGACGCGCACGAACTGGCCCGGAGCGTATCCGACCTGGTGCTGAGCGAGGTCCGGAAGACGTTCAACCCGGAGCTCCTCAACCGCATCGACGAGATCATCGTGTTCGACGCCCTCTCGGACGAGGATCTGCGAAAGATCCTGCGCCTGCTGGTGGGGCAGCTGAACGCAAACCTGGTCGATCGGCGGATGCGGGTGACGCTCACCGAGCAGGTGCTGGACTGGATCATCACCGCGACGTGCAAGGACCGCTCTTACGGGGCGCGGCCGCTGCGGCGGGCGCTCCAGCGGCATGTCGAGGACCCGCTGTCCGAGGAGCTCATCCGCGGGCAGCTTCGGGGAGGGGACATCGAGGTGTATCTGGACGGGGAACGGCTGGGGTACCGGCCGACCGGGAGCACCGATCCCGGCCGCCTGCTGGCCTGAGACGTCCAAAACCCTGTAGACTAGGATGATCGCGGCAGGCCGTCGTGTCCGTCAGGGGCATGGTGGCGGCTGGCTCCGATCCGGGGTGTGTCGGTTCCGGGCCGCGTACAGGGCGGCAGCGCAGACGGAAGTTACGGATACGATGGCGATTCGGCACCTGTTTGTCTCGGGATTCGCGCTGCTGGCGCTCGCGCTCTCGGTGACGCCCGCCTTCGCCGCACCGCCTTCGGCGGCTCCAGCGGCTACGGCGGGGCAGCCGCCTGCGCCGCAGGCAGCGGCTTCGGCGAGCCAAGGGCAGGTGCCGCCGGGGCAGCCGCCCATCGCCACCGCCCCTGCGGTGGTGCTGCCGCCGCCGGATTCGCCGCCGCTGCTGCGCTACATCCGCCTGGAGTGGCCCACGCAGGGGAACGTGTCTGTCATCGACCCGCAGACGTACCTCTTCTACGTCAAGACCGCGACGAGCCGGTCGAGCGACGGGTTCTGGGTCCCCTGGGACGACAAGGCCGAGAAGAGCATTCTCGCCGACTTCAAGCGGCTCTGGGAGACGGGCTTCCTCGACAATCTCTGGGTTGAAGTGCGGGACGTGCCGTATGCCAACGGGGTCATCGGCAAGGAAGTCCGCTTCAACATGGAGGAGCGCCAGCGGGTCAAAATCGTCGACTACGTGGGCTCGAAGAAGATCGAGCAGTCGAAGATCGAGGAGAAGCTGCGCGAAGAGAGCGTCACCATCCGCCTCGACTCGTTCATCGACCCGGGGCTCATCCGCAAGGTGGAGGGCATCGTTCGCGGGATGTTCGCCGAGAAGGGCTACGAGTTCGCGAAGGTCACCCATACCGTGACTGAGGTGGCGGGCGGCCCGAAGCTGGTGAACCTGACCTTTACCATGGACGAAGGCCCGAAGGTCAAGATCCGGAGCGTGGACTTCGTCGGGAACAAGGCGATGAGCGATGGCGCCCTCAAGCGCCAGATGAAGTCCAACAAGCAGACGAACTGGTACTCGTGGATCACGAGCGGCGGCACGTACCAGGCGACGAAATTCGAAGAGGACGCGGACAGAGTCCTGGAGCACTACCGGAACAACGGCTACGTGATGGCGCGGGTCGGCCAGCCCGACCTGAAGTACATCGAGGACTCCACGGACCGCCGGATGCGGTACATCGACCTGCGCATCCCGGTCGTCGAGGGCGAGAAGTTCCGGATCGGGGATTTCTCTATCGACGGCAACACGATTGTCAAGGCCGAGGGGCTCAAGGAAATCTTCAAGGTCAAGAACGGCCAGACCTACAGCGACAAGGTGATCAAGAAGGGCCTGGAGAAGGCCCGCGAGGTCTACGGGTCGCTCGGCTATTACGAGTTCACGGCCTACCCCGACATCAAGCCACGTGAGGCGCCCTCCGAGGCGCAGGCGGCGCTGGCGCCGAAGGCACCCGGGCCGCCGATGGTCGACGTCGTGATGCGCGTGCAGGAAGGCAAGCAGTACTTCATCAACCGCATCAGCTTCGTGGGCAACCACACGACGCGCGACAACGTCATCCGGCGGGAAATCCGCCTGTTCGAGGGCGGCGTGTTCAATACCGAGGCGCTGAAGTACAGCGTCAAGCGACTGAACCAGCTGGGGTACTTCAAGGCGCTCGAAGGCAACAAGGACATGAACGTCGAGAAGACGCCCGGTGTCGACAACAAGGTCGACATCAAGCTGAAGCTCGAGGAGCAGAACCGCAACCAGCTGACCTTCGGCGCCGGCGTGTCCCAGTACGAGGGCTTCTTCGGGCAGCTGACGTTCCAGACGGCGAACTTCCTCGGCCGCGGCGAAACGCTGACCGTGTCGCTGCAGCAGGGATCGCGCGCCCGCAACTACCAGATCGGTTTCAGCGAGCCGTTCCTCTTCGACCGGCCGATCACGCTGGGCGCCGACGTGCATCGCCAGCAGATCCGCTACCCGTACACGTACACGCAGAACAGCACGGGCGGGTCGGTGTCGGGGGGGCTCGCCCTGCGGGCGTTCTCGCGCGTGTTCCTCACCTACAACCTCGAACTGATCACCATCGCGGATCTGAACCAGGGCTTCCTCGGGCCGCCGGTCCTTACGCCGGAGGATCCGTCATTCGCCGTGCCGCCGCTGGGCGGGTACGCGACCGGCGGCGGCAACAACTCGACGGGGAACCCGTACTACGACGATATGCTGCTGCTGTCGAGCGGCGGCAAGCGGACGATCAGCAAGATCGTGCCGAGCTTCGTCCACAACACGGTGGACGACCCGATCTTCCCGAAGGCCGGCAAGCGGTTCACGGCGTCGATCGACCTGGCGGGCCTGGGCGGCAACACCAAGTTCGTGAAGCCGACGATCGAGGGCGTCTACTACTACCCGGTCAACCGCCGCATGTCGGCCGGTGGGCGGGCGCAGTGGATTTCCATCACGCCGATCGGCGGCACGGTGACGCTGCCGCTGTTCGAACGTCTCTTCCTGGGCGGCGAGTACAGCGTGCGCGGCTTCGACATCCGCAGCATCGGCCCCCGCGACCCGCTGTCGGGGCTGGTGGTCGGCGGCAACGTCAGCGTCCTGTTCAACTTCGAGTACCTGATTCAGATCGCGGGGCCCGTCCGGCTCGTGCTGTTCTACGACGCGGGCCAGGTGGGCATCAGGGGCTACGATTTGCGCTTCGGCGGATTCAAGACGTCGACGGGCGCTGAAATCCGCTTTTTCATGCCGGTGCTGAACGTGCCGTTCCGGCTGATCAGCTCGTGGAATCCCCAGCGGTCGGGCGTGCTGAACAACTCGCTGCAGCCGCAGAAGGCGTTCACCTTCCGGTTCGCGGTCGGGTCGACGTTCTAGCGAGGCATGCCTGAGCATGCCTCGCTAGAACCAGAAACGCTGTTGGCTGGCCCCGCGCGTGCGCGGGGCCGTAGACGTCTTGAACGGCCAGGGGGTGTCGACCGGCACTTGACGCCTCTGTGACGAGTGTGGCCGTTCAAGACGTCTAGGTGGAGCAAGTCCGGCGCG
>Ga0315292_10000860_pt1 | contig 15272 bp, 13 predicted proteins | sample YL17G13_0_MG_FD_204029 | JGI IMG/M metagenome (GOLD analysis project Ga0315292, IMG submission 204029) | Sediment microbial communities from Yellowstone Lake, YNP, Wyoming, USA - YL17G13_0 | ecosystem: Environmental > Aquatic > Freshwater > Lake > Sediment | place: USA: Wyoming | collected... | reverse complement strand
CCACGGTCGACTGCGATGCGGGCGAGGTGCCGCAGCAGAGCCTCGCCGTAGCCGCGTCCGCGGTAGGCCGGCCGCACGAACAGGTCCTCGAGGTACAGACCGGGCCGACCCTCGAAGGTCGAGTAGTTGTGGAACCAGAGTGCAAAGCCGACGGGCTCGGCACCGGCACGCGCGACGACTGCCTCTGCCAAAGCTCGCGGCCCGAACAGATCGCGCTGCAGGTCGTGCGGGGTGATATGAACGTCATCGAGCAGCCGCTCGTAGGCGGCGAGTTCGCGCACCAACGCAACGATCAGCGCAGCGTCGGCGGGTTGGGCCGGCGCGATGCAGAGCGCCTCCGACGCGGTCATGGCACACACTTCATTTCTGTAGATTCCCTCGATAGCGGCCAGCGAATGCCCTTGATTACGTGGGCTTTGCACCGTATTGTTAATCGTCATTTTACTCGAAGGCAGCCGATGGCGACCCCTCCGGACCGAGTGCCGCTCAACGCCCTGCGCGTCTTCGAGGCCGTCGCCGCGCACCTGAGTTTCACCGCGGCAGCCAAGGAACTCGGCGTCACCACTGCGGCGGTCAGCGCGCAGATCAAGGCACTCGAAGCCGACATTGGCGTGCCGTTGTTCCGTCGTCACACGCGCGCCGTGGCTCTCACCCAGGAAGGCGCCGAACTGCTGCCGGGCGTCCGCCGCGGGCTCGAAGAACTGCGCCGCTCAGTCGAGCGTATCCGTCGCGAGCGCGTCGGCGGCATGCTCAATCTCAGCGTGCCGAACGAATTCCTGCAGCGCTGGCTGTTACCGCGCCTGGGCGAGTTTACGCGCCGGCACCCCGAAATCGAGGTTCGGTTCGGGCCGCCGCGTGCTGCTGGCCTCGACTTCGGTCGCGACGATTTCCACGCCGCCATCGTCTACGGTCCCGGCCAGTGGACCGGTCTCAAGACCGAGCGCCTGCTCGACGAATACGTGTTTCCGGTCTGCAGCCCCACGCTGCTCGCCAAGTTCGGCCCGATCGAGACGGTCGCAGATTTTGCACGCTACCCCCTGGTCCACAGCCGCACGGAGCCATGGCAGGACTGGCTGCGCCGCGTCGGCGGCGATACGACGCGTGCCGACACCAGCCCGCCGCTGGAAGATTCCGCGGCATCCCTCGTCGCCGTCGAACAGGGCAAGGGCGTTGCGCTGGCCCGCTGGTCACTGGTGGCAGCCGACATTGCCGCGGGCCGCCTGGTACGCCCGATGCTCCCGAGTGTGCTGCAGCGAAATGCCTGGTTCCTCGTGGCGCCTCCAGCGAACTTTTCATTGCCAAAAGTCGTGCGTTTCCGGGCTTGGTTGCTCGATTGCTGCCGCGAATTCGCCCCGCCCGTGGGCGAGACCCTCGGCGTCGAGTAGGCACCCCGGTCGGCTTCCCTCCCCCCTTGGCGAGTGACGCAGGTTGGCGTAGCGTGGCGCCAAGTCAGGACAGTATTTGGTGGGGATTCCACGCCATGGCAGGCCAACTCAAACCGCAACCGCGCCTCCTCCGTTTCCACGCCATCAGCGTCGTTGCAGGCCCCAACGCCTGTGCCCAGGTCAAGGCGCTGACAGGCGTCCGCCTGCTTTCAGTCGAGGCACCGCGACTGCCGGTTATCGGCTGCACCACCCCTGACGGTTGTCATTGCAGATTCCAGCACCACGAAGATCGCCGCGCAGGTCCCAGGCGCTCGGGACTGCGTACGTCGATGCGAGGGCCTTGGTCAGCGGACGACAACCGTCGCCACTCCCTCGGTCGACGCGACGTCGATTACGCCGACGCGTGATTTGCGGCTACGCTACGGCAGGAGCAACGTGACCTGCAGCGGCCGATGGTCGGAACCCAGGTAGGGGCCGATTTCATGCTCGGTGACGCAACTGCCCCGCGGCACCAGCACGTGATCGATCGACAATGCCAGCGGCCAGAATCCCGCCTGCCACGTCGGCCGCCACGCCTCGCCGGCGAATGCGTCCCGCAATCCTGACTCGGACACGAGCCGTGCGAACGCCGGTGCGTACGGCGTCAGGTTGAGATCTCCCAGCAGGATCGTCGACTCGGGCTGTGTGAGCGCGAGTGCAGCCGCCTGCTGCAGCACCCGGTCGCGCGCGACCTGCAGTCTGGGCAGCACCGGCCAGCGCGTGTGCAGCGTAATCACTTGCAGCTGGCGACCGTGCACGTCGACGTTCGCGACCAGCGACGGCACGCCGTCTGCGGAGAAGGCCACCGGCTGCGCGTCATCGATGGGCCAGCGGCTCAGCAGTGCGATGCCGTAGGGATCGTCGCGCGGTATCACCTTGCGGTACGGATAGGTTCGCGCGAGTGGCTCGAGCGCCAGTGCCCACTGCGGCGTGATTTCCTGCAGGGCGATGATGTCGGCGTCGCTGCGACCCAGCCAGGCGACCAATGCCGCGCGATCGGTGTTCGCAAACCATGCATTCGCCGTAACAACCCGCAGCTGGTCTTTGCTGCAGGTCGGCGCGGCCGGCTCGTGCGCCCAGGCACGGCCGCTCATCAGCACACCGGGCAGCCACTGCATCGCGACGGTGACGCAGGCCACGACCATCATCCAGGGCCGACGCAGGACCAACGACGCGAGCAGCAACGCAAGCGCGGCAGCGCCCAGCTGCCAGCGGAAATGCGCAAACAACTCGAAGGGCCAGCCGAGCGGCGCGAGCAGTGCCGCGAACGCAGCGGCCGCCGTCCCGACGAGTCCAACGCTCACCGCACGCGACCAGGCTCCGCGGGACGGGCGCATGGCTACAGCAGCAACGCCGCGATGAGGGCGCGCGACGGGACGGGGACGGTCATGCAGAACATGGGCCAGCAGGCCAAATGGGTTCGGGCGACCCGACGAGCGCCGGGCTGCGGTGATTCAGAGCGCGATGGCGCGCGACCGTTGACCGCCGTAGAGGACCTCGAGACGGCGCACGCCCTTCAGGCGCCGCGACGACCGGCGCACCTCGCCCATCAGGCGCAGCAACAGCCCCACGTCGTCGTTCATGCCGCCCGTGCAGTAGTCCTCGCTCATGCTCAAGTGCAGCACGGTCACGTGCTCGAGGTCGGCGCGATTGTAGACGGCCACGCCGACCGGCCGTGCGGTCAGCGTCTCGACGGCGAACAGGCACTGCACGTCTGGCAGGGTACCGACGCGCACCCGCAGTCCCTCACCGTCGTCCACGATCTCCGGCGGGCCGTACTTGTCGATGACATCGACGATGCCGCGCGCGAAGCGATCCTGGCAGCCGTTGAAGAAGAGGATCCGCTCGAGCGCGTGGCGCTTGTGGCGCGGGATCCGCGACGCGAATTCAATTCCCCGCATGAGACGTTCCCCGGCCGCGTAAACGGCCCCGGACGAAGGAGCGATCGATCATGCTCGTGGGACCGCCTTATGTCGAGTAGGTAGCCGCGAAAGTGTTGCTGCAGCGCCACAAAAACGTTCCGGGCCAGAATCGGAAATTCGCAGGTATTTTTTTGAATTGCTTCATGTTTTTGACATCCCGGGGTGGATTGTTGGGGCGGCTTGGCATGCAATGATGGAACCATGCCCCGTAAGTCCCTGCCCGTCCCGAATGCGGCCGATCTGGCCGTTTACGCCACGCCTGTTCCGGATGCGGTGCTCGTGGACGTGGTCGTGCTCACGGCCGACCAGGAACTGTTTCAGTCGGCGCGCGAAGCGGTCGGCGAACACAATCCACTTTGGCGCGCGCGCTCGGCCGATGAGGCTGCCGACCTGCTGATCAACGGACGCTGCGGCGTGCTGGTCATCGACATGTCCGCGGTCTCGACCGGCGCCGATACCCTCATCGAGCAGATCGTCGCGCAATTCCCCGACGTCATTGTCTGCGTCGCCGGCACGCGTGCCGACGAACCCCTGTTGGCCCCGCTGATCAGCGACGGCCTCGTCTACCGGTTCATGCACAAGCCCACGTCGGCGCGGCGGGCGGGCATGTTCCTGCAGGCGGCGATCCGCCGGCATGTCGAGCGCCGCGCGGGACGCGAAGCCAGCGACCCGCTGCTGCCGCTGCTGCGCGGCCTGCGCCGCCCGACGGCCGGCATGCCCCGCGGGTACCTCGCCCTGATCGGCCTGGTGACGCTCGCGCTGGTCGTCCCGCTCTTCTTCGGCGGCGAGCCGCAGGCGCCGGCGGTTGCCGCGGCACCGGTGACGCCCGCCCCGGAAACCGCATCGACACAGCACGCCGATCCGGTCCTCTCGCGAGCCCGGGCAGCGCTGCAGGCCGGCCGACTCGAGGCGCCCGAAGGACGCAACGCGCTCGACCTGTTCCAGGCCGTGCTGCTCGCGCAGCCCGAGCACCCGGAAGCGCAGGCCTCGCTCGCCAGGACGGTCGACCTGCTGCTGCAACGCGCGCAGCAGGAATTCGACGCCGGCCACAAGCCAGCAGCCGAACAGCTCGTGCAGCGTGTGCTCGCAGTCGTTCCCGATGACCAGCAGGCCCAGACCCTGGCACGCCACATCAATCCACCCGACACGCCTTCGCGCCAGTTGTCGCGCGAGCAGCGCGCAGAGGTGGCAGCGCGCCTGACCGAGAATACGTTCGCCTCGCCGGTAGCTCCCGCGCGCGCGCGGACGCTCGAGGAAATCCAGACCGAACTCGCCCTGTTGCCAGGGCCCGTCACGAAACTACCCGGTACGTCCGGTGTCTCGACGGCCGCTGCGCCGAAGACACCGACGCCGGTCGTACGGCCCGATCCGCTCGCGCCGCGCTTCGTCAATCCGACGCGGACGATCGCCCCCGCGGCGCGCAGTTACGCGCGCGAGCCGGTGAATGCACCGCCGACAGCGGGAGTGACGGGTCCAACCGCGCGGCACGCGCCCGCAGAGCCTGCAGTCGAGCCGGGGTAGGAGTCCGTCTCGGGCGACAGTCGCGTGGCCCTGATACGCACTTTCTGATCGGCGAGCCTCAGCGCCCACCGAGGTGCGTGAGATCGACCTGCTGCGCAGGTTTTGCCACCTCGGCCTGCGCTCCCCGCGCATGCAGCGCAGCGCACAGGCCGACCGCACCTTCCGCTTCGCCGTGCACCAGGTACGTGTGGGGCTTGCCACCGACGCCGGCGTGCCAGCGCAGCAGGTCCTCCTGGTCGCCGTGCGCCGAGAATCCACCGAGCGTGTGGATGCGCGCGTTCACTTTGAACTGCTCGCCGTGGATGCGCACGTGCTCGCGACCGTCGACGATCGCACGCCCGAGCGTTCCCACTGCCTGGAAGCCGGTGAAGATCACGTCGCACTCACGGTGCGTGATGTTGTGCTTGAGGTGATGCACGATGCGTCCGCCATTGCACATCCCGCTCCCCGCGATGATGAGCGCGCCGCCGCGCAGCAGGTTGATCGCCATCGATTCTTCGGCCGAGCGGCACAGCTTGAGATTCGGCAGCGTGGGTAAGCGGTCGGCATCGCGGCGCACCGCGCTCGCTTCCGCGTCGTACAGCTCGGGATGCTTCCAGTAAACCTCGGACGCCTCGATGGCCAGCGGACTGTCCAGGAACACCTGCCAGTCGCCAACGCGCCACTCATCGAAGTGCGTAGCGAGTTCATAAAGGACTTCCTGGCTGCGTCCCACCGCGAACGCGGGGATCAGCACGTTGCCGCCACCCTGTCGCGCAGCGCGCAGGATCTCGCCAAATTCCTGCAGCGTTTCGCTGCGCTCGCGATGCCGGCGATTGCCGTAGGTGCTCTCCATGACCACGACGTCCGCGACGCCGTCGCCTTCCGGGTCGCGCAGGATCGGCGAGTCGTACTGCCCGACATCGCCACTGAAGACGATGTGTGCGCGCGCGCCATCCTCTTCGAGCTGCAGCCACACACTGGCGGAGCCGAGTATGTGACCGGCGTCGCGACAGGTCAGGGTCACGCCCGGAAGAACTTCGGTTGCGCGACCGTACGCCACAGTCTTGAACTGCTGGATCGTCTCGTCCGCGTCCACGCGCGTGAACAGCGGATCGGGAAAGCCACGCGCATGCCGATTGCCGTGTTCGGCCTGTTTACGACGGTAGCGCTCCGCTTCGCGCTCAGCCATGAAGGCGCTGTCCGCGAGCAGGATGCGCGCGAGGTCGCGGCACGCCGGGGTCGCGTAGATCGGCCCGCGGAACCCGCGCTTGCGCAGCAGCGGCAGTCGCCCGCAGTGATCGATGTGCGCGTGGCTCAGCACCACCGCGTCGATTGCCGCGGCATCGAACGGAAAAGGCTGGCGATTGCGGCTGTCGGGGTCATCGCCACCCTGGATCAGCCCGCAGTCGAGCAGCAGCGTGCGGCCGCGAATGGTGAGGATGTGGCAGGAACCGGTGACTTCACCGGCCGCGCCGTAGAACTGCAGGTGCATCGTGCGAACCGCCTCAGGCGATTCGCTGCCCGACGGCCGCCTCGCCTTCCTGTTGGATCGAAACGGCCGCCACCTGTCCGTCGCGCAGCAGCTTGACGCAGGCCTTGACCACCCTCGCATCGTACCGGCGACCGGCCTGCGACTGAAGCTCGTCGAGGCACGCCGTCAAGGTCAGTGCCGGTCGGTGCGGTCGGGGCGAAAGCATCGCTTCGACGGCATCCGCGACGGCGACGATCCGGGCCTCGAGCAGGATGTCCTCGCCTTTCAGCCCGCGCGGGTAGCCCGAGCCGTCGAGACGTTCGTGATGCTGGCGCACGACTTCCGCGACGGGCCAGGGGAATTCGATGGCACGCAGGACTTCGAAGCCGCGCTCGGCGTGCGTCTTCACGAGCTCGAACTCCGACGCGGACAGCATGCCGGGCCGCCACAGCAGTTCGCGCGGAATCTGCAGCATGCCGACGTCGATCAGCTGACCCATCACGCGCAGACCACGCACGGTGTGCCCCGGCAGCACGAGCGCGGCGCCGATGCCAGCCGCGTAATCGCCAACACGGCGCGCGCGCCCGGTCTTGCACGCATCCTGTGCCTCGGCGAGTTGTGCGAGCGCCTCGATCGCGCCGAACATCACCCGCTCCATGTGATCCATGGCGGTAACGATCTCGGCATCCGAACGGCGGCGGCGCAGCAACTTCGTCGCCGCGTCTGCAATGTGTTCGACGTGTCGACGGTCGTCGTCGTCATACGGTTGGGCCGCGTCTGTGACGAGCAGCACGCCTGCGAGACGGCCGCCGTCGAGCATCGGCATCGCAAGCTGGCGCTGGAACTGACCCGGCAATCCCGCGGCTCGCAGCGCAGCCGTGCCTTCCGTCGCGTCACGGATCACGGGGCGTTGCGACGCCGCGCATTCGCCCAATGCCGTATCGGGTGGCGGCGTCCCGCGCCAGCGCGTGAGCGCCGTCAGTGGCTCGGTGGCTTCGGAGCCGCGGCGCGCGGCCAACTCCAGCGTAGCCGCGTCGCCGACCGGCAGGAAGAAATAGCCCTGCGCACTGCGCGTCAGGTCCCGCGCCAGCTGCAGCGTACGATCGAGAATTTCGGCTTCTGTCAGCCCGTGCGAGCGCTGCGCGAGTTCGAGCAGGCGGTTTACGCGCACGTGATCGCGCTCATTGCGCTCGGCGGCACGCTTCGAGCCCGCAACGTCCCGCGCGGTCAGTACGCGGAAGCCCGTCTGCTCGTCGATCGCAGCAAGCGCGACTTCAACTTCGATCGTCTGCCCGTCCGGACGTCGCCAACGCACGTCCTGGCGCCGCGCCCCGGTAACGGTGCGCTCGACGCTGCGCGGCGTCGCATCAGCTTCACCTTCGACCTCGAGCGCCTGCAGCGTGAGCGTGCCGAGACGTTCTCGGTCCGTGTTGAGCAACGCGAGCAGCGCCCGGTTGCCGTAGCGCAGGCGGCCCTCGCCGTCGACGACGCCGCACGGCTCGGGCGCCGCTTCCAGCGCATCGGCGAGTGCGGCGAGCTCCTGTTCGCGCGCATGCGTTGCCAGTTCGGCACTGACGTCACGCGCGGTGAGCAACCAGCTCGCGCGGCCGGCATAGCTCGTGGCGACACGCCGCAATTCGAGTCTTGCTTCGCTGCCGTCTGGACGTTGCCAGTGCAGTATTGATTCGTGCGCCGAATCGTCACTGAAGCCGGCGCCCGGCAGCATTTCGCTCAGCGGCTTGCCACGCAGGGCCGCGGCTTCCTGCCCGACCAGCGCCGCCGCCGAATCGGTGGCCACGTGCACGAGCTTCGATTCGATGTCGACAATCCACGTTGGCGTGGGTTGCGTCGCGAATGCGCGATCGGCGTCGTTGGCGGCCGACTGCAGGCGCGCACGTGCCGTCTGCAGTTCGTTGATCCGTGCCTCGAGCAGCGTGACCTTGCCGATCTCGGCGCGCGATTCTTCCGCGACGCCGCGCGCCTGCGACTCGGCCTCGACGGCCTGGCGTTGCGCGGTCTCCAGCTCGCGGATCCGCAATTGCAACTCGCGGATGCGCACCGATTCGGCCGCAGCGAACTCGGCGCGGGCGCGTGCCTCGTATTCGGCGCGCTCGCGCGCGACGCGTTCAGCCACGGTCAACTGCTTGTTCGTCGCTTCGACGTCACGGAGTTTCTTCTCGAGGTCGCTGAGCCGCCGGCGATCCTGCTCGCGACGGTCGAGCAGCTCGGGCACCAGCGCGGGCATGCGCATCGTGGCGGAGCCTGACGGCGCTTCGTCGAGGAGCGCGGCGAGTTCCTCCAGTGTCGAACCCCGCGGGAAGAATCGTTGCGCCCCGACTTCGGCGGCAAAGGCCTCGTACTTCGGGCCTTCGACACGGAATGAATGCAGCAGCACCGGCAGGTGCACGAACGACGGGTCCTCGCGGAGCCGGCGGCACAGTGCAAAACCGTCGAGCCGCGGCAGCATCACGTCGCTCACGAGCGCATCGGGATTCTGGGTGCGGACGACCTCGAGCGCCTCGATGCCAGTCTTGGCCTTGAGCACGCGGTGGCCGCGCGATTGCAGCACGCTCTCGACGGCTGCGAGATCCTGGTCGCGTTCGTAAGCAAGCAGCACAGTCTTCATTGACGGACTTCAACTCCATCACGCGGTGGCAGCGCACCCGGGCAACGGCCCGGCGCCGGTCGCACCTTCGCTGCCGGCAGTATGCTCCCCCGCCCGCGCAGGGCACTAATGCGCGGCTTCAAGCCGTTGACATGCGTCACAAAACGCCGCTCGGGACGGCTCCGGCGGTACAATCGGTGCAAGCGAGATTGGAGGAGACGGCAATGATCCGGCGCATGGCGTTCGTGTGGGTGGGAACCCTGGCCCTGTTGGCAGGCTGTGCCACGCATTGGGACGTCGACAGCTTCGAGGCACCCGAAGGCAACGTGGCCGCCCACCGGACGTTCTACTGGAAGGGTGGCGAGTTCGGCAGCCCCGGTACGCTCAACCCGAACATGGTCGCATCGGCCACAACGGCAGTGCGCAACGCGGTGACGGCCGAACTGACCCGCAAGGGCTACGCCGAAGTCGGTACCGCGACGGGCGCGGACATGCTCGTCAGTTTCCAGGTGGCCGGCTCGCAGAGATTCGTGATGTCGGACGAGAGACGCATCGGCGCGCCGTCCGCCACCACGGTATTGAGCCCGAGTGCGATTCAGCCACCACCGGCGTCGACGGTGCCACGCGAGATGCGCGTGCGCGACGGTTCATTGATCGTGTTCATCGAAGACGGCGCGTCAGGCAGGCTGATCTGGCGCGGCGCGGTCACGGCCGAAACCCGCAGTGGTTCGACGGAACAGGCCGTGCGCCTGCTCGCGCAGATGGCGCACGAGATCGCGAAGGAAGTGCCGACCCGCGCCGGCGCGCAGAAGTAAGCCGGCTCAGCGCCGCATCACGAGCAGCGCGCCGGCCAGCAGCAGCACTGCGCCGAGCAGCCGCGTCGGCGTCACTGCAATCTGCGGGTAACCCAGGATGCCGAACTGGTCGACGACCAGTGCGACCATCAGCTGTCCTGCGATCACCAAAGCCACCATGGTCATGCCACCGAGGCGTGGCCCGACGATAGTGACCGAGGCGACGTAGCACGCACCGAGCAGTCCCCCCATCCACGCCCACGCCGGAACTTGTCCGAAACTGCCGGCCGATGCACGTGAACCCGAGACGGCGGCGAACCCGACGAGCGCGAGCAGGCCAACCACGAAGCTGACGGCCGACGCCCACACCGGCGAGCCGATCACGCGGGCCAGCGTCGCGTTCATGCCGACCTGCACCGTCAGGGCGCCGCCAACGAGCATCGCAAGCAGGTGCGGCCAGTAGTTCGCCAGCATCGTTCGAGACTCCGGCGGACTCAGGTCGCAGCCTGCAGCGAAGCATCACGCCGCGGCCAGCCCTGCCATACCAGCGCGCCGATGCCGAGCAGCAGCGCTGCGAATCTCACCCAGCCACCGATGACGGGCACCAGGCCGACGAGCCACAACCCGAGTACGGCGAGCAGCAACGCGAACAGCTTCCAGCCCGTCGTGGCGACGGTGCCGCCGCGCATGAAGCCGAGCAGCTTCTGGCCGACGAACATCGCGGCGGTGACCCAGCCGAGGAACAGCAGCAACAGGTAGAGCATGAGCACGATCAACGCGAGCGGGATGCCGATTATCGTGACCAGCAGCAGGACGACCAGCACCGGCAGGCACACGAGGATCACGAACCCGAGCCCGAGGCTGCGCAGCGGCTCTTGCCCGATCCACTGCGCCGCGCGAGTCGAGTAAGCCGGGAAGGCGAACATGAACAGCGTGCCGGCGACGAACACGCCCAGCATCCACAGGAACGAGCCGACCCCATGGGCGACGGTGCGCACGTCCCGCGCGGTCTCGTGCCCGTCGACGTATTGGCCGACATCCGTCTGGTGGAACTCGATGCCACCCGCGATCTGCGCGCCTTCGGGCAGCGTGGGTTCACGTGCGCTGTGGACGACGAGCTTGCCGTCGATGCGCGTGTTCGGACCGATGTCGACTTCTTCGGCGTGGATCTCGGCATCGCCCTGCACGACACCGTCGATGCGTACACTGGCACCTGATGCCTGCAGGTATTCCTGCGCATTGCCCTCGAACCGGATGCGGCCGCCGGTCAGTGACAACCCGCCCGTGATCGCAGTGGCGGGGCCGATTTCGACGTCACCGCCGGCGACGCGCGCATTGCCCGCGACGATCGCATCGACCTGCACCTCACCGCCTGCGACGTAAAGATCGTCGCCAACGCTGCCGCCGATCGAGACTTCGCCGCCCACTGCGATGAGGTCGCCTTTCACCTCACCCGCCGTGGCGACGTGCCCACCCGCCAGAACCGCGTCGCCCGCGACCGGATCGGTGAGATTGAGCGAGCCGCCCGCGCCGAAGTAGTCCGAGCCGAACTGCCTCGAAACGGAATCGTCGCCATGGTGTTCGAAGCTGCAGCCTGCGATGAACAAGCCCAGGGCGAACACGCCCAGGGTCCGTGCGGCCGGTGTCATATCGGTTCTCCTCGACTCCCGTCGCCCTGCCGGACAGGGACGCGCGGGACTTGGCAGGCCATCGCTGATCAGTCTAGGGCAAGGCCGCGGACACGGATATGTCCGGCGACTCCGCTCGTCCCACGGTGCCCACGCTTCAGCGCACGTGCGGACGTCACCCAAGAAAAAGCCGCGACTCGCTGAGCGAATCGCGGCTTTTCCGACGCATGGTCTTCCTTGACGGCCCGCAATCGTCCCCCGGTCGGGCCTTCCATTTCGTCTGTCGCCCGGTCTCCCCCAGCTTGCGACTGCCCGTGTTCTACGTGGTTTTCCGGGCAGCGTCACCTTGCAGCGCAAAAACGACGGCGTCCCGGTAAATTGTTGAGTTCGCTTGAGTTAACGTGTCTCTTTTACACTACAACCGGCGGTCAGGGCTGCAGCGCCGAGCCCTCGGTCATATAGCCGCCGAAGCGAGGGACGCCGCGCAGGTAGTAGTGCTTCGAATCGCACAGTTGCAGGCCGGACTGGCTCACCAGCGCGACCGTGTCGCGGCTCAGGTGACAGCCGCCGGCGATCCGCTGCTGGATCGGATCGAGTCGATGCTGCCACCTGGCCACCCCCGCGTCCGGCGAGAGGCCGTGTTCGAGGAAAAGAAAACGTCCGCCCGACCTGAGGACGCGTCGAACCTCACCGAGGGCATGCACGACGTCGGGGATCGAGCACAGCGTCAGCGTGCAGACAACGGTGTCGAAACTCTCGCCTGCGAACGGCAGATGCTCGGCGTTGAGGTGATGGAAATCGACAGCGATGCCGGCTGCCGCGATACGCGGCTGCGAGAAGCGGTCGAGATCGGCGTCCGGGTCGATGGCTTCGATGCGGCTCACGCCCGACGGATAGTGCGGCAGGTTCCGGCCGGTGCCGAAGCCGATCTCGAGGATACGTCCCGTCGCGCGGGCCAGCGTGCGTTGCCGTGGCTTGGCCAGCACCCGACTGCCCATGGCGAAGTCGAGCAGATACGGGAAAACGCAATGATGGTAGAGGCCCAAGGCTTCGGATCCGGACTGTGCAAACTTGTTCTTTTGTAAGTGTTTCTAGACCTAAGTGCAACCCGTGATTCATTTTTAGTGGCGTATAATTCGTTTTTTATTGACAAAGCTCCGACCGGACGACAGCCACGGCACACGTGCGGTGTACCGCCCGGTCAGGTAGATTGCGCGCCCTCACCGCCCCGACCGGGCCAGCGCAACCGAGCAGTTCATGGGACGCATTTTCGAAGTCAGAAAGCACACGATGTTCGCGCGCTGGAACCGCATGGCAAAGCAGTTCAGCCGCATCGGCAAGGACATCACCATCGCGGTGAAGAAAGGCGGGTCCGACCCGAACGCGAATCCTGCGCTGCGCCGTGCGATCCAGAACTCCCGCGCCGTGAACATGCCGAAGGACAAGGTCGAGTCGGCGATCAAGCGCGCGTCCGGGCGTGACGCGGCGAACTTCGAAGAAGTCATCTACGAGGGTTACGCGCCGCACGGCGTCGCGGTGCTGGTCGAATGCGCGACCGACAACCCCACGCGTACCGTCGCGGCGATCCGCAATGCGTTCAACAAGAACGGCGGCAACTTCGCGACCTCGGGCAGCGTCGCGTTCCAGTTCCGTCGCATGGGCGTGTTCCGGCTCGATCCCGCGGGCATCGACCAGGACGACCTCGAGCTCTACCTGATCGACTACGGCCTCGAGGAATTCGGCGAGAGCACCGGCGAGAAGGGCGAGCCGCAGCTCGTCGCCCGTTGCCTGTTCGAGGATTTCGGCACGCTGCAGAAGGCGCTCGAAGAGCGTGGCATCAACCCGATCTCCGCCGAGCACGAATACATCTGCACGACCCCGACCGAACTCGGTGAAGCCGCAGCGACCGAAGTGCTCGAACTGATCGACAAGCTCGAGCAGGACGAGGACGTGCAGAAGGTCTACCACACGCTGGCGTAGGCACCACGCAATAGGCCAAGACGCGACTTCCTCATATTGGGTGACAGGGCCGGGCCACGGTGCAGCCTGTCGACTCGTTGCTTGCAGTTGGCGAACTAGCGCTCGTCGATCGCTGCTTCCAGGCTCGATGCGACGCGCGGGAACGCAGCAAGGAGGGCCCGGTCCTCGGTTACCAACTGGGCACCGAGGATTTCCGCCAGCACGACGAACTCGGCGTCGTACGCGGACAGCCGGCTCGCCTCCGTGACCGTAAACACACGGTCACTCGGCAGGTAGTGCTCACGACCTGCCAGCGCAGCCTCCGCAGCCGCCATGATTGCGCGCACCTGGGATCGGTCCAGACTCCCGTCACGGCAATAGCCCGTGAGAATGTTGCGCAGTTCCGAGCGCCAGAGGACCGGCGCATGCCAGTCGGGATCGATCTTCCGCAGGCGATGGGCCAGCGCGGTCCGGTCGCCGTTGATCCAGCAGTAAGCGATGACGTTGCTGTCGACTACGATCACGGGCGTCCCGAACCGCGGTAGCGCTTCACTCGAGTGTGGTCGACATGCGGCAGGGCAGCCACGAATTGCTCGAGCTTCTCCTGCTCCGAGGCAACGTCGACCGCCGGAGCCTCGAGCTGAGCTTCGAGCAGCGCCAGGATTTCGCGGTTCAGGCTGCGCCGGTTGGATTCGGCACGCACCTTGAGCCGCAGGTGCAGCTCGGCCGGTATGTTTTTCAGCGTCAGGTTGAGCATGAGTCCAGCGGTACCACTTCGGTTCCGTTATGGTGCCTTTCATCGATGCAACGATCAAGCACGGCCAATTGTCACCGGACCGACGGCGCGGATCGCTTTGAATTTGCAGGTATTGCGACCAAATTGGTCCGCTGGACGAATGGGAACGGGTCCAAGCCGTCTAAACTTCACGCCCCATGCAATCCGCCGCCCGCGAACTCTTCTCTTACCGCAAGTACTGGGCGCACCGCTTCGGTGCTGCGCCGTTCCTGCCGATGTCCAAGGCGGAGATGGACGCGCTCGGCTGGGATTCGTGCGACGTCATACTGGTCACGGGCGATGCCTACGTCGACCACCCGAGCTTCGGCATGGCCATCGTTGGTCGCCTGCTCGAAGCGCTGGGGTTCCGCGTCGGCATCATCGCGCAGCCGGACTGGCACTCGACCCGCGACTTCATGCAGCTCGGCAAGCCGAACCTGTTCTTCGGCGTGACCGGCGGCAACATGGATTCGATGGTGAACCGTTACACCTCGGATCGCCGCATCCGCACGGATGACGCCTACACCCCGCACGGCGCGGGCGGCGCGCGACCCGATCGCTGCGTGATCGTGTACTCGCAGCGTTGCCGCGAGGCTGCGAAGGACGTGCCAATCGTGATCGGCGGCATCGAGGCCTCGCTGCGCCGCATCGCGCACTTTGACTACTGGTCGGAGAAGATGCGCCGTTCGGTCCTGCTCGATGCCAAGGCCGACCTGCTCGTCTACGGCAACGCCGAGCGGCAGATCATCGAGATCGCGCACCGGCTCGCAGCGGGAAAACCGATCGAGTCGATCGACGACCTGCGCGGCACGGCGTTCGTGCGCAAGGCGTTGCCGGAAGGCTGGGCGGAAATCGATTCGACGACGATCGACACGCCGGGGCCGCTGGCGCCGCTGGTCGATCCGTATGCGATGGAGCCGACACGCTCCCCTCCTCTCCCGCTTGCGGGAGAGGGCGCAGAGGCCGTGCTGAAATTCCACCGCCGCGTGCCGAAGACGGTCGACCGTGAACACAGCTGCATCCGCATGCCGTCGTACGAAGCGGTGGCTGACAATCCCATTCTCTACGCGCACGCCTCGCGAATCCTGCACCTGGAGGCGAATCCCGGCAACGCGCGCGCCCTCGTGCAGCGCCACGGCGACACCGACGTGTGGCTCAACCCGCCGCCCATTCCGCTCACCACGAAAGAGA
>Ga0315292_10000859_pt1 | contig 15278 bp, 12 predicted proteins | sample YL17G13_0_MG_FD_204029 | JGI IMG/M metagenome (GOLD analysis project Ga0315292, IMG submission 204029) | Sediment microbial communities from Yellowstone Lake, YNP, Wyoming, USA - YL17G13_0 | ecosystem: Environmental > Aquatic > Freshwater > Lake > Sediment | place: USA: Wyoming | collected... | reverse complement strand
TGGTCGATCTGGGACGGGTCCACGTTGACCGGCCACAGACACGATTCGGGCTCCCACGCCAGAGCCGTGTCCTCCCCGATGAGCCGCCGCAGCATCTTGAGCATGCCCTCGACCGTTTCGTTCAGGTTGAGGATCTTGGGGGCGATGGGCTGCTTGCGGGCGAACGCCAGGAGTTGACGCGTCAGGGCGGTCGAGCGCTCGGCCGCCTTGCGGATTTCCTCCAGATCGCCGTGGATCGGGTGGGTGGCGTCCACCGACTCCAGCGCCAACTCCGTATGCCCCAGGATGACGGCGAGCATGTTGTTGAAGTCGTGCGCCACGCCGCCGGCCAATCGGCCGACCGATTCCATCTTCTGCGCCTGCCGAAGCTGGCTTTCCAGGGCCTTGCTCCTGGTCATGTCAATGGCCGTCGCGGTGAAGCACTGTGGGGCGCCGCTGGCATCCCGGACGACCGAGCCGGTCATCAGCATCTGGAACGTGGTCCCGTCTCGACGGCAGTGCTCGACTTCCTGGACGCCAAACCGGCCTTCGGTGGTCAGTTGGTGCAGCAGCCGTTCCATGTGTTCCCGCTGCCCCTCGTTGTGCAACACGCTGAGCGGTTGTCCGATCAGTTCCGCGGTCTGGTAGCCGTGCGCGTCGGCAAAACACCCATTCACGTAGGTCAGCGCGCCCTTCACGTCGGTAATGACCGCGCCGAAATTCGCCGTGTCGAAGATGGTCTTGAACTGCCGCAACGCCTTGTCAGCCAGACTGGCGTGAAACTGATCCGACAGGATCTTGCCGGCAAGGATGGTGGCCAGCGGGTACAGCAACATCACCGGCAGACCGATCTGCTTCACCACGGACGGTCCGGCACCGCCCGGCTGCGTGAACAACAACGCCAGCATCACCACGTGGACGGCAAGACCAAATACGTAGAGTTGCGGCGTGGACGGCGGCTGGGCTTCCGGATTGAGGCGAGCGCGGGCCAGCAGCCCGATGCCCGCCACTGGAACGATCACCAGCACGCCGATGAGCGCTCCAGCGCCCCCCAGCCACAGGCGGGACGCACCGGTCATCACGCATGCCACGGCTGCGGCCCAGGGCCCGAAGAAGAGCGCGCCCAGACTGACCATCACTGACCGGCCGTCGAAGATCACACCCGGTGCCAGAGTCAGCGGCCGCAGCATGCCGATCACGGCGGCGCCCCCGAACAGTCCGCCCTGCAGCAGCACACCCACCCTGGAGCTTCGCGGCCATCGGTTGTCGATGAAGCCCGAGACAACGCTCAATGAGACCAGCAGCGTCAGATTGAGGATGAGGTCGACATAGATCATGATGGCTTCGTGGCGTGGGCAGATGTCGACGACGTTCCGTCGATGAACCGGGGGACATCCCGTCGGCAGGATGCTCACCGATCGACGGCACATTGTACCCGAAGTGCCCCCTGCGTTCCCCCGCGCGCCATCGCTTGAACTGTCTACCGCGGCCACCACGGCGTCGCTCAGTCGGGCGTGTGCGCCATGATGTGCCGGGCTATCTCCTCGAGCCGCTCGCCCTGGCTGGCCGGCCCGCCCGCCCCGGCAATGCGGCTTCCCGTCGGCAGAGGCGGCGGCGTTCATCGGCGCTCTGCACGCCGCAGCCCCAGGTGCATTAGCGGCGGCAGGCCGCCCGCGGCGCCCGCCAACGCTGCTACGGCGATGGGGGCCACCGTGGTCCAGACTGGCGCAGCATGCGTGAGCATCGCGGGCATCGCGAGCGCGCCCAGTGAGACCACGGTGGCCCCAATGCTGAGCAGGCCGCGCGAGCGATCTCCGATGGCCACCGAGACCAGCGCGCCGGCGACCGACAGGCTGGCCGCAAGCCCCACCAGCCCGATCAGCCATCGATCGTCCAGATCGGGGAACGTCAACGAGAAGAGCGCCAGGCAGCCACCCCAGATCAGGCCGTGGGCGTAGACGCCGCGCAACAGCGCGTCGCGACGAACCGGCAGCGCGGCCCACGCCGCGACGAAAGACCCGCCGAATAGCGGAGTTCCGCCTCGCAGGCCCTGCCGTCCCAGCAGCGGGATGCCAAGCGGAAGAACCAGAAGCGCCACCCACGCCCCTGTCGCCATACCAGAGACGAACGACCGGTCCCTCGACAAGGAGTACCAGATCGCATCGACGACGAGCGCGGCGAGGATGAAAAGGGTGGCGAGCACGTTGGCCGTGAGCGGTCCGGACCAGAAGTCGCGCCAAAGCTGCGACCCAGGCGTCCGGGCGCGGCGGACCAGTGCGCCAGCGCGCGTCCGGCCGCGGAATGGCACGGTGAAGCGAAGTTTGACCCGGCTGACTTCCAGCAGGCCAACCGTCAACAGAAGCGCCATGAGGCCCCAGGACCAGGTCCCAATCCGAGGCGCGACCAGTGACCACACCGCCACGACTGGCCCGATGGCGAAGACTCGGACGATGTGGTTCGTCCGGAAGCGCGAGGGCGAGAGCCAGGCCACGGCGCACGGCAGGAGCATGCACGCCTCAACCCACCGATCCCGGGCGAATCCGAGTATCCCAGCCCACGATCCGGGTGGCAGTGCCAGCACGTACGCCGGTTCGAGCACCGCCCGCCACGCGAAGAGCACGACGAGGGCCGCGAGCGCCTCGGTCAGGATGCGGCTTTTCGGCCCCAGTGGGAGAGGGGGGTGAGCCCAGTCGAGTTTGTCGACGCCCACGAACCTCGTCGACCAGAACCGACCCTGCCCCGGGCTGCTGGATGCCCCGGGGCCGATGACGCTGGCGAGGCCTCCGAGGTAGGACAGGCCGAACATCATGATCACGAGCGGGTGACGCAGGTGAGTCGCGACCCGCGCGTCGAGCGTGGCGGCAAACACGCCACACGCCAGGCCCGCCAGCAGCAGCCTCGGCGACCGTGTCGCCTCCCGGACACGGCCCGCGAAATGGTAGGTGGCCGGTGTCATACGGCCCCCCACGCGTCGAGCGCTTCTTCGAGCGTGCGCCCGTCGCCGATGAGGGTGTCCGTGCGCCCGGCGCGGACCACGAGGCCTTTGTGCACGACGAGCAATTCGTCGGCGATGCGCTCGACGTCGGCCAGGACGTGCGAGCTCAGGATGACGCTGCGCTGCGGATCCCGCACGATGTCGAGCACGCTTTCGATGAGGGTCCGTCGCCCCGCCAGATCGAGGCCGGCGGCCGGCTCATCCAGCACGAGCAGCCGCGGCCGGAACGCCATCGCCGTGATGAGCCGCAGGCGCGTCCCCTGCCCGCGCGACAGCTCCCAGACCTTGTCCCGCGGATCGAGCTCGAACCGCTCGAGCAGCGACTCGACCAGCGCCGCGTCCCACGTCGCGTAGTAGCCCGAGAGCGTGCGGAGCAGGCGGTCGATGCGCATGGCGAACACCGGCAGGTCGTCGCTCATGAACCCCAGCGCCGTGCGGACGGCGACCGGATCGCGCCAGGGATCATGGCCGAAGACGCGCACGGCGCCGCCGTCGGTGGCCCGCAATCCGGCGATGGACTCCAGCAGCGTGGACTTGCCCGCGCCGTTGGGGCCCACCACGCCGACGACCTGTCCGGGCGCCACGCGCCACTCGGGAACGCTCAACGTGAAGCGTCCACGGTGGACGGCGAGACCGGAGATCTGGACGAGCGAATCAGCTGCCATGGGTGTCGTCCTCCTGTTCGAGCAGCTTGTCGATGAACTGCCTGAGCGCGGTTCCGCGCAGCCCGAGCAGCCGGGCGCGATGGACCGCCGTCGCCAGCTGTTGCCGGGCTTCCTCGATGGACTGGCGGCGCGACGCGGTGGGGGCGCCTTCGGCCACGAACGTGCCCTGGCCGTGTTTCGACACGATGAGACCGGCGGCCTCCAGGTCGGCGTACGCCCGGCGCGTCGTGATGAGCGAGACGCGCAATTGCACGGCGAGCTCCCGCACCGAGGGCAGCTGGGCCCCCGGGGGAAGGGCGCCTCTGCGCAGCAGGTCGGCGACCTGGTCCACCACCTGCCGATAGAACGGCACGCCGGATGCCTGGCTGAGTTGGACCGGAAGTCGTGTCATCGCGTCGACCTACTGTGTATGTCAATATACACACAATAACAGTCATGTCAAGAGGGTGTGCTTGAAATGTCGGCCCGGGGGTGTCTGTCGGGGAGAGAGCCCCATGACGTACGCACGGATCGTCACGGCGGTCGAGGCCCTGACCTTTGTGCCGGTGCTATCGGTGCAGGCGGCATCCAGAACGTGCCACTGGCGGGCCTGACGCGCCCGACGGCGCGTCGCTTACTTCCGGTCCGCGGGGCCGAAGGCGAAGTGCAGCGTGCCGGTGTAGGTGCCCGTCCGTCCGTTCACGATGTTCAACTGGCTCTCTGGTCCGTACGCCGACGCCGCGTGGAACTTCGTGCCGATGGGCGGGATCGCGTGCATGAACGAGAGGTCGCCCTCCGGAAACGCCACGGCCGTCATGCGCGGGTCCTTCGGAGCACGCGGAGTCAGTAGCCTCAGGTACAGGCCTGGCGTCTCGGCGACGACGGTGATGGGCTGGCTTCGCGTGCCCATCGTCGCCCAGTAGAGATCCGCGAAATACCCCCGGAACTCCGGATACACCCATGACTCGCCGGTGACGGTGTCGTTGGCCGTGTTCGACCACACGTCGAAGCCCTGACCGTCGAGGCGGTTCTTCCAGACGCGATAGGGCCCCCGGCCGAGCCAGCGCAGGTCGGTGATCTGATCGGCCGGCGCATCGAACGTGATGCCGAAGTACGAATGCGATCCGCCGGGCATGCGCAGCTCGTAGTCGAGGGTCAGCCAGCCGCCAGGGCGCACGCGCCATCGCGTCTTGCGCAGCACGCCGTCGAAGGTCGCCTCGACGATGTAGTCCGGGCCGTCGGGACGGTGGGTGAACGTCTTCATCGGGCCATCGCCCGGCACGGCGCGAGGGCCGTTCGCAAACGGCACAGCCGCGTCGTTCACCCGAACGGCCGCGAGGCGCCCCGTCGTCTTGTCGAAATGGAACTGCGTGCGGCCCGACGACACGACGAGTTCCGTTGCCGTCTCATTCGCGGCTGGTACCGCGCCAGCCGCGCTCGCCGCGTCGACGCTGCGGCGGGTGATGTCGGCCTGTCCGCGCAGCATCCACCGCCAGACGTTGACGAGACGGCCCGCGGGATCGGTGGCGGTGAGCGAGAGCGCGTCGGCGTCGCGCCAGTTCGGCGGAAGCGCGAGATCGAGCGTGCCGTGGCCGCCTGGCGCAACCGCGGGAGCCGTCGGGCGTCCGCGGCTCGCCACCGTGTGCCCGGCCTTGCCGTCGCGCGGCCCGGGGAACGTGAGCAGCTCCCACTCGAACGTCACGTCCTTCAGGTTCGTGAACGTGTAGCCGTTCGCGACGGGCAGACGGCCGTCGAAGCCCGTGGGCAGGCGGCGCTCGTCGACGACCACCGGCGACCAGAGCGACCGGATGGTGAAGAAGCTGGCTTCCTTCTCGCGGTGCGGCCCGACAATGCCGTCGGCGCCGTAGTTGCCGAAGGCGTCGATGGCGCCGTCGCGATCCGTCCGCACGAGGCCCTCGTCGGCGAAGACCCAGAGGAATCCGCCGGCGCCGAGCGGGTGCGTGGCGATCGCGTTCCAGTAGTCGCGCAAGCCAGCCCCGTGCCCGCCGTCGTAGAGGCCGTGCATGAACTCGGTGGGCATGATCAGGTCCGCGCCGTGGAAGAACTTCCCGGCGCAGCAGTCCCAGGGCGCGTAGTGCAGCGTGTCGATGCCGTTGAACGCGTCCCACGGGTGAAGCACGGTGCGCGTCTGCGGGTCCTCGACCGCGTAGTCGTCGTCCAGATCGGTGTTGAAGCCGCCCTCGTTCCCGTTGGCCCAGAAGACGACGGAGGGATGGTTCACGTCGCGCCGCACGAGCTCCTGCACGAGGCCCGGGCCGACCTCGTTGTCGTAGGCCGCCTGCCAGCCCGTCAGCTCGTCGATGACATAGAGCCCCAGTTCGTCGCAGCCCTCGAGGAAGTGGCGGTCGGGCGGATAGTGCGACATCCGCACGGCGTTCATGTTCATGTCCTTCATCAGGCTGACGTCGCCAACCGAGACCTCGCGGCTCGTCGTGCGTCCCGACTCGGGCCAGAACGAGTGACGGTTGACGCCCTTGAGCAGCACGCGCCGCCCGTTGATGTAGAGGCCGTCGCCGCGCCGGACTTCGAACGTGCGGAACCCGAAGCGCTCGGTGATCGCATGCTGCACGCGATCGCCCACCGTCAGGGTGAATGCCGCCCGATAGAGGTGCGGGGTCTCCGCGCTCCAGGTGCGCGGCGCGTCGGTGCGGGTCGTGATCGTGACCGTCGTCTCACCGGGCGCCACGTCCGTGCTGAAGGGCCCGCCGACCGGCGTGCCGTCGAGCGTCTCGATGCGCCCCGTCAGGCGCGCGGCCGGCAGCGTCCCGTCGAGGCGGACGACCGCGGTGAACGCCCCGTCGGCGCGGGCGTCGATGGCCACGCGCTCGATGTAGGCCTGCGGCACGGCGTCGAGGCGCACGGGCCGGTAGATGCCGCCAAGGACCCAGAAGTCGCCGTCGCGCTCCGCGCGGTTCACCGACGCGTTCGACGAGTGCTCGCGCACGGTGACCTCGAGCAGGTTGGACCGGCCCGCCCGCACCAGCGGCGTGATCTCCCGGCGGAACTCGTAAAACGCGCCGCGATGGACCGGGCCTGCGGGGCGGCCGTTGACCGCGATCTCGGTGTCGGTCATCGAGCCCTCGAAGACGAGGAACACGCGCCGGTCCTTCCACGCCGCGGGGACGTCGAACCGGTGCCGGTAGCGGCCCTCCTCGACCGCCTTGTTCTTCTCCTGCCCGTAGGTGTACGTGCCGAAACCCTGCATCTCCCAGTTGGAGGGCACCGGGATCGTCGTCCACTCGCCCTTGCGCCGGCCGTCGCTCACCATGAACTCCCACGGCACGGTGTGGTCTTTGTCGGTGCCGGAGAGGTAGCGCGTGTCGGTGGTTTGCGCGGGGGCGGACTGTGGCGGCAGACCGGCGGCCACGATCAGGCCGTACAGCACAGTGATGAAGACGCGGCGCATGGAATCCTCCGCGCGCATCTTAGCCGACGCGGGCCGCTCGTGCCTCAGACTTCCACAAGAGAGGCTGTCTTATTGACCGATGAGCGCAGCCGCCCGGGCGATTCCCGTCACGGGGCCTTCAGCGGTGAGGACGGTGGCCACTGCTGCGAGCCATGCAGCATGCGCAAGAGCTCGATGCGCTTCGCTTTCGGGTTGACGCGGTAGACCACGATAAATGGTGTGCGGCCAATGACCAGTTCGCGGGTGCCCTTCACTCGCCCTGGCCTGCCCATGTCCGGGTGATCGATCAACCGGCTGACCTGGTGATCGACGCGGTCGCCCTGGTCGATGGCTGCGCTGGGGCTTTCCTGGGCGATGTAGTCGATCTGTGCGTTGCGGTCTGCAACAGCCCTACGGAGCCATAACAGCTTCACGCGTTGCGTCTCTTCGTGCGCTTGACCAACTCGACCCGTTTCTTGACCCAGCTCGCTTTCGCATCCTCGTGCGTCACCCATTCGGCGCCCCGGTCGTCAGCCTCCGCGAGGGCCAGCCCGACCTGCGCTCGAAACCACTTGTCATGGATGGCGGCCTCGTGGGTGCGTCGCATCCGTTCGGACGTCGCCACGCGACGTGTGTCGCCAAGGGCGACGGGGTCGAAATTGGTCGCATCGAGCAGATCGACGCGCGCAATGCGCAGTTCGTGCTTCAGGTAGTCGATGCAGCGGTCAAGGCTGCGCCAGAGACGGGGCTTGTCGGCCCGCTGGGTGCCCAGCGGCTTCTCGACCGTGCCCAGCTTGAGCATGACTGACCAGCCGCCAGGCCGGCCGATGACGGCCGTGCCAAGGATGGCCGCGGCTTCGACCAGGCGCTTAGCCATTGCGGTATCGATGGTCTTGTCGGTCATGGTCTCCCCACGAGGACGATTGATAGAATTCAGCTAGTGTATGCATATTATCAGAAGAATGTGCAATCAACACCAGAACACATGGCTCATCATTCCGGCCGCCTGTCAAGCGTGCTTGAACGTGCCCGCCAGATACGCCTGCTTGTTGAGGTAGCGGGAGATCTTGCCGGCAGTACCTTTCAACAGCGTCATGTGCGGCACAAGCGCGAACCGGGACACGGACACGCCGAACGCACTCATGATCTCGACTCTCAGGGGCATCAGATCCATGTGCATGTGTTCCGGCGTCGTTTCGGCGAGAATGACGAGCCGTTCCGTCCCCGTCCGCGGGCTCTCCACCCCGAACGCCACGTTCCTGCCGGGAATGAGGTAGTCCTTCCCGTTGAGAATCGCTTCGATGTCCTGCGGGTAGATGTTCTCGCCGCCAATGATGAGCATCTCCTTGCTGCGGCCGGTCACGTACAGCTCGCCGTCGTGAAAGAAGCCGAGATCGCCGGTCTTGAACCACCCGTCGATCATCGCCTGCTGGGTCTGCTCCCAGTTGTTGTGGTAGCTGTCGAGCATGCAGTCGCTGCGAATCAGGATCTCGCCGACGTGATCCTCCGGCAGCGGCGTTCCATCGGCCGACCGCACGTCGACGCGGATGTTCGCCAGCGGCATGCCGGTACTGGCGATCGGCCTCCCGTCGGCGGCGGGGCGGATGCGATGTTCCTTCCGGAACAGCTCCGGGTCGACGGAGAGGAACCGGAGCGGGCCCTGCCGGGTCGATGTCATCGCGAAGGTGTTCTCGGCCATCGCGAAGCAGTTCTGGAGGCAGGCGGGGGAAAGGCCCGACGCCGTGAACTTCTCCACGAACTCGTCCACGGTCGCCTTCAGCACCGGCTCCGAGCAGCAGACGAGCCGCTTGACGCCGGTCAGGTCGAACCGCGCCGGCTCGTCGTCGAGGCATGCCTTCGCGAGATGGCCCAGGGCGAAATTGGGGAGCCAGATGTGCGTCCCGCCCGCTCTGGGCAGCCAGTCCAGGAGCAGCCGCGGGTTCCTGACCCATTCGAACGGGGACATCATGTAGACCGGAACGCCGAGGACGAACGGCATCAGGATGCAGGCAATCAGACCCATGTCGTGGTAGTGCGGCAGCCACGACACCACCTTGTCGCCGGGCACATACGGCACGAAGTCCGAGTAGGCATGTACCTGGTTGAGGAGCGCCTTCACCGAGATCTTGACACCCTTCTTCGCGCCCGTCGTCCCCGACGAGAACTGCAAGAACGCCTCGTGCAGCGGCGCAGGGATGTCGTCGAAGTCATGCGTGCCACTCACCGGGACGTCCGCGCACTCGTAGAAGCCGACGAATTCCGGGACCGAAATCCGGTGGTGACCCTTGAGGTCCGAAATCACCTCCGGGTAGCTGATGATGATCTTGACCTCGTTGTAGAGCAGCAGCGTGTCGATCGACGCGAGAAACGTCTCCACGGACTGCTTGGGGGACGGGTAGAAGTAGTAGGCCGGCAGCGCTCCGCAGACGATCCCGGCGAAGAACGACGCGATCAGATCGAGGGATTCACGCAGGATGATCACGACGGTGTCGCCCTCGGCCACCCCTGCCGCTCGATAGAACGCGCAGTAGTCGCAGGTCCGCTCGACGATCTGCCTGATGGTGTACGGTGTGGAGCGATCCCCTGAGATGAGCGTCAGCCACGGCATCTCAGGGTGCGTCCGAAGATGTCCCGCGATGATGTCCCGAAACGATGGCATGTCAACCTCCGAACGGCTGTCTTCGGGACGCGTCACACCGCCAGGCCGAATCGCTCCTGCAGCACGCACATGCTCACCAGCAGCATCAGGACCTGGTCGTTCGCGGTCCGCGCGCCGGTGTCCATCTGCGGCAGACGGTCGAGCAGCGCCACGACCTCGCGCTGATCGAAAAACGGCATCGCGGCCAGCGTCGGCCCGCGCAGCGTGTCCTGCACGTACGTGTGGAAGCTTTCCTCGGGCGTCAGCGTGGCCGGCGGGCTCAGGAACGGGTGCTTCTGCCGCCGGTACACCGTGTCGGTAATGCAATCGCGCACCGCCTCGCGCAGGACGTACTTCTCCGTCATCCCGCGGATCTTCATGTGCACGGGCTGCGATCGAATCAGCTCGATCAGCGTGTGATCCAGGAACGGGACGCGTCCCTCGATCGAGTGCGCCATCTCCATCCGATCCCCGAGCATCGTCAGGATGTAGCCGGCCATCGCCGTCTTGGACCAGAGATAGAGCGACTGATGCAGCGGGTCGCGGCCGGTGAGCTGGCCGCGCACGTCGAGATCGTCGAGGAAGGGGTACGCGCCCTCGGTCGGCCCATAGCGCGCCTGCAGACCGCGTGAGAGCAGCGGCCGCATCTTGGTGGCGCGCGAGGCGAAGGTCTCGATCCACGAGGGGACGTACCCGAGAATGCGCTTCACGCGATCGACCGGGCCGATCTCCCCGTCGGGCAGCAGCAGCCCGCGCGAGACGGTGTTCTCTTTGTCCAGCCATGCCAGCAGTTCCTGGATGGCCGCCGGATCCTGCCCCTCGCGGTTGTAGAGCAGCATGTCCCGGCGGAAGTGCGGATAGCCGCCGAGGATCTCGTCCGACCCCTCGCCGGTGATGACGACCTTGTAGCCGGCGTCGCGGACCGCGCGGCTCAACAGGTACTTGGCCACGCCGTGCGCGTTTACGCAGAGCGTCTCCGCCTGGTGGATCGCATCGGCGAAGTTGTCGGCCAGATCCTGCTGTCGGATCGGGATCGTGTGGAACTGGGCGCCCGCCAGCGCGGCCATCTCCTTCGCGATCGGGCCCTCGTCGTAGGCCGCCTGGTCGAAGGTCAGCGTGAAGGCGCGGATCGGATCGGGATGATGCCTCGCGGCCAGGCCCAGCACCGCGCACGAGTCGAGGCCGCCGCTCAGGTACACGCCCACCGGGACGTCGGCGCGCAGGCGGATGCGCACCGACTCCTCCAGTTCGTGACGGAACTCGGCGACGTGATCGGCGTCGGAGCGGCCGGCGCCAGCTTGGCCCGCCGGCGGATAATCGAAGTCCCAGTAGCGCGTGACCTGCACATGCCTGTCGGTCGCGATCAGGTAATGGCCCGGCGGAATCTGATGCACGCCGTCGAACAGCGTGCGCACCTGATGTCCGCCGAACGCGACGGCGTTGTACACGCTCTCCTCGTCCCAGCGTGGCGGCACGCCTGCGGCAAACAGCGCCTTCACCTCCGACGCGAAGTACAGCGTGTCCTGGTGCCACGCGTAGAAGAGCGGCTTGATGCCGAAGCGATCCCGCGCCGCGAAGATCGTCCGGCGCGCCTCGTCCCACAGCACGATCGCGAACTCGCCGCGCAGGTGGTGCAGGCACTGCGCGCCGTAGTCCTCCCAGAGGTGCAGAGCGATCTCGCTGTCGGACCTCGTGCGCAGGCGATGCCCCCGCGCCTCGAGCTCGCGCTGGATGGCCTCGTAGCCGTAGAACTCGCCGTTGACGACGATGCGCGTGCGGCCGTCCTCGCTGGGGATGGGCTGATCGCCGGTGGTGAGATCGATGATGCTCAGCCTGGCGTGGCCGAGCCCGACCTTCCCGTCGGCCGACATCCAGTGACGCCGGCCGTCGGGGCCGCGATGGTAGAGGCTGTGAGTCGCGCGGGCGAGGGCCGTTTCCGACACGGGCTCGCGGCGCGAGTAGCAGGCGACGATACCGCACATGGAGGCACGTCCTTGAAGTGAAGGCGTGCGCGCAACGGCCCGTGGATCGGCGCGCACCGCGGTTCTTGTGTCGGTTGCCCTGACGGGCATCGTACTACACCGGCGTGCGCGGGAGATGTCCCGCGTCGGCGTGTCGCCGACAGGCGGCGTGGGGACGGACTGATGCCTCGTCATCGGCGAGAGGGCGGCACGTCGGTCCCCGGGAGATGGGATACCTCAACGCGGGTGCGCTGGCGGGCGGACTCGAGGACGTGCGGTTCCGGCAGTTGCCGGCTGCGAGTTCCGCAGTTCGGATGGAGCCGGTCGAGCCGTTCGTCAGTGGACGGTGTAGGGCTCGCTGAGGGCAAATGGCGCAATCCTGGCGTCGAACGCGTCGCCGCCCTGCGCCACCATCTGGTAGGTCCCCTCCATCACGCCGCACGGCGTCGTGAGCTGGCAGCCCGACGTGTACGTAAACGTCTCGCCCGGCGGCAGCACCGGTTGTTCACCCACCACGCCGGGGCCCCTCACTTCCTCCACGTGGTTGTTCGCGTCGGTGATGATCCAGTGCCGCGTCATCAACTGCACGGTCTCCTCGCCCTCGTTGGCGATCGTGGCCGTGTAGAGGAAGAACCACTGCTGCGACGCGGGACTGGACCGCTCGGGGGCGTACTCGGCTCGGACCTGGACGCGCACGCGGCGCGTGATTGCTTCGGACGTGGACATGGTCTGCTGATCATGGACGAGAGGACCGCTGGGCGGCAAGCTCAGTACCGGAACGCGTACTGGAACTTGATGAGGAGCTGGTTCGAATCCAGCTGCCAGCGCGTCGTCAGATCGCGCAGGTTGTGGTTGTAGATGACGAAGAGGTCGCCTGCGGAACTCACCGTCCACCGCAGGCGCGTGTTGGTGCCGAATGAGCGGCTCAGAGTGTCGTACTGGAGGTAGCTCGACAGGGTCAGATCCGGCGAGATGTTCAGCCGCACACGCGTGCCCGCGACCGTCGTCGTGAAATCGCCGGCGTCCAGCCGGCCGGCGTCGTACTCGCCGGTCAGCTCAACCGTGACAATCGGCGCCGGGTTCCAGGCGGCCGTCCAGCTGAACTGATCGAGGGTGCCGTCGTAGAAGCCGCCGAACCACCAGGTGACCTGCGTGCTGAACCGGCGCTTCGACGCGGTGCCGGCCTCGAGGCGATACCGGGTCCAGTGGTACGACCCCGGCTGGATGACGACGCCCGGCGAGATCTCGAAGGGCGCGTTCAGGTGCTCGCCGGTGGGCACCCAGTTGAACTCCGCGCGGTCGCCGGTCTCGAACCGCCAGTTCACCGGCGCCGTGAACACACGATAGCTCTCCCACTGACCGTCGAGATCGGTCACGAGAGAATTCTCGTACTCGAAGAACATCTGCCGGATATTCCAGAAGTGCGGCCTCGGCTTGTACTCGGTCCTGAACGAATATGCGTGCACGCCGGGCCGCGCCACGAAACCCAGCGACGGGTCGAAGTCCTGTCCCACGCGCGAGTACTTGACCGCGGTGTCCCACAAGTCGTTCGGGTAGTCGAGCGTGACGCCGTACGCGTTCGCGTCGGGGCCGAGCCCGTCGCGGCCCATCGCGACGCCCCAGAGGCCGAGGAGAAAGTTCTTGTCACCCTTCATGCGCGACGTCTGGTAGGTGGCGTCGGCGCCCAGCAGCCAGCTTCCCGCCCGCCCGCGCGGATCGCCGGATGTCGCGATCAGCCCGACCGACGACTCGGCCAGCACGTTCTGTTTCACGCGGACGACCGCCAGCGTCGTGTCCGGCGCGACGCCGTCCACGGACCGGGTCCGCACGATCTGCGCGCCGAGATTCGTGCCCGACACGCGGCCGTTGACCTTGCCGCCGGCGAGAATCGGCACTTCGGTCCCCGAAACGAGTCCGACGCGGCGGCTGTAGTAGGGCAGCACCGATTCCCCGAGCCCGAGGCCGAACGAGAAGATGTCGGCCCCTTCCAGGAAGAACGTGCGCTTCTCCGGGAAGAACAGGGGGAAGCGCGTCAGATTGGTGCGCCGCGTGTCGACCTCGGTTTCGGCGAAGTCGGTGTTGACCGTCACCGAGCCCAGCAGGTTCGACCCCAGCCGCTGCGTGATGTCGAGGCTCGGCTGAAGGGATCCGTCCGCGTCGGCGTCCGGCGCAGGCATGCCGCCGCCCGTGGTGACGGCCGGCCTGACCGACAGCCCGAGGCCCAGGTCGAACTCGGGCAGGCTCGCCAGCTCTCCGGCATGGCTCATCTGGGTCACCTTGTAGTCGCGGCTCCAGCCCGACCAGCGGTTCGTCTCCTGCAACCGCTGGATGCGGCGCTGCACGTTGAAGTTCCAGGCGGTGAGCCCCTGCTTGAACGACAACGTCGAGATCGGGATGCGGATCTCAACCGACCATCCTCCCGCGTCACGGCTGGTCGCGGCTTCCCACAGACCGTCCCAGTTCGCGTTCTCCGACTCGCCGCCGGGATTGATCAGCGCGTCGTAGCGCGCGCCGCCGGGATTGACGGCAAAGACGTACCCCGACCGCCCGTCCCGGAACGTATCGAGTACCACTTTCACGTGGTCCTCGTTCTGCAGCGACCCGTCGCGGGCCTTGGTGAACGAGACGATGCCGGCCGGATCGGCATCCTCGCAGCGGACGCCGATCAGCACGGTTCTGGCATCCGCAAGGACGCGCACGACGGTGCGTCCGGACGGCGCCGCGCCCGGCGTTGGCTCGCTCATGGTCAGGTTGTCGATGGCGCGCGCCTGCTGCCAGGCCGCCTCGTCGAGGCGCCCGTCGAGACGGATGGGCCCGTCGAGCGCGCCCGCGTCCACCGAGGCCCGACCCGCGGAAGACGCCGGCGCCGGAGCAGATCCTGGCCCCACGGCCTGCGGCTGCGCGGACGCGTCGATGGACATCGCGAGCGCGAAGGCCACGACAGGGATGCAGATCAACCGGCTGGGAGACATGCGCAATGTCATGGGAGAAGACGTGAGTACGTGGCACGAGCCTGTCGGTGCCGAGCACACTATCATAGCCACTGATGGCCATCGCCACCGAGAAGCAGACCGTCACCGCGATGGTCCGGATCTACTGCGCCCAGCACCACGCCGGCGCCCATCCGCTCTGCGTGGCCTGCGCGTCGCTCGAGCGCTACGCGCACGCACGCCTCGACGCGTGCCCGTATGGCGCCGGCAAGCCGACGTGCAAGGCGTGCCCGATCCACTGCTACAAACTGGCCGAGCGGGAGGCCATGCGCGACGTCATGCGGTTCGCGGGACCGCGGATGATGTGGAGACACCCGTGGCTGTCGGTCGTCCACCTCTGGAAAGAGCGATGTCACCAGACGCCCAGGACGTGGAAGTAGGCGGCCCCGCGGTGCAGGCGGCACTGGCAGGGCGCGTGTCAGTTCGGTATCGTGTGCAGGCGTCAGCGCGATGGCGGGCGATCGCCTGCGGCGTGCGGCGAGGAGGGGGACAAGTCGATGAACGGCAGTGCGCGTCCCGGCGCGGTGGTTTGCGTGCTCCTCCTCTCCGGCATGAGCCCGCGCCAGGAACAGTCCATGGAGCTGAGGAGCCCCGACGGGAAGACGGTGCTCGTCGCCGGCGCGCTCGAGGGCCTGGATGGCCGGTGTGGATACGCGCTGTCCCAC
>Ga0315292_10000858_pt1 | contig 15284 bp, 20 predicted proteins | sample YL17G13_0_MG_FD_204029 | JGI IMG/M metagenome (GOLD analysis project Ga0315292, IMG submission 204029) | Sediment microbial communities from Yellowstone Lake, YNP, Wyoming, USA - YL17G13_0 | ecosystem: Environmental > Aquatic > Freshwater > Lake > Sediment | place: USA: Wyoming | collected... | reverse complement strand
GAACGTTACTAATGCTCAAACTAACAGGGCGTTAAATATACTCAGGCATCTCGCGATGAATTACAACCGCGTCTGGACGAACAATCCCAGACGGTCTCAGCTTTTTGCATACTCGAACAACAACGGATCAAACTCGAATGAATTCATGCCCTATTACCGCGCCGCTGGGATAATCGGCTCTCCACGTGCTCGTTCCCCGAACAACAATACCGGACTTCACAGTCTCTTTATCAAGACGAACATCGTCAAATTGCCAGCCAATAAACCAGTCGATTCTATCAGTCATCACAAGTTTAAAAAAGGCGATGTCGCAACAAGAATCCACCAAAATGGTACAAATTCTTACTTTCGAACCGGTTCATTTAATAGCTGGTTTGGACACGATTGGAAGCATATGAGTCCTAACAGCAATGCCAAAATATCGAATAAAAAACATCCATTGACTCGTGCAACTGTAACTCGGAGAAACGTTTCTCGTGTCAAGTTTGTCTAGACCCGGATCTTCTTGTACCACGCCATCGAACACATCGTGTTGCCGTCAGGTGCGTCTACATTCGTTGACGTGTCGTCGTCAGCGAGCCGCCACTTACCCTTGTGTTTTACGTACGCGGCGTAGTGTCCACCGTGGAACATTCCCCAGTGAGCGACAATCACAAAGAGTTTCATACCATGATACGTGTCTGGGACAATTTCAACTGGGCACTTTTGTGTGAAAATGACGGACAAGCAATCACCCGTCTCGCGGATAACCGTCTGCATAGCCGCCGCGTTGTGTTTCTTCCCAGCGTCGTCGACGTAATCACCCAAAATGTGGTACTTGTCATATTTCTGCAAATGTTCCGGTGAATCGACAAAGAGCGAACAAAAATCGTTCGTCCGTGATGACGTTCCACCGGGGTACACGACAACCTGTTCCTCCTTGCCGTAAAAGATGGGTTTCATGTAGTCGAGTCCGAGAGACTTTTCGAGGGCATCCATGAGTGCTAAAACAGCTTCATGTGCATCATGTTGCTGCGACGGTGTAAAGTCTGTAAACTTGGCCCGGAACGCATCGACGAGTTCGTGTGGATCGAGCGGACTCTTGTCTTTTTGATGCCACATCTGGCGAACCAGACTGGAATAAGCACGAGTCACTTCGCAAGGTCCGTCGTAGGGACCTTCGCGGAGAAACCGATTCGTGAGTGTCGGGACATGTGCTAGGCACTGTACCGCTGAATTGAAATAGCACGTGTTTCCGACGTTGAACAAACCTCTTGACATTGTCTACTAAAGCCTCCAGACTTTTATGTAAAAAAGATGCTTGCAGTCTTCAGCTCTCGTGGCTTGATTCGTTGCACTGCCCAGCCCTCGCCGCAACGCAAGAAGGCTCAGATTCGGTACAAGCTGAAAAAGGCGATTGATCACGCCAAAAGTCTATGTCTCAATTTCGAGGATACGAATGAGTGTCGTATCGCGTGGGACGAGGTGAACGATCTGACGCGCGCGCTCCACGACCAGCACCCACCGCCAAAGGAACCCGAGCGGTCAGAGCTTTCAAAGCGGGAGTATGACGTCTAGAACTCTGCTGGTTTCAGAACCATGTGAGCTTCGACAATCTTTGTACCCTGTTCCTGACGGTCGACTTCACCGCCGTGCGAATAGCCCGAGCGTCTGCTTGGGAAATAGCGCATCGCGAGCGTCGCGAGCAAGATAAAGACGATGGCGTGAAGAATCAAGCCACCGAACTTGGCGGTACCCTCGCTGGTCGCAACCCAGCTGCCGAAGACATCACGGGTCTTCTGGTACGTCATCGGGCTGGCGACCAGCGCATAAAGGACGGCGGGAACAATGTAAAACTTGGCAGCGTCGGACATTTCCTATTTACAAAGAATAAAATTCATCAAGCTTGATATTCTCTCGGAGGTTGACGATTGTTCGATCATACGTCCGGCGATTGTTCGGATGTGTCTTGTCTGGACGCTCCTTGACTGGCATCCACCCCAAGTCCTGGTAGTCACACTCGAGTATAGTACCTGGTGCATACGGCCTCGTCCTCGTATTCAATTCCGCCTCTTTACGCATCTGACCGCGTTCTTGTATACACAGGTCCTTACCATTCATCACCAGAAAATCGATAGTAATGAGATGTCTGGGCTTCCATTTGAAGAGCGTCTCGTGTGTCCCGATACGAATAGGCTCCTCAACCGGTGTAAAGATGAGACCATCCGTCTTTTCACCGAGTTGAATCTTACTCACCTCGTTCAGAGGCAACATCTCCTTCACCTTCACCTGCAGCTTCGGTTGTTTCAGAATAGACTTGACAACCACCTTGGCCTGTGTCAGACGTTCTGTCAGCGTCTTTTTACGTATGTCCTCACCTTTGACACGCACGGCGTCATAGACGTAAAAAACCCCATCCATCAACTCCCCATCCAGTACAGTGTCACGCGGAATAGTCAGAGTGGTAAACGTGACGTGGAATGCCCGGTCGACGAGTGCACAAATCTTCTTCTTGTCCGTCGCCTCAAAACACACGAGCATGTGACGCACGCCGTCAGTTTTTTCACACACGACGTACGGTTGAGACTTGAGTACCCTAAAGTGTTTTCGCTCTATGGAAATGGGTTGAGGTCCGGGAAACCACGATGGATCGCTAGATTCCCACACCTGATGAATATAATTCTTGATTTCATATTCGTACATGCTTCTAACTAGGGTCTGATCTTTATAAGACAATGGACACAGAGTGCCCTTTGTTCGCAGGCTGTGGACTACACTAGGTGGACTTAAGGGTTTATCATGACACCGGGCATTTCTAGAATGTTTCCTAGGCACTTGTGTGTAAAGTGGCGAATGACAGTCGCAGATGGTAGAGCCACCACTCGTAGGTTGTTTGATTTCAGTTGAACGAACAAGCTCTCGTAGGACTCACATGACAGGTTTTTCTGGACACTCTTGAGTTTCTTGTCGATGGGCTTCGAGTCCATGACCCATACACGCGCCGTTGTCTTGTCGACATCGTATAGATCCGTACCAACCACCTTTTTCGTCACGTTAGTGTCGAACGTCAGAGCACGCTGGTGAATGGGTTCGGTCGACCCCTCAACCGTCTTTTTGCGGAACATGTCCCAATCGACGCCTTCGACGACCGAGGGAAACACGACGACCCGAATATCCTTCTCCATCGTGTCGAAAACACGCGGAATTGTCTCCTGGTCCAGATTGGTCCCGTAGTCAAACCATACGATACGCTCACCCGACTTGACCAGCTTGGGAAGTGCATCGAGGCCCTCGACGAAAACGTACTCAATGTGAACCTGTCGCTGTGCACCATACATACCAATCGTCATGAGCGAGTGAAGCGTCGTCACGGCGATTGATTTATTTCGAGTCACACACACGACGTACATGTCTAAGCGTCGTTTTGCGTCTTTAGTCCTTTCGACCGCAGGTCGAAAGTCCTCTCTATCGTTCGCCGTCCGTTGTTTCAGACCTTCGTTGCTGCACACGCGTTAAGACGATCCTCGAGTTTGCCATAGAATCGTAGGTTGCCGACGTGTCCCAGCGTCGTGGTGACGTCTGCGAAAATCTTACCACCCATCTGTTGCCAACGACGACAGAATGCGTAATCCTCTGAAAGGTAGCGGCGATTCTGGGGGTCGATCATACAATCTAGAACGGCACAGTAATCCTCAAAGTCCCGATTCTGGTGGTCATTCTTGCAGTTGAGTTCCGGGTAGTGGGCATACATGCGTTCGATGACGTCACGCTTAATCATCAAGAATCCAGTGGGACCATCGAGCACCTCGACGAATCCGTTTGTGATTTGAGAATTCTGGTACTTGAAGTTCATGACGAGTGCCGCAGACGCCTTGTTCAGATCCTTCCCGGCTGCGATAGCCTGTTCCGCCTGGTCCCACATAATCACCTTTTTGGGGTAGACGGCACACGACACGTCATGACCCGATGCCAAGAGACGTATGACGGATTCAGCCTCGAATTGAACGTCAGCATCGATGAACAAAAAGTGCGTTGCGTTCGACTTTTGAATGAAACGCGCAACTGATATGTTCCGAGCGCGGTGGACCAGGGACTCGTTCTCGGTCGTGTCGAGCATGAGCTGAACGCCATACTGTGCACAGAGTCGCTGGAGTTTCAGGATGGATTCAGCGTACGCCTGTAGACACAATCCGCCATAGCACGGTGTCGACAGAAAAATGCACGGCGGCTGCGACATTACATACAATGAGAGTGTATCCTTTATAGTTTAAAGTTTACCACGTACTGTTTCATAAATGAGTGCCCTGTGCAAAGTCTGTTTGTATTACAATCCGGGTGACAAGACGTGTGGTCGGTCATTGGTCGCTGTGAGTAAGGGCAAGGTTTACCACGACTACGCCAAGGCTGTACGCCTCGACCCAAAAAGGTGTGGACCGCAGGGTAAGTGGTTCGAGGAGATCCAGGGTCCCAAAACACCCGTCGAAGAACTATTTGAATCGTTTGATATTTAATCTATTTGAAAATACTATTGTGCAACGCGTCACGGTACGCGATGACCAGCTCATCATGCTCTCCGTTCATACCCTTGAACCGAAAGCTTGAATCTAAATTCTCGAGGATAGAACGATCCTGCTCGACAATCGCCTTGCCCATGAGTACGAAGAGTGACGACGGAAATCCAAAATTCTGACTGAATCCCACAAACATCTTGGTTGTGAATTCGTCCAACGGGCACAGCGTGACGTACGTCATGAGCACATTGTTCCCATGAACCTCGACTTCACTCCACGTCGTGTACGGGAGGACAAACGCGTGGAAATTATGCGTCGTCGACAAACCAAACAGTTTTGTCGACAGGGCTTCACGGTTCGGGACATAGTCAAACTCGATCGTATGGCCCTTATGAACGACGTTCGTCGGTTTCTCACCAGCCGTCCCGAAACCAAATGGATTCGCGTGGACCCACGAGGCGTGACACGGATCGATCCCATTCTCTATAATCATCTGGGCAGACTGCTTGATCGTCGTCTCAAACCACGTTGTGCTGAACCCGGGCTCGGTCACGTGCGGCACCTCGGGCGGGTCCGGCCCGTCGAGGCCCTTTGGCCGGACCCACAAGAGTCCATCTTGGTCTTTCTTGTCAAAATCAATCTGTAGGAGCTCGGCACAATCGTTTCCCCATGGTTTGCAGAGCTTCTTTTCTGTGTATTTCCATCCGTGATACGGACACTCGATAGCTCCATCCCCGAGCACCTTGCCTCCTGCTAGCGACGCGCCCCTGTGCCGACACGCGTCTGATGTGATTTGAACCTCACGATTGTGGTTTCGCCACACGACGTAATTACGATTCGAAAGGGTCACTTTACACGGCTCTTTGCCGAGCGTCGACGTGCGCGTCAATGCGATCCAGCCCTCCATACTTTAAACACCCCAGATATTTTTAAGTCGGGACCTTGGGCTTCGTGAGGGTCAGGTTCCAAGGATAGAGCCAACAAACCCTTGAAATCTAGATGAATCCGACTGCACTTTGTAGGATCTGTGTGTATTACAATCACGCACGCGGGACTTGTGTTCGCGCCCTGTCCCGGTTGAGTGGCGGAAATATCTACCAAGATTGCGCCAAGCTTATCAGACGCGACAAGTCGCGTTGCGGTCCACAAGGCGAGTGGTTCGAAGAGGACAAGCTCTTAAAGTTGGCCGTGCCTAAAAATACAGATTGATGATTTCGTGTAAGAACTGTGTGTTTTTCTCGCCGGCTGAGAAGAGGTGTCGCATGGCCGGTGTGGTCACTAAGAAAGGACACGCGACACACGATTATGCACGTTTCGTCCGCCTTGACCCCAAGCGGTGCGGACCTAACGGCAAACTGTTCACCGCAAAAGAGGAAGAGGAGGAGGGGTTCATTTACGCGAGCTGACCACTTTCTTGTCCTCCATGGACTTTCTCTTCTCATCCTCCTCTTTCATCCAATCCTCTAAAGTGAACCTTGAATCAAGGTAGTCTTGATGAGCTTTTGTAAACTTTTTCGTTGTAGGCTCGTTTACCGACTTTTTCTCCTTCTCGTCCGCTTGAGTGTGCCCTATAGCAGTTGGTTCGTACTCTTCCGGTTTCCCCATTGAAAAGGATCGAACAAAGCGCCTCGGTACGGCGCGAAACTTGAACAGTGTCTGCATTTGTCTTTCTACGTTTGTTGAGTTTAAGTCAACAAACCCTTGAACCCTAATGGGAATCCAAGCCTCTATGATTTACCGGCCGGTCGTCACCGACGCGCACATCGAGAACGCTTTGCGAATTGCCAAGACCAAACGGGCAAACACTGGTGAATATGTAAAGTATCAGTCAAAAGCGGTTCGTCTCGTCAACTACAAAGTTCGGCAAAACCGAGAGGTGGTTGAGGCGAAGGATATCGAAGAGATACTTGATTCTATGTATCCGGGAGGGTCTTGGCGGTTGTGAGATATTTTTATCTCAGAGTGTATAAATGGACTTTTACACTTTGCTTTTCTGGATAGGCTTTTTGACGGTTCTCGTCATTCACGCAAAGATGCTCAAGACGAGCACGCGTCACGCGGTCATTACGATCACCGCCCTGTCGGCGATGTTTCTCGGCTCCAAGCTCGGTAGGGAATTTCTCGGCATAAAGTAATGAAGAGTTGCAACAAGTCGGGTCCTAAAAACAAAAAGTGCATCAGATCCGCAAACAAAAAGGTGTTTAATCTTCCGAGAAAGTTTTCAAAAAATGTTTGTCTCCGTGGTGTTATCAGAGGGTTTACGATGCGCGCGAGTTGTGCACCTTGGAAAACTTGATTAAATCAATTACACGTTTACTTAAAAATGGTCGTACGATATGCAATGTCATGGTGACGACCCATGACGGGTTTATAATTTGAATTTCTTGGAGATTCATTGAATATTTTTGCGTAATAAGTCGTGCGATTCCGAGTGCGACATCCACCTCGAACATATGTTTTGCAGAAAACCCGTCTGCATCGAATATCCATTTCCATGCTCCTTCGTGATCACCCAAGACACCATCGTAATGTTCTATGATGCCGTCTTTGTCCCAATATTTTGTAGCTTCGGCTGGTTTTGTGTAAAAAACACCCGGAGCCACCTTTTTGAGTGAATGACTCGTCGGGTCCCGTGCGCACACTGCACATTCGTACATTTTTATATTCAACACTACTATATGGCAGAAATTGTTAAACTGACAACACAGGCGAGTATCATCGTCCAAGCGTTGTCGACTGTCTTCGGTGTCAAGGGTATACTTACGCCTGTACCCTCATCCAAACAGGTTCTCGTGAACGTCCTGAAGCTTGAGATGCTTGTCACATCCATTCAACTGGCATGGTACGTCAAATTGTACAAGTCGTTTGATCTGGCAACCATGGCCACTCGACGTTACTCCGACTGGTTCATAACGACACCTCTTATGATTACGAGTATGGCTGTCTATTACGTGTACGAAAGTGGAAAAACATTCACGTTTGAAAAATACAAAAAGTCAATCATTCAGATGTTTGCTGCAAACTTCATCATGTTACTCGCAGGGTTCTTGGCGGAGAAGGGTATGATGGATCGCACCGTTGCACTCGGTATCGGATTTGCTGCGTTCGGATTTGTATTCAAAAAATTGTACGACGAGTTCAGAACAGAAGAGTCTGACGAAATCTACAAACTGCTGACGAGTGTGTGGGCCCTGTACGGGGTTGCTTTTATGCTGCCTGATGTTCAGAAGAATATAATGTACAACGGTCTCGATTTGATATCAAAGAACTTCTTCTCATTTTTCTTGTACAGAAAAATTGTTCACGTCTAGTAGATGACTGACGTGGTCCTTCCAGCGGGAACGCGCCTCTACAAGGGGTTTGGTAACCGCACGACAGGATGTCACTCTCTGCTCAAAGACACGCGTACGTTTTTCGTAACCCAGAGTGCCAGATTGGCGCGTTCGTACTCAAACACAAAAACGGCGTGTCCTTTTGTCGCAAAGAAATCACTCCGTCTTTTTCTGCTGACGCACCCGAACGTCAAGCGCATCTTTCCAAAGTTGTCCAGGAATACAATCCTCGGACTTCGATTCGCACTCGGCACAAACGTCACACGGGGTCAGCAGACCAAAGTGTATCAGAACATCACAGGGCGCAAGGCTCCACCACGGTATCAGGCACGCCCACAGAATCGCGGTGAACGTCTTTCATTGACAAACGTCAACACCGAAGTATTTGGGCGTCTGAGCACAGAATACCTCACGAAGAATGGCTACGACGGGTTTTATGCCCCACCGAAACGAACGAGTTTCATGGGTGGACTCTTTCCAGCCGAGATTATGCTGTGTAACGCCAGTCGAACGTTGGTTCGTCCAGGTGTCGAGCGCGCCTCGGTTCTGTCTCGTGTTTCCGTCGTCAGAGAACTTCCACAGTTGTTCATAAAGTACTGTCGCAGAAATCGCGCCTTGCTGCGCGTTTACAGAAACCTGTTTGTACCGGAACTAGGAGGTGGTATGGGTGTCAAATTGTACCTCGAGGCTCGAGGAAAACCAGCGCCGAAGAGGGTGACTGACACCCGCGACTTTGATTTTACGTTTGCCGTCCCGAAACGTCTGGGTCAACGAGAGGCGAAGAGACGTGGACTCATCATGAAAACTATCATGTACAGGCACGTCACGGGATTCATCGCATGGCTCAACCGAACGTACACGCGCACAAATGCACGGCTCATCGTCAGTGATTTTGTACCGGACATTAAAGTTCTTCCGGCGACGGGCAAAACAATCTACCAAGTGACACAATTCCGTATTCAATTTCCAGGTGGTCAACCCATGGATTTCGTCGATTCGACACTCGCATACGTGCCGGGGTCGAGCTACGACGACATTCACCCAGTGTACTCACGCATGTACGGGCTGCCGATTGAGCGCCTCAAAAAATTGTACGACGCAGTAATTGCGGTACTCGCTGGATCGTTCCTGTACCCCGGTGTCAAACCACGAAACCCTATCACAGGGAAAAACCCTGAAAAAGGGCGGAAGGATGTTTCACGCCTCGGGGCTCTTCAGAACCTCGCCCCAAAAAATATCAGTCTCGTACGAAACTTGATTCGGCGTATCAAAAAACGTGATGTGAGTGGCGCAAAACGCAACGCAGAAATGCTAATTAAAAATATCCAGAAACGTTAGAGTATGAACAAACCATGTGTACAGACACGTGTTGTCTTGCGACGCGTGAGTCGCCACCCGATTGTTCGTCAGACGATCCGAACAGGGTCCAGAATTCAGAAGCATGCGGTACGGAGTGCAACACTCAGTCTCGTACCGGATGCTGTGAATGATATCGCCTTCCATCACGCTCAACTGAACATGAATGAAGTTGTCCATGTGTTTCAGGACACCATTGCGATATCAAGTATGAATATGGTCTTGGCGACGATGCTCGTCCTGTCCAAGTTCGTTTAGGCCTGAGCTTCTGTCCAGAAAAGATTGAGAATACATCCAGTCATCGTAGTTCCGTTCGCCTGTGCAATCTGAATCATGAGCGTGTCCGGGCCGTCGGGGAAGATGCCGTTTCCGCCGATGACAGTGTTTGAAAGCTCTTTAAGCGCAGACAGATCAATCGTGTTCTGAGCACCACCAGGTGCGATGGTTGAAAAAATGCGTTCACCCGACCCTGTTACATACCCTGAGACGAGCCCACCTACACCAACCTGTGCAAAACTTGGTTGAGATCCGAACCCAGTTGAATTGACGTTACTCCATTGTACAGATGACAAATTCAGTCCAGCCGGATTAAGGACACCAGTCACGTTAGCGACTGTACTCGCTGGCGCTGGAATCACCTCGAGTTTCTGAAGAAGCAACTGGGCGCGATTGAGAAGATCACGCTGACCCATGTCACCGACGATACCGTTACTCACGGTTGGTGCTAGGCGAATCAAAAATACGTTTGACGTTGCGTTGAGTGCGAATGATGTCAAGTTTGGAGCAGTGTTTGAGTAGTTGAAATAGTAACCACGGTCAGAATCAAACTGACCATCCATGATGAACGCTGAACCCCAGTGGGTCAGCGAAGGTGTACACGTCGTGCCGACGAGCAGAGCTGTTGAACCCGCCTGGTGGGTCTGCGCAGCTGCGCTCGCCGTCAGTGTATAGTTTTGGTCGTTCACGTTGTATTGCATCGATGCCGCGCGCGTCACGCCCGTGAGCGTCACGCCGCTCTTGCCAGTGTACGTCATGATCTCATTATCTACCATGACGTTTCCGGTCGGTGGCCAATACGTAGGAGCCTCGGTCAGGGTCAGTGTCGTCTCTGCTGTCCCTAATGGCACTGCGAGTGCCGAAGTGGACGCGATCGACTCGTTGATGAGCTCGTAACGCACGGGCATGTTACCGGTACGCATGTACGCCTCGTCGTTGATGTTGTTCTGCTTGTACCGGTGAGCGTACACCCAGTTACCGTCGCCGCCGCGCATCATGAAATCCACGAAACCAGCGCCGTACCACGTATACTGAAGCCCAATCATCTGCATCTTTGTCGGGTCAAACTTGAATCCGGACGGACCCGTTCCATCGAGTGTGTCGCGATTAAACTGACTCTGCGGGGTTCGAACCTCCTTAATCTTACACATTTTCACTGGTGTTGTAATGTTTCCAACACCACGGTACGGTGGGTTGACGATCATAGTTCCCTGTGTCTGAATCTGGACGATGGTGTGCGTCATACCTCGGATGACCACCTTGTCGTTGACACGAAGCTGGTCCACAAAACGCGTATTCGGGTACACGTAAACTTGAGCCCCGAGTCCAGTCACCTGAGCCTTTGTGATTGATGTTGCCAGAGGCGGGAAGTTGATAATGAATGCGTTTGAAAGTGCGTTGGAATACGTCACGTAGGCATTTGACCCGAAGACGCTGAGGAAAGAGGCTGTCGCTGTCTGCATACCGTTATTCAGAAGACCAGACGACGCACTGATGGTGTTTGTCTGCGCAACAATCAGCAGATTCGATGTACCGATTGGAATTGGATCAGCGACGAATGGCATAATCCGAGCTCCCACACCCGAAGAACCTGTTGCAAGCGGTAAGCTCAGTGTCTGAGACGAGAACGAACCAGCTGCAAACGTCTGTGGGACGACAAAGTTTGCAACGAATGAACCAGTCGATGCAGATGCATTATTTGATGTTGTCGGTGCAAGAGTTGCATACGCGAGGTCGCATAAATCCCCGGCTGCAGTTGCGTCTGACGGGTTCGTGTTGAACGCAATGTTTGTTGACGTGAGTGACCCTGCAGCGAGTGTCTGAGCCTGTGAAAATATGATTGTTGCAGTGGTGCCAGAGAGTCCAGTTGCCGCGACGTAAGCATACCCACCGTTTCCACCGAATGCAGACACTGCAACACTCGACCCTGCAACGAGAAGAGCGTTCGTGGTAACAGCGAGCGTTGTCTGATTTGTAATTGCAGACCAACTGGCTGTAACTGTTGCATTACGTGTATTTGTTGCCGGTGGCGTTGATACGACAGAACTAAACGAACCGGCTGGAAGTGTAAATGCCGTGATTGAACCAGCGACAGTTGCTGTTGCGTTGACGGTTGAAGCGAATGTGAATGTTGTCGTACCTGTGACCACGATAGTCGCAGTTACGTTGAATCCACCCGGAGTTGCACCTGCAATCGTGATGCTCGACCCAGTCACGAGCTTATGAGCTGCTGACGTCGTGACGGTCGCTGTTGTTCCGTCACCTGAAATGGATGAAATTGCAATTGATGAAGGAACGGCTGATGAAAACGTGAATGTAAATGCAGTCTGAGAAGCCATCGCAGAAACATACCCTGGGTATCCGGCGAGGAACGTCAAGTTTGTTGCGGCGGTCGTAGACCCTGGAACAATTGGACCAGCTGCAGTGACACCCGATACTGCAACAGTCGTTGCACCCTGAGCGAATGACACATACGTTCCGGAAATGACTGTCGCTGCACCAGGTGAGATACCAGTGATGGCACTCACAGGGAAAAGCAGACCAGGGTTCAATGTACCAGTCTTTGCAGTCACGGTGACGTTGACACTGCTGGTCGACGAATCTGCAGTGTATGTTCCATTGACAGAAGTAACTGAAGAAACAGCCGTACCCATGTTAATTGTCGAGTTCAAGTATGTTGACGTATCTGACGTGTCACCGTTGATAACCTGGGATCCGACTGTCGCTGTCACATACCCACCGAGTTGGAACGTCGACGAACGCTTGATTGCCCAGAGCGTCTGACCGTCCCATTCCCAAAAGAGACCGTTCTGATCCTCGAAACACCCGGCACGAACCGTTGCACCGTACCAGCCAGACATGATGAAACGAGGCTGGTCACCGAGCACGGCCGGTGTCACGGTCGGAAGGGTGGCGGGTGTCACGCGAAGCGTACGAGAATCAATGATTGACGAAACCGTGTACGTGCCGTTGTACCCAGGGGTCAAAATACCCTTGAGCTGAATCGTCGCACCCGCCTGCGGACTTCCGTGAGGCACGTCACACACAACCTGAATCGTCGACCCGGCGACGTTTGCAAACGTCACATCGTTGTTGGGGCAAAAGAGTGTACCAGAAGACCACAGAAGACCTTTACCTGACTGGTATCGGAAAACCTTCTTGGACTGACGAAGCGATGAAGCACCGAATGAAGGCTGACCGGGTGACAAGAGGACACCGCCGTCAAACGGACGGTGAACAGCGTATGAATAAGGTGATGTGTAAATACGACGAGTTCCTGAATTCGTTTGTGCACTACCTGTAACTTGACCAACTGTTGTAAATGTGAATGTATTAGCTGAGGGAACAGAAGTAACAATAAATGAACCAGATGCATTTTCGAAGCCAGTGAATGTATCCATTGTTGTTTGTATCGGTGTCCCTGGGACTACACCGTGCGCCTGACCAGATGGAAAAGCAACAGTCATGACAGAATTTGCGGCTCCATCTGTTGAAATACTAGTATATGGAAGATATGAAGTGGAGTTTGTGTATATTCCACCACGACGCAGTACAGTGTACGATGTCGATATGACCTGGTTAAGTGTACCGACGAGTCCACGCGCCTCAAATGTCACGACCGAAACTTGCGTCGTACCGGTGATCGACCGCACGACGAAAAATCCTTCGGCGCGATCGGCATTTCGCTGAGAATTTGCAAGACCTATGATGGAGATGACACTGCCTACAAAAAGCAGGGTGTTTGGAACTGCCGTCAATGCCGTGTTAATGTTCACTGTGATAATACTCGGTGTCGCGCCGTTGGTCGTGACGGATGTCACTTGAATATCCGTTCCGGGAATTTCGTAAAACGAAGGAAACTTACGAATCTCCTGGTACGTCTGCCATTTCGTCGCCTGAAGACCATACTCAAAATCAGCATCGATGATGGACTGACCGAGAGAAACACGCTGGCGTTCAATAGCATCCGTTCCAAAATCAAACGGCCGAGTTACCGTCGGCGGTTGGTTTTTGGTCAAGCCGACCGTCCCATCGACCGTTCGGCTCATTTACAATAGGCTGAGAGTTTTTCTTACCATCAAGTCCCGAAGTGACTCAAGTATCCGATTCCATCTCGAGAGTGAATGACCAGTCGATACCGTTGTTGTCGATTATGTTTCCGTACCGGTCGTACACGATGACATTCAGACGGTCAATGCGGAAGTTGGGGTCGTACGTCTCGACACACTGACGGAAACGGGTATTCTCAAAGTGATACTCGATGGCACCATTGGCAACTGTGATTGGAACCTTGAAAGTGACTGGTACCATGGGCTGCTGGGAACTTGCGCGTAGATTTTCAATATACACGTTAACATACGTATCAAAATTGATCATGTACGAATTTGTACCCGTGATGGCGTTTCCGACACCCGATACATTTTGACCATTTGTAAATCCGAGAAAGTATGCAAGGGACCGTTGCGTCACTGGAATGACAACAAGGGAACCCACCGCAGATGTGAACAGGACTCTGTTGGTTGCTGGGTTGGTTGAAAACTGACCGACACCCGATGTCACGAGACCGTTCAGGGACGACAGGAGTGTCCCGGTTGTGTGGTTACCTGGAGGAACCGTGTATGTCGTTAGGACACTCGCCACGTTCAAAGTGAATGTATTGTATGGTGCGCGGATGTTGTAAAAGCCGACTGGAATCTCGGCACATTTCAACGAAAACGATTTGAGGCGGCGAATTGGCTGACCGAGCACGATCGTGCACTGGAACGGGTTGTTGTTCGTCTTGTACACAGTCTCGACATACAGCGTCGACGTGTTCGAATAAACGTTGGTGGTGAACGCCGTCTGGGACGTAGTGTCGACATGAATCTGGTACAACCGACTCATTGCTAGTGTTACCTAAGAAAAAAATACAAATAAAGCATATGCGCGTTGACATTCCAGAATGGAAGTCATCCGCCTTCAGCCCACAGCCATCCTGCCCTCACGCGGGTCACTCCACGCAGCCGGCTTCGACCTCTACAGTGTGGACCACTACGTTGTGTTCCCAGGTCAGCGCGTGGTTGTTTCCACCGGGATTGGACTTCAGAAGCTCCCAGACGGAACCTATGGTCGCATTGCACCTCGCTCTGGACTGGCCGTAAAGCACGGTCTGGACACCCTGGCGGGTGTCGTCGACCCCGACTACCGTGGTGAGATTAAGGTGGTGCTTCTGAACACGGACATGCGTGTTCCGTTTGTCATCAAGCCTGGGTACCGCATCGCCCAGTTGATTCTGGAAAAGTACGAGGTGGCGGATGTCACCGAGGTGGCGAATCCAGTCGTGGACACAGAGCGTGGCGACGCTGGTTTTGGGTCAACGGGATATAAAGTTACCGGTGTCTAAATAAATATGCAGTCTTGGCTGTTCGTCGGACCGACCCTGCTCGCAGGTATCGGTCAGGTGACTCGGCAGTATGCCCAACGGATAAAGAGCCTTGGTCACGAAGCGGACTATGTTCCATTTGGTGACCCAGTTCCAAACAAAAAGTACGACGTCGGGTTTGGGTTCGTGCTTCCCATCGTTGAACACATGAACATCGTCGACCAGATGGTGTCTCAGTGTGCCGAGAAAAAGTACATGACAATCTGCGAAACCGAAACGGTTCATCCCGTGTATGAGTTGCTCGTTCAGCGGTACCATACACTCTTGACACCGAGTCAGTTTTGTCTGGACATTTTTTCCAAGCAGTTTCCGAGCGGCGATTGGCGTCTTCTGCCACTGTGGACGCCGACGCCGCCTCACGCACCCGTGGATGCGACCAAATATACCTTCTACACCATCGGCAACATG
>Ga0315292_10000856_pt1 | contig 15297 bp, 13 predicted proteins | sample YL17G13_0_MG_FD_204029 | JGI IMG/M metagenome (GOLD analysis project Ga0315292, IMG submission 204029) | Sediment microbial communities from Yellowstone Lake, YNP, Wyoming, USA - YL17G13_0 | ecosystem: Environmental > Aquatic > Freshwater > Lake > Sediment | place: USA: Wyoming | collected... | reverse complement strand
GCCGGCTTCGCCAACTCCGCGTTGTGGCCGCTCTACCACGACGGCGTGGCCGCGCGCATCTACGACCGCAACCAATGGGCGGCCTATCGCCTGGTCAACTCGCGCTTCGCCACGGAGATCGCCTCCGTTGCTGCACCTAACGCCACCGTCTGGATTCACGACTACCACCTCCAACTCGTGCCGCAGTACTTGCGCGCGCTTCGCCCCGACCTGCGCATCGGCTTCTTCCTGCACATCCCCTTCCCCCCCGCCGAGCTGTTCGCCCAACTTCCCTGGCGCCGTGAGGTTCTGTACGGACTCCTCGGCGCAGACCTGATCGGTTTCCAAGTGCCAGGGGCCGTGCGTAACTTCCTGCATCTGACTGAGCGACTACTGGGTCTACCGGTGCGAGGCGATCGCGTCCTGCTCCCCGATGGGGACTCGACTCGATCCGTACGCGTGGCCGACTTCCCGGTGTCCATCGACACCAAGCGGATCGATGAGATCGCACGCGACCCGATCGTGCGGGCCCGCGCGGAACAGATCCGCAAGGAGATGGGTGACCCACGGATCGTCATGCTGGGCATCGACAGACTCGACTACACGAAGGGGATCGACGTACGCCTGAGCGCCTTCGCCGAACTTCTCCTGTCGGGCGAGCTGGAACCAGATGACGCGGTATTCGTTCAGATCGCCACGCCCAGCCGGGAAGGCATCGACGAATACCAACGCATCCGACGCGAGATCGAGTTGACGATCGGCCGTGTCATCGGCGAGCACGCCCGCGTCGGTTCACCACCGATCCACTACCTGCACCAAACCTTTGATGTCGAGGAGTTGGTGGCGTTCTACGTCGCCGCGGACATCATGCTGGTGACTCCGCTGCGCGACGGCATGAATCTTGTCGCCAAGGAGTACGTCGCCGCACGTCCATTCGAGGACGGCGCGCTCGTGCTGAGTGAGTTCGCCGGCGCAGCCCTGGAACTTCCCGAGGCGTGGATCGTCAATCCGTACGACGCCGACGCGGTCAAGGCGGCGATCATGGGGGCGGTCAACTCCGACATGCGCGAACGCAAACGACGAATGAGCGCGATGCGGCAGACCCTGTTCCATCATGATGTGTCGAAGTGGGCGCACGACTTTCTCAGTGCACTTGCGGAGGAGGCTGGGTGATCTCGGGAAATGGCGTCGCCCCGCGGCCATCAAGTGCGGGAATCGAGGCACTTCCCATGGATCTCCGGCATGCGGTACGCGACGCGGTGCGCACTCCCCACTTGCTGGTCGGTTGTGACTACGACGGCACTATCGCCCCCATCGTCGAGGATCCGGCTACCGCTCGCCCGCTCCCTCATGCCATCGCCGCGCTGCGTGCCATCGCGACCCTGCCGACCACCACTGCCACGGTCATCAGCGGACGATCTCTACGCGACCTCGCGGCCATGTCTCGGCTCCCCGCGGAAGTTCACCTGATCGGAAGCCACGGCTCGGAGTTCGACGTCGGTGTCGTCGACGCACTCGGTGCCCACGAACAGCACCTCCTCCAGGACGTCATCCGCAGCGTCCACTCCACTGCCGACGACGTCCCCGGCGTCATCATCGAACTCAAGCCAGCGGCAGTGGCAGTGCACGTACGTCGCTGCGACCGCGCGACGGCCGCGCGAGTACTCAGCGCCGTCAGAGAAGGACCCGCCCAGTTGATCGGCGTACATGTCACCGAAGGCAGCGAGGTCATCGAACTATCCGTTGTGGACACCGACAAGGGGCGTGCTCTCAATACGCTGCGCCACCGGATGGGAAGCACCGCTGCGATCTTCATCGGTGACGATCGCACCGATGAGAAGGTGTTCGCTCGACTCACTGGACCCGATGTCGGGGTCAAGGTCGGTGCCGGCGAGAGCTTGGCTACCCACCGCGTCGACGGGCCCGAGGCAGTGGCAAACCTGCTGGCACTGATCGCCGAGGAACGCAGCCTGTGGCTCACCGGTGGGCACGCGCCTCCGATCGAGCGACTCTCAATGACTGGTGACGGTCGGAATCTGGCGTTGATCGGCCCGGACGCCTCCATCGTCTGGATGTGCTACCCCGACCCTGACTCGTCGGCCGTCTTTGCCTCGCTTCTGGGTGACTCGGGCGCCGGCCATTTCAGCATTCATCCGCTGCACGGCGGCGGTGTTCAGTCCCAGTCGTACGTCGACTCGACGCTCACGGTACGCACGACATGGGCAGGTCTGACCCTGCTCGACTACCTCGATCGCAGCATCCATCCGCACGATGGCGATGGGGCACGACCAACTCGGTTGATCCGCGTCCTGTCAGGTCGCACTCTGGCTCGGGTGGTGTTTGCACCTCGACCACAGTTCGGTCACGTGACTACCCAACTTGAAATCGTTCCCGATGGAGTCAGCGTGGTCGGAGCTTCGGACCCGATGACACTGCGGGCTTCAGGTGTGACCTGGGAGGTTCACAACGAGGGGCCGCATCAGACCGCGGTCGCAACCGTGGACCCGACCCACGGTGATGTAGTCCTCGAATTGCGTTGCGGCTCAACGGATGCCAGCCCCCACCATCTGCCCGAGCCGGACCGGCGCGCACGCACGCACGACGACTGGCGGGGCTGGCTGACGTCGTTGTCGCTGCCCGCGAAGAACACCCAGCACGTGGCCCGTTCCGCACTCACGCTGCGTGCGTTGTGCCACGAACCCACTGGCGCCATTCTGGCGGCGGCGACCACCAGCCTCCCCGAAGAGGTCGGTGGACTACGAAATTGGGACTATCGGTATTGCTGGATTCGCGATGCGGCCATGACCGCGCACGCACTGATGCTCTTGGGCAGCGACGCCGAAGCGAGCGCATTCCTCGGCTGGATGTCGCGAGTGGTCAACGACCTTCCGTCCCCCGAACACCTGCACCCGCTCTACACGTTGCACGGCAACACCTTGGGACCCGAGGCCGTCATCGACACATTGCCCGGTTATGCGGGGAGTCGTCCCGTGCGAGTCGGCAACGCCGCCCAAGGACAGGTCCAGGTCGACGTCTTCGGCCCGGTGGTCGAACTCATCGAGGCGTTGGCACAGCAGCGCGGGATGGTCGAGGACGAACATTGGATCCTGGTGGAAGCGCTCGTCCACGCGGTCGAACGTCGTTGGGATGCACCGGACCATGGCATCTGGGAGATCCGCGATACACCGCGCCACCACGTTCATTCAAAGATCATGTGCTGGGTGGCCATCGATCGCGCCCTGAGCCTGGCCGCGCTCCGTAACGAGCACCGACCGCAGTGGGTCCAGTTGCGTCACCGCATCGAGCAGGACACGTTGACGCACGGTTGGGACGACCGACTTCAATCCTTCGTGTCGTCGTACGGGCGATCCGACATCGATGCGGCCACGTTGCACATCGGTATCTCCGGGATGTTGGCCGGTGACGATCCGCGATTCATCGGCACCGTCAATGCGGTCGAAGACCAGCTTCGAAACGGTGCAACGGTCTATCGCTACCGATTCGACGACGCTCTCCCCGGCGTCGAGGGTGGTATGTACATCTGCGCGACCTGGCTCGCCGAGGCCTACCTGCTCTGCGGGCGCCGCGACGACGCCGAGTTGATGTTCCGCGACATCCTCGCCACCACTGGCCCGACCGGACTGCTTCCCGAGCAGTACGACCCCGACACTGGTCGTGGACTGGGCAACCACCCGCAGGCCTATTCCCACCTCGGCGTGATCAGACTGGCCAAGGCTCTCGACCCGTAGGCGCTCGTCGGCTAGGCACTCGATGGCTACGCCCTAGCAGCGGCAAGGGCGTAGAGCGCGATGCCTGCGGCCACACCCGCGTTCAGCGATTCGGTGTCGGCACTCATCGGGATCGACACGAGTACGTCACACGTCTCACTCACGAGCCGCGACAGTCCCTTGCCCTCACTACCGATCACGAGAACAACTGGCGCGCTGCCGAGGTCGGGATCCAGTCCCGACAACGTCACGTCACCGTCGGCCGCCAGTCCGATCACCGCGAGCCCTGCCTTCTGAGCGGCCTTGAGGGTGCGCGTCATGTTCGTGGCACGCGCAACAGGCACGCGCGCCGCCGCCCCAGCGCTTGTCTTCCAGGCCGATGCCGTCATGCCGGCCGCCCGCCGCTCCGGAACGATGACCCCTTGCGCACCGAAACCCGCAGCCGAGCGCACGATTGCGCCCAGATTGCGCGGATCGGTGACCCCATCGAGTGCCACCAGGAGACCGGAATCAGCATCGAGCGCTGCGGCAATCAGGTCCGACGGTTCGGCGTACTCGTAGGCAGGCACTTGCAGAGCAAGTCCCTGGTGAACGATTGCCCCGGTCAGTCGTTCGATGTCGCCCTTCGTCGTCTCGATGAGAGCGATGCCGCGACCCGCAGCAGTCGTCAGCGCCTCGCGAACGCGGTCGTCGCTGTCGACGTACTGCTGGACGTAGAGAGTCTTCGCCGGCACATGCGCTCGCAATGCCTCGACCACGGAGTTGCGCCCGGCGACGTACTCGTAGCCGTCCTTCTTCGGTCGGCTCGTCCGACTTGATGCGGCGCGTGTCGTTGTCGAGCGCGACGTCCCGGCTGCCGATCGCTTCGCGGACGCGCGTGCGCGGCGCGCGGCCGGGTGCTTGTCGCGCTCGGTGGCTTTAGGCGTGGGTTTCTTGGGTTCCAAGCCCTGCCGTCGCTGGCCGCCCGACCCTGCCGTTGCGCCCTTCTTCGATCCGGTCTTGCGCATCGCTCCTTTGCGCTGACTATTACCCGCCACGACTACTCATCCTCACTTGTGGCCAACGACCAACGGGCGCCGGTTGGTGTGTCCTCCACCGCGACGCCGGCCGCGCGGAGTCGTTCGCGTACGGCGTCTGCGCCGGCAAAGTCCTTGCGAGCACGCGCATCTTCGCGCTCGCGCAACGCATCCACGACCAATCGATCGACCACGCTGCGAAGAGCATCGTCCTGGCTCGTCTGTCGAAGAGACCACGATGGCGAGTAGGGATCGACGCCGAGCACATCGAGCATCGCGCGCACGGAGCCGGTCACATCGGACAACTCCGGCAACAAGGCATCCGAACCGTCGGCGAGCAGCCGGTTGCCATCGGTCACTGACTCGTGCACGACGGCGAGCGCTGCCGGTACGCCGATATCGTCATCCATCGCGGCGGCAAATGCTGGATCAGTCTGTGCCCCAACGTTTTCGTGCGGTCCGAGTCGTTCGCTGGCACGGGCGAGAAATCCCTCGATGCGGCGAAAGGCCGCGGCGTTCTCTTCGAGTGCCTCGAACGAGAACTCGATCGCGCTCCGGTAGTGCGCCGACGCGAGGTAGTAGCGCAACTCGATAGGACGCACGCGCTTCACCACCTCTGAGACCAACAGCGCGTTGCCCAATGACTTGCCCATCTTCTCCCCGGCGGTGGTGACCCACGCGTTGTGCACCCAGAAGTTCGCGAACTCACCGCCGGCGGCCTTCGACTGCGCGATCTCGTTCTCGTGATGCGGGAAGATAAGGTCGAGTCCCCCGCCGTGGATGTCGAAGTTCGGACCGAGGTACTTGCTGGCCATGGCTGAGCACTCCAAGTGCCAGCCCGGGCGACCGGCCCCCCAGGGCGTATCCCACGACGGCTCGCCAGGCTTCGCCGACTTCCACAGGGCGAAGTCGCGCGGATCCTTCTTGCGCGATTCGTACTCGCTGTCAGCGGCGGGGAGCATCTCGGCGGCTCGCTGGCCGGAGAGCGCGCCGTAGTCTGGGTACGTGCTCACCGCGAAGTAGACGTCGCCCTCCGAGGCGTACGCGTGACCGGTGTCGATGAGTCGGGCCATCAACTTGATCATTTCCGGAATGTGTCCGGTTGCCCGCGGCTCGATCGTCGGCGGAGTGCAGCCGAGCACGTCGTATGCCCAGGCGAACGCACGTTCGTATGTAGTCGCGACAGCCCACCAGGGGCGACTCTCGGCTTCGGCCTTGGCGAGGATCTTGTCGTCGATGTCGGTGACGTTGCGGCAGAACATCACGTCATAGCCGCTCGCTCGAAGCCAGCGACCCAACACGTCGAAGTTGACGCCCGAACGGATGTGACCGACGTGCGGCGCCGCTTGTACGGTCGCGCCGCAGAGGTACATCGAGGCCTGTCCCGCGACGATCGGTTCGAAGTCGCGCACCGACCGAGTGGCGGTGTCGTACAGGCGCAGGGTCACCCGCCGGAGCCTAGTCGTCGGGCGCCTAGTCCCGAGTCACCACTCGGGTGGGCGTGATCCGCACGACGACGCGTACGTGGTCGGTGCCGTCATCGCCGGTGTAACGCTCCGTTCCCCGATATTCCCGCGCGAATCGATCGATGAGTTCCGGGCCGCCATCCTCGGTCATCGTCGCTGTTCCGCGAATCTCGAGGTACGAGTAAGGCCGGTCCTTTGGGAAGATCAGCACTGTGACTCGCGGGTCGCGCAACATGTTGGTGAACTTGCGCCGCCCCTTGATCGTCGAAACGACGACCTCGTCGCCCTCACGTCCAATCCAGACAACCGACAGTTGCGGCTGCCCATCGGGCTCGATCGTGGCCATGCAGGCAAACTCGGGCTCATCGAGAAGCGCCTTAGCTGCATCGGACAATGGCACAGTCATGCCAAGACCCTAACTGGCGGATTCAGCACCCATGGATCAACTCGATCAGGACGCATGTGACGGTCCTTGGTGGTCGGAGAATTGTCGGTGGTGGCGGCCAGTTTCGGGTCATGACAATCAGCCAGAGTCATTGTGCCCCAGCTGTTTCGGAGATGTCGCCGGATGATCTGGCGGGGATGCCGCGCCCGCCGGGTCTGCCGGTGGTGCCGACGTTCGGGGTGGGGTTGACCGACGAGCAAGCCGCCCAGATCCCGATCTCGGCCGGGGATGTGCGGGTCGCTCGCCGGCTCGCGGTGCTGCCCCCACTGGCGGAGGCGATGGATGCCGGACGGCTCTCGTTCAGCAAAGTCCGGGCGATCACCCGCATCGTGGAGGACCCCGACGACCCCGCCCTGTACGGGTTGCTCGACATCGCCGAGAACGGCACCACCGCGCACCTCGAATCGGTCGTCAGCGGGTTGCGGACGTGCGATCGGAACGAGCTCGCCGACGCCGCCAGGCGAGCCGGAGTCAGCCACCACCCCGACGGCGACCCCCACGGCCAACCCACCGATCAGAGGTCGAGCACCGTGGACACCGGCTGGGTGACCGCACGGTGGAACAACCACTCGGCGATGGAGGTCCACGGCCAACTCCCCGACGACGCCGGCGCGGTAGTGCTGGCCGCACTGGACGCCGCGAAAGAAGACCTTCGCCACCACGATGCTGACCCGGACTCCGGTGATCGTTTCGCACCGTCGATGGCCGATGCGCTGGTCGCGTTGGCGGAGAACTACCTCGCCGACCGTGAGACCGGCACCGTGCGCAGCCTCGCCGGGCACGAACGGGCCGCAATCATCGTGCACCTCGATGTCGCCCTGGTCCAAGCCGCCGTCTGCGACGACACAACAGGGGACACCCCACCCGATCAGGACTCCAACCCGACCAAGATCAACTGTTCAGCTGAACCGTCCACGCCGTCGACCACGGCGGTCACGACCGCGCGGATCGACCACGGACCCGCCTTGACGCTGGCCGCGGTGCGCCGCCTGATGTGCAACGCACGGATCCGCACCGTGATCCGCACCGGTACGGCGGTCCTTGACGTCGGCAGGTCACGCCGGGTCGTGTCCGACACCCAGTTCCGGGCCCTGCTCCTGCGCGATCAAGGCTGCCGGGCACCGGGCTGCGGATCCCGCACCGGTCTGCAAGCCCACCACCTCGAGCACTGGGCCGACGGCGGCAGGACCGACATGGCCAACTTGGTCCTGTTGTGCCGCCGCCATCACCGCCTGCACCACGACGGAGTCATCACCATCGGCGTCATCGCCACCAACCGAGCTAGCAGACATTCGTAGACGGGAAAACAAGGCGCCCCGCCGTCACTCAACTCTGGTCGACTTGCGGTTAGGACTCGCGAACCAACAACGCGGAGGCGATTGCGGCGAGCCCCTCACCGCGACCGGTGAGGCCGAGACCATCAGTCGTCGTCGCAGCCACGCTCACCGGACCACCACAAGCCGAACTGAGTAGGTCCTCGGCTTCTTCGCGACGACGGGCAAACCGAGGCCGATTCCCAATGATCTGGATGGCCGCATTTCCCACCGACCAACCTTGCGAGCTCACGAGCCCGACCACTTCGGACAACAGCGCTATCCCGGCCGCGTCGGCCCACTCGGGTCGATCGGTTCCGAAGTTCGATCCCAGATCGCCCAGTCTCGCGGCCGACAACAACGCGTCACACAATGCGTGAGTCGCCACGTCGGAGTCGGAGTGCCCGGCCAAACCACCCTCGCCGGGCCACAGCAAACCCGCCAACCACAGCGGTCGCGACTCATCGAAGGCGTGCACATCCACACCGATTCCGGTCCGGAACTCAGGCATGGACACCACTGGCCCGGCGTCGCGCCAACACCGCTTCGGCCAGCAACAAGTCGATCGGTCGCGTCACCTTGAATGCGTCCTCGTGACCGGCCACCACCATCACCGTCGTACCGAACCTCTCGACTAGTCCAGCATCGTCGGTTGCGACGGCACTCTCGTCATGTGCGCCTGCGGCTTGCTCATGCGCTGCCTCCAAGATCGACCGTCGGAATCCTTGGGGGGTTTGGATCGCACGAAGCCGACCACGATCCAGCGTCGCTTCCACGCGGCCGGCTTCATCAACCTGCTTCGTCGTGTCGGCCACCAGTACGCCCGGGACCACCGCATCGGCACCCGCTCGCACGGCGCCGGCAACTGCATCCACGAGAGTCATGGGGACAAGTGGTCGGGCCGCATCGTGAACCAACACCACATCGACATCAGCGGGAAGTGCGCGAAGCGCGGCGCCGACCGAGTCCTGTCGGCTCTCCCCGCCGGCCACGACCCATACGTCTGTTTCCGCGTCGAGGCCTCGCAACAACGCGCGCACACCCGAAACCTCGTCCGGAGGAGCAGCAACAACAACAAGATCAATCGAACGAGCACCGGCCAACGCGCGTACGGCGTGCACCAACATCGGTACGCCACCCAACTCGCGCAGCGCCTTCGGTCCGCCCGGCCCTAGTCGCTCCCCTCGCCCAGCTGCGGGGACGATCGCGGCAGTTCGGCTCGGCTCGGTCAATCCGACGCGATCAGCCGCCATCACGTGCGGCGGGGCACGGCTTCATGCGCCCGGCCGGAGGCGGTCTGACCGGCAGGGCTGCTCGCCGGCGCACTGCCGCCCGAGGTGAGCTTGGCGAAGACCATACGTCCGTTTCCTGTCGTCAACACACTCGTGACCATCACGGCGCAATCGTGCCCGATCCAGTCGGCCGCGTGCTCGGTAACGACCATAGTTCCGTCATCGAGATACCCAACAGCCTGACCGGCCTCCTTGCCGGCCTTGAGCATGTGAACGGTGATCTCGTCACCGACGACGACCGGTGGGCGCAGCGAAAGCGCCAACGCGTGCATGTTCAGCACCCGGACCCCGGCGATCCCGGCCACCTTGGCCAGGTTGGTGTCGAAGGTGAGCAACGCAGCACTTCGATCCAGACAGATGTGCACCAACTTCGCGTCCACCTCGGTTATGCCGGACGCGTCGTCCGGGATCGCTTCCAGTTCGACACCCGACTCCCGCTGCAGAGCCGTCAACACGTCCAAGCCTCGTCGACCCTTCATCCGGCGCAACACATCAGGGGAGTCCGCCAAGGCCTGGAGTTCACCTAGTACCGGTTCAGGCACGAGCATCCGCCCGGCCAGGAATCCAGCGCGTACGACATCGAGAACGCGCCCGTCGATCGCCACTGATGTGTCGAGAACCCTGGGCATCAGTGCTGCCGACCCTCGGCGCGGGGCCAGACCAGCGCGACCACCTACCGCGGATAGCACGGCATCACGTCGGCGTTGGGCAACCCCGAAGCCGAAGAGCCCACCGACGACAACGAGGAACAAGAACAGAGGCAGTACGACGACTGCATTGCCGACCAAGAAGACGGGCCAAGTCACGACAGCAACAAGGACCACTCCGACTAGTGCGCCGAAGCCGCCGGCGACAACCTGTTCAGGAGCCAAACCCTGCAGGGCTCGCTCGGCCCGGTCGAGGCGCCGGAGCACAAATCTCGAGACGATGCCACCGACGACAAAGCCCACGGCGGCACCCAGGACTACACCGAGCCAGACCCCGTCGAAGGAACCCAGGACACGAACGTCGGGAGACGCACCCGAACGCTCGGCAAGTGAGTAGCCCACGCCCGCGCCGAAGGCAACGAGCAGGAGTCTGAGCAACTCAACCGCGACGCTGGGAACACGGGTGAGACGAGGAGCCATCGGAGGTCTCCCTCGGGGTGCGGGGCCAGGGTCAGCGAGGACGCCGGACCGACACGCTCCCGTTAGGAGGCGAGCACCTCGTCCAGGATTGCCTCGGCCTTGTCCTCATTGGTCTTCTCGGCAAGTGCGAGCTCGGACACAAGGATTTGGCGGGCCTTTGCCAACATGCGCTTCTCGCCGGCGGACAAGCCCCGCTCGCGTTCACGACGCCACAAATCGCGTACGACTTCAGCGACCTTGATCACGTCACCCGAGGCGAGCTTCTCCAGGTTGGCCTTGTACCGACGGGACCAGTTGGTCGGCTCCTCGGTGTACGGCTGGCGAAGGACCTCGAATACGCGGTCCAGGCCTTCAGCATTCACAACGTCTCGTACGCCCACCAGATCAACGTTTTCGGCGGGAACCCGAACGGTCAGATCACCTTGGGCAACTCGAAGAACGAGGTACTCCCGCTCGACTCCCTTGATGCTGCGCATTTCGATGGATTCGATAAGTGCTGCCCCGTGGTGGGGGTAGACGACTGTGTCGCCGACCTGGAACGTCATGTGGCGGGTACCCCTTTCAAGGACCCCAAGGGTAACACGCGTCACACCGAGCCCGATCGGCGTAACCGCAGGTCAGAAGCCTTGTCGGGCTTGACGACCTGATCGTGATGTGATTGCGCCAATCGGGTGACCGACCAGTACCCTGACGCGCAACGAGCACGTCCATCTGCAGTTCTCACCGCAGGGAGCATCAACCGTGTCCCGTCGCCGCCTCGCCCTGGTCGCTCTGCTCGTCGCGACCCCGATCCTCGCCGGATGCGGCGCCGGAGTCCGTGCACAGACGAACATCCAGGGCCCCTCGGGCAACGGGGCTTCGGCCCGCGTGGGGACCCTGGTCGTCAACGGGATGAACCTCATCGTTCCCCGGAGCGCCAAGACCACCTCCACTCCAAGCGACGCGTCGTTGATGCTGCGCGTTTTCAACGGAGGTGACCAAGACCAATTGACCGGCGTTGCGTTGCCCACAGGGGTCGCCACCAATGTGGTGACGCCGCAGGTCGCCGCGATCACAACCGGGTCAGGTGTACAAGCGCTCGCGGTGTCGACAGCACGCTTCGTGCCAATCGAGGTCCCCGCGTCAGGCAACGTCGGCATCGGTCAGGACGGGCTCATCCCGGCGATCAAGGTCGTGGGGCTGAAGAGCGAAGCTAGCGCCTGGATCGACGTGACCCTGCAGTTCAAGAACGCTGGCAACGTGACCGTGCCGGTGCTCGTCGTACCTTCCGACGGTTACAACGCGGGCGTGCCGGTACCGCGCTCCTAACGACCTTGCCCGTACGGATCACGGCTCGAACTTGTAACCGAGTCCTCGCACGGTGACGAGATAGCGGGGGTCGGACGGTTCGGGCTCGAGTTTGGACCGCAACCGCTTGACGTGGACGTCGAGAGTCTTTCCGTCACCGACGTAGTCCGTACCCCACACTCGATCGATCAACTGACCGCGCGTGAGAACCCGACCGGAGTTCCGCAGCAGCAGCTCCAGCAACTCGAACTCCTTCAGCGGTAGCGACACGTTGTTTCCGCTGACCGAGACCGTGTGCCGTTCGACGTCCATGCGTACCGGGCCGCACTCGAGGGTCGCTGGAAGCAGATCTTCGGGCTCGCCCCGACGACGCAGGACCGCACGTACGCGCGCGACGAGTTCGCGCGAACTGAAGGGCTTGGTCACGTAGTCGTCGGCACCGAGCTCGAGCCCGACCACCTTGTCGATCTCGCCGTCCTTGGCCGTCACCATGATGATTGGGACGCTCGACTTCGCGCGAAGCGCGCGACAGACCTCGGTGCCGGGAAGGCCCGGCAACATCAGATCGAGCAGTACCAGATCTGCCCCGTTGCGGTCGAACTCCTCAAGACCGCCCGGACCCGTTGATGCCACAGCGACCTCGAAGCCCTCCTTGCGCAGCATGAACGACAACGCATCGCTAAACGATTCTTCGTCCTCTACGACGAGTACGCGAGTCAACGAACTGTCTCCCCCTCTCGTATCGGCGATTCCGTGTCGTGCGCCGCAGGTAGGGGCAATCGCAGGGTGAAGGTGGAGCCCTCACCCTCCGACGACCACACCAGACACTCGCCACCGTGATTGGCGCACACGTGCTTGACGATCGCCAGACCAAGTCCGGTTCCGCCGGTCTCGCGCGAGCGGGCCTGATCCACACGGTAGAAGCGTTCGAAGATTCGATCGCGATCCTCCCGCGAGATGCCGATCCCCTGATCGGTGACGGAAACTTCAACAACTCCGTCGACCGAGCGGATCGCCACCGAGACACGGGTGTGCTCGGGCGAGTACGCCACGGCGTTGGTCAGCAGATTCCGCAAGGCCATCACGAGCTGACCATCGTCACCGAGGATCTTGATGTCTTCCTCACCACCGACGACGACGTCGATGTCTTTGGCTTGAGCAACCAATCTGGTTGCGTCGATCGCCTCGTTCACGATCCGGTCAACCTCAAGGAGCTCAGGGACCTTGGCGGGATCAGCACCCTGCAACCGGGACAGATCGATGATGTCACGGACGAGATTCGACAGCCGGGTTGCTTCGATCTGCATCCGAGCTGAGAAGTGGCGTACCGCGTCCGGATCGTCGCTTGCCGACTGGACTGCTTCGGCCAAGAGTGACAGCGCGCCAACGGGGGTCTTGAGTTCGTGGGAGACATTCGCGACGAAGTCACGACGGACGTGCTCGAGTCGATGAACCTCGGATAGATCCTCGACCAGCACGAGGAGAGTGTCGGAATCCAGCACCGCAACGCGGGCACGCAGTTCCAGCTGACCCTTGCCAAGGGGCGGACGCAGCGACTGGAACTCCACCGAACGCGTCACGCCGTCGCGGCGAACCAACTCCACCAGTCGAATTACTTCGAGCGCGCGCAGTTCATTGCCGCTCACCACGCCCATAGCCGATGCCTGTGCCGACGAACGCAGAATCTGTCCGTCGCGAGACACGACAATCGAGGTTTCGGGCAATGCGGCCAGGACGCGGGCAAGCGCTTCGGACACGCGCACTCCGTCCTCGGGTTGCGGTGGTTGCTGCAATCGTTCTTCTCTGTCACTGAGCCGTACGGCGAGAAGAGCCACGACGGCGAGGAGCAGCGCGATCAATCCGACCGCGATCGCAGCGTCGACCGACACGTCCACCCCACGAGGATAGGTGCGAATCGGACCAAACTCCGCCACGCAGGCCCTCAGGGAGAACGACGTTCGCCCACTGTTCACGCGAGTAACCCGATGTTCACCCCCCGGTGGCCTCGCGTTCGCCACCCGGTCGACACTCGGCCTCGCCCTGGGCCTTTACTACGTCCATGCGCGCCGTCTATCACGAACAACTTGATCAACTGAGCGATGACCTTCTTACGATGACCCGCCTCGTCGGTACTGCCATCGCCCGAGCCACCGAGTCGCTCCTCAACGCGGACCTGGCCCTGGCTGAGCTCGTGATCGCCAGCGACGAGGACATCGATGCGGTCAACCAGCAGTTGGAGGACCGCTGCCTCGACCTCGCCGCGCTCCAGCAACCGGTCGCCACTGACCTTCGGGTCGTGATGTCCGCTCTGCGGATGTCCTCCTCGTTAGAGCGGATGGGCGACCTGGCCGCCCATGTCGCGAAGCAGACGCGCCTGCGCTACCCCGCCCACGCAATCCCCGAAGAACTGCAGGGGACGTTTGCGGAGATGGGGCGAGTCGCCGAGGCCGTAACCTCGAAGACGGGCCAGGTCATCGCCGCCCGCGACGTCGCGTTGGCCGAAGGCATTGAACGCCAGGACGACGAGATGGACCGACTGCACCGTGAACTCTTCTCGACAGTGCTTTCGCCAAGTTGGAGCTACGGCGTCGAGGCTGCGATCGATGTGACTCTCCTGTCCAGGTACTACGAGCGCTTCTCCGACCACGCCGTCACGGTGGCCCGCCGGGTCGTCCACATCGTCACCGGCGAGCCGTACGCCTCCGCCTCGGTCACCGGGCGTCCCTAGCAATCAGGACCGGCAATCCCTTGTGAACCGACGCTCACGAGGGGTTCGGGTGGCTCAGCACCACGGAATGCGCCAGGATGCTGTGGGGTTGTAGGTGGTTGATCGCGCCCCTGAGCGCGGCTCTGGAGGTGCGGGGTGTCGGTCGTCCCGGTGGCACCGCGTCGGCCGGACCGGATCGCCGTGCTCTCGGTCCACACATCGCCGCTCGACCAGCCCGGTACGGGCGACGCAGGCGGAATGAATGTCTACATCGTCGAATCCGCGAAGCGGTTGGCCGAGCGCGGCGTCGAAGTCGAGATCTTCACCCGCGCGACCAACTCCGAGTTGCCGCCGAGTGTGCCCCTCGCACCGGGAGTAACCGTCCGCCATGTGCGGGCCGGGCCCTATGAAGGCCTGAACAAGGGAGACCTACCGGCCCAGTTGTGCGCGGTCACCGCGGGGGTTCTCCGCGCGGAGGCGTCGCGGGCCGAGGGTTGGTACGACCTGATCCACTCGCACTACTGGCTGTCCGGTCAGGTGGCGTGGTTGGCCAAGGAACGGTGGGGCGTACCCCTGGTGCACTCGATGCACACGATGGCCAAGGTCAAGAATCTTCAACTCGCCGACGGGGACACCCCCGAACCCGAGCTGCGCGTGATTGGCGAGCAGCAGGTCGTCGACGCCGCGGATCGCTTGGTCGCCAACACCGACGACGAAGCCGAGGACCTGATCCGCTTCTATGACGCTGATCCCGATCAGGTTGCCATCGTTCATCCGGGTGTCGATCTCGATGTCTTCACGCCGTGGGACCGGGTCGGCGCGCGGGCTCGAGTTGGTGTGGCCGCGGACGCGGTCGTGCTGCTCTTCGTCGGTCGTATTCAGCCGCTCAAGGCCCCCGACGTTCTGGTGCGTGCCGCCGCCGAGCTGCTGGCGAAAG
>Ga0315292_10000854_pt1 | contig 15304 bp, 11 predicted proteins | sample YL17G13_0_MG_FD_204029 | JGI IMG/M metagenome (GOLD analysis project Ga0315292, IMG submission 204029) | Sediment microbial communities from Yellowstone Lake, YNP, Wyoming, USA - YL17G13_0 | ecosystem: Environmental > Aquatic > Freshwater > Lake > Sediment | place: USA: Wyoming | collected... | reverse complement strand
CGCTGCTGTCGGCCATGCGGGGCACGCCGCGCGTCATGGCACGGCTCATCTACGGCGGCGGCCTGCGCGTCTCGGAATGCTGCGAGCTGCGCCTCAAAGACATCGACTTCGACCAGGGCCTGGTGTTCGTCCGTTCGGGCAAGGGCGACAAAGACCGCTCGACGCTCTTGCCAGAAGCGGGACGCGAGGAACTGCGCCGGCAGCTGCGCGCGGCCGAGACGCTGCACAAGACCGACCGCGAGACTGGATTGGCGGGCATCTGGATGCCGGACGCGCTCGCACGCAAATACGCGAGCGCAAGCCGTCAGTTGGGCTGGTTCTGGCTGTTCCCCAGCCCCACCCTCTCCACGGACCCGCGCGCGGGCATCGTCCGGCGCCTCCACCTGCACGCGTCGGTACTGCAGAAGGCCGTCAAGGCGGCGGCACACGACGCGAGGGTCCATAAGCCGGTGTCCGTTCACACGCTGCGCCACTGCTTCGCCACACACCTCCTCTTGAACGGCGTCGACATCCGGCAAATCCAGGAGTACCTCGGCCACGCGAACGTCGAGACGACGATGATCTACACGCACGTGGTAAGGGATCTGCGGACACCGGCGCGAAGCCCGCTCGACCTGATGCCGGTCCCGGAAGACAGCGCACCCACGCGCCGAGGGTAGGCGCGACGAAACGCCGACCAGACGTCGGGGGTGAGCACGATGCCCACCCCGGGTGTGTGGCTTGTCAGGCCCGGCTGCAGCCGGGCGCTAAACCTGTCAGGGCCGAAGCCCGAAGCCGGAAGCCGCCGGCCGAGTCCGAACGAATCAGTCCGCGCACCGCTCCGCTACGCCTCGCCGTCGTGGTGACCCTTGCGGTAGGCCCGTAGTTCGGGCGTCCTGGCGGCGAGCCACCCGGTGGCCACCAGACCCCCGACTCCCCCGCTGATCACCGAGAACGGGGCGCCCCACCAGTTCGCCACCAGGCCGGCCTCCATCTCCCCGAGCTGCGGCCCGCCCATGAAGAACACCATGTTGACGCCCACCATGCGGCCGCGCATGTGATCGGGCGTCTCCATCTGCCGGATGACGTTGCGGAACACCATGCTGACGGTGTCGGCCGCGCCGGTGAACGCGAGGCAGGTGAACATTACCCAGAAGGACGTCGCCAGGCCGAACGCGACGGTCGCGAGGCCGAAGGCGGCAACCGACCAGAGCAGCACCAGCCCGCGCCGCTCGATGCGATCGATCTGGCGGACCATGGCGGCGCTGGCGAGGAGCGCGCCCACCGACTGCGCGGCGTAGAGCCAGCCGTAGCCGTGGGCCCCGACCACCAGGATGTCCTGCGCGAAGATCGGCAGGAGCGTGTTGGCCGAGGCGAAGAACGTCGCGAAGAAGTCCAGCAGCATCGAGCTGCGGATCAGCGGCCGCGAAAAGACGAACCGCAGCCCGTCCATCGCCGCCGCGAGGCTCATCGCCTGCGGGGCGCTCGTGCCGTCGCGCGTACCCCGCCCCTGGACGTCGCGCATCATCAGGAGCGCGACGATCACGCACAGGTACGAGAGCGCGTTCACCCAGTAGGCCAGGGCGATCCCGCCGACCGCCATCGCCACGCCGAAGGCCGGGCCCCCGGCGACCGACGCGATCTGGAACATGATCGTGTTGAGGCTGATGGCGTTCGGCAGGTCCGCGCGCGGCACCAGGTTCGGGATGAGCGATTGCCGGGCCGGGCCGTCGAACGTGCCGGCGATCCCGGTCAGGCCCGCCAGCAGGTAGATCGGCCAGACGCGCTCGATGCCCGACCACGCGAGGACGCCGAGCGCGGCCGCCAGCACGCCCATCACGCTCTGGGTGATCAGCATCACCCGGCGGCGGTCGAAGACGTCGGCCACCACCCCGCTGACCATCGAGAACACAACGATGGGCACGAACCGGACCAGCCCCACCGTCCCCAGGGCCAGGCCCTTCTGTCCCGGCGGCGCGAGCAGCGACACGTGCCACAGGATCGCGGCCGTCTGCATCATCGAGCCGGAGAACGAGATGAGCTGGCCGATCCAGAGGAGACGGAAGTTGCGATGCCGCAGCGCGACGAACGAGGTCTGCGACGTGCTCACCGCCTGTCCGCCGCGGTCGTCCCGGCCTGGGCCTCGTCGTAGATCGCCCTGGCGATCGACGCGATGAGCGCCGAACTGCGCGCCTCGTCCTCGATGCCCCGCACGAGCACAACCAGGATGAACGGCCGCGGCGCGAGCACGATCGCCGCGTCATGGTTGATCTTCGTGATGCTGCCCGTCTTGTGCGCGACGCGGGTCCCGGGAGGCAGGCCCGCGGGGATGCCGTCGGTGAAGTGCTGCCGGAGGAGGATGTCCAGCATCTCCCGGCTCGACGGGGCGTCCCCGGCGTCCCCGCGCGCGATCCGGTCCAACAGGATCAGCATCGCCCGCGCCGTGGTCGAGTTGTTCAGCCCCCGCTCGAACGCCTTCGTGTCCTCGACCCCGCGCCGCACGTGCATGTCGTCGGCGCCGAGCTCGCGCACCGTGCGCTGGACGGCGTCCGCCCGCACGCGCTCGATGAGCAGATTGGTGGCGAAGTTCGAGCTCACGATGATCATGGGCTCGCACAGCTCGCGCAGCGTCATCGCGGTGCCGAGGCGCTTGTAGATCTCCGCGTCGGAGTCGTCGCCCGCGCTGAGCGCGTACGGGCTGCCGTCGACGATGCTGTGAAACTCGTTGACGATCGTCATCCGCTCGTCGAGGCCGAGCTCGCCGGCCGACGCCTGCCTGAAGAGCTCGATCATCACCGGCACCTTCATGGTGCTCGCCGCATGGAACGCCGTGTCGGGCTCGATGTAGAGCTCGAGCCGCGGCGGCGTCCCGCCGGGCCGGTCGATCGTGCGGAACGCGACGGCGACCTCGGCGCCGCTGTCACGAATGAGCCGCTCGACGTCCGCCCGCGAGCGCAGTTCGTCCGCGCTCGCGGAAGATGCGAGCAGCACGGCCGCTACCACTGCCAGTACCGCCGGTGCCTTCACCGTCGTCGTTGCTCCCAGCCGGGCATTGGGGTCAGAGCCCACTCTCGCGTGTTGGATTCGAGATTGGGATCTGACCCCAATCCCTTGTCAACGACGAAGGGGCCGGCTGAAGCCGGCCCCCCAGAGTCCCGAATCCCGACTCCCGACTCCCGACTCCCGAATCCCGAGTCCCGAGTCCCGAGTCCCGAGTCCCGAGTCCCGAGTCCCGAGAAGCGTCAGTACCGGTAGTGCGCCGGCTTGTAGGGGCCTTCCACCGGAATACCCAGGTAGTCCGACTGCTCCTTGGTGAGCGTGGTCAGGTGCACGCCGAGGTGCGCCAGGTGCAGCCGCGCGACCTCCTCGTCGAGCTCCTTCGGGAGCATGTAGACCTTCTTCTCGTATTTCGCGTTGTGCAGGAAGAGCTCCAGCTGCGCGAGCACCTGGTTGCTGAACGACGCCGACATGACGAAGCTCGGGTGGCCCGTCGCGCAGCCCAGGTTCAGCAGCCGCCCCTCGGCCAGGACCATCACGCTGTGCCCGTCCGCGAAGCGCCACTCGTCGTACTGGGGCTTGATGTTGATGCGCTGGATGCCCGGCACCTTGGCGAGGCCGGCCATGTCGATCTCGTTGTCGAAGTGGCCGATGTTGCCGACAATCGCCTTGTCCTTCATCGTCGACATGTGCTCGGCGGTGATGACGTTGAAGTTGCCGGTCGCCGTGATGAAGATGTCGGCCTGGTCGACGACGTCTTCCAGCGTCGCGACCTGGTAGCCTTCCATCGACGCCTGCAGCGCGCAGATCGGGTCGATCTCGGTGACGATCACGCGGGAGCCCTGGCCGCGCAGAGCCTGGGCGCAGCCCTTCCCCACTTCGCCGTAGCCGAGCACGACCGAGAGCTTGCCGCCCATCATGACGTCGCTCGCGCGGTTGATGCCGTCCACGACCGAGTGCCGGCAGCCGTAGATGTTGTCGAACTTGCTCTTGGTCACCGAGTCGTTCACGTTGATCGCCGGGAACAGCAGCGTGCCGGCCTCGACCATCTGGTAGAGCCGGTGCACGCCCGTCGTCGTCTCCTCGCTGACGCCCTGGATGCCCTTCGCCACCGAGGTCCAGCGGCCCTTGTGGGCGGCAAGCTCGGCGGTGATGAGCGTCAGGATGACGCCCCACTCCTCGGGATCCGACGAGGCGTTGAACGCGGGAATCTTGCCCGCCTTCTCGAACTCGGCGGCCTTGTGCACGAGCAGCGTCGCGTCGCCGCCGTCGTCGACGATCTGCACGGGCCCGGTGCCATCCGGCCAGATGAGCGCCTCGCGCGTGCACCACCAGTACTGGTCGAGCGACTCGCCCTTCCAGGCGAACACCGGGATGCCCTTCGGCTCCTGCACCGTGCCGCCCGTCTCCGGGCGCCCCACCACGACCGCGGCCGCCGCGTGGTCCTGCGTCGAGAAGATGTTGCACGACGCCCAGCGCACGTCGGCGCCGAGATCGGCCAGCGTCTCGATGAGCACCGCCGTCTGGATGGTCATGTGCAGGCTGCCCATGATCTTCGCGCCGGCCAGCGGCTGCTGCCCCCTGTACCGGTCGCGGACGGCCATCAGGCCGGGCATCTCCTGCTCGGCGAGGCGCAGTTCCTTGCGACCCCATTCGGCCAGCGAGAGATCGGCCACCTTGAACGGCTCCCGGCCCGCCTTGACGGCGGCCTGGAACGGATGAGTGCGATCGACAGCGACGCTCATGGATACTCTCCTTGGAACCCGGGGGCCTGCAGCCGCCCGGCCGATGCCGCCGGTTCACGGCAGCGTCTGATACGTTCAGCTCAATTCTGCAATTGTAACGCGTGGCAGGACCCCGGGCCAAGGGCCCCGGGGATTCCTGTGTCGAGGGGTGTCCTGCCTGCGTCGCGTTGCGGCGGCGGCGGTCCGGGTCGGCCGCCGCATGTTCAGGTCCGGATGTCGAGCGCCGCCAGTTCGGCCTCGAGCCGCGAGACGAGCGTGTCGAACTGGGTGATGACGGCGCGGACCGGTTCCGGTTCGCGCAGGTCCACGCCGGCGCGCCGCAGCAGGTCCATCGGGTACTCGCTGCCGCCGGCCTGCAGCAGGCCAAGGTAGCGCGCCGCCGCATCGGTGCGCGACGCCTCGGAGCCGCCGCGCATCTGGGCGACCAACTGCGCGGCCGACGCGAAGCAGGTCGCGTACTGATAGACGTAGAACGGCGAACCGAAGAAGTGCGGTACCCGCGCCCACGTCAGCCTGGCCAGCGGTTCCTCGTCGAACGCGTCGCCGTAGTAGTCGGCGAGGAGCTGGCCGTAGACCTCGCTCAGGATGTCGGCGGTGATGGGCTGATCGCGCTCGACGATCCGGTGCGCGCGCAACTCGAAGTCGGCGAACAGCACCTGCGCGAAGAACGTGCCGGCGATCGCGTCGATCGCGTGCTCGAGCAGGCGGATGCGTTCCCGGGGATCGGAGGAACGCGCAAGGAGGTGCTCCAGCAGCAGCGCTTCGTGCAACGTCGACGGGACCTCGGCGACGAAAATGGTGTAGTCGGAGTAGACGAACGGCTGGTGCCCGTGGGCCAGCACGGTGTGGATGTTGTGGCCCATCTCGTGGGCCAGTGTGAAGACCGCGTCCAGCGTGTCGTTGTGGTTCAGCAGCATGTACGGGTGCACGCCGTACACGGGCGCCGAGTACGCGCCGCTTTTCTTGCCGTCGTTGCCGTAGACGTCGATGCCTCCGGCCGCGAAGCTGCGCCGCACGTCGGCCTGATAGGCCGGGCCGAGCGGAGCGACCGAGTCCACGACCCACGCACGGGCCTCGTCGTAGTCATACGCGCGGTCGACGGCGACGATGGGGACCTGGCTGTCGTAGGCGCAGTAGCGATCGAGCCCCAGCGCGCGGCGGCGCAGCCGGTGGTAGCGCCGCAGGCCCGCCGTGTTCGCCCGCGTGACGTCCACCAGTGTCTCGACCACCGACACCGGGATGTTGTTGCCGTGGAGCGCGGCCTCCAGCGTCGACGCAAACCCGCGCGCCTGCGCCGCGAACCAGTCGCGCTGGCAGATGCCGTTGTAGAGCGCGGCGTACGTGTTGCGGGCCGCCTCGAAGGTGCCGAGGTACGCGCAAAACGCCGCCGCGCGGTCGGCCTGCACGCGCGACTGCTCCAGGAGCCGGCGGTACTCGTCGTAGGACACCGTCACCGAGCGCCCGTCGGAAAGCGTGACGGCGGGGAACTTCGCGTCCGCCGTCGAGAGGGCCGAGTACGCCTCGGACGCCGTCGCGGCGAACCGGCCGACGAGCGACATCAGGTGCTCCCCCTGCTCGTCGAGCACGTGCTCCTGCTGGCGGTACAGGTTCTCGATCGCGAAGCGGTACCTCGCCAGATCGGACGACGCGTCCATCCACGCGCGGACGCGGTCCAGCGGCAGCAGGAGCAACTCGGGGTTGAACCACGACGTCGCCTGCTGCCAGCGCGCCATCAGGATCTGGACCTGCTGGCGGTGCGCGTTCACGTCGTTGTCGCGCTGATCCTCATCATGGCGGAGCGCCGGGTAGTACCAGACGCGGTAGGCGAGCTCGCCCAGCTGGTCGATCGCCACGTAGGAGGCGAGCAGGGCCTCGCCGCCCTGCCCGAGCGTGCCGCGCCGGGCCGCAAACGCCTCGACCAGCGACTCGAGCCGCTGGTAGTCGGACTGCCAGGCGTCCCAGTGCGGATAGATCTTCGTCAGATCCCACTTGCAGGCGTCGGGAATCTCCGCACGGACGCGCGTCTCCGGCTTCATGGGGCCGATGGAGGATCCTACCGGCCCGCCGGGCGGGATGACGGCGGGCGCCGCGCGTCACGCTGCCGGAAGAAGCGGGTGCACGCCCGCTGGAATCGATCCTCGAGCGCCGTGCCCATGGCCTCGGGCAGCGGCGTCAGCCGGCGCCAGGCCGCCTGGGCCTTACGCACCTCCTCGGCCGCGTTGCGCCAGCGGGCCTCGTCATCCGCGCGGCCGCCAATCGTGTTGGCCGCCAGCGCCTCGCGCCACTGGGTGGCGAGGATCGCGGCCGGCGACATCTGCTCGGCGGACTTTTCTTCGCCGACCACGCCTTCGATCGTCTGGCACAGTTGCTCCATGCGCCGGCGCGTCGCCTCGGGATCCAGCTCGGTGCCGGCGAACGCCCCGGCGTGGGCGCCGACCACGGCGCCCAGCGCCTTCGCGAACCGCTCCTGCAACGCCTCGCCCTGCGCCCGGGCCGCACCCGGCCCCTGATCCCACTGCCGCCTGAGCGCCATGACGCGCCTGGCGAGCGCCTCGGGCTCCTCCGGTTCGCCGCCACCCGCGGCGAGCGTCTCGAGGTCGACGCAGATCTGTTCACGCGCGGCGGTCTGCTCGGCGGCCTCGTGGTCGTTGCGGTGCGTGTATCGCTCGAAGAACCGCTCGCACGCCGACCGGAAGCGGAGCAGCAGCGCGTCGGCGCGATTGCGCTTCACCGGGCCCACGGCCCGCCAGTCCATCTGGAGCCGCTTGACCTCGGCCATCGCCTGATCCCAGTCCGTCGTGTCCGCCAGCGCCTCGACCTGGGCGCAGATCGCGTCCTTCTGCTGGAGGTTGACGGTCCAGACGGCCTTCCGCTCGCTCAGGTCGTGCTTGCGTCGCGTGAAGAACCGATCGCAGGCGGCGCGGAACCGTTCCCAGATCGCCTTTTCGTGGCCGGGCGTCACCGGGCCGATCGTCTTCCACTGGGCCTGCAGCGCCTTGATGGTCTCCGCGGTGCGGATCCAGTCGGTCGACTCGGCCAGGGCCTCGACCTGCTCGCAGAGGGTTTCCTTCTGTTGGAGACTGCCGGCGCGATCGACGGCGACCTGCTGGAAGAACGACTCGCAGCGGCCGCGGATCTCGGCCTCGACCGTCTTGTAGCGCTGCCAGAGCTCACGGCCCTTTTCGCGCGGCGCGGCCCGCACCTTGTGCCACTCGTCCTGCACCTGGCGGAGCTGCCGCGCGACCACGGCGACGTCCGCCTCCTCGCGCAGCGCTTCGAGCTTCTTGACGAGCGTGTCCTGCACGCCGGCGTTCGCCCACCGCTCCCACTCGTCGGCTTCGCGCAGATCCTGCACTCTGGGGAAGAGCAACGACTGGACGGCCTTCAGCCGGGCGACGATCGCCTGCTGATCCTGGCGCGACGGCAGCGGTCCGGGAGCGTCGAGGGCGGCGCGCGCCTCGCGCAGGGTGCGCTCGGCGTCACGCAGCGTGAGGTGCTCGCCTGCCGCGGTCTTCTCCATCTGACCGCAGAGCGCCTGCAGCCGGTGCAGGTTGTCGTGCTGCTGCCGCAAGCGCGCCTCGCGCAGATCGGCCTCGCGCACGTCGATCCGCGCCTCGATCGCCTTCACGCGCGCCACCGTCTCCTCGTCGACCGTGACGCCGGCGAGCAGCGCGGTCCAGTCCCGGCGCAGCGCATTCCAGCGCGTCCGCGCGTCCGGAAGATCCGTCACCAACAGCAGCTGCTCGGCCCCGTCCAGCAGCTGAGGCAGCCGGGCAAGACGCTCAGCCTGCTCCTGCGCCGACACGGGCGCCGGCGGCGCCTTCTCGTGCGCCTCGTGCGCCTCGTGCCCCTCGTGCACTTCGTGCACTTCGTGCACCTCGTGCCCCTCGTGCACTTCGTGCACCTCGGCCGGATCCGCGTGCTGACCCAGGGTGCCGTCGGCGACCGCCGGCGCGGCGACGGGCAACGCCGCGGGTGCCGGCGCGTCGGCGCGGTCGAGGACGCCTTCGGCTGCGGCCTCGGCGACAGGTGTCTGGGGTTCGGGAACGGGCGTGACGGACGGCTGCTCGTCGTGTTCTGGTGCCACGGGTGTCTCGCACGCCTCGTCACGCATGCCGGGGGGGCCGACGTCCCGACCGGGTGACTGGCGGTTTCGGGCCGGCGGACAGGCGCGACAGGCGCGGGTCCATCGGCCGCGGGTTGTGACTTCGGCGCCCCCGGTTCTCCGGCGGCGCCACGTGCGTCGTGCTCCTGCCCCCTACTTGACCTTCGCGATCCCAAGCTCCGTCAGTTTCGCCGCCACGTCCGTCCCGGCCGTGGCCGGGGAGACTCTCGTCTCGACGTGCAGAATCTTCCCGTCGATCCCGATGTAAAACGTCCAGCGCCGCGCGAGGGGCCGGTCGGCGCCGACCACGCCGTACGCGGTGGCCACCTGCTTGCCAGGATCGCTCAGGAGCGGGAAGTCGAGCCCCAGCTCCTCGGCGAACCGCTTGTTGTCCTCGGGCGTGTCCACGCTGGCGCCGAAGTACGCCACGTCGAAGGCCCGAATCGCGTCGCCGCTCTCACGGAGCGACTTGCACTCGGCCGTTCAACCGCCGGTGAAGGCCTTCGGGTACCACGCCAGCACCACGGCCTTCTTGCCGGCGAACTCGGCGAGGGAATGCGTCTTGCCATCCGAACCCTGCAGCGAGAACGCCGGCGCTGCGTCACCGGGCTTCACCGTCAGCACCGGCGCAGGCGCCTGCGCCGGCGTCTGCGCCATCGCCGCACCAGCCAGCGACAATCCTGCCACGATCGAGATCAATACGCGCATCGCCATGCTCCCTGGTCCATCACATGCCACATCCGCGGGCCATGCGGCCCGACTACCATCGCTGGAACGCCGGGTGCCCGGCCTTCACCGCCACGAACGTACCGCGGCACGTCGCCCGCACGATGCCATCGGCCTCGAGTGTCGCCTCCACCACCGCGCGGTCGTCGGTCGATTCGACCACGCGCGCCCGCAGGTGCAGCCTCCGGCCGCTCGGCGTCGGCTTCTTCAGCGTCACCGCGTAGTCGGCCGTGACCGTGAACGGCGGCGCGTCCGCGCCGGACCGTTGCATGAGGTGATACGCGGCCGCCCAGTTGCAGTGACAGTCGAACAGGCATCCGACAATGCCGCCGTTGACGAATCCGGGAAAGGCCTCGTGATGCGGCTCCGGCGTCCAGTCGAGGACCACCTCATCGCCGTCCACGCGGCTCTTGATCCGCAACCCCTGCGCGTTGGCGGGGCCGCACCCGAAACACACCGTCTCGGGACCGTACTGGTCCTGCAGGCTCAGGTCCGCCACCGCCTAGTCCAGCTTCCGCAGTTCGTCGTCGATCCGCTCGGCCTCGGCCTCGTCGATCGGCGCCGCGCGCGACTCGGCCGCCGCCGTCGCCTGCACCGGCGTCCGCAACCGGCGAATGACCACGACGACGAGCCCGATGCTGCCCGTGATGAAGATCCACGGCAGCACGTAGAGCAAGCCGCTGAAGCCGCGCGCCGGCGGCTCGGCCAGAATACGATCGCCGTATTCGGCGACATACGCGTCGAGAATCTGCTGCTGCGTCTTGCCGTCGGCCAGCAGCTTCCTGATGTTGGTCTTGATCTCGTCAGACGCCGGCGAGGAATGCACCGACACCTGCTGCGACCAGCAGCACGGCGCGATGAGCATCGCCTCGAGCTTCTTCGCCTGCTGCTCGATCGCCTGCGGATCCTGCGCAGCTTGCGAGGGCTGCGCGGCCTGCGGAGCGTGCGCCGCGATCGCGAACCAGAGTGCGAGCGTAATCTGGGTCAGCGAACCCATGTGTGTGTGTCCCTTAGTGAGGTCCGGGGGCATTCGACACCCCTGCCCGGGAAAACGCCAAGTGTACCGCAACCCGGCCGATCTCTCCAGCAGAGCGGCGATTTTTAGTCTCCAAACAATTGGATCACCCGGGGCTTCGAGACCTTGCCCATGGCGTTGAGGGGGAGGGCGTCGAGCACGAGCACCCGGCGAGGGAGTTTGGCCGGTGCCAGGCGGCTCCGCCCCCATTCGCGCAGGGCCGGGAGGTCGAGCGCGCCAGGAACGTCGACCGCCGCACGTGACCGCAGGACGAGTGCCGCGGCCACCGATTCGCCCCACTCCGGGTCGGGGAGGCCGACCACGGCGCAATCGGCGATGTCCGGGTGTTCGCGCAGGACGTCTTCGATCTCGAGCGCGGAGACCTGCTCGCCGCCCGTCTTGATGATATCCACGGATTGCCGGCCCAGCAGACGGTATGCGCCCCGCTCGAGAACGGCGACGTCGCCGGTGCGGAACCAGCGCCCCTGGCGGAACGACTGGGCTGTGGCGTCCGGCCGGTTCCAGTACTCCAGGAACACGCCCCGGCCGCGGACGTGCAATTCGCCCGCCTCGCCCTCGGGGACGTCCCGGGCCTCCTCGTCGAGGAGCCGCACCTCGACGCCTGGCAGCGGGTTGCCGACCGAACCGGGGCGGCGCTCGCCGTCGAGCGGGTTCGACAGTGCCATCCCGATCTCGGTCATGCCGTAGCGCTCGAGCAGCGTGTGGCCGGTGAGGACGCGCCACTCCTCGAGCACGCTGACCGGCAGCGCGGCCGAACCCGAGACGAAGAGGCGCAGCGTGGACGCGCCGACGGACCACCGCCGCTGCTCGTCGGCAGATGCGTCGTGCCACGCGGCGATGAGGCGCCGGTAGATCGTCGGGACGGCCATGAACAGCGTGATGTCGCCGCTGGCGAGGCGGCGCCAGACGGCGACGGCGTCGAACGACGGCGCGATCTCGCAGACGGCGCCGCTCCAGAGCGCGCACCCGAGGACGTTGATCAGCCCGTGCGTGTGATTGAGCGGGAGCACGTGGAGAATGCAGTCTGCGGCGCTCCAGCCCCAGGCCTCGATCAGGCATGTGATCTCGGCCTCGACGTTGCCGTGCGTCAGCACCACGCCCTTCGGGCGGCTGGTGGTCCCGCTGGTGTAGAGCATGAGCGCGCGACGCTTCGCCGACAGCGTCGGCCACGGCGGATGCGCGGGATGGGACACTTCGTCGTTTGCGAACGGATCCTGCGGCGCCACCGGCGCGAGGACACGCATGCCGAGGGCGCGGGCGACGGGTGCGAACGCGTCCTCGAACTCCGGGGCGACAATCGCCAGCGTCGCCCGACAGTCCTCGGCCATGTACTGCCACTCCGAGGGAGGCTGGACCGGAGACAGCGGCACACTGACGCCGCCGGCGATCCACGTCGCCCACTGGCCGACAACGTACGCGTGCGTGGGCGGCACGAGGAGCATCACGCGCGCCTCGCCCAGGTCGCGGCGCTCTCCGAGCAGGGCGACCGCGAGGCGATCGGCGCCGGCGAGCAGTTCGTCGTACGCGGTTGGCCCGGCGCGATCGACCAGCGCGATCAGGTCGCCATGGGCGCGGGCGCGGGCCACAAGCGCGGGGTATGCCGGCCTCTGCACGCCCCTACCTTAGCACTTCGACTCGCCGTGACGGCCAGGGCCGGCTGTCGGCGCTCGTGGCCGGTTGCGCTCGCTCAGGGTCCTGAGTCCTGAGGGCACAGGCACGTTGCCGGAACTGTGCATCGAAGGACTTCGCGCGCTTCTCAGCGGCGACCCAAGTCCGTTATAGTGGCCCGCGCGACCGATCCGCCTACCCCTCAGGAGGTCTTGTTCCATGCGCCCATGCCGTCTCTTGACCGCGTTCGTTCTGGCCGTCTGCCTGCTCGCAGCGTCGCCGCTTGGCACGGTGGCGGTCCGCGGCCAGGCCGCGTTGCAGACGCCTGAGCAGTTTCTCGGCTTCCGCGTCGGCGCAGACACCAAGCTTGCCCGGTGGGACAAGATCGTCGCCTACATGAAGCTGGTGGAAGGCGCGTCGGACCGCGTGCGGGTCCGCGAACTCGGCAAGAGCACTGAAGGGAACCCCTTCATCGCGGTCGAGATCACGTCGCCCGAGACGCAGAAGCGGATCGACTACTTCAAGGGCCTGCAGCGGCGGCTCTACTTCCAGGACGGCATCCCGACCGACGCCCAGCGCGACGAGATCTTCCAGCAGGGCAAGGCCGTGGTCGTCGTCACGTGCAACATCCACTCGACCGAGATCGGATCGTCGCAGATGGTGCTCGAGCTGGTGCACCATCTGGCGACCGACACCTCGCCGCGCGTGACGCACGTGCTCGACAACGTGATCGTCATCCTCGTGCCGAGCCTGAACCCCGACGGCCAGATCATGGTGGTGGACTGGTACAACAAGAACCTGGGCACGGCGTTCGAGAACTCGGGCATGCCGTGGCTGTACCAGAAGTACGTCGGCCACGACAATAACCGCGACATGTACATGTTCACGCAGGTCGAGAGCCGGCTCACGGCGAAGCTGCTGTGGCACGACTGGTTCCCGACAGTGTGGCTCGACGAGCACCAGCAGGGGTCGGGCGGCGCGCGCATCTTCGTGATGCCGGCGACCGATCCGATCAACCCGAACGTGCACCCGCTCATCTACCGCTGGAACGGCATCTTCGGGCAGACGCAGGGCGCGGCGCTCGAAGCCGCGGGCAAGGACGGCATCATCTACAACTCGACCTACACCAACTTCTGGCAGGGCGCGATGGCGTGGAGCGGCTGGTGGCACAACCAGATCGGCCTGCTCACCGAGGTGGCGTCCGTGCGCGTCGCATCGCCCACCGATCAACGTCGCGCGGAGGTGGGCCGGCCGGCGGCGCCGGCGGCTGAGGGCGGCGGGCGCGGGGGTGGCGGCGGCCCTTCGACAGGCTCAGGGCAAGGCCGCGGCGATGCGGGCGGAATCCTGGCGGCGCCGACCGATGTCCTGCCGCGCACCGAGTACCCGCGGCCCTGGCTGGGCGGCAAGTGGACGCTGCGCGACATCGTCGACTACGAGCTGATTGCGACGATGGCGACGCTGGAACTGGCGGCGGATCAGCGCGAGACGCTGCTCCGGCAGATCTACGAAGTCAATCGCGCGACGATCGAGATGGGCAAGAAAGGCGAGCCGTCGGCCATCGTCATCGCCCCGGGCGCGCAGACCGATCCGCTCGCCGCGTACCGCCTCGTCGGGCTGCTGCAGACGGGCGGCGTGAAGGTGTATCAGGCGAACACCGCCTTCAAAGCCGACGACAAGGACTACCCCGCGGGCACCTTCGTGGTGCCGATGACGCAGGTGTTCGCGCGCTACGCGAAGGACCTGCTCGAAAAGCAGACGTATCCCGAAGTGCGGCGCTCGCCCACGTCTGCACCGGAGCCGCCGTACGACGTCAGCGCGTGGTCGCTCGGGATGCTGCTCGGCGTGGACGTGGCGTTCGTGAAGAAACCGCTTGGAGACGGCGTGGGGCTGACGCTGACGGCCGACCATCCGCGGCCGGTCGGCACGGTGACCGGCGCGGGGAGCGTGTTCTCGTTCGACTACACGGGGCCGGATGCGGCCCTGGCGATCAACCGGCTGTTCAAGGCCGGCGCGAAGATCGCCGTGGCGCCCGGGGCGGGTGGCCGCGCGACCACGATCGACGTGTCGGGAATTCCGGCGAAGGCCGTGCAGCAGGTCGCCACCTCGTTGGGGCTGCAGGTCCGCGCGCCGGCAAAGGGGCCGGCTGTGCCCGGGACGCGGGCCCTGAAGACGCCGCGCGTAGCGCTCTATCAGCCGTGGTCGGGCAACATGGATGAAGGCTGGACGCGCTGGGTCATCGAGCAGTACGAGTTTCCGTACACGACGATTCACAACGCCGACGTCAAGGCCGGCACGCTGGCGGACCGCTTCGACGCGATCGTCTTCGCCGACCAGCAACCCGCAAGCATCGTGGCGGGCAACGAGAGCCCGAGCGTGCGGCCGGAGTACCGCGGCGGCATCGGCGAGGACGGGATGAAGGCGCTGACAGAGTTCGTGGCGGCCGGCGGCACCCTCGTCATGCTGGGCAACGCCTGCGACCTGGCGATCGAGCGATTCCCGCTGCCTGTCAGGAACCTGAAGCGCGGGCTGACGCGCGACCAGCATTTCGCGCCGGGCACGATCATGCGGGTGGAGGTCGATGCCACGAGCCCGCTCGGCAGGGGCGTCGCGCCCTCGACGTACGGCTTCTACAACAACAGCCCGTTCTTCGAGGTGACGCAGGGGTTCGCATCGCAGAAGGCGACGGTCGTGGCACGCTACCCGAACGTGAATGTCGTGGCGTCGGGCTGGCTGCGCGGCGAGGAGTTCATGGCAGGCCGCGCCGCCGTAGTCAGCATCGACATGCTGCCCGGGCGCGTCGTGCTGTTCGGCCTGCGCCCGCAGCACCGCGCGCAGACGCAGGCGACGTTCCCCCTGCTCTTCAACGCCCTGTACCAGGCAGCCCGCTGAACGCCTCATTCGGGGTCAGGCCTGAAACGGCGCGTTGCGAAATCCGCTGAACGCCTCATTCGGGGTCAGGCCTGAAACGGCGCGTTGCGAGATCCGCTGAACGCCTCATTCGGGGTCAGGCCTAAAACGGCGCGTTGCGAAATCCGCTGAACGCCTCATTCGGGGTCAGGCCTGAAACGGCGCGTTGCGAGATCCGCTGAACGCCTCATTCGGGGTCAG
>Ga0315292_10000853_pt1 | contig 15318 bp, 18 predicted proteins | sample YL17G13_0_MG_FD_204029 | JGI IMG/M metagenome (GOLD analysis project Ga0315292, IMG submission 204029) | Sediment microbial communities from Yellowstone Lake, YNP, Wyoming, USA - YL17G13_0 | ecosystem: Environmental > Aquatic > Freshwater > Lake > Sediment | place: USA: Wyoming | collected... | reverse complement strand
TGCTGTGGCGGCGGCTGTCGAAGGTCGAGCGCGAGCTGGCGGACCTGACCCGGCGCGTGCAGGATCGCTAGGAGGCTCAGGATGGGCGAGATGGGCGCCGGACACTTCATCTACATTCCCACGACCATCGTCTTCGGGATCGTGATTGGCTGGATGCTCGGGTCGCGGGCGGCCAGAGACGCGTATGCCGCCGAGCTCAGGAAGCGCGAGGATGAGGCGGCGCGCAAGGCCGCGAAGGCGGCAAAGTCCGCCAAGGCCGGCGGCACGTCCGCGCCCTGATCTCGGGTCGCCCTCGGGTCAGCGCCCGAGGCGCAGGCGTTGCGCCAGCACGTCCGGCAGCCCGGCGTCGAGAATCCGCTGTTGCGCCTGCTCGACGGGGTACGTCACCCGATAGATGCTCACTTCCCGGCGGTCGAGATCGACCAGTCCGTAGGCCGCCCTCGGATCGCCGTCCCGCGGCTGTCCCACGGCCCCCACGTTGACGAGGTAGCGCGAGTCCTTCCGCAGCAGGATGGTCTGGTCGCCCTTGACCGGACCGTAGTCCAGCACCGACCCGTCGAACGCCAGCACGGCCGGGCTGTGCGTGTGCCCGTACAGGCACAGGTTCCGCCGCGACGCATTCAGCGAGTACATCGCGTCCATCTCGTCGAAGACGTACGCGTCCTCGTCGAAGGGCGTGCCGTGACAACATTCGATCTCGTCGCCGACCAGCAGCGGCCCCTGCGGCAGCGCGGCGAGGAAGGCCCGGTGCGGCTCGGTCAGCGTGTCGAACGTCCACTGGGCACTGTGCTTGGCGGCGACATTGAAACCCTCGGCGTCGTCGAGGGCGGCGGCCACCTTGTCGTGGTTGCCGCGCACCGCCGTGACCGGCGTGAGGGCCGCCAGCCGATCGATGACGCCATTCGGGTCGGCCCCGTACCCCACGAGGTCCCCAAGCAGCAGGATGTGATCCGCGCGATGACGGGCCGCGTCGGCCAGCACGCTGTCCAGCGCGTCACTATTCGCGTGGATGTCACTCAGCACGAGATATCGCATGCGGGGGACCTATCCTCCAAGCCACTCGACGACGCGATCGGCCAGATCGCCGATCGACGCCCTCGCCCCGTCCAGCCGCACGTGCGCCTGGGCGTAGGCGAGACCGCGCGCGTGGTACAACTGCTCGAACTGCTGCCGGTTCGCCGCGAGCGGACGGCTGCCGTCCAGCGGGAGCCGCGCCACCAGTTGCGCCATCGGCACGTCGATCCAGAACACGGCCCCGTCCGCCGTGATGAGCGCCCGCGACTCCGGATCCGCAAACGTGCCGCCCCCGGTCGCGACGACCACGTGCCGCGGCGCGAGCAGATCCCGGACCACGGCACGCTCGACGCCGCGGAAGTAGGCCTCGCCGTGCGCCGCAAACAGCTCCGCGATGGTCTGGCGCTCCCTGCCTTCGATTCTCTCATCGACGTCTTCGACGCGCCAGTCCAGTCGCCGCCCCAGCTCGCGGGCGAGCGACGTCTTGCCGGCAGCCATGAACCCGACGAGGTAGATCTTGTCGGCTCTCATTGCCGGATCGCGTCGAGCGCGTCGAAGAACCCGGGGTAGGAGACCGCCACCGAATCTGCCCCGGAGATGATGCTGGGTCCTTGGGCCCCGAGCGCAACCACCGCAAACGCCATCGCGAGGCGATGGTCGCCGGCTGCGTCGACGTGGGCCCCGGTGAGCCGGGTCGCGGCCGCGATGCTGAAGCCGTCCGCGTATTCCTCGACCGCGGCGCCAAAGGCCGCCAGGCCGGTCACCAGCGCGTGGATGCGGTCGCTCTCCTTGACCCGGAGTTCCGCGGCGCCGCGCACGGTGATCGCGCCGCCCAGCGCCGCGATGGCCCCCAGCACCGGGAGTTCGTCGATCAGCCCCGGCACCTCGTCGGCGTCGATCGAGACCGCGCGCCGCTCGGCATGCTCCACGACCATCGAACCGACGGGCTCGGCCGCCCGGTCGTCGACGACCTGCGTCGTGACCCGGGCGCCGAACCGGCGCAGCACGTCGAGGTACCCTATTCGCGTGGGGTTCAGGCCGACGCCCGTGATCTCGACGCGAGACCCCGGAAGGGCCGCGGCCGCCGCCGCGAAGAAGGCGGCAGACGAGGGATCGCCAGGCACCGTGATGTCGGTGGCCTGCAGCGGCGTGCCGCCGCGGACCGTCACGCGCGTTCCGTCGATGCGCAGGTCCGCGCCGAACTGGCGGAGCGCCCGCTCGGTGTGGTCCCTGGTCGGCGCCATTTCGACGACCGTCGTCTCGCCCTCGGCCTGGAGTCCGGCCAGCAGCACCGCCGTCTTCACCTGCGCGCTCGGCACCGGGGGCGCCCAGGTCACGCCATGAAGACGCGCGCCGTGCACGATGGCCGGCAGGTGCCCGTCGGTGGTCTCGATGCGTGCGCCCATGGCGGCCAGGGGCTCGGTGACGCGGCGCATCGGCCGCCGGCTGAGCGAGCCGTCGCCGGTCAGGGTCGCGTCGAATGCGTGCGCCGCCAGGATGCCCATCAACAGCCGGACCGTGGTGCCCGAGTTGAGGGCGTTCACGTCGCCCGATGGAGGGAGGAGCCCGTGCAGGCCGCGACCATCGACCGCCAGCGCGCCGGACTCTCCGATCGCGCGCACGCTGACGCCGAGCGCTTCGAGGCAGGTGCGGGTGGCACGGACGTCCGCGCCGGAGGCCAGGCCGCCGACCGTGGTCACGCCCCGCGCCAGGGCGCCCAACATCAGGGCCCGGTGCGAAATGGACTTGTCACCGGGAACCTGCAGCCGGCCTTCCACCCGGCGGGCCGGCCGAACGATGCGGTCTGTTCCCTCCACCACGTTTGCACTATAGCATCAGCCGGATTATGGGCTATCGTAAGGGAACCCGGCGCGCAGGGCTGTCCCGTCCCCGGTTCCAGGCATGGCGAAACCCCAACGCGGCTCCTCCGTCCGGCTGCGCTTCAACAGCACCTTCGAGATGCTCGACATGGTCCAGATCGTCAGCGACCAGCTGGGCCGTCAACTGCAATTCGATGACGACGCGATGACCTGGATGGAAGTGGCCGTCCGCGAATCGGTCATCAACGCCATCAAGCACGGCAACAAGCAGGACGGGAGCAAGTTCGTCACGGTCGAGTTCACGGCACAGCCCGCCGTGGACCCCACCGAGTTGGTCATCGCCATCCGGGATCAGGGCGACGGGTTCGATCCCGAAGCGCTCCCGGACCCCCTGGCCCCCGAGAATCTCCTCAAGTCGAGCGGCCGCGGCATCTTCTTCATGCGCAGCTTCATGGACGACGTCACCCTGTCACGGGTGCCGGAAGGCGGCATGGAAGTCCGCATGGTCAAGAAGCTTTCCCGGGACGCCTAGGCGGGACCCCGCCAGCTCATGCCACACGACCCGCGGTTCCTGGCGACGGCGATCGACATCGTGCTGCGCGCCGGCGAGATCCAGATGGCGCATTTCCAGCGCGAGTACGCGGTCACCAAGAAAGGCGCCATCGACCTGGTGACCGAGGTGGACCTGGCCGTCGAGCGGATGTGCCGAGGCGTGCTCGCCGACCGGTTCCCGTCCCACGACATCCTCGCCGAGGAGTTCGGCGGACCAGCTGCGGGGACCGCCGCGAGCGAGCACTGCTGGATCTTCGATCCGATCGACGGCACGACCAATTACGCGCACGGCCTGCCAATCTTCTGCGCGGCGCTCGGGCTGGAGATCGCCGGGCGGGTGGACGTGTCGGCCATCTACGACCCGACCCGGAAAGAACTGTTCACGGCCGAACGGGGGCAGGGCGCGTACCTGAACGGGGCGCGGATGCACGTGTCGGACGCAGCCCAGCTGGTCGATGCCGTGCTGGTGACGGGGTTCCCCTACGACGTGCACCAGGACGCAGACACCCTCCTGGGCCTGTTCAGCGCTTTCATGACACGGGCCCAGGCCGTGCGGCGGCTCGGGTCGGCGGCGCTCGACCTGTGCTACGTCGCAGCGGGCCGGCTTGACGGCTTCTGGGAAGCCCGCCTGAAGCCCTGGGATATCGCCGGCGCGAGCCTCCTGGTCGAAGAGGCCGGCGGCCAGATCTCCGCCATCGACGGCGCCCCCTTCAGCCCCCGCGGCGAGAGCGTCCTGGCCTCGAACGGCCCCCTGCATGCCCCCATGCTCGAGACCATCCACGGCTACTTCGGCAGCCGTGCACGAAACCGGACGTCCTGATACCTGGCAGGGACAGCCCCGGCAGACACGCGCTGAAATCAGGCGCAATTCGCCGGCGCCCTCTGGCATCGGTTGTGCTGTTTCGCTGGAAGAGGACCGTCGTCCCGGGAGGGTGCCTACATGCATCGTCGAATGCTCGCCGCCGTCATCCTGGTGTCCGCGTTCGTGGCCGCGTCGGCCAGCCCGGCCCGTGCGCAGCAGTCGCTGACGTTCAATCTGGGCGGGTTCATGCCGCGGGGCGAAGACGGGCGCACGAAGGGCGACGTGCTCGTCGTGAACCGCCAATACCTCCTGTTCAGCGTTGCCGATTTCAACGGCTTCACGGTCGGCGGCGAGTGGGCCATCGGCCTGGGCGAGTACTTCGAGGCCGGGATCGGCGTCGGGTACTACCAGGAGACCGTCCCGGCGATCTACGACGAGTGGGTCAATCTGGATGGCTCGGAGATCCAGCAGGATCTGAAGCTCCGGATCGCGCCGATCACGGCGATCGCACGCATCCTGCCCCTGGGCAAGAAGCGGGCGTTCCAGCCGTACGTGGGAGCGGGCCTCGGGATCTACAGCTGGCGGTACAGCGAAACCGGGGAGTTCGTGGACTTCTCCGACAACAGCATCTACCGCGACAGCTACGTGGCCAGCGGCACGGCCGTGGGACCGGTGGCCGTCTTCGGCGCGCGCGGGCGGCTGGGCAAGAGCTTCTCGCTCGGGCTCGAAGTCCGGCTGCAGTGGGGGCAGGCCGACCTCTCCCAGGACTTCCTCGGTGACAAGCTCGATCTCGGCGGGACCAGCGTCCTGTCGACGTTCACCTACCGGTTCTGACCCGTCAGCGAGGGCGGCGGCGATAGAGCGCGACGCCGCCGCCCTCGGCGACCCGCTCGTAACCGCCAAGGAACGCCGGACGCTGCCGGGCCAGCGCCGCGAGCATATCGCCGCCCTCCGCCTGTTCCTCGAGCAACACCCAGTCCACGTGCGGGTCGGGGTACTCGAGCGCCGCGAGCCAGATGTCGCCGTTGCCCTCGTGCAGGAAGTCGCGCAGATCGAATCCCGCCCGCGACAGCTCCTGCATGTAGTGGGCGAGCGATCCCATGCTGGCCATGACGGGGGAACCGTCCCAGTGCGCCCGCAGGTAGTCGGTCACGCGCGCCCGCCCCACCCGGTGGTCATGATCCCACTGCGCCTCGAGCACCATCGGCGCGGTGGAGGCGGTCGGTCCGGGAGCCGCGATCAGGGCAGCCGCCACGAGGGCCGCCGCGGCGATGCGCATGCGCCGACCGAGGAGGCCGACGCCGTATCCGATGCCCAGGGCGACGACGGGAATGAGCACGACCATGTAGCGGATGCGGAAGGGATGCCCCTCGAAGAAGGCGTACCAGGGCAGCGCGCCGGCCCCCGCCAGCGCGAACGGCAGCAGGTCGGCGGCCCGGTGGCGGCGCAACAGCAAAACGGCCAGCAGCGCCGCGAGCCCGGCGACGCCCAGCAGCAGAAGCGGGTAGCTCGACACCTCGTGGACGCCCCACCAGACCGAGACCACCGCCAGCCACGGCTTGTGCATCGCGGGGTTCTCGGGCACGAAGAACCCGCCCTTCACGAACCACGTGCCGACCGTCGCCCGGCTGAGCAGAAGGAATGCCGCGACCGCGGTCGCCGGGTAGGCCGCCAGCCTGACGGTCTGCATCGCCGCCGACCGCCACGCCTCGCCGCGCCCCAGGCGTGCCAGCAGGCTGATCGCCAGGAGGGCGGCCGTGACGGGCCACGCCTCGTACCGCGTGAGGCAGGCGGCGAACACCGCGTACCCGGCACCTCTGAGGTCTCCCGCCGTGCCCGATGCGAGCGCGCGCCGGGTCAGCCAGACCGCCGCCGTCATCAGCAGGATAAGGACCGGCTCGGTCATCGGCGTCGATTGCAGGTAGAGCATGTTGGGGTTGAGCAGCAGCACGGCGCCAGCGGCGGCGGCCGCCAGCCCCGACGCCGTGGTCTCGAGCACGAGGCGGGCAATCAGCCAGACGCTCGCCGCGAAGGCCAGCACCGAGAGCCCGACCGCGAACGCGCCGGTGCGGTAGCACCAGTCGACCTGCGTCGGCAGCAGTTGAATGAGGTGCGGCAGCGGCAGCCAGACGGCGCCGATCTGCAGCCATCCCGGCGTGAGGCTGTCGATGACCCGGCGCGCCACGACCAGATGGGCCTTGGCGTCGTAGTGAGAGAGCGTCAGGTCGGCCCAGGCGTAGTGGGCCGCCATCGCCGCCCCGAAGGCGAGGGCCAGGCCGGCCATGACGAGAGGTACCGCCGCCCGGCGGCGCTCGGCTATAATCGATGGATCGGAAGGTCGTGGATTCACGTGCAGAGGCGCGCTACGGCTGACCGGTTCTTCTCACGCATCGTACACCACCTCCGGCCGGAACGGCGCATGGCGCCCGGCCGCGGTCGTTCCCGGCAGCGTATCGATGAAACGACTTGTCGTATGGGCCCAGGGGTTCGCCCTCGGCATCGGCGGACCCGGCCTCCTGCTGATTGCGTTCCTCGACGCGTCGTTCCTGTCGTTGCCGGAAGTCAACGACATCCTGATCGTCTACATGACGATGAAGCAGCCGTCGTTGATGCTGTACTACGCCGCCATGGCCACGATCGGCTCCGTGCTGGGATCGATGGTGATCTACTACATTGGCCGGAAGGGCGGGGAGGCCATGCTCCGCAAACGGTTCAGCGGGCCGCGGTCCGAGAGGACGCTGAAGGCGTTTCGCCGCTACGGCGTGGCGGCCGTCATCGTGCCGTCCATGCTGCCGCCGCCGATGCCCTTCAAAATCTTTGTCTTCGGCGCCGGCGTCGCCGGCATGTCCGCCACGACCTTCGCGTCCTGCGTCGGTGTCGGACGCGGCGTGCGGTACATCCTGGTGGGGCTCGCGGCGTACTACTTCGGGAATGCCGCGCTCGAGTACATCGACTCACACGGTAACGAAGTCGCCGTCGGCATCGCCGTCGTCTGCGCCCTGGGGCTGGGGCTGTACTACTGGCGCCGCCAGCGGCGCCGTCCGGCCGAGGTATAATCCGGGTTCAACGTGGCTGCACCGCATCTCTCCGTCGTCATTCCGATCAAGAACGAGTCGGCCAGCATCCCGGAGTTGTCTAGGCAGCTCACCGAGACGCTGGAGCGATGGGGCCGTCCGTACGAAGTGTTGGCCATCGACGACGGGAGCACGGACGACAGTTTCCTGAAACTGGCGGCGCTGCAGGCGTCCGACGCGCGATGGCGCGTGATCCGGTTCCGCCGCAATTTCGGGCAGACCGCGGCATTCGCGGCGGGCTTCGCGCATGCGCGGGGCACGCTCATCGCCACCTCGGACGGCGACCTCCAGAACGACCCGGCGGATCTCCCGCTGCTGGTGGACCTGGTGGAGCAGGGCGCGGACATCGCCTGCGGGTGGCGGAAGGACCGCAAGGACCCCTTCCTCACGCGGCGTCTGCCGTCGATGATCGCCAACTGGATCATCTCGCGTGCCACCGGCGTGAAGCTCCATGACTACGGGTGCTCGCTGAAGGTGTTCCGGGCGGACGTCGTGAAGCCGCTGCGCCTGTACGGCGAGATGCACCGGTTCCTGCCGGCGATCGCCAGCGAGCTGGGCGTGACGATCGTGGAACAGGTGGTCAACCACCGCGCCCGCGCTCATGGCACGTCCAAGTACGGCCTGGGCCGCACGGTGCGGGTCGTGCTCGACCTGATGACGGTGAAGTTCCTGTTGAGCTATGCGACCCGGCCGCTCCAGATCTTCGGCCTGCTCGGCATCATCATGGGCGGAATCGGCGGCGTCATCACGTCGTACCTCGCCATCGAGCGCCTGCTGGGCTATCAATCGCTGGCGAACCGCCCGCTGCTGCTCTTCGGCATCCTCCTGGTGTTCACGGGCGTGCAGCTGATCACGCTGGGCCTGCTCGCCGAGATGCAGGTCCGCACCTACCACGAATCGCAGGACAAGCAGATCTTCGTGATTCGCGAAATTCGCGAGACGCTGTCCAACTGACTCCGCACGGGGTCGGGACGTCCGTCCCGACCCCGTGCGGCTGTCTATGCGTCGGGAGGTGCGGTCGCGGCCTGCGTTGACGTCCACCCATGCCCGCGCATCACGTAGGCCGCGGCGCCGGACAGCGAGAAGAGGATGATCAGGCCGGCCCCCATGAACGACACGACGAGCGCCGACTCGATGGGCAAGCCGATCCGCGAGAAGTAGAACGTGAAGGTCGCCTCGCGCACGCCGAATCCGTTCAGCGAAATGGGCGCCATCTGCACGACGAAGGACACGGGGACGATCACGGCCAGGTGCCACGCAGAGATCGGGATGTGCATGCTGCGGGCGATCGCGAGGTAAAAGACCACCAGCACCGCCTGCACGAGGACGGCCCCTGCGAAGCACGAGAGCAGGGCCAGCGGCCGGCGCCGGAAGCGCGTCAGCGTGCCGGTGAGGCGCCCGATGCGCTCGTCCACCCACTCCTGGTGCAGGCGGCGCAGCGGGCTGAGGACGCGCCCGACCAGGTCGGGCGCCAGCACGGCGACGGCGGACACTACCACGCCGGCCCCGAGCGCCGCCCACAGCAGCGAGGTCCAGACCGGCCCGCCGCCGCCGACCGACGCCGTCACATTGCTGCCGATGGCCGCGACACACAGCAACCCGAGCAGGCCGAGCCCGCGGTCCATCAGAATGATCGTCGTGGCCGTCGTCTTGGAGCCGGCCGGTCCGGCGGTGTCCCGGATGCGGACGACGTCGCCGCCGATGTTGCTCGGCAGGAAGTTGTTGAAGAAGGTCGCGACCAGGTAGGAGTTGATCAGCCGAAAGAACGGCACGCCGATGTGCTGCGCGTCCAGCAGCAGGCGCCAGCGCCACGCGCTGATCAGAATCACGACCAGATACAGCGCCAGGGCGCCGGCCAGATCCAGTGGCGACGCATGACGCACGTAGCCCCAGAGGCGGCTCGTGTCCGTCCGGCCGAACAACACGGTCAGCAGCCCGACGCTGACGACGACCTTGAGCAGCAGGATGAGGGCCCGCCGGACGGGGCTCTCGGACGCGGGGATGTCGTCGGATCCTTCGGCCATAGGAAGCGCGGCGACCCCTCGGTCGCGGTGAGCGGCGCCGATCGTACCATGCGGTCCTGGGTGTGTCCATGTCGTCGACTCCCGGTCGTCGACTCCCGGCAGTCGTGGGCTCCGGCTTCAGCCGGAGCCGCTCAGGTGCCGGCTGAAGCCGGCACCCACGAATGCAGGTATCCCCGTTCATTGACGCTGTCTGCACGGCCTCATAAAATCAGGTGTCCGGCACGTGCCGCCGGCGCCACCTGGAGAGCGTGCGCCCATCCCCATGCGAATTCTGATGATCGCGCCCGAGCCGTTCTTCGAGCCGCGGGGCACCCCGTTCAGCGAATACCATCGGATTCGCGCCCTGGCCGATCTCGGGCACACCGTCGACCTGGTGACCTACCCGTTCGGCCGCGACGTCGCCCTGCCCGGGTTGCGCCTGCACCGGGCCTGGCGCCCGCCCTTCGTGCACCGGGTGAAGATCGGCCCGTCGTGGGCCAAGGTCCCGCTGGACGCGCTGCTCGCGGTCAAGGCGCTGCACGTCGCCCTCAAGTGGAAATTCGATCTCGTCCATTCGCACGAGGAGGGCGGCGCCATCGGCATTGTCCTCGCCTGGATCTTCGGCCTGCCGCACCTGTACGACATGCACTCGAGCCTGCCGGACCAGTTGTCGAATTTCAAGTTCAGCAGGTCCCGGCTGCTGCTCGGCGCCTTCCGCTGGCTCGAGCGCCGGATGATCACGCGCTCGCAGGCCGTGATCGTCATCTGCCGACACCTCGGCGACGTCGTGAGGGGCATCGATCCGGCCGCCCGCGTGGTGCTGATCGAGAATGCCCCGGGCGCCGGGGACACGACGCCCCCCGGCGCGTCGGCCGACGTACGCGCCGAGGCGGGCATCGCCGCCGAGGCGCCCCTGGTGCTCTACACCGGCACGTTCGAGGCGTATCAGGGGCTCGATCTGCTGTATGCCTCGATGCGGACCGTGCGGGCGCGCGTGCCGCACGCCCGCCTGCTCATGGTGGGCGGGCACCCCGATCAGATCGTCACGGCGCGCGAGGAGGCGAGGGCCGCGGGCGTCGAGGGGGCGACGGTGTTTGTGGGCGAGCAACCGCCCGAACGGATTCCGCTCTACCTGAGCGCCGCAAACGTGCTCGCGTCCCCGCGCAGCCGCGGCAAGAACACCCCGCTGAAGATCTATCAGTACCTGCGCGCCGGCCGGCCGATTGTCGCCACCAACCTGCTGACGCACACCCAGGTGCTCGACGACCAGGTCGCCGTGCTCACGGACCCGACCCCCGACGCGTACGGCGACGGGCTGGCACGGGCGCTGACGGACCGCGACCTCGCCGCACGCGTCAGCGGAGCCGCCGCGCAGTTGGCGGCTACCAAGTACACGTACGACGCCTACCTGGCGAAGACGCGCGAGGCGCTCGCGCATATCCCGACGCCCGGTGGGGCAGAGGCACGCGCGTGAACGGCGTGACGGCACCCGGCGGCGGACCGGTTCAGCCATCTGGCGACCACTACAGCTACACGGTCTATGCCGATCCGGGGATGGCGGATCGCTTCGACGCGATGCGCTTCAGCGGGCCGATCGGCACGCTGCTGGCCGAGTCGCAGGAGCAGGTCCTCGCCGACTTTCTTGGCGACGTCGGCGGGCGTCGGATCCTCGACGTCGGCACGGGCACCGGACGGGCCGCGCTCGCCATCGCCCGCCGCGGCGCGATGGTCACGGGCGTCGACGCCTCCGCGCAGATGCTGCGCGTCGCAATGGCACGGGCCGAGGCGCAGCAGGTGCCGGTGGCCTTCGGCATCGGCGACGCCCACCGGCTGGAGTTTCCCGACAGGTCCTTCGCGGCCGCGGTGAGCCTGCGCGTGCTGATGCACACGCCGGACTGGCGGCAGTGCCTCGCCGAGCTCTGCCGCGTGTCGGACGAGCGGGTCGTGTTCGATTACCCCGCGGCGCTGAGCGCCGCCGCCATCCAGGCCACGGGCCGGCACCTGCTGGCCTGGGCCGGGCGGCGCGTGGAGGCCTATCGCGTCATGCGCGGCGGGGCGATCCGCGACGCCCTGCGGGCGTCCGGGTTCCGGATCGAACGCGTCCACAAGCAGTTCGTGCTGCCCATCGCGCTGCACAAGGCCGTCGGTTCGCGCGCCTTCACGCGCGCCGTGGAGGGTGCGCTGGCGGCGGTGGGCCTGCTGCGCCTGTTCGGATCACCCGTCACCGTGGTGGCCGTGCGATGCGAGCCGTCGTAACCGGCGCGACCGGCTTCACGGGAGGGCACCTGGCCCGGGCGCTGGCGCGACGGGGCGACCACGTCCGCGCGCTGGTGCGGACACGCGATCGGCGGTCCGACGCACTCGAAGCCTCGGGCATCACCATCTGCGAGGGCGACCTGCTCGATGTCGACGCGCTGGCGCGGGTCACGGCCGACGCGGACGTGGTCTACAACATCGCGGCCAGCTACCGGCAGGCCTCGGCCAGCCGCGACACGTACTACGACATCAACGCCACCGCCGTCGCCCGGCTGATCGAGGCGGCCGCCGAGACCAGTGTCCGGCGTGTCGTGCATTGCAGCACGGTCGGCGTGCACGGGGACGTCGAGCACCCGCCGGCCAACGAGGAGGCGCCGCTGCGGCCCGGCGACGAGTATCAGCGGTCGAAAGTCGAAGGGGAGCGCCTGGGCTGGGATGCGGCGGCGCGCTGCGCCGTCCAGGTGGTGATCGCGCGCCCGAGCGGCATCTACGGGCCGGGCGACACGCGGCTGCTGAAGCTGTTTCGCGGGATCGCGCGGCGGCGATTCGTCACGCTCGGCCCCGGGGAGATCTTCTATCACCTGACGTACATCGACGATCTGGTCGAAGGCTTCCGGCTGTGCGCGACCGTGCCCGCCGCCGCCGGCCGCACCTACATCCTCGCCGGGGCCGAGGTCACGAGCCTCAACGATCTCGTGCGCCTGATCGCGGACGCGGCGGGCGTCAGGCCGCCTCGGCTGCACCTGCCGGTGTGGCCGTTCCTGGCGGCGGGGGCGGTCTGCGAAGCCGTGTGCGGGCCGCTGGGCATCGAGCCGCCGATCTACCGGCGTCGCGTCGATTTCTTCACGAAGAGCCGCGCCTTCGACATCGGCCGCGCGAAGGCGGAGATCGGATTCGCGCCGGCGGTGAGCCTCACCGACGGCATTCAGCGGACGCTGACGTGGTACCGCGAACAGGGGTGGCTCTGATGGGGGAGATCCCGAAGGCGCAGGAACAGTTGTTCGATGCCCGGACCTCGGCGCTCGACAAGTACGCGGCGCTGGTCGTGGGCGAGCGGGGGCTCTGGCCGCTCATCCGTCACGAGCTCGTCACGCTGGTCGCCCAGGCGGTCCCGGGCGCCCTCGGGCTCGTGCTGCGCAAGCTGTTGTACCCGCGCCTGCTCGGCGCCTGCGGGCGCAACGTCGTCTTCGGACAGAACGTGGTGCTGCGCCACCCGCGGAAGATCCGCATCGGCGACCACGTCGTCGTCGACGACAACTGCCTGCTCGATGCCAAAGGCGACGACAATCGCGGCATTCAGATCGGGACCGGCGTGTTTCTCGGGCGCAACACCATCCTGTCGTGCAAGAACGGGGACATCGAACTGGGCGACCGCACCAACATCGGTTTCAACTGCGAGGTGTTCTCCGCCAGCCGCGTGGTGCTGGGCGCCGACACCCTGCTCGCCGCCTACTGCTACATCGTCGGCGGGGATCACGACTTCTCGGACACCTCGAAGGCCGTGCTGGCCCAGGGGCGCGTCTCGAAGGGCGTGACCATCGGCGAAGGCGTGTGGATGGGCTCGGGCGCCAAGATTCTCGACGGCGTGGTCGTCGGCCGACACGCGATCATCGGGGCGCAGGCGGTGGTGCGGGAGGATGTCCCGGACTACGGCGTCGCCGTCGGCGTCCCGGCGAAGGTCATCACCATCCGGCAACCGGCCGCGCCGTCCGACCCTTCCTGATCGGCGGACTCCATGGCGTACCGAACGACACTCGAGGCCGGGCTTGCCAGGCGGGTGACACGGGCCATCACCGAGCACGGGCTGATCGAGCACGGCGACCGCATCCTGGTCGGCCTGTCGGGCGGCAAGGACAGCTGGGCCCTGATGCAGATTCTCGACGTGCTGCGCCGGCGCGCGCCCCTCGACTTCAGCCTCGTGGCCGTCACCGTCAACTCGGGCTACGAGGGCTTCCAGCACGCGGCCATCAGCGAGGCCTGCGCGGCGCGCGGCTGGGAGCACCACGTCGAGCACACGCAGATCGGCAGCGTCATGGACGACCTGCTCGACCCGGGCGACACGCCGTGCTCCCTGTGCGCCCGGTTCCGGCGGGGCGTGCTGTACCGGCTGGCAAAGGTGGTCGGCGCCACCAAGATCGCGCTCGGCCACCACAGCGACGATGTCATCGAGACCCTGCTGCTCAACATCTTCTTCGCCGGCACGATCAAGTCGATGTCGGCCAGGCTCGTCTCCAACAACGGCCACTGCGATGTCATCCGCCCGCTGGTCCTGGTCAGCGAGGACGAGGCGCGGGCGTACGCGCGGGAGAACGGGCTGCCCATCGTGGGCTGCTGCTGCCCGGCCTGCGGCGATCTCGGCCTCCAGCGACAGCGCGTGAAGCGCCTCATCTTCGAGCTGGATCGCGAGCACCCCGGCGTCAAGGCGTCGATGATTCGCGCGCTCGGCAACGTCTCGGCAGGCTACCTGCTGGACACCCGCCTGAATCCGCTGCCGGAAATGGCGCCGCCGGCGGTCGAGGGCCCGCGCGTCATTTCGCTGGACGCACTCCCATGAGAGCCGTGGTGCAGCGCGTGCGGGAAGCGCGCGTCCGGGTGGATGGCCGGGTTGTCGGCGACATCGGTCCGGGCCTGCTCGCCCTGGTCGGCATCGCCAGAGACGACGGCCCGGAGGACGTCGCGTACCTCGCGGCGAAGATTCGCGATCTGCGGATCTTCGATGACGCCGACGGCAAGATGAACCTGGCCCTCTCCGATGCCGGCGGGTCGATCCTGGCCGTGTCGCAGTTCACCCTCTACGGCGATGTGCGGCGCGGACGGCGGCCGTCATTCGACCGCGCCGCCGGCGCAGACGTGGGCCGCGTGCTGTTCGAGGCGCTGGTGCTCGAGCTCAGGAGTACGGGATTGCCCGTGGCCACTGGCGTCTTTCAGGCCCACATGGACGTCGAACTGGTGAACGACGGGCCGGTCACCATCCTCCTCGACAGCCGCAAGGAATTCTAGACCGGGGCGTCCCACCCGCACACCTCCGCCATCGCGTGCGCGCAGGCGTCCACGACCGTACTGATGGGACGCCGGTGCCGATCCGTTCGACCGAGGAAATTGACGAAATAGATCCGCAGCGCCTGCTCTGCCTGGCGCACTTGCCAGTCCTCGATGCCGGAGCGTTCCAGATCGTCGCAGAAGTGCCGGACCTGATCCGCCAACGGCTCGTCCGATGCCTGGCGCGAGAGGAATTGCCGTATCCAGCGGACGAAGTAGGGAGCGGCGATCGGGCGAACCAACTGGCGCTTCAGGAGGAACCCGCCGAACTGCTGCAAGACGGACTCGGTTTCCCGCATGGCCGCTTCCCTGCGGAATCCTAAGCAAACCGCCGGCCATTCGGTGCATTCTCGCCCCGCATGGCGAAGCGATTGTGCCGACAGGGGTTGCCGTTCCGTAGCACCGCTTTGGCTTCGACCTCCAACCGATCGCGTGCGTGTACCGTCAACGGCGGTTGGCCCCGAGCCATGAAATGCCGCCGTCCAGTTAACTTGGCGATACCGGGATTAGGCCGCCGGCAGCAATTCGTGGTTCCGGCCCCGCCGGCGCTGCGCAACCCCAACGTCCGAAAGTAGTTGCGTCTCGCCAACCTTCCCAGGAAAATGCCCACCGTAGGCGCCTTGGGCACCTGCTGGGTTGGACAGTTTGCGCGCAGGAACCACGAATTGCCGCTGTCTACCTATTGGATGTTGGGTGGGACGACGAACACCGATCACGCACGAACCGGACAGATCAGGCCGCGTCCCGGCTTCTGCGGT
>Ga0315292_10000850_pt1 | contig 15332 bp, 13 predicted proteins | sample YL17G13_0_MG_FD_204029 | JGI IMG/M metagenome (GOLD analysis project Ga0315292, IMG submission 204029) | Sediment microbial communities from Yellowstone Lake, YNP, Wyoming, USA - YL17G13_0 | ecosystem: Environmental > Aquatic > Freshwater > Lake > Sediment | place: USA: Wyoming | collected... | reverse complement strand
CAACGCCGGACACACTGTCGTTATCGGTGAAAAGCAATACATTCTTCACCTGATTCCCGCCGGTATCTTCCATCCGCATGTTACATGCGTAATCGGCAACGGTGTTGTTATCGATCCCATCGCGTTGATGGATGAAATCAAACAGCTTCAACAACTCAACATCGATATCCATGGAAGATTGTTAATCAGCCATAACGCTCATCTGATAATGCCCTATCATAAATTGTTAGATACAATCCGCGAGCAAACAACCGAAAAGATTGGAACAACAGGCCGAGGTATAGGTCCGGCTTACATTGATAAATTTATGCGCGTTGGAATTAGAATAGTCGATTTGCTCGATCGAGATATCTTCGTTACAAAACTTAAACGAAATATCGAAGAGAAGAATCAAATTCTGATGAAAATATACGGCAATCCAGAATTGAATGTCGATAAAATTGTGAGTGAGTATGAGGAATTTGATAAACAGATCGATGAGTACGTAACCGATACTGCACTTTATCTTAACTCAGCATTGAAGAACGGCAAACAGATTCTTGCTGAAGGCGCTCAGGGTGCATTGTTGGATGTTGATCATGGAACATATCCTTTCGTTACATCTTCCAGTCCAACAAGCGGTGGTGCATGTACCGGGCTTGGGATTCCTCCGACATCTGTCACTTCTATTTTAGGTATCGTAAAAGCATACACAACGCGTGTTGGCAATGGACCATTTCCAACAGAATTAATCAATGAAACCGGAGAACGGCTCAGAAAAATTGGTGGAGAATTCGGCGCAACAACCGGCAGACCTCGCCGCTGCGGGTGGCTCGATGCTGTCAGTCTTCGTTATTCCGTGATGATAAACGGCATCACGCATATCGCTATTACGAAGCTTGATGTCCTCGACCAATTCGAGCAGATAAAAATCTGTACTGGTTACAGCTATAAAGGAAAAATACTTAAAACGTTTCCAAGCGATGTCCAATCCCTAACGTCGATTGAGCCAATCTATGAAACTTTTGAGGGCTGGAACACTTCTATTTCAGACGTTAGATCATATAACGATTTACCTGCTAACGCCCGGAATTACGTTGAAGCGATGAGCGAATTAACCGGAACGAAAATACAAATTATCTCAGTTGGCGCACGGCGTGATCAAACAATCTTCATCAATTGATTAAATATATGACAGCTCCCCGCTCAGCAAATATTAAAATTACCTTGTTGGTTGCCGCTGTAATCATTGTAATCGCTACACTGGTGTACACTCAATACATCGTCCAACAGCTTTTGGAGAAAGAAAGATCGGTGGCTGACCTGTATGCGAATTCCCTTGAGTTCATCGTAAGCCGCACAGCCGACCAATCAGATTACAGTTTCATTTTCAATGAAGTAGTTCTCCAGTCGATTGATTTTCCGATGGTCCTAACGGATGGAAACAATCAACCGCTCCTCGATTATAAATTGAATGCTCGGAATGTCGACTTCGATACAACTCTTTCATCCGATGAGCAGAAAAAAGTCTTACAGCAAATCATCTCCGGGCTTGACCAAGATAATACACCTATTAAAGTTGTTTTGAAAGTGACTCCCGAAGATTCGATGCTCCAGTATCTCCATTATGGAGAATCTGCCCTGATTACAAAATTACGATGGCTGCCATACATCGAAATTGGGGTGGCTGGGATGTTCATTCTCATAGGTTATATCGGTTTCAGTTACATCAAGCGCAACGAACAGAGCAACATTTGGGTAGGAATGGCAAAAGAGACTGCTCACCAACTTGGCACCCCACTTTCAAGTCTCCTCGGTTGGGTTGAGATGATGAAAGAATATGCCGCCGAAAATCCTAAGCAGCTCTCAACCATTTTAGATATGGAACATGATCTCAACCGCTTATATAAAGTGACTGAACGGTTTTCTAAAATCGGATCTAAACCGAGCTTGAAAGAGGAGAGTCTAAATGAAGTGATCGAATCGGTTATCAACTATTTTAAACAGCGTCTTCCCTCCCGCTTTGCGCAAGGTAAAAAGATCGATATCGAGATCGATACGAAGGAACAATTTCACGTCAATATAAACCGGGAGCTTTTTGAGTGGGTTATTGAGAATCTCATCAAGAATGCGCTCGATGCCATGGAGGATAATATTGGAAAGATTTCATTTGCTCTAACTTCCAAAGGAAATACAATTTTCATTGATGTCAAGGACACGGGTAAGGGCATCGATATGAAGTACAAGAAAGACATCTTCCGTCCGGGCTACAGCACCAAGCGGCGGGGTTGGGGATTGGGTTTGAGTCTCTCAAAGCGTATTATCGAATCGTACCATCAAGGCAAACTTTTTGTTAAAGAAAGTAAGATTGGGAAAGGGACGACTTTTAGAATAAAATTGGTGAAGTAGATTTATTTGAGTTGTACAAATTAATTTTTAATCAAAAAAATTTTTAAGAATTTATATGACACATCATGTTAATGGTACGTTTTTGCTCTGGTTTGGCATATTATGTTTATTGTTCTGCATATTGGTACAATATTATCAATGGAGAAAAGAGAAAAAAGATCCTTCAAAAAAAATTGTAAATGAATGGGACAAATATAGAAGTCTCAGAATGGTAATGGGATATTTAGCAGCAATTATCTTGATAATTGGTGGCATTATTCTAAATAAATAAACGATTCTTTTTTGACTTAGGAAAACCTCTGCGTATGTTCATGTGGAGGATTTCCTTTTCTCTCACTTTATCTCAACAACCAAATCTTCATCCTTCATATCCCATGTGCCTGAAGAAATCTCTTCTTTTCCTTTCACCAATATCCACGATGCATCATAGGGTAATAGTTCTTCATCGGCATTCTCACTCATTGGTGCAATCCACGTCATAATCCCCTGAGCGATGAACGGATTATCAATTACCTGAACCAACGTTAGATTTTTATCGAATATCTTCTCCCCTTTGATATCAACAGAATCTCCATCAAATTTCAATGGAAATTTATTTTCGAGGTCAGCCAGCACTTTATTTTCCTCTCTTCTGCCATATAAAAAAACTCTCTCATTCTGAAGATCGGTTAGAGTGATGCTTGTATCGAATTTCATAGCTATCGACCAGCCGCCTTTATCCATCTCAGCCGAATCTTTTTGTGCAAGCTTTATTAAGTGATCGTAATTCTTAAGCGTACCGATAATCATCAGACCATACGATGGATCGCGGAGGTCACCTAACTTTGGTGGAAGTTTCTGGATTTTCAACAACTCACCATTCGGATCAAGCGCCGCTCGAAGTGGTTTGTCGTTAGTGATAATTTCGAACGGTACATCATTTCTATAATTGCCGGAGCTATCGGTTCCGAGGGAAATTTCTTCCCAATAAGATTCTTTTTCTGTTTGAACACTCAAACGACAATTTATTGTAAATTTATCATAGCCGACAATTCTTACTCTGCCGCGTGTTATCCACTCACCATCTTTTAGTGTAGATTTTACATTATAAATTTTCAATCGAGGAACACCCGCCTTGGCTACCCACTGATCGAAGAACCAACCAAGTTTTCCCCCGTAAAGCTCTTCGGCGAGTTTTTGGAAGTCCACCAATTCCACATGCTTCAACGAAAAACGTTGTGAATAAAGATAGTAAAGTTGAAAAAATAAGCTATCACCAAGAATTCGCCGCAACATATTGTGAACATAAGCCGCCTTCAGGTAGTGCGTTTGGAGTGAACGCAGGTCGGCTTTCTGCCTTAGAGGAACATCTTTACCTTGCTGAATTTTCATAAGCAGAGGTCGCAGTAATGGATGACGACTCAAGGAATCTCGCAGCGTCATCGTTCCATGCGCTTCATTGTAGAGATGCGCTGAATACTCGCACATCCCTTCCGAGAGAAATGCCGCATCAGAATCGTTGACAAAGATAGTATATGACCACCACTGGTGAGCAATCTCATGAGCTAAAATGGATTGAACCTGATTGAATTTATCGCTTGTCGTGAATGCTTGTTTCTTCACCATGATGAATGAAGGTGAAGCAATTGCAAGAACATTTTTCCCTGCAACCCAGTCTTCCACCTCCACGATATCTAATTTAGGGAACCGGTATGGTGAAAACTTTTCACTATAAAATTCAAGTATATCTTTGGCAAGTGATAGCACACCGGCAGCCGTGCCTGAATCCTCATCGAATAGATAGGCAGATAGCGTATGCTCAATATTCTGATTTTCTTTCTTCCAAAACTTTCCGGCACAAAACCAGCCAGGTGTTGAAATCGGTTGATCAAATTCCCAAACAAACATTGATGAGTCGGTAGTTGTGTTTTTGGTAATAAGGCGGCCGAGTGCAATCGTTTCCCAATCAGGGGGAACGATAAATGTCAACCGAATAGTTTGCAATGCACTCGGACCATAAGGTAAAAATTCTTCCGAACGTAGAATTGCTCGCTCTCGATTAAATTGCGAAAACTCGGATTGAAAATGTTGCTTGCAGGAGTAATGAATTACCACATGAAAAAGTGAATCCGAGCCAATATCATTGATCTTAACAATTCCACGAGCGTGCTCGAAGTCTGCTTTCCTTCCTTCGATATTTACTGCCTCTATCGTATAGAGAGGAAGAAGATTCAATTCAATATTTTCTATATCCTCTTTCGTTCGGCGAACTATTAGCGTATCACTACACCGCAGAGTTGTAGACGAGGGTAGTATGTGAATCTTTGCAATATGTGAAACAATCTCAAACCCTTTATCGGGTTTCTCGTTGGCAAGTACAGAGAGAACAAAACAGAAAGAGGTGATCCACATGATGAACCACCTCTGTAAGATTTTAGATTTCGCCTGCCTGCCAAAGTCCACCTTGGCGGACGGCGGACAGGGATTGAGGGTTTCGGATTGAATGATCAACCTAATGCTAATATTATTCATTCTTTGTTGTGGATAACTTTGATACCTGTTATGTTGTTGGTTGCTGCGGCATTGGCGGCGGTATCATATGTCCTTTTGGTTTATAAACACTATAACCGATCAATCCGCCTAATAAACCGAAAAGCGAATCAATCGCCAAACCTCCAAAGAGCTGCAGTACCATTGAAAAGAAAGTTAAAGGTGAATTCAACGACTCTTCGATTGCATCTATCGCCTCTCCCGGAATATTGAGATTCATATTCTTCAATATGTCGAGGATGAATGCACCCATCATATTTCCAAACAGTGCCAGAAATGCAATCGATAAAACCGTACCAATGATGGCTCCGAAAACACCGGCGAGTGCACCCACAGCCATACAATCTCCGGAAGTAAATGGTGGCGTATCGGGTGTAAAATTATTTTTATAGAAGAACACGGCAAGGAATCCTCCAAGCATCACACCCGCACAACATAAACAATTAACCATACTGATGAATGGGATTGATGACATCAGTGCCATGATGACACCGCCATATAAGGCAGGGATGAGTTTGTCAGGTTTTGAATTCATGCTTAATTCCTTTGATTATAATTTTTTTTAAAATGATTTCTGATATTGCTTCGATAATTATTGGCGTGAGAATTATTGCAGCACCGGTTCCGAACCAAAGTCCCGTGAGCAATCGTGTTGTTAAAGTGCTTTCATGAATCTTCAGGAAATCGAGAACTACATCGATGAGCATCGGAAATCCGATGATGATCCACCAAGAGACACCTTCCAAATATCTTCTTTTTAAAATTAGCGGACACAATACACACCCGATGAAAAATCCAATATATATTCCAAAACAGCGGGCGCAGACTGCTAACTTAAAACCGAAGAGAAACAGCGAACGAGCTTCATATTGATGACAAATTGTGGAATAAAATTTATAAATTGGATGTGAAATTGTATGTGATGGAAATTCGATTGCTGCCATTAGTGGTGGCAGGATTAACATCCCGCACCATAATAAAACGCTGATAACCAGTATATAGTATGTAAACGATCTTTTCATATGAATTTATCAGTTGAGGAAAGTTATGAGAAAAATAAATCAGATGCAAGATTGATTTTCATTACTTATTGGATTATATTCAGATGATTTTTAAAAATAACCACATACGAAGATATGCAAAAAACTCTCGGTATTGAAAACAACTTCCTCGGTATAGAGGATGAATTCTGCACATTCGAAAAATCTAAGGTTGTTATACTGCCCGTTCCATATGAACGGACTGTAAGCTATGGGGGTGGAACGAAGAATGGTCCAGTATCTATCCTAAATGCTTCTCACCATGTTGAGTTCTATGATGAAGAAACAAAACGGGAAGTGCACCGCGAGCTTGGCATTGGAACCGTTTATCCGCTATCATTTTCCAATCAGACTCAAGAAGAATCGCTTGAACAGATTTATCAATCGGTTGCTGGCTTAATTCATGCAAATAAATTCATGATAATGTTAGGTGGGGAACATACAATCACTCAGGCATCGATTGCTGCATTTGCAGAGAGATACCGGGATCTATCGGTTTTACAAATAGATGCACACTCCGACTTACGCTCAGAGTATCAAAACTCAAAATATAGTCACGCTTCTGTGATGGCACGGATTTGTGAATTTATAGATCCTCAACGAATAGTACAGGTTGGCATCCGTGCGCATTGTATTGAAGAAGCTGAGTTTATTCAAAGGAAAGGTATCACTACTTTATACTCACACGACATCCGATCAGGTAAATATACAAAACTGCTAAAAAACTGGGATGATTATGTAATTGAAAAACTAACCGCAAATGTTTATGTAACATTCGATGTGGATGGACTTGATCCATCAATAATGCCAGCTACGGGAATACCGGAGCCAAACGGACTTCTGTGGCAAGAAACAATAAACCTTTTTCATAAACTTGGCAAACGGAAAAATGTAGTTGGATGTGATGTTGTCGAATTGGCACCTATGGAAGGCGTACATCATCCAGATCTTTTGACTGCAAAGTTAGTATCCAAAATGATTAATTACTTTGTTAGATAGAGATTCAAAAATCAGTATTCGATAGAGGTGGCTGCAACCGGTCACCTCATTTTATTTTTTTGATCCTATTATTGACGGACTGGATAAATATTTTTCCCCCGATGGGATGATCGATCCACCTTTAACTTCGCTCGTAATAAAAAACTCCTCTATCTCTTCTTTGCTGGTAACATTTGGTAACATAACTTTAAAGAAATTCTCTCCCTTACTGCCGCTCGCGATTGAAAAGATTCCTACGCTATACGGTTTTTTCCCTATCGATGCCCAAAGTTGATAAACCTTATCAGATGATAAAATAGGCAGGTTGGTGACATGCAAAATAGCATCACGAGTTCTCAAATCCCAGAAGATCTTCCCCCCAACAGGCGGATCAACATCAGAACCTTTTAAAGTTATAAAATCAATATTAAGTGATTCTAAAAAATCTATGATCGCATTATTTTGTTCAAGATCATTTATTAATTGTGATATCTTCGATTGCTGTGCAACGTTATATTCGTGTTGTTCGCCCAACGTCTTAAAAAGAGAATAAATGTATGTACCGAAACCACCGATTATTAAGATCATGGCAATCGCAAGCCCAGTAATCAACATCGAGCGTTTTGGTTTAGGTTCTTCCTGTTCAATTGCTCGTTGATGAGGTTCTTCATCGGTCTTTGCAGCATTTGCTTTGACGACCCGTGAGAGTTGGGCAGAAAATAGAATTCGTTCTTTTAATTCTTGAGGTGGAGATATTTGCGGAAGCGCGGTCGATAATAACGCAATAGTTTCTTTTATTTTTAAAATTTCTCTCTCACAAAGGTCACAAGTATTCTTAAGGTGCAACTTTAATTCTTGTAAGTCTTCACCTTCCAATGAATCAATCGCGTACAATGCACAGTAACCTAAATATTTATCATCATGTTTTTCCATGATTTATATCTTTTCACTAATACTAGATTTAATTGTCGCTACTGCATCAATTAAACGAAACTTAATAATATCTATAGGAAGCCTTGTTGTCTCAGCAATCTCCGATAGTTTATATCCCCCATAATATGCCAACGTAAGAGTCTGTTGTTCTTCGAGATTTAACTGTTGGAGCACATTGATCACAGCATTACGATTCTCATTCACAATCGGTACTTTAGAGAGTGCTCTTGAAGTCGATAGGGTAAAAAGTGAAGTTGAGTGAACATCGTTCAGATCAATGTGTTTTGGAAATCCTCTCTCTCTCTTCTTCGCGATTGCCCATTTGTGTATCTTCTCTAAGATCTGAGCCAAAAACGAAGTATGGTTATTCTTATAACGATCCGGCTTATTCCATATCTCTAAAAATATATCGTGTATTATCTCCTCAGCATCCTCGACTGACCTTAACATATGCATGACCGTGCTGTAACATATTTGGGCATATTTATCGTACATATCCGATAAAGCTGTTTCATCACAATTACGCATCCTTTCCAGCAAGGCAATGTCTTCCTCGTTTCGCTGAAGCGCTGATGATACAAAATCTTCTGGTCGCATTAGTAATTACTTAATAGTTAAGGATTCCATTAAAATCGACAAATGGAAATTACAGAGACTTTTATCAAAATGCAAGGCGACTAATAAATTGATTAAAGTCCAAATTTTCATTACATTATTTGCCGTTTAATACCAACTCGCAATCACATTAATTGAAAGAATATTTATGAAAATTGGAATTCTAACTGGCGGTGGAGATGTACCTGGTTTAAACCCTTGTATAAAAGCAGCTGTTTATAAGATAACCGACGAAAGCAGTGAAATGCTCGGTATTCGCTGTGGCTGGGCGGGTCTGCTAAATTTCAACCCCGACGATCCTAATACTTTTGACGAAAATATTATCCCCTTAACAAAAGCGAATACTCGCACAATTGATAGAACAGGAGGCACGTATTTACATACTTCCCGAACTAATCCAGCGAAAGTAAAGCCAAAAGAAATTCCAGCATTTCTGAAATCTTCCTATACATTTACAGAAAATACAAAGACAGTGGATTGTACAAAACATATCCTCCGAGTGTTGAGCCACTTAAAGATTGAAGCACTCATTGCCATCGGCGGCGATGATACTTTAAGTTACGCTGTACGTTTGCATAAGGAAAACTTTCCGGTAGTTTGCGTTCCTAAGACTATGGATAACGATGTGCATGGAACAGACTACTGCATTGGATTTTCAACTGCTGTTACTCGAAGTGTTGAGTTCATCCATGCACTCCGTACACCGACCGGCTCACATGAGCGCATTGCAGTAGTAGAACTTTTTGGCAGATATTCCGGTGAGACATCATTGATATCGGCATACCTATCAGGTGTTGATCGTGCAATAATATCGGAAGTTGATTTTGATATCGATAAGTTGGTTAGATTCTTAGTAGACGATAGGAATAGTAATCCAAGTAAGTATGCAATTATGACAATCTCGGAAGGTGCAAAACCGATCGGCGGTGAGATGATACTTAGCGGTGAGGCGGATGCATATGGGCATAAGAAATTAGGCGGCATCGGAGATTATGTTGCTCGTGAGATTGAAAAACGATCGACCGTGAGAACGGTATATCAGCAACTTGCATATCTAATGCGAAGTGGAGCACCCGACGCACTGGATCTGATGGTCTCAACAAGCTACGGTTATTTGGCAACCGACTTACTCCTTAAAAAGCAAACTGGCAGGATGGTTGCATTACGCGATGGTAAATACACTACCGTTTCTGCAAACGTAATTACTGAAGGAAAGAAGCGGGTTGATGTAGATGAGCTTTACGACATCGAGCAGTACCGCCCGAAGGTTGCACACCTCCTCGGCAAACCGATGTTTTTGTATTAAGAAAATATTTGGCAAAGGATGAGCACGCGACAGAAACTTGAAAATAAGGAATATCTCCCTGAAAAATGGGAAGATGTTGCCTGCCCGATGTGCGGTTCGGTTGATCGAAAATTTCTTGAACACTTCGGAAATCGAAATCAGTACACGCATGCCTTATGTAATTCCTGCCACCTGGTTTATTTAAATCCAAGACCAGCTTACAACGATACTTTCGTAAACGATGCATACGAATTCTATGCAGAGAACGATGAGCGTTACCAATTATCGGATAAACTGCTTTACGAAAAAACCGCTCCTCACATCGAAACCGAATTATCCGAAATTTTGAAATGCGATAAGCAACGAACAGCACTTCTTGATGTTGGTTGTGCTATCGGTCATTTCCTTTATGTTGCAAAAAAACATTATCCGATTGTCTACGGATTAGAAGTCTCAAAAAGGATGGCTGCGGTTGTTAAAGAACGACTTGGAATAACTGTTTTCACTGATAAATTTGAAAAGCTCAAAATTGAAAATAGATTTTCCTGTATTTATATGAGCCATATCTTAGAGCATTATCCCTACCCGAACGAGTGGCTGCAAAAAGTTCGACAATTATTAATGCCTACAGGTATCTTGGTAGTTAATGTTCCCAACATGTTCTCGCTGGACAGAAAATATAAACGCACAATAAAACGTCTCGGGCTGTATAGGGGCAATTGGGAATCCTGGCGTACACCCGATCACTTGTTCGAACCAACTGTACCTGCCATGTTAAAGCTATTTGAAAAAAATAACTTCAAGGTTTTAGGATATTATTCTTACAGCAAAAAAGATATTATCTCTCAATCGTTTTTCAGCCGCATCTACAGACGAAAGTGGCTCTTCGGTTCTAACTTACGGTTTTATGCAACTCCTATTTAAGTGTTGATATTATCGAACCCCCATTTCACTGATAAAACTCCCCCTGTTAATTTACCGATGCAATTTGAACTTTTTTATCTTCGCACATTTATGTTTTGTTCCATTTTGTTTTCAGAATTGGTTTTCTTACCATTATTCCTTTTATTCTACCTACCTTTTATTATGATTCACACTAATGCAATCTGAAAATATAATCGACCATCCAACGTCAATAGAAAAACCTTGGAAGCGAAGTTTCTGGAGTCTCATAATTACACAATTCCAGGGTGCGTTCAGCGATAACGCGCTGAAGAATCTGGTCATCTATCTTATAGTCAGTTCCGGTTTGCCTGAAGATCAACGCGATCTGTTAGTTCCGTTGACAGGAGCTTTATTCGCATTGCCGTTTATTCTCTTCTCGATGACAGGCGGCTATTTCGCCGATCGTTTTAGCAAGCGGACTGTTACAGTTGGTGTGAAATACTTCGAGATTGGTGTAATGCTGGTTGCAACAATCGGCTTAATGTTTAAGATTCTCCCGCTCCAGTTCACTGCAATATTTTTGATGGGTGTTCACAGTGCGATCTTCGGACCCTCAAAGTATGGACTGCTGCCCGAACTTCTTCCTGAGAAACGCCTTTCATGGGGAAACGGAGTTCTTGAATTAGGAACATTCCTCGCAATCATTACAGGCACTGTAACCGGTGCAATGCTGTCTGAAAATTTTAAAGAAGCTCAACTATGGTCAGGGATTATTTTTCTGTTGCTCGCTATATTCGGATTATCGACAAGCTTCGGAATAAATAAGGTTCCCTCCGCAGCGCCAACGAAAAAATTTCAGGCAAATTTCTTTGCCGATCTTTTTGCGCAAATACGACTAATACGTAAAGATCGGGTGCTTTACTTATCTGTAGTTGGAAATACATATTTCTGGTTTCTTGGAGCGCTGATTCAATTCAATATCGTTCTCTATGGCAGCGACGTCCTTCATATCACCGAAACACAAAGCGGTTACCTGCAAGCCGCAATTGCGATAGGTATCGGTATCGGAAGTTTAGCGGCGGGTTATTTATCCGGAAACAAAATTGAATATGGACTCATTCCACTCGGTTCAATCGGGTTAACTGTTTTTGCTTCGTTGCTTTATCGACCTGATTTATCATTTATAGCAGTTGCTGTCAATCTTGGACTTCTTGGATTTTTCAGCGGGTTTTTTGTCGTACCAATCAATGCACTTATCCAGCATCGTCCAAATAAAGAATCCAAAGGCGGGGTACTTGCAGCCGCGAACCTGCTTTCATTCATCGGTGTTTTTCTTGCGTCGGGTGCGTGGTATGGAATGAAGGCGATAATACACTTCGATCCGCCGACAATCTTTCTTGCAAGCGCTGTTTTAACTTTGATTGCAACCATTTATGTTCTCACAATTCTTCCCGATATGCTGCTGAGATTTCTTTTGTGGCTCTTTACTCATTCCGTGTATCGTATCAAAGTCACTGGCCGTGATAACATCCCCGATAAAGGCGGCGCGCTATTCGTCTGCAATCATCTTTCATTTGTAGATGGATTAATGCTGATCGCATCGACAGACCGATTCGTTCGTTTCATCATGTACAAGGGAATTTACGATATGCCCCTTGTAAAACCGTTTGTGAAAATCATGGGCGCGATTCCAATCTCATCTCAACTTCGACCAAGAGAGATGCTTCGATCATTGCAGGAGGCAAGTGACGCCATCAATCGCGGCGAGGTCGTGTGCATTTTTGCAGAAGGACAGATTACACGTATCGGACAGCTTCTACCCTTCCGACGCGGGCTTACACGAATTATGAAGGATGTCCACGCACCGATCATTCCTGTTTGTCTTGATGGAGTATGGGGAAGCATTTTTAGTTATGAGAAAGGTCGCTTCTTCTGGAAAATACCGCACCGATTAGCACAGCCCGTTACTGTCAGTTACGGCAAGCCGATGCCTTCAACTTCATCACCTTTCGAAGTAAGACAATCGGTTCAAGAACTGAATACCGATGTCTGGCATTTTAGAAAAAAGGGAATGAAGCTTCTTCATCGCTCGTTCGTTCATACTGCGCGGCGATTCCCGTTTCGTTTCGCAATGGCTGACATGCGTACTAACAAGCTGCGTTTTGGATTAGCACTTACCAGAACAATCTTTCTCGCCCGCCGGTTACGAAGCGTGTGGGAAGGACAAGAAATGGTTGGAATTCTTCTTCCGCCTTCTATTGCAGGCGCTCTTGTTAATTTTGCAGCGTTATTGATGGGAAAAGTACCCGTCAATCTGAACTATACTGCATCAAACGAGACAATCGCATCCTGTGCAAAACAATGTGAGCTGAAGACTGTTATTACATCAAAAGCGTTCCTCGAACGAGTGACGGTATCTGTCCCCGGTGAAACAATCCTTCTTGAAGATTTGGCTAAAGAGCCGCGGCATTCGGAAAAAATAATTGCATTGTTAATGACCTATTTTATGCCAGTTCAATTGTTAGAAAAAATACTTGGCAGGACGAAGAAAGTTACACTCGATGATCTTGCAACTGTTATTTTTTCCAGTGGCAGTACAGGCGACCCAAAAGGTGTGATGCTCACGCATTATAATATCGCTTCGAACATTCAGCAGATGGGACAAATATTTGCATTTCATCGGAAGGATAAAATCCTTGGTATCCTTCCTTTCTTCCATTCATTCGGGTTCACTGCGACAATCATGATACCGACGGCTCTTGGAGTTGGAGTGGTTTATCATCCAAATCCATTCGATGCACAGGTGATCGGCGAAAAGATACGCGATTATCGTGTAACTTTCTTACTTGCCACACCAACAATGCTTCAAGCATATATGCGGCGATGTCAGCCGGAAGATTTTGGTAGTCTGCAATTTGTAATGGCAGGTGCAGAAAAACTACCTGAGCGTATCGCTCAAACCTTCGATGATGTTTTTGGCATTCGACCGATGGAAGGATACGGCTGCACAGAGTGTGCACCTGTAGTCACTGTAAATACGCACGATTACCGGGCGGCAGGTTTCAGACAAGTTGGTGCTAAGCGCGGAAAGATTGGTCATCCATTACCCGGTCTCAGTGTGCGCATCGTAGACCCCGAAACTATGCAGCCGCTTCCCGTTGGTCAAGCTGGGATGTTATTGGTTCGTGGTCCCAACATTATGAAAGGTTATCTCGGACGTCCCAAACAAACTGCGGAGGTGCTGGTGGATGGCTGGTACATTACGGGAGATATCGCAGCGCAGGATGAGGATGGATTTTTACAGATTACCGACCGTCTGAGCCGCTTCAGTAAAATTGCGGGTGAGATGGTGCCACATATAAAAGTTGAAGAGAAACTACACGAGCTTGCAGATGTTACAGAACAAACTTTCGCCGTTACAGGCGTCCCTGATGAATCTAAAGGAGAACATCTCATCGCACTTCACACACTTCCCGAAGATAAGTTGCGACAGTGTTTGGAGAAACTTTCAAAAGCCGACATCCCAAACTTATGGAAGCCGAAACAATTCTTCCGCGTAGATGCATTGCCATATCTTGGAACCGGGAAATTGGATTTACGGAAGGTTAAAGAGATGGCACTTGATTATTCGACAACGCTGTAGATTTTGTAAACTACACCCATTCCACGTTCGCCTAACTTTTCTAGTATCTTGTAATGGGAGATGGTCTGTCCTATCATAAAATTCTCCGAGAATTAATCTTCTGTTTACCTTCTTCGTTTAACCAACAATCGAATTCATCTGTTCCTTGAAACAAAGGATTCTCTTTATCCCATGTCCATCGTTCCGGATTGGTTCTTATGTATTCACGGATTCTGTATAGTGATTTTTCATTACGGATGATATGGTCGTAATAATTTCTCTGCCAGACAGATAAACCCGGGGTTCTACGCATTTCGTTGATACGCCTTCCAGAAAATGATTTGAATGCACGTATGATTTCTGATAAAGGATACCGTTTATCCCTTGTAGGGGCAGGTCTCAGACCTGCCCCTACAACATCATCTATGATGATGATAATACCATGCACATGATTCGGCATTATCACAAATTCATCTAATAAAATATTTGAATAATGGTTTGGTAATTCATTCCAACATGATTGGACGATCTTACCATATTTATTCAGACTCAGCGCACCACAGACAATCTGACCGAACAGATCTTCACGATCTTTCGTACAAATGGTCACAAAATATGAACCCTCCAACGAGTAATTATATTCTTTCAATCGGAGAGGTTTCCTCTTTTTGATAATTGGTTTTTTGGATACAATAATTCTATGCGATATTGTTTGACCAATCATACCTGCCTCGATGCTGAAATCATTTCTGCTTGCTGTTTGAGTAAGGGTTGCGTTCGAGAAGCTTGCGCAGGCGGCTGTCCCAGTCGTTCATAATATTTTGAAAGCGATTGAGTTTACGGAGCGGATCTAGGTCGGGATCAACACGTGCCCACCAGAGTTCTTGATATCCTCGCTTAATCGCAGTTCCGAGCCACTGAAGAGCCAACGTTGTATCGCCGATTAGAGAAAAAGTGCAAGCAGTGTTATATGCAATATCCGCTCGCTCTGGTTCTAGTTTGAGTGTCCACTTAATCTGCCGTCGAGCGCTATCAATTTTCCCAGCATGTGCCAACG
>Ga0315292_10000849_pt1 | contig 15349 bp, 14 predicted proteins | sample YL17G13_0_MG_FD_204029 | JGI IMG/M metagenome (GOLD analysis project Ga0315292, IMG submission 204029) | Sediment microbial communities from Yellowstone Lake, YNP, Wyoming, USA - YL17G13_0 | ecosystem: Environmental > Aquatic > Freshwater > Lake > Sediment | place: USA: Wyoming | collected... | reverse complement strand
AGTGGCACGTCGTGCCGCGCGCACGCCTCGGTCAGCCGGTCGGCGTCGGCGCACTGGCCATAGAGGTCGACGGCGATCACCGCCGCAGGGAGACGCCCCTGCGACGCCCGCTGATCGAGCGTGTCGCCGACGAGGTCGGGGTCGATGTTCCACGAGTCCGGCTCGCAGTCGATGAAGGTGGGCCGGGCCCCGACGTAGGTGACGGCGTTGGCCGTGGCGACGAAAGTCAAGGTCGGGACGAGCACCTCGTCACCGGCGCCAACTCCCGACAGCATCAGGGCGAGGTGCAACGCCGCCGTGCCGCTCGACAGGGCCGCGGCCTCCGCGACTCCGGCGATCGATGCGAGTTCGCGCTCGAAGGCGTCGACGTCCGGCCCGACGGGGGCGATCCAGCCCCCGTCGAACGCCGCCAGCAGGGCGTCTCGCTCGGCCGTCCCCACGTCGGGTGGGGACAGGTAGAGGCGGCTCACCGTCGTGCAGTCAGGACAACGGCCCGGGCGGTCAAGGTGTGGTCCCGAGCGAGCGACATCGTTGGGCACCGTACACGGACGGAAAGCACTTCTCGACCACTGTTCGTTGGTCCCGGCCGACGGCGGTAGGGTCGATTCGGTGAAGATCGTTGTCACCGGCGGCGCCGGGTTCATCGGGGCCAACTTGTGTCGGTCGCTGGCCGCATCTCCACGGGTCATCGAGGTCGTCGCCCTCGATGACCTGTCGACCGGCTCGAGCGACAACCTCGACGGGGTCGATGCCCGGCTCGCCGAGGGAAGCATCCTCGACCCGTCCCTGCTCGACGAGGTGCTCGCCGGAGCCGACGCCGTCGTGCATCTGGCCGCCCGGCCGTCGGTACCGCGGTCGCTCGTCGACCCGATGGCCAGCCACCACGTCAACGCCACCGGCACGGTCGAGGTGCTCGAGGCGGCACGGCGGGCCGGTGGTCCGCTGGTCGTGGTCGCCTCGTCGTCTTCGGTCTACGGATCGAATCCGGTCATCCCCAAGCACGAAGATCTCGCGACGCTCCCACTCAGTCCCTATGGCGCGAGCAAGTTGGCGGCCGAGTCGTACGCCCTCGCTTATCAACAGTCGTTCGGCCTGCCGACGCTGGCGTTCCGGTTCTTCAACGTGTTCGGACCATTGCAGGCTCCAGGTCATGCCTACGCGGCGGTCGTGCCGGCGTTCGTCTCCGCCGCCCTCGAGGGTCGCCCTGTCACGGTGCACGGCGACGGCCGGCAGTCGCGCGATTTCACCTTCGTCGGTTCGGTCGTCGCGGTGATCTCGGCGGCGGTGCTCGATCAGGTGTCCGCCCCCGCGCCCGTGAACCTGGCGTTCGGCACCCGGACCGACCTGATGGGTGTCATTGCGTTGCTCGAGCAGATCCTGGGCCATCCGGTCGAGGTCTCCCACGCCGATCCGCGAGCCGGCGATGTGCGTCACTCCCAGGCCGACGATCGTCGCCTGCGGGCCCTGTTCCCCGACATCGAGCCCGTTCCGCTGATCGACGGGCTGCGGGCCACGGTCGAGTGGGTCACCAGCATCCAAGGGGCGGTCAACCCGCCGTCGCCGTGAGCCACGCCCGACCGTACCGGGGCAAGCGGGCCTTCGATCTCGTGGTGCTGGTTGTCGTCGCCGTGCCGGCCGCAGTTCTCGGCGCGGTGTGCGCCATCGCCGTCCGCCTGACGTCACCGGGCCCGGTGCTCTTCCGTCAGGAGCGAGTGGGCCTCGACGGTCGCCCGTTCGAGATGGTGAAGTTCCGCACCATGGTCGTCGGCGACAACCCGATCATCCCCGATGCCGACCGGATCACCTCGGCGGGCCGGCTGCTCCGGCGTACGTCCCTCGACGAGCTGCCCAACCTCGTGAACGTGGCCCGGGGCGAGATGAGCATCGTCGGTCCCCGGCCCACGCTGGCCTATCAGATCGAGCGTTACGACCATCGCCAGCGGGGTCGCCTCGCCGTTCGGCCCGGCCTTTCGGGGCTTGCTCAGATCCGGGGTCGCAACTCCTTGTCCTGGGCCGAGCGGATCGATCATGACCTCGACTATGTCGATCGGCAGTCGGTCTGGGTCGACGTCCGCATCCTGGCGAGCACCATCGGCGTGCTGGCCTCGGGATCCAGTGTCGAGGGCCACGCCACCGACGACCCGCTGTCGGCACCGCCGGACTGACGCCGCCCACCACACGGGTGCGACCGGCACCCGACTACGGTTCCGGCGATGGAGCCGCTCGTGATCGTCGGGGCCGGCGGGCACGGTCGGGAGACGCTTGATGTGGTCGACGCCATCAACGCGGCACACCCCGATGACCATCCGTTCGAGGTGCTGGGTGTGGTGGCTGATCACGCCGATCAGGACCTGCTGGCCCGACGAGGAGCGATCCATCTCGGTCGGGTCGACGATCTGCTCGACGGTCGACTCGATTCGGTGCCGGCGGCCGCCGTGTACGTGCTGGCGATCGGCGACCCGAGATCGCGCCGGGCCCTGGCCGATCGGTTGGCGGAGACCGCGCACCGGGCGGCGCCGGCACTCGTACATCCCGCCGCCACGATCGGTGCCGACGTGCGTTTGGGCCCCGGTTCGGTGGTCGCCGCCGGTGCCCGGATCACCACCAACGTCGACATCGGGCGCTTCGTGCAGGTAAACGTGAACGCAGTCGTGTCGCACGACTGCCGGGTCGGTGATCACGTCACGCTCAGCCCGGGAGTGCTGGTGAACGGCGCCGTGACCCTCGGGGAGGGCGCCTTCCTGGGTACGGCGACCGTGGTCACCCCGGGCCACTCGATCGGGGCCTGGGCGGTGATCGGCGCGGGAGCGGTCGTGGTCGCCGATGTCCCCGCCGGGGTCACCGCCCGCGGCGTGCCCGCCCGCTGGACCTGAGGGCGCCGGCCGCCATCGCCTGGCGGTAGACCGCTTCGATCTCGGTGGCCGATCGTTCGGCCGAGAACCGGTCGGCGGCGGCGGCGGCCCCGGTCGCCAGCCGGACCCGTTCGGCCGGGTCGTCGGCGAGGCCGCCGATCGCGGCGGCGAGGAGGTCGGGGCGACGGGCCGGCACGAGCCGACCCGAGATGCCGTCCGCCACCGCCTCGGCGAGCCCACCGACTCGGGTCGCGACGACCGGCACCCCGGCGGCGAATGCCTCCATGACCGCGACCGGTAGCCCTTCGTGATGTGAGGCCAGCACGAACAGATCAGCGGCGGCGGTGATCCGGGGGGCATCGGCGCGGTAGCCGAGGATGCGCACGCGATCGCCCAGCCCGAGCTGCCCGTGCCTCGCCCGCAGCTCGGATTCGAGCGGGCCCTGTCCGACGATGACGAAGCGCGCCGACGGGTCGCGATCGATGACGAGCCGGGCTGCCTCGAGCAGATCGGGGTAGCCCTTCGGCCCTCGGAAGTTGGCGACGGTGACGGCCAGCACCTGTTCAGGCTGGATGCCGAGCTCGGCCCGGGTGGCATCGCGCTGGCCGACGAGGTCCCGGATCGACCGGATGTCGATGCCGTGGATGACGACCTGCACGCCGTCGCGATGGCGTGCACCGATCGAGTCACGAACCTCCTGCGAGACGGCGATGGTGGCATCGTTCAGTCCGAAGGTGACGGCGTTGGCGGCCCGGGTGACCCGGCCGTGGGACGGCCAGCGATTGTGCTCGGTGTAGACGAAGGCGGGACGTGAGGTGGCCGGCAGCGAACGCACCAGGACGCGCGCCTGGGCAGCCGGCGCCGGGGAATGGGCGTGGATGATGTCGAAGTCGCCCTCGGTGACCAGTCGCCGAAGACGAGCGATCCATCGGGGGTCGGTCGGGCGCGACGCGTCGAGGGCGTGGGTGGCGACACCGAGGGCCTCGAGCTCGGGAACGAGGTGGGTCTTGTGGGGCAGCAGGTAGGCCGACTCGAAGGCCAGATGGTCGCGGTCGGCGACGGCGGCATGGGTGACGAGCAGGCGCTCGGCGCCGCCCGGTCCCAGGCCTTTCGTCAGCCACAGCACCCGAAGCGGGCGAGCGGGCACAGCGGGCCTTACCGCGGTGCTTCGTCTTGCGGTCTCGACGATGACGCGTCGTCGGCGGCCGGATCGGTCGTGGGCGAGGCAGGCACCGACGCCGGACAGGCCAGCGACCGGAGCACGGCGAGCTGCCGCTCGCCGGTGGTGCTCCCTCCGGCGAAGTCGGCGAGCCGCTCGACGGCGAGCGGCGGTACGGGAACATGGGAGATCAGGGGGTGGGACGGCCGGTCGTCGATCTCGTCCGCACCGAGCAGCACCTCGTGGAGCTTCTCACCCTGTCGGAGACCGGTGAAGACGATCTCGACCGGCCGTGGCGCCTGAGCGACGAGTCGTCGGGCGACATCCGCGATGCGCACCGGCTCGCCCATATCGAGCACGAGGGCCTCGCCGGCCCGGCCGACGGCGCCAGCATGGATCACGAGCTGGACGGCCTCTTCGACTGTCATGAAATAGCGGGTGACGTCGGGATCGGTGACCGTGACCGGCCCCCCTGCGGTGATCTGCGCATGGAAGGCGGTGAGCACACTTCCCCGGCTGCCCAACACGTTGCCGAAGCGCACACTCAGATAGATGCCCTGGCTATCTGATGAGGCCTGGGCGGTGAGACGCTCGGCGATGCGCTTGCTGTAACCGAGCACGCTGGTGGGGTCGGCCGCTTTGTCGGTGGAGATGTTGACGAATCGCTCGACCTGGGTGGCGCGCGCGGCGTCGAGCACGTTCTGGGTGCCCCACACGTTGGTCTTCACCCCTTCGCCCGGGTGCATCTCGAGCAGGGGCAGGTGCTTGAGGGCGGCGGCGTGGAACACGACCTCAGGTCGGTGCTCGACGAAGACCTGATGCATGCGGTCGACATCTCGGATGTCGCACACCACCAGGCTGCGGCTGTCGAGCAGGGCCCGACCTTCGATCCGCAGCTGCAGGGCGTGAAGGGCCGATTCGTCCCGGTCGACCATGACCAGCTCGGCCGGGGCGAAGCGGGTGATCTGGTGGCAGAGCTCGCTGCCGATCGAGCCGCCGGCCCCCGTGACGAGCACACGCCGACCGGTCAGGTAGCCGGCGATGGCATCGACGTCGGTGTCGATGACGTGCCGACCGAGCAGGTCGGCATCGGTGAGCGGTCGGATATCAGCCACGCCGATCGAGCCGTCGAACAGCTCGGAGAGCGCCGGCAGCACCAGGATGCGGAGGTGGGCGGCGACGGCGAGGTCGCAGAGCTCGCGGAGCAGCTCCGAGCTGGCACCGGGCATGGCGATCACGACGGTGTCGGCTTGGTTCTTGGCGGCGGCGGCGGCGAACGCATCGCGGCCCCCGACGACCCGCAGGCCCATCAATCGCAGGTTTCGCTTGGCCGGGTCGTCGTCGAGCATGGCCACCGGCAGGTAGGGGCTCGCGGGGTTGCGGAGCATGGACGTAATGGTGAGGACGCCACCCTCGCCGGCGCCGAACACCAATACCCGCTCGATGCCCTCGCCCCGTGGTCGCATCCGCCGCTCGAGCACCAGCCGCCAGCTGTACCGGATTCCGGCCATCAGCACGAGGGCGAGCAGCCCGCCGGCCACGATCACGCTGGTTGGTACGAGAAGCGGGACCTGGAAATAGTTGAGGATGGCGAGGCCAGCGGCGGTGATCGCCACTGAGCCGACGAGGTGCGACACCTCGTCGAGGGTGCCGAACCGCCAGCGCCCCAGGTAGAGGCCGAACGCCAGCCCCGCGGCGGCCTGCATGATCGCCGCGGAGGCCACGGCGGCGAGCAGGCCCGTCAGGTCGAAATCGTTCCATCCGGAGGGCCCGAACGCGTCGAACCGCATCACCATGGCGAAATACAGGCCCATCGCCCAGGCGGTGCTGTCGGCGGCCAGTTGGATCGGTAGGCGGTAGCGCTCGAGTACGACGCCGACTCGGGCGAAGTTGCTGGGCTCGCCTGGGTGATCGGGTGCCGGCATTTGGGGGGTGTGGCTCTCTCGGGGCGGGGGCGCTGGGCGACGGCCGGCGCTCGACAGGGCATCGGATATCCGTGGCCGGTGCACAGGATAGCGCACGTGGTATTTGCCCCAGCGTGACCACCCGGTGTCGGGGTCGGGTCTCCGATCCTCCTCACCGCGGGAGGGGTCGCGGTCGGAGGTGAAGGTCACCACGAGGGCACCGCCACTACGATCGTCCAGCACCCATGGACCTTTCGACGCCCGGAGCCGGGCCCACCCCGCCGGGCACGCCTCGACCCGATGCCGACGCCGGCATCGACCTGGCGGCACTCGACGCGGTGATGGCTCGGTCAGCTCGGCGAAGGCGTAGCTCGCTACCCGCCAGCGCGGTGGTCACCTCGCCGGAGTCTCGGCCCTCGCCGAGGGTGACGCGTCGGCGTACGACTCCGCTCGAGCGTCGCCTTGTCGGGGTGGTGGCGGTTGCCTCCGGCCTGATGGCCACCACCTCGGCCGCGCATCCGACCGGGTTGGCCGGACCCGACGCCCTGTTGCGATTCGGTTTCGCCCTGGTCGTCACCCTGGCGGCGGCTCGGGCACGCCGCTCGAGCTGGCTGCTCCTGGGAGCGGCCGGCGCGATCCTGGCGCCGTCGGGTCCGTGGCAGGTGTCGGCTGTGCTGGGCCTGCTGGTCGCCGTCGCCGCCACGTTGGTCGAGCGTCGACGTCTGATGGGGGCGGTCGTCGCGGCGCTCAGCGTGCCGGCGATGATGCACGCCCCGCCCTTCGCGTTCACCGGAGCCTCGGCGGTCTGCGTGTGGCTGGCGGTGCTGCCGTCGTTGGTGTCGGGGTACCGGGTGGCGTCGCGGCGGTCGCAGGAACGCATGCAGAGGGCGGCGATGGCCACCTTCCTGGTGGCACTCGGTGGCACGCTCGTGTTCGGTCTTGCCGTCTGGGTCTCCTGGGGCGACCTGCACGCCGGCGCCGACGATGCTCAGAGTGGGCTGGTCGCGATGCGCGAGGGGAAGGGCTCCGAGGCGGCCCTGCGCCTGGCGGGCTCGGCCGACTCCCTGGGGGCGGCGCACGACGTGCTGGGTGCGTGGTGGACGGCGCCGGCCCGCCTGGTTCCGCTGGTCGCGCAGCAGGCCGAGGCCATGGCAGTGCTCAGCGATCAGGGCCGGCACATTGCCGAGGCCGGGTCGGTGGCCGCGTCCAAGGCCGACTATCGCCAACTCCGCTACCAGCAGGGCCAGGTCGACATCGAGCGCCTGCGGCAACTGCAGGAGCCGCTTGATCGGGTGGCCCGCACCCTCGAGCGCGCCGACCAGCGTCTCGATGAGGTGGATTCGCCGTGGCTGGCGGGCCCGGTGGCATCGGCCCTCGATCGAATCTCGAGCGAGGTCGACCGCACTGCACCGCAGGCCGACCTGGCGGCGCAGGGCGCTCGGGTCGCTCCCGGGCTGCTCGGGGGCGACGGCACCCGTCGTTATTTCGTGGCGTTCACGACTCCCGCGGAAGAACGTGGTCTCGGTGGTTTCATGGGCAACTGGGCGGAACTCACGGCGACCGATGGTCAGCTCACCCTGAGCAGGTCGGGGCGCACCCGTGAGCTCAACTCGCCACCGGGTGCGAGCGACCGGGTGATCACCTCGCCCGCCGACTACGTCGCCCGCTATGCGCGTTTCGAGCCGGGCTCGTTCTTCCAGGACGTGACCGTGTCGCCCGACCTTCCCAGCGTCGCCGATGTCGTGGGGCAGCTCTATCCGAAGATGGGTGGTGAGCCGGTCGACGGTGTGCTGGTGGTTGATCCGTACGGCTTGGCCGCCCTGCTGAACTTCACCGGGCCGATCAAGGTCGACGGCAGTCCCGAGGTCCTCACCCCCGGCAATGCAGCCGATCTCCTCGTCCGGCGCCAGTACGTCGAGTTCACGTCGAAGGACGAGCGACTCGACTTCCTCGACGAGGCATCGAGGGTGACGTTCGAGAAGCTCACCCGTGGCGACATCCCGGGGCCGGAGCAGATCGGCGAGGTGCTCGGCCCCGCCGTCCAGGGTCGCCACCTGATGTTCAGCGCGGTACGCCCCGAGGAGCAGGCATTGTTCGAGCGCGTGGGCGCGACCGGCGCCTTCCCGACCGCGGAGCCCGACCGTGACTTCTTCGCCCTCACGAGTCAGAACTCCGGCAACAACAAGATCGACGTGTTCCTGCGGCGCGAGATCGCCTATGAGGTCGTCTATGACCCCGCCACTGGTCGGGAGCAGGCGACGGCCACCATCACGCTGCACAACGATGCCCCGAGCTCGGGTCTGCCCGACTACGTGATCGGCAACCGCGACCCGGCCACACCGTCGGGTACGAACCGGATGTACCTGTCGTTCTACTCGCCGTTCACGCTCACCGGCTCGCGGATCGATGGGGTGAGCCAACCGTTCGAGTCGCAGCGCGAGCTCGGATATCGTGTCTATTCGAGATATCTCGATGTCCCGGCCGGAGCGACCGTCACCATCGTGCTCGATCTGTCCGGGTCGCTCCGATCCCTCGACCGGTACCGGTTGGTCGTTGGCATGCAGCCCACGGTGATCCCCGATTCCCTCCGGGTCTCCGTCACCCCGAAGGCGGGCTGGGTGGTCGCCGATTCCGACACCCTCAGGGTCGATATCGATCGGGGGCGCTCGTCGTTCGTGGGCCAACCGGGGCACGGGATCGACGCCTTCACGACGTTCGAACCGCAGTGACCGAAGGTGAGGGTGGCCTGCGGGCTGGGGGATGGTCGACATGGCCAGCCGGATGGGGCACACTATTCGCCACATCTAGATACGTCGTCACCTGCGGCGGAGGAGTCTCGTGATCCGACGAATTCTGGCGATCAGCGTCCTGCTGGTGGCAGCTATGGCCGGAACCGCCCATGCGCAGTACGTGCCGGGCGAGCCCGGCATCATCGTCGATCCCGGTTCGGTCCTGGTCGGCGGCACCATCGAGGTCCAGGGCTCGGGCTGCGCCCGCGATTCTGAGGTCACCATCTACGTCGGCGACGTTCTGGTCGGCACCACCCGCACCGGCGTGAACGACGGAACCGGCTCGTTCGACCTGCCCGGCATCGTCCTCCCACCCGAGATCGGACCGGGTGAGTACCTGGTCCACGCCAGGTGCGGCGATCTCGACCTCACCACAGTGCTCTTGGTCTCAGCCGTTCCGGTCACGATCGCCGCCTCGTCGGGCAGCCTGCCGACGACCGGCAGCGACTCCGGATGGCTCGTCAAGGCCGGCTTCGCCCTGGTGGCCGGCGGCGGTCTCGTCGTGCTCGTCACCCGCCGCCGCCGAGTCGTCGTCTAGGTCGCGGTCGGGGCTCGCCACGGCGACCCACTACGAGATTCTCGGCGTCGAGCCCGACGCCGGCCACGACGTCGTCAAGCGCGCCTACACCGACCAGGCATTGCGCTGGCATCCCGATCGCCAGGACGACGCCGGGCCTGACACGCGGGCATTGGCTGAGTGGCACATGCAGGAGGTGAATGCGGCCTGGCAGGTGTTGCGCAGCCCCGCCGATCGGGCCGCCTACGACGATGCATTGCGGGCCCGATCGGTATCGAGCTCGCCGATGTCGACGGTCGATCCGCTCGTGCCGTCGTTCGCCGATCAGCTCGTCGTGCCGGTGCGAGATGAATCGGTGCCCGCAGCCGGGCGACGGCCGGCCGGTTTCGCCCGCTGGGCGCCGCTGCTGATCGTGGGGCTGCTGCTGGTCGGCGGGCTGATCGTGGCGATCTCGGTGTCGTCGCGTCGCTCGAGCCCTATCGATCAACCTGAGTTGCGCACGAATCGCTACGAGATCGGTTCGTGCGTGGTGGTCACCCCGGGCCCGCAGGTCGTCGGTGTCTCGTGTGACCTTCCCAACAGTGGTCGGGTCGCGGCGACCACCGACTATCCCCGTCCGTGCCCGGCGGGCACCCAGACCGTTTCGATCGTCGTGGAGCGGTTGTCGGTCTGCCTCCTCGTTCAGTGACCCACCCGGTCGTCTCGGTGGCGAGCACGGGCGTCGCTCTACTATTCGGCCATGGTGCGAGCGACCGGTATCGATCACATCGTCCTGCGGGTGGCCGACGCCCGACGGTCTCTGGAGTGGTACCGCGATCGCCTCGGGCTCGATCCTGTGCGGCTCGACGAGTGGGAGCGCGGTGAGGTGCTGTTCGTGTCGGTGCGCGTCGACGAGGCCACGATCATCGATCTGTTCGAGGGGGAGCGCACGGGCGTCAACGTCGACCATCTCTGTTTCGTCGTCGACACCGACGATCTCGACGCCCTGGCCGCGTCGGGGGAGTTCGACGTGGTGTCTCCGCCGGCCGACCTGTTCGGGGCGCGGGGGATCGGCCGAGGCTTCTATGTGCGCGATCCCGATGGCAACGTCGTCGAGCTGCGCCGGTACTGATCGTCGTTGCGTCGACGGGCCGCCCGCTGGCCGCTCCGCACCCACCCGGACGGACTGCCTAGGCTGCGGCCATGGACCTTCGCCAGCATGGCCTCGCCGAGCTCGTCACCCTGGTGCAGGGCCGATCGCTCTCGGTGCGTGAGCTTGTCGGCCATGCCCTCGCTCGCATCGACGAGCTCGAGCCCCAGATCAACGCCTGGGCCTCGCTCGAACCCGATAGGGCGCTGGCCGAGGCCGCCGCGCTCGACGAGCGGCTGGCCACCGGCGATGCGATCGGCCCACTGGCCGGCATCCCGATCGGGGTGAAGGACCTCGAGCCTGCGGCCGGGTTCCGCACGGCGTTCGGCTCGGCACTGCATCTCGACGATGCGCCGGCGGTGGCCGACTCGCCGTTGGTGGCGCGACTGCGTGCCGCCGGATGCGTGGTGCTGGGCAAGACCACCACCCCCGAATTCGGCTTCCAGGGCGACACGACGAGCCCGGCGTTCGGTCCCACCCGCAATCCCTGGGGGGTGGATCGTTCTCCGGGCGGGTCGTCGGGCGGGTCGGCCGCGGCGATCGCTTCGGGCATGGTGCCGTTGGCGACCGGTTCTGACGGTGGGGGCTCGATCCGGCTGCCGTCGGCTCTGTGCGGGCTATCGGGCTTGAAGACGTCGCAGGGTCGCGTCCCGAACGGGGGGGCGACACCGCCTGGTTCGGGTCTGTTCACGGTGAAGGGCCCGATGGCCCGCCGGATCGTCGACGTGGCGTACGCGCTCAGGGTGTGCATCGGTCCCGACCCGACCGACGTGTTCTCGCTGCCGGCCCCGTCGGCGGCCTGGGTCGAAGCTTTAGGCGATCGGGCGGCGCCGGTGCGGGTGCTGTGGGCGCCCGCGCCGGGCTTCGAGGTCGATGCCGAGATCGCCGCCGTGTGTGCCAGGGCGGTGGCTGCCCTGGCCGCGGCGGGCACGGAGGTCATCGAAGTCGATCGGGTCTTCGCCGACGAGCCGCTCGCCGACTGGTTCGCGATGTGGACGGTGTACTGCGACCGTCGTCAGGGCCATCTGCGCGGCACGCCCGACTGGGATCAGATCGATCCGGGTCTGCGGGCCCAGATGGACTACGCCCGCGACCATGTCGACGCCGTCACGTTCGCCAAGGCGATCGACTCGGCCCACACCCACAACCTCGATCTCGTGGCCCTCTTCGAACAGGCGCCGATCCTGCTGTGCCCGACGGTGGCCGGGCAGACAGCGCGGGCCGGGCACCAGGGCACGATCAATGGGGCCGAGACGCAGTTCTGGGCCCCGTTCACCGGCGCGTACAACCTGACTCGCAACCCGGCCGGCAGCGTGCCGGTGGGGTTCACCGCCGACGCCATGCCGGTCGGTCTCCAGGTGGTCGGTCCCCAGCAGGGTGATGTGGCGGTGATGCAGGCGATCGCTGCCATCGAGGATCTGCTCGAGCTCGATACGGTCGCGCCCATTTCGTGAGCGACGCATCCTGGCCGATCCGATGGCAGGTCGGTACCAGGCGAGGCGCTAATGTCGTCCAGCGCATCAAGGGCGATTAGCTCAGCTGGTTAGAGCGCTGCCTTCACACGGCAGAGGTCGGCGGTTCGAGTCCGCCATCGCCCACCCAAGAAACCCCTGCTGACCAGGTGCTTCTCTTTCGGCGGGCGTCGAGGTTGTGTCAGCCGAGCTGCCAAAATGGCGGGAAAGTGGCGCGAGAAGTCGGGTGAACTTTGCCGCTCGGTGAGCGTGAGGATGTGGATTCGCGGCATTGTGACTGAGATCCCCGCAATCAAGCTCGCTTGCGCCTTCGGTTCAGATCCGTGACGGTCGCGTCCGTGTCGTTCTTCGCAGCTTCGTCGGCCGCAGACAGCATCTCGTCGAGTTTGTCGGTCACCGGATCGTCCTCTTCGGGAAGGAGATGGCCGTATCGGTCGAGGACCGGACCACCGATGAATGCCCGGCACGCCGTGCGATCTCCAGTGGCTTCGCGCCGGCCGCGATCCAGAAGGCCACCGCGGTGTGGCGGAGATCATGAACGCGCAGGCCTTCGTAGTGCTCGCGTCCGTCCGAGTCGGTCACCAGTTCGCCGAAGCCGGCGGCGATGGCCGCTGGCTGCCAGGTGCGGTGGCGGAAGTTCGCCGACCGCATGGCGCCGCCCCGGCGAGTGGTGAAGACCAACTCGTCTTCCCGCTCGGTCGGCAACGTGTTCTGTCAGCTGTTCGTTGATGCCGCGGGGAGAGGCACGGTACGCCGTCCCGCCTTCGTCTTTGGTGGCCCGAAGTGCAACTTCCCCTTCACCTCGACGGCGATCTCGGCCACCTCGAGCGATGAGGGCATCGTGTTGACGCGGCAGTGTTCGCGGAGGGTTCGGATCATCGAGGTGTTGCGGTACTCGTCGGTGATGACGGTCTTGGGGTCTATGTCCCTTCGAGTCGTTGATCGGTTCCTCGACGGTTCCCGTTCGTGGGGAGCGAAGGGCTGAGAGGCAGCTGTTGCCGGGCGCGCGGCGTCCCTGCATCTCGCCATTCGATCGGGGCCCGCACACCGGTACTATTGACAAGAATTTCTGTCAATTAGTAAGGTCCGGACCGTGGACCTCGAGGTGATCGACGATCCGGCGGCGGCCGCGGCGGCCCTCGATCCGATGCGGGCGAAGATCCTGGCTGCGCTGGCCGACCCGGGATCCGCTTCCACGTTGGCCCGCTCTCTCCGCTTGCCGCGACAGCGGGTCAACTACCACCTCCGAGTGCTCGAGGAGCACGGTCTCGTGCGGCTGGTCGAGCAGCGGGCGCGACGCGGCATGACCGAGCGGGTGATGGTCGCCTCGGCGCGGTCCTACGTCCTGTCGCCGGCCGCCCTCGGCGACAACAGCGCCGACCCGGCCAGAACCGACCGACTGTCCACGGGCTACCTCATCGCGGTGGCGGCCCGGATGGTCCGCGAGCTGGCCGACCTCGCTAGCCGGGCGACCGCTGCTGGTCGGCCCCTGGCCACCCTGGCCATCGACACCGAGATCCGCTTCGCGTCCGCGGCCGATCGCGCCGACTTCACCGCCGAGCTGACCGATGCCGTCGCCTCGCTGGCCGCGAAATACCACGACGAGAGGGCTCCCGGTGGCCGCTGGCACCGCCTCGTCGTCGCCGCGCATCCCCGACCGACCACCGCGCCAGACGCGTTGGCGAAGGACCACCCATCCACGACCAGGAAAGGACCAACAGATGCCTGAGGACCGATCGCTCGAGTTCGAGATCGAGGTCGACGCCACCCCCGAAGAAGTGTGGCAAGCCATCGCTACCGGACCAGGCATCTCGTCCTGGTACGTACCCCACACCGTCGAAGAGCACGAAGGGGGAGTGGCGACGGCCTCGTTCGGTCCAGCGCCGGAGATGCAGGTCCGCGGGCGCGTCGCGGCTTGGGACCCCCCGCACTGCGTGGTCTTCGACGGGGGTGATGGCGTCCCCGGCCTGGCCTTCGAGTGGCTGGTTGAGGCCAGGGACGGCGGAAGCTGCGTCGTGCGGCTGGTGAACACCGGGTTCGGCTCCGGCGAAGAGTGGGACGCCCAGTACGACGGGATGGCCGAAGGCTGGCTGCTCTTCCTGTGCAACTTGCGGCTCCACCTGGAGCACTTCCGCGGCCAGTCGGCGACGTCGATGCTGCCGATGGCCATGTGGGCGGGACCCCGAGCCGCGGCTTGGGCCGAGCTCACCCGGTCGCTCGGAATCCCGGCCGAGCCAGCCGTGGGGGAACGCATCGAGGTCGACGTCCCCAACGGGCCGGGCTTCGCTGGCACGGTCGCCGAGTCGGCCCCGTACCGCCTGGCCTTCCTCATCGACAGGCCGGCTCAAGGCACGGCCTTCTTGGCCGCCGAGGGCGACGGGGACCAAGTCGGCGTGTCGGTGTGGAGCTACCTCTACGGTGACGATGGGGCGGAGGCCGTGGCTCGCGACGCCCCCCGCTGGCAGGAGTGGCTCGACGCCCGTTGAGTGGGTCCGGTCATGTTCCTCGCCCGCATGGCCTACGACTTCAAAGAACCCGACCACCTCATCGCCCTCGCGCTGCTCGACCGAGGCGGCCACTGCCCACCCCTACCCGGCTCCTGACAACCTCGACCGGCTCGCATCGGCCTTGCGGGATCTTGGAGCGTTCCTGCGAGTCGGCGGCATGAACGACGACGAGGCCCCGGCCGCTCCCGATGATGATCGACGGCGCGGCGTTGGCGCGGATGGAGATCTCGACTTGGCGGACCGAGGCCGGCGACCTCGATCTCCTGCACGATCTGCGGGCAGTCGACGGCAGCCGTCTGGGCTTCAATGGCGCGAGAATCTGTCGGGGGTCTGCCGCGATTGGGCCGTCGTGGGCCATCGACGCCTCGTCGGGATCGGCCGTTGAACGGGTCTGCCGCACGATCGGGTGTCACCCGACGTGTAGGTGTCGGCGGTCAGGAGTCGCCACTCCACAGGGCAGAGATCGGTACGGCCCAGACCGCGTCGCCGAGTGGGAGCACATGGGGCCCCGCGTACATCACCAGCCCGCGTCGGAACTGCTCGGGATAGCGGGCTCGGAACGCGTTGATGCCCGCGGTTGCGTTCGCTGGGACCTCGCGTGCTCGCTTGACTTCGACCGCAATGAAGCCGTGGTCTGCTTCGATCACGAGGTCGACTTCGTCGCGGCGGCGATCGCGCCAGTGATAGAGCCCGTCGGTCCCGCCGACCCACTCGAGTTGGCTGGCGAACTCGTTGACGACGAACGATTCGAGCAGGGCGCCGCGGCGATCGTCGCGAACGCCGGCCGGGTCAGGTGCGACGAGGATCGGGTCGACCATGTGCAGCTTGGGCACGGCGCGCTCGGTGTCGGTCGCCTTGCTGCGCAATCCGGGCAGCCTTCGGATGAGCCGCATCTCTTCGAGGAGGTCGAGGTAGCGGGCAGCTGTTCGGCGGTCGATCGACAGGTCAGCCACGAGGTGGCTGAGCACGAGCTCGTGGCCGGCGATACCGGCGATCCCCTCGAGGAGACGCGTCAGGCGT
>Ga0315292_10000847_pt1 | contig 15353 bp, 15 predicted proteins | sample YL17G13_0_MG_FD_204029 | JGI IMG/M metagenome (GOLD analysis project Ga0315292, IMG submission 204029) | Sediment microbial communities from Yellowstone Lake, YNP, Wyoming, USA - YL17G13_0 | ecosystem: Environmental > Aquatic > Freshwater > Lake > Sediment | place: USA: Wyoming | collected... | reverse complement strand
TTGAAGATACAGGTGGATTTGAGCAAGTCATGCAACAAATCGAAAAAGTTGCCACCCAACGAATTTCTCAAGAAGGTAAACTCGTGATGACGAAAGTCGTTGGTGGTTTTATTGCTACCAAATAAACCCATCAGAGAGTTTATTGATTGTTACTACTCAATCCTACATTTATCTGAACTGAATCAAAAGGGATATAACCATGATGCTCTTCTACGGTAAAAAAGTCTGCGTAATTGGTGCCCACCCCGATGATATTGAGCTGGGGTGTGGTGCTTTTATCGCTAATGTGCATGATAAAACTGATATTTTGTGCGTCACCCTTTCTGATAATAAAAAGAACCCTTCACTCTCCAATCTGGTGGAGGAACACTTTCGCAGTATGAAAATCCTGGGTGTTCCCCGCGACCATGTTAAATTAGGCTCATTTGTCACCCGCCGTTTCCCCGAGTTGCGCCAGGAAATCCTTGAGTATCTGTATCAGCTCAATCATGAATACCAGCCCGATATTGTCATCACTCACACCCGTTCTGATATTCATCAGGATCACCAACAGACTACCGAAGAGGTCTTGCGTGCCTTTCGTGGCACAACCGTTTTAGGGTTCGATGCTCTCCGTAGCAGTTATGGATTCTTTCCACATTTCCTGGTGGATGTCAGGCCGGAGGATGTCGAGCAGAAGATCCTTTCATTGGCTGAATATTCCACTTACCATGATAAATATTACTTTGATGCTTCGGTATTAAGGGCAACCCTCATTCGCCATGGTGCTCTGGCGGAGCGTCCTTACGCTGAGGGTTTTGACATCCTGCGAATTGTAGGTAATTTTGACGTGTGCTGATTCCCCCGGAATCTCACCAACTGTGGATAAAACCTAAATTCATCCCTGTGAAACTGTGAGTTTATAAGTTATAATTCAGTCATTGAATTTCAACTGCTGAATTATGAATTACTCCATTATATAACTTTTCCTGGTAATATTTTTTCTCCTATGGCTGAAAACCCTGAAGCAACCCGTGAAATGATCTTGCTTGAGCAGATTGAGAATGATCCCAACATAACTCAGGCTTCCTTGGCAATCAATCTTGGGGTTGCTGTAGGCACAGTAAATTGGCACATCAAGCGCATGATCGCCAAAGGTTATGTAAAGGTGAAGCGCGCAGAACGGCGCAAGCTACGTTACATAATTACTCCTGAAGGCATCACCTTCAGGGCACGCTTGACCATCGATTACATTGAGCAATCCTTCCTGCTATACCGGAATATCCGTAAACGTGTACATGAGCTGCTTGGGGAAGTCAAGCAAGCTGGGTTTAACCATGTGCGCATCGAAAGCGAAGCCGATATCAATGACCCAAACCGTACCACCCAGACGAATGACATCGTAGACATTTGTCGTTTGACGTGTCTTGAGCACGGCATTAGCATCACCCAGGATCCGAGTGCCCCAACTCTGGTGGTCCATGGAGTAAAGGTGAGCTTATGCTTTGAGGAGCTTGTATGAGCGATCAAGGTGCCCACACACAAGGAAATCATCTTAACCATGTTGTGATTACAGGCGGAGCAGGTTTTATAGGCTCACTGCTCACTGGGGAGTTGTTACGCTTGGGAATTAAAGTCACCGTAATAGATGATCTGATCTTTGGTGGTGAATCCCTGATGGCTTATCTTGCCCATCCCAATTTTCATTTTGCCAAGGCCAATGTGATCGAACCCCGCAGTCTCCGTTCCAGCCTTCGTTCCGATTGGGAAAAACCGGATGCTGTTGTTCACCTTGCTGCCATTGTCGGCTTTCCTGCTTGCCAGGCAGTTGGAAGGCAGGTTGCCTGGCGATATAACGTCGAAGCAACGGAACATGTCTTCGAGCAGGCAGTCTCCTTGGGCGTAAGGCGTTTGGTATTTGCTTCCACATACAGCACTTATGGCCTCTCACCTGATGGTAAACCTGTCACCGAAGATACAGCACTTACTCCCCAATCCCTATATGCAGAAACGAAAATAGCTGCTGAACGCTTCCTGCTTGCTCAAAAAGATTCCCCTTGCGCACCGCTTATCTTTCGGCTGGCTACTTTATATGGCGTTTCACCTCGCACCCGTTTTGATCTGATTATCAACCAGTTTGTCCTTGAAGCCTACACAAAACGAGAGCTTATAATATACCAGCGCGGGTATTCGCGTTCATTCGTCCACATCCGCGACGTGGTGTACGGATTCATCCTGGGTTTACAGGCTTCGGAAGAGAAAGTCCGCTGTCAAATATATAATCTTGGATCAGAGCTGGGTAATTACACCAAAGACCAAATTGTGGAGCTGGTACTCAAACGCCTTCCGGAAACTGTTGTCACTTACAAAGATATGACCTTTGGGGGGGATATGCGCGATATAGCTGTCTCATTTGGAAAAATCAAGCGAGAATTGGGTTTTCAAACCAAATTAACCCCAGACGATGGCGTGCGCGAAGTGCTTCATGCCATTCGCTCAGGTCTGATCAGTAATCCACATGATCAGCACTACCGGAATGCTCAGTTTATTGTCCAGTGAGATATTACGAAAATGTCATTACAAAAACGCTATTCCAGGAGTAAATATGGATTTTCATTCCGATCCCAAGTTCTGGCAAAATAAACGTATTTGTGTCACCGGGGGGGCAGGTTTTCTGGGTTTTTTTGTACTTGAAGCGCTTAAACAACGTGGCGCCTCCGATATCTTTGTCCCTCACATCGAAGAATATGACCTGGTCAATTCCCAGGATATCCAGCGCATGCTCGATGTAAGCCGACCGGATATCCTTATCCACCTTGCAGCTCTCGCTGGTGGGATTGGCGCTAACCGCGCTCGTCCTGCTGACTTTTTTTACATCAACCTTATGATGGGCATGCAGCTTATGCACGAAGCCTGGAAGCGCAACGTCAGTAAATTTATTGCCATCGGTACGGTTTGTGCCTACCCCAAGTTCACCCCAGTTCCCTTCAGGGAAGAAAATCTTTGGGAAGGTTACCCGGAAGAAACCAACGCACCTTATGGCTTAGCAAAAAAAATGCTTCTCGTACAGTCTCAGGCTTATCGTGAGCAGTATGGTTTCAATGCCATTTACTTACTACCAGTCAATTTATACGGACCGAGGGATAACTTCGATCTTCAGACATCCCATGTGATCCCTGCCCTCATACGTAAATGTATCGAATCCCAGGAACGCGGTGATAAAGAGGTGGTGCTATGGGGTGATGGCTCACCTACGCGTGAATTTCTTTATGCACGAGATGCTGCGGACGGGATTCTGACTGCTACGGAGTTTTATAACGGCATTGAACCGGTAAATATCGGCTCCGGACAGGAGATCAGCATTAAAGACCTGGCTGAGATGGTTGCCCACCTGACAGGTTTCACTGGAAAAGTCGTCTGGGACACAACCAAACCCAACGGTCAGCCGCGTCGCGCATTGGACACCAGTCGCGCTGCCGATTATTTTGGCTGGCAGGCACGCACTCCGTTTGAAGACGGGCTCTGCCAGACCATTGCCTGGTACCGACAAAAAACTGGAAAATCTGATTGACTATCCATGGCTGCTGACCAACTCCCTAATTCACACGAGGATCTGATCATCCTTAAGCCCACGCACGGCTTGGCTGCGTTGAATCTGCGCGACCTGTGGGTTTACCGTGAGCTGGTCCTTTTCCTCTCCTGGCGGGATGTCTTGGTGCGCTATAAACAGACCGCTTTGGGTGCGACATGGGCAATCATCCAACCTCTTGTCCAGATGGTTGTCTTCACGCTGATCTTCTCCCGGGCTGCCGGCCTCTCCTCTGAAGGCGTTCCTTACCCCATATTCAACTATACGGCTCTCCTTCCATGGGGATTGTTCTCCAAAGCCATGAATGATGCTGGGCGCTCACTGGTGAACAACCGCAATATGATCACGAAGATATATTTCCCCCGTCTGACTATCCCGGTGGCTTCGGTGCTTTCTGGTCTGGTCGATTTTGGGATCGCCTTTCTGGTATACATCGGGATCATACTGTATTACAACTTCGCACCAAACTCGACTTACACCTTTACCGTCACCCCGGCATTGCTTACCCTACCCCTGTTCATTATCCTGGCTCTGGTTGCAACGCTCGGTGTCAGCCTGTGGTTCTCGGCTGCCAATGTGATCTACCGTGATGTGGGTCATATCCTGCCATTTTTAACCCAAACCTGGTTCTTCTTGACCCCCATTGTTTATTCATCGTCTGAGATCTCAAAACAGTGGCAAATAATTTATGCTTTGAACCCCCTCACCGGTGTTGTAGAGGGGTTTCGGTGGTCTTTGCTGGGTATCCATAGCCTTCCCCTGCCGTTGTTGCTTGTCTCCGCCGGGGTGGCTGTTGTACTCTTGATCACCGGTCTGATCTATTTCCGTAATATGGAACGGACGTTTGCCGATGAGATTTAATATTATTATGAGCATCAAGAATATAGTGGAATCATTTTATACGCTATGAATGATACCGTTATACACGTTGAAAATTTGGGCAAGCGTTATCGCATCGGGGTTTCACCCGAGCGTTATAAAACCCTGCGCGATACAATAGTTGCTGGGTTCAACGCACCCATCCAGAAGCTACGTCAACGCTCATCAAACAGCCTCTCCTCAATTGGGCCAAATATAATCTGGGCATTACGTGATATCTCCTTTGACGTCCCTCGTGGCAAGGTCTTGGGGATTGTTGGTCGTAATGGGGCCGGAAAAAGTACACTGCTCAAGATTTTATCCCGTGTGACCGAACCCACGGTAGGTAGTGCTGAGATCCATGGTCGTGTTGGTGCTTTACTGGAAGTTGGTACAGGGTTCCACCCCGAGCTGACCGGGCGCGAGAATATCTATCTAAATGGCGCCATCCTTGGGATGAAGCGTGTTGAAATCGGGCGGAAATTTAATGAGATTGTCGCATTTTCTGAGGTAGAGCAGTTTATTGATACTCCCGTTAAGCGTTATTCGAGTGGAATGTACTTACGTCTGGCGTTCGCCGTTGCAGCCCACCTGGAACCTGAGATACTCGTCGTGGATGAGGTGCTGGCAGTTGGAGATGCCGAATTTCAACGCAAATGTATGGGTAAAATGAGCGATGTGGCTCAAGAGGGACGTACAATCCTGTTTGTCAGCCATAATATGTCAGCCATCTTGCGCCTCACCGAGGAGACTATCGTATTAGATAAAGGGAACCTCGTATTTCGCGCACCCACCGCGCAAGCAGTAGATTATTACATGGCAGCCGGGTTCTCTGGATTGGGTGAGCGTGCTTGGACACCAGAAGAAATCCCTGCGGATGCAGCTCCATTTACGCCACTGGCTATACGCGTACGGGATAGCAAAGGTCAGATCGTCGACACCTTCCGCTCAACCGAGCCTTTTCGTGTGGAGGTTGAATACAGCCTCGACCAATCCATCACTGGCTTGCGGGTCGGGATTTATCTACTGACCATGCGTGGAGAATACGTCTTTACCTCATTTGACCTTGACGACCCCACGCAGTTTGATAAGCTTGGTATCCGCCAGGAAGGTCATTACATCAGCCATTGCACGATCCCTGAGAATATTTTGAACGAAGGTCAATACGTCCTGGCGGTTAATGCCAGCAGCTTCAGAGTAAAACGCTATTTTTGGGACGATCATGCCCTGGCTTTCACTGTAGATGCCACTGGTGCCCCTGGAAAACAATGGCCTGAGCCGCGCATGGGTCCCATCCGACCTGCTTTGGATTGGGTGATTGAGCGTTTATGAAAATGGTTAGCAAGCAAGCCTTCAAGAATATCCTGGGTCAAATTCCTCTTACTGCTGAGGCTTATTGGTACCTGCGCCAGCCTGGTAAGCCGATCACCCCAGAATTTACCCTTGCTCAACTTGAACAATCAATCCCAATATGGCGTGAGCAGATAATTAGTGCTCAATCAAACCCATCGATTAACCTTGCCACACAAAAAAATCAGCCCAAGCGGGTATTCATCTTTGGTACCCTGCGGTATTGGATTGAACATGCAAGCCTTCTGGGAATGGCATTAGCCGGATTCGGTCATTCAGTCACGTTTTCCTATCTGCCTTATGCCAGGTGGCAGATGCCCATTGATTCATTCAATCTGCGCCGCCAAAACCTGTATGCTGAAGGTGTGTTGTCAAAAGCCTCGCCATTAATCAAGGTTGTACCGCTATTAAATCATGGGAATGGACGCAGAGTACCGTCTGAGTTGCTTCCTGCGGTGGAGCTTGTTTCCCTGCGTGACACTCAATACACACTGCAGGTGGAAGAAGTCAGCTTGAATAGCGACCTGTATAAGCTCCGGTTACAACGCAACCATGATGCTGCTTGTGCAGCCTTCTTCTACCTGAGAAGGCATAAACCTGATGTGATCATTCTACCGAATGGCACCATCCTTGAATTTGGTGTGCTTTACCAGGTAGCCCGTTTCCTCAATATCCCCGTTGTGACTTACGAATTCGGTGAACAACGAGATCGAATCTGGCTGGCTCAAAATGCAGAAGTCATGCGCCAGAAAACCGATGATCTATGGCAGGCGCGCAAAGACCAGCAGCTGACCCAGGGACAACAAAGCCAGGTGCGCAAGCTGTTTGCATCCCGCCAACACGCCAGTCTATGGGAAAATTTTTCCCGCCGTTGGCAGGGTATACCTTCCGAGGGGGGTGAACAGGTACGGCACACATTGGGTTTGGATCAACGTCCGATTGTCCTTTTAGCAACCAACGTGATTGGTGACAGTCTCACCCTCGGTAGGCAAGTCTTCAGTGACTCGATGACCGAATGGTTGGAACGTACGGTGCAGTTTTTCGCCACCCACCCAGAAATACAGCTGGTCGCTCGCATCCATCCTGGTGAGTTAATCACCAAGGGACCTTCTGTCGCGGATGTGGTCCATAAGGCATTACTCTCTATCCCCGAAAACATTCACCTGGTGCCCGCAGATGCCAAAGTGAATACCTATGATATTGTGGAGATCGCTGATTTAGGCTTGGTCTACACCACCACAGTAGGCATGGAAATGGCCATGAGCGGTGTGCCCGTGATTGTCGTGGGAAACACGCATTATCGTGGCAAAGGTTTCACCTTGGATCCAGAAAGCTGGCAGGATTACTTCGAGGTATTGACGAATATCCTGACCAATCCCGCTCAATATCGCCTCTCGCACGAGCAAGTGGAGCAGGCCTGGAATTATGCGTACCGTTTCTTCTTTGATTATCCGCATCCCTTTCCCTGGCATCTGCTGCATATCTGGAAAGATTTGGATACATGGCCTCTCTCTCGTTTACTTGGGGATGAGGGCATAGCTGCATATCACAAGACCTTTTCATATCTGGTCGGAGAGTCCGTTAACTGGTGAACCATGCTATCAGATATTGAAGTAAAAAATCAGGTGCGTGAGTTTTATGACCAGGTCGGTTGGCAGGAAGCCTCGGACGGCTTCTACCAGAATGCCTCCTATGAAGACCTGCGCTCGGTGGCTCATGATTATATCCACAACTGCCACATGCGGGTTCTTCGACACTTGAATCCCTCAGGTGGCTTACTGCTAGATGCAGGCTCAGGTCCCATCCAATACCCTGAATATCTTGAATATTCAAAAGGTTTCCAACATCGAGTGTGTGCAGATATATCGGTTGTTGCATTACAGGAAGCTCGTAAGCGTATCGGTGTTCATGGTTTTTTTGTCGTCTGCGATGTTGCAAATCTACCCTTTAGGACCAACACATTTGATGGCATGGTATCACTTCACACCATCCATCATTTACCTCCTGATGAGCACATCCGTGCCTATCAGGAACTTTACCGCACCCTGGCACCCGCGGGAAAAGGTGTCATTGTAAACGGATGGAACAACCCTCCCCTCACAGTATTTTTGAATACTTGGATCGCTTTGGCAGATCGCCTATACGCATTCCTCCGACCGCGGTCAAAAGTGGCTGGCCATGGTGAGGATCTATCGTCGTCAAAAAATCAAACAGCAAACCGGGGCACGTATATCCGCAAGCACAACGCCTCCTGGTTACAAAAGGAAGTCGGAAGCCTGATGCCTTTAAATATTTGGTGCTGGCGCAGCGTGAGCGTGCGTTTCTTGCGTACTTTCATACATGAACGCTATGCAGGAAAATGGTTGCTCAAAATCCTGTATTGGAAAGAAGAGCACTTCCCTCTTTTTTTGGGTAAGTATGGTCAATTCCCACTAATCGTGTTAAGTAAATACAAATGACACTCTAGCTAATATAAATTATGGAGATACCATGAACTGGACCGAACAAGTCATCCTCGTAACCGGTGGAACTGGGTCATTTGGCAGGAAATTCGTCGAGATGATGCTGGCTGAATACCATCCTGGCAAGTTGATCGTCTTCAGCCGCGATGAGCTCAAACAACACGAGATGCGGGTGGCAGGTTTCAACCATCCATCATTGCGCTATTTTATTGGGGATGTGCGTGATGTCGATCGCTTGCGCCGTGCGATGCATGGCGTTGATATCGTTATCCACGCTGCCGCTCTGAAACAGGTCCCCGCCTGTGAATATAACCCGATGGAAGCCATCAAGACCAATATCCTGGGTAGCAGCAACGTAGTTGAGGCAGCCTTGGACGCGAATGTCAAAAAAGTATTGGCACTATCCACAGACAAGGCTGTCAACCCGATTAATTTATATGGTGCCACAAAATTGGCTGCAGAAAAACTGCTTGTTCAGTCCAATTCCTATGCAGGGGGGTTGGCAACTCGCTTCAGCTGTGTGCGTTATGGAAATGTCGTTGGCTCGCGCGGCAGTGTCGTGCCTATCTTTCTTCAGCAAAAGGCTTCTGGCAAGCTGACCATTACAGACGAGCGCATGACCCGATTCTGGCTCACCCTGGAGCAAGGTGTCCGCTTTGTAATTCATTGTGTTGAAAAGATGCATGGTGGTGAGGTATTCGTTCCAAAGATTCCCAGTATGAAGATTGTAGATCTTGCCAGGGCTATTGCCCCGGGTATCAATTTGGAAGTGGTAGGAATTCGTCCCGGTGAGAAGGTACATGAGGTGTTAATTTCTGAAGATGAATCCCGCTCCACTGTGGAGATGGAAGATATGTACGTAGTCCAACCCAGTGTAGGTTCATGGTTTGGTCACGACTGGCAGTCTGAAGGGCATGGATTACCGGCTGAGTTCAGATTTGGCAGCGATAACAACCCAAACTGGTTAACTGTTGACCAGATTCGTGAAATGATTGCACCTTTTGAAGATCGATTGGTAAATAGCTATGACGAAGAATAATTGATATGCGAATCCTGATCACCGGAGCCAGTGGTTTGCTGGGGTTGAACCTGGCGCTGGAAACCACCCACCGGCACACGGTCTTTGGGGCAGTCAATCACAATGTCCTGAAAACCGACGCCTTCACGGTGATCCAAACCAACCTATTGGCTCCTGGTGCAGTGGAGCGCCTGCTCGAGCGCACCCAACCCGACTGGATCATCCACTGTGCCGCCTTAGCAAATTTAGACGCCTGTGAGGCTGACCCCCTCCTGGCAAAACAGCTGAATACCGATCTCCCCCACAAACTGGCAAGCCATGTCGCCAGGAGCGGAGCGCGGCTGCTGCATGTTTCAACGGATTCTGTCTATGACGGTCTGCGCGGTAATTACACAGAGGAGGATGTTCCTTCCCCAGTTGGAGTGTACACCCGCACCAAGTTGGAAGGTGAGTTAGCGGTTGCTCAAGCTGAGCCCCGCGCGATCATTGCACGGGTCAATCTTTTTGGTTGGTCGCTCACTGGAAATCGTAGCCTGGCTGAGTTTTTCTTCAATAACTTAAGCATCGGTAGACGGGTAATGGGTTTCACAGATGTGATCTTTTGCCCTTTGCTTGCCAACGATATGGCAGATATTTTTGTCAAAATGCTCGAGATGAACTTAAGCGGCTTGTACCATGTGGTCAGTTCTGAATGCTTGAGCAAGTATGATTTTGGTGTCCGTCTCGCCCAGCGCTTTAACCTGGATAGTAGTTTAATCAACCCCACCTCCGTTGCACAATCAGATTTGAAAGCCTCCCGTTCACCTAACTTAAACTTGTGTTCCGATAAGCTTGCCAAAGCCTTGGGTGAATCTCTCCCCAGGTTATCCACAGGGTTGGACAAGTTATATACACTTTATCAACAAGGTTATCCACAGATGCTCCACAATCTGGGATCAAGCTAGCCGGTTCCGAATATTTCAATAATATTGGAGGAAGCCATGGAAATTAAGATCGGCTCCCATATCATCGGTACGAACCATCCCACCTACTTCATCGCTGATATCGCCGCCAACCATGATGGTAGCCTGGAGCGTGCAAAACTACTCATTCAATTAGCTAGGCAGGCTGGAGCGGACGCAGCTAAGTTCCAAAATTTCCGCGCACCGAATATCGTTTCAGATTACGGTTTTACACACTTGGATGGTCAGGTTTCTCACCAGGCTGCCTGGAAAAAGTCTGTTTTTCAAGTCTACACGGAAGCTTCCATCCCATTCGAATGGACCCCCACTTTAAAAGAGGTATGCGATAAGGAGGGTATCGATTTCTTCTCCGCGCCGTATGATTTTGAAGCCATTGAAATGCTCGACCCATACGTGCAGATGTACAAAGCCGGCTCCGGTGAAATTGACTGGATTGAATCTTTGGAACGCATAGCTTCCAAAGGTAAGCCGTTTTTCGTTGCTACGGGTGCGTCTGATATTGGTGAAGTTCAGCGCGCCGTGCATGCCATACAGAGGATTAACCCTCAACTTGTGTTGATGCAGTGCAACACCAACTACACGGCCAACCCTAAAAACTACGATCACCTGCACTTGAACGTGCTCAAGACTTATGCAACCATGTTCCCGGATGTCATCCTTGGGCTTTCCGATCACACCCATGCCCTTGCACCTGTCCTGGGTGCTGTGACTTTGGGTGCCCGAGTCATCGAGCGCCACTTTACCGATAGCAACGATGGTGAAGGTCCCGACCACAAGTTCGCCATGAACCCAGAAAATTGGACAAATATGGTCGAGGAAACCCGCCTGTTGGAGCGCAGTTTAGGTAGCGCAGACAAGTTCGTTGCCGGAAATGAGCTCGAAACTATTGTCATCCAACGCCGTTGCTTAAGGGCAGCTCGGGATATCGTAGCAGGTGAAGTCTTCACCCGCGCTATGATTGATGTGCTCCGCCCCGCAACTCCTGGGGCTATCAAACCTCATGAGATAATGTCAATCATCGGTAAACGGGCGTTGGTGGATCTCCCTTCCGGGAAAGAGCTTCGTTGGACCGATCTGGGGGATTAGGTTTGGAATCCACTATTCCTCAACGTGTTGAGACCGCTCGAGCAGGGACTAATCCGACCCTCATCTACCGCGTACCCTCTGGTTGGGTTGTATTATGCGACCTGCAATTTTTAAGCGGTTATTGCATCCTTCTGTCTGACCCAGTGGTTTCCAGTCTGAATGATCTCGATCGCATACAACGGTCAGAATTCTTATGCGACATGGCGATGGTGGGGGACGCTTTGATGGAAATTACAGGTGCATACCGGATCAACTACGCCATTGCAGGTAATACGGATCCATACTTACACGCCCATATTGTCCCACGCTACCTGACCGAACCAGATGCGTTGCGCAAAGGACTGCCTTGGTCACATCCACAAGCAGAGATCGACTCGCTGAAATTCGACTACAAACGTGATAGACCACTTATAGAGAAACTCCGCCAGGCTATCGAGAAGCGGCTATAACACTCCGATGCGAATTCTATATTTTTCCCGTGATTACACGACCCACGATCATCGCTTTCTTACGGGGTTGGCAAATACCAGCCATAAAGTCTACTTCCTGCGCCTGGAAAAGGGTCCCCATGTATTCGAAGACCGTCCATTGCCACCTGAGATCGTACAGGTGGAGTGGGCTGGTGGAACGCACACTGCTTCGCTTAGAGACGGGCTGCGTTTATTATCAGATTTACGGAGGGTGATTAGGCAAGTTAAACCTGACCTGATCCATGCCGGTCCTATTCAACGTTCTGCCTTCCTGGTGGCACTTACTGGTTTTCGCCCCTTGATCAGCATGTCGTGGGGATATGATTTGTTGTATGATGTTGATATCAATCCTTTCTGGCGCTGGGCAACCCGTTATACACTGCACCATAGCGCTGCCATGGTGGGTGACTGTGATACCATTCGCCATCTGGCAATTTCTTATGGCATGCCCGACAACCTTATCATCACCTTCCCCTGGGGCGTGGATATCCATCACTTTAACGTAGAAACGTCCGAACGTTCCAACGTTTCAACGTTTTCTCTTCTTTCTACACGCGGTTTTGAGCCGATTTATGGTGTTGATGTGCTTGCTCGTGCTTTTGTGATCGCTGCCAGAAAACGCCCTGAGCTGCATCTCAGCATGTTGGGCAACGGCTCACTGGCGAGTGCCATCCGCCAAATCTTCCTGGTCGGAGCTGTATATGATCGGGTTCATTTCCCAGGGCAAGTTACATATGCAGATCTCCCCAGTCATTATCAAAAATCAGATCTATACATTTGCGCATCCCACAGCGATGGCACTTCGATTTCATTGTTGGAAGCCTTTGCCTGCGGTACTCCTGCCATCGTCTCGGATATCCCTGGTAACCAGGAATGGGTCACGCCTGGAGAGAATGGCTGGCTTTTCCCCGATGGGAATGCCGAAGCCCTGGCCTCTGAAATTCTATACGCCTTGGACCAGCGCCAGATTCTCCCCGAGATGGGGCGTAATGCACGAAAACTTGCTGAATCACGTGCGGATTGGGAAAAGAACTTCCCCGAGCTCGAAAAAGCCTATGCTCTCGCTTTGGGATGATTTATTAAAAGCCAGGTCTTCTAAACGATGAGTGCTACAAAATTGGCCATTATCCAGGCGCGTATGTCTTCTTCCCGTCTGCCAGGGAAGGTCCTGATCGATATTGCAGGGAAACCCCTTCTGCAGCACATGCTCGAACGAGTGCAGAAAGCAAAGTACCTAAATGGCGTGGTGATCGCCACTACCACCGACCCATCTGACGATATCCTTGAACAATTCTGCCAGGATCAAGAACTTCCATGTTTCCGTGGCAGTCTCCATGATGTGCTCGACCGTTGTTACCATGCTGCCTCTCAGTTCCATGCTGAAGTGATCGTCCGTTTGACAGCTGATTGCCCACTGATTGATCCGGGCTTGATTGACTTAACCATGGATGTTTTCCTCGGTAATCCTTTACCGCAAAATCCACCTGCTCTTTCCAAATTGCCTGATTACTACTCACCTGGTACCTATCCCTTTGATTTTACAGCCAACCGTTTTCCTCCACCCTGGAAGCGAACCCTCCCGATAGGCTTGGATGTTGAAGTATGTTCTTTCGAATCTATGCAACGTGCAGTGAAGGAAGCTGACCAGCCATATCAACGTGAGCACGTCATGCCCTATCTTTATGAAGGTGTCTCTTTTCAAGAATCCAACCTCTCACCAGGGCAAGAATGGTATATTGAAAGCGGTAATACGCCACGTGGATTTAGGGTATCCTTGCTCAACCACTTTCCAGATTATGGCTCTCTGCGCTGGACGGTGGATACCCATGCAGACTTGGAGTTTGTCCGTGAGATTTTTACCCATTTCGATGGTCAGCCTGGCTTCAGCTGGCGGGATATTTTAGCTTTGCTTGAGAAAGAGCCTGATTTGGTTTCCATCAACGCGGGCGTGAAACACAGATCCGCTTTTGATGTTGATCATCTATCCTTGGGCAAGTAAATCCAATAACCATGAGCTCGTCTGTTCCATTCCTCACGATTTTCACCACTCCCAAACCGTTTACCAACCCACATATCAATCTGATCCAGCGTAATGCCATCCAGTCTTGGCAGCATCTCAGCGATGATGTAGTGGTGCTCTTAGTTGGTGATGAAGAAGGCATGGCAGATTTCGCTTCCGAAGTAGGCCTCCAGCACTTGCCCGATGTCGCTCGTAACGAGCTGGGTACACCGATTGTTAGCTCGATCTTCAAGCTCGCCCATCAAAATAGTACATCCCCATTGCTGGCATATGTCAATGCGGATATGTTGCTCACGCCCGAATTTGTCAGCCTCGCCAGGCAGGTTTTTAGTCAGGCAACGGAATTTCTTATTGCAGGTCAACGCTGGGATTTGGACGTCGGGCAGGCAATGGATTTCAACCCGGGTTGGGAAGCAGATTTGATGCAACAGGTCAAAACACGTGGGCGTCTTCACCCCCCAGGTGGCAGTGACTATTTCATCTTCTCAAGGGATTGCTTTACCGAAGTGCCCAGGTTCGCCATCGGTCGCGCCGGGTGGGATAACTGGATGTTCTACCATGCTCGTTTAAAACGCTGGCCTGTCGTTGACCTCAGCGCATCCTTGACCGTCATCCATCAGGATCATGATTACTCACACCTCCCGGGTGGTCAGCCACATTACCAGATGCCCGAATCACGTGAGAATATTTACCTCGCCGGTGGCCGCCGGACAATCTTCACCCTGCTGGATGCAGATTACGCTTTCCACTCGGGCAAATTATCCCGCATCCCATTGCGTGGAAAGCGATTCTGGCGTAACCTCGAAACCTATCCGCTCATACGGTGGCAATCCTACTCATTGGCTGAGCTAACCTTTGCACTCTTCCATCCAATCAAAGCTTTCGGGGAATGGCGTGGTCGGCTTGCATATAAGCTCAATAAATCCAGGCATCAACCAGCCTGACTTCACCCCAAATTCCTGGCATCCAATCCACCCTGAATCAAAATGAGAAAAGGTCAAAATCCTGCCAAGTTTGTTAAACGAGTTGCTCAACCCCAGCGCATCACTGTAGCTGTTCTTAATTACATCCCCTTCCTGAGCGGATTCTATGCCCAAACTTTGGATGTGCTGAAAACCTGTCTGGGCAGCCTCTGGGCGAATACCGACCTCCCGTATGACCTGCTGGTCTTCGATAATGGTAGCTGCCAGGAAGCTATTGATTTCCTGACCGATGCTCAGGATGAAGGAAAGATCCAATATCTGATCCTGGCAGAAAAAAATATGGGTAAAGGTGGTGCCTGGAATACCATGTTGAACGCCGCACCGGGCGAGATTATCGCTTATACCGATAATGATGCTTATTTCTATCCCGGCTGGCTCTCCAAATCAGTCCATATCCTCGAGACTTTTCCCAAAGTGGGCATGGTCACCAGCCGACCGTTCCGCACACCGCCTGAGTTCTACTCTCGTACGGTGGAATGGGCTGAGCATTCACACGATGCGACCGTCCAGCGCGGTCAATTCATCCCTTGGGATGCCTTCAAAGCCTTTGATATGAGCCTCGGTACGCCTGAACCG
>Ga0315292_10000846_pt1 | contig 15356 bp, 19 predicted proteins | sample YL17G13_0_MG_FD_204029 | JGI IMG/M metagenome (GOLD analysis project Ga0315292, IMG submission 204029) | Sediment microbial communities from Yellowstone Lake, YNP, Wyoming, USA - YL17G13_0 | ecosystem: Environmental > Aquatic > Freshwater > Lake > Sediment | place: USA: Wyoming | collected... | reverse complement strand
ACTGGGGCGGCGAACTGGTCTACACCTACGGGATCGGTGTGAAGGCCGTCATGTCTTCAGTGACCCCTTAACAGGATGTGGAAAACGCAGAACGATGAGCGCTGAACGATGAGCAGCGAGTAGACGATCACAGGAGCAAGACGATGAAGATATTCCCTCTGATTATCGTGGCGTTGTCTTTTGCCATTCCCTCTTGGGCTGCGGAGCGACAAATCATGCAGCCACGGGTGCCGGCCGACAAACTGGCCGAAGCGCGCGCATTGACGAGCCCCCTGCCGAGTGCCCCTGAAATGGTCGCTCAGGGCAAGGCGCTCTACAACGGCAAGGGCACCTGCTTCAACTGCCATGGAAAAGACGGGAGTGGCAATGGGCCGGTGGCGGCCCAACTGGATCCGTCGCCGCGCAATTTCCAGCATCATGGATTCTGGCGTCATCGCACGGAAGGCGAAATCTTCTGGGTGATCAAGCATGGCTCACCCGGCACCAGCATGATTGGATTCGACGGGCAACTGACAGACGAAGAGATCTGGACCATCATGCAGTACGAGCGCAGCTTCGGCGCTGAGCATGGGCCTGGCATGATGGGCCATGGAGAGGGCATGGGACCGATGGGACCAGGCGGCGGGATGGGCGGCATGGAACATCATGGACCGAGGGGTGGCATGGGTGGTTGTGAAGGCGAAGCCTGTAGCCGGTACCCGTAGATGGGAACCATGAAACGAGACGCCGGTGGCTCTCATGTCTCAGCCCTTGCACGGACAGATACGACGGGGAGTGATGGTCCCATTGCTCGGAATCTGAAGAGAGAGCAGGAATGAACAGGGTACGAGCCGTCGGAACACGCATGGTCTTGGTCGCGATCGTGATGCTCCTCGGCGGGTGCAGTCTGCCGGCTCTGCCAGACGCAGGCAGGATCACTGTAGACCGATGGGCCGAGATCAAGGGCAGCGACAAGGATGTGAGCGAAATTCTTGCCGCCTTTAATAGGGCGGAGGAGGCACTCCATGCGCGCGATGTGGAGGGCCTGATGGCCCTGTACTCAGAGCAATACCGCTACCACGGGCTATCGAAGGGCGATCTGAGAAAGATTTGGGGGGAGATGTTTGCGGGTTATGACAACTTGGCCAGCACCCACACGTTTTCACGCATTCACGTCGGAGGATCGGCCAAGCAGCCCACCGCCGATATTTCCTGTACCGGCAGCTTGTGGGGATTGTCGAAAGAAACAGGAAAGCGGGTGATCATCGATAGCTGGTTCTACGAAATTCACCATGTGGTCTATGAGAACGGAGCCTGGCGCATTCAAGGCCATGCCGGCGAGGATACCAAGGCGTTACCGTTCGGCACATCCCCCCATCCATTTTTCTGAGTCATCCCGTCCGTCATCCAGTACGGGTGCTGCCTCAGATCCGTTTTACCTCAATAGCGACTTACGATCCTTCCAAGCCTGGCAGGGCTGTTGCGTTTTGCGACAGCGGCTTTTTCATATCAGACCTGGAATGCCCCAGGGGCATAGCTCTCATCCCCGAATGCCTCTGTAAGTTCTTGCTAAATCAAGACATTAGTCGATCCACTCCTCGTACGTTTCTGGCACGGCCTTCGCTATTCAATCTGCAAGAACCCTATTTATCCAAGGAGGAATCGCTATGGACAATCAAGAGACACGATGTTCGGCTCAGTCCGTTGCTCTCGCATTCATAGGGGGGGCCGTAGCTGGAGTGGTGGCTGGCCTTCTTCTCGCCCCGAAGTCGGGGGAAGAAACGCGCCAGGATTTGAAGCGATATGCCAGGAGGGCTGAGGAAGAAATCCTGGAAAGGGCGAAGGAAGCGCGAGCTGCCCTCGATGAGACGATTGAGCGTGGCAAGCATTTCATCGCAGAGAAAGCGGCGGATGTCGAAGCGGCTGTTAAGGCCGGACGAGAGACCGTGAAGGAAAAAATGGATAAATGTTGTAGCTGACGTTGCCTCGTCAGGAAGGGGTGTTGCGATGCTATTGGTCGACGACATTCGGAAGAAGCTGTTGACCCAACGGCGTGAGTTGTTTCGTCAGGTTGCCCAGACTGAAGAAGAACTGCTCTGGTTCCAACGCGATATCGAAAGCGAAGTGGAGGAGCGGGGGCAAGAGGAGACCATGGTTCGGCTACTCGATCGTCTGGATGGGCGAGCGAAAGCCGAGATCGAGGCGATCGACCGGGCGCTGCTCAAGCTGGGGACAGAGCAGTACGGCCGTTGTGAGCAATGCAGAAAGGCCATTCCCCAGTCCAGGCTGGAGGCGGTCCCTGCGGCAGCCAGGTGTCTGGCTTGCGAACAGGCGGGGGAGACCCAGGCGGCGCTGAGGAAATAAGTGATGAGAGCCGTCCGTTTTCATGGCCGGGGTGGGCAGGGTGCGAAGACCGCGAGCCGCATCCTGGGAACGGCTGCGTTCCTGGAAGGGTTCGTGGCACAGGACTCCCCGATTTATGGGGCTGAGCGGCGTGGTGCGCCGGTAGCTGCCTTTACGCGGATCGATCGCGGATTGATCAAACAGCGAGGCGTCATCGTACATCCCGATCTTATCGTGATTGCCGACGCGTCGCTCGTACAGGATCCCGCCGCCCGCGTGCTGGAGGGTATCGATGACCGAACGGTGGTGTTCGTCAATTCACCACTGACTGCCGAACAATGTCAGGCCCAGACCTCCCTCCCAGGCCGCGTGACGACGCTGGATCTGACGGACATCGCATTGCAACAGTTTGGAAAGCGTGGCGCGATCAGTTCGTTGCTTGGTGCTATCGCAGGTCGACTCGTCGGACTCAGCCGGGAGTCGGTTCGAGAGGCGATTGCACGGGAGTTGGCGGACCTCGGACTCGCGGCCATGGTGATTGAGCAGAATCAAACGATCGCACTGCAATGTTATGACTCAGTTGCCACAGTTCCCCTAGAAACAGGGGCGCTGCGGCCGAGTGCTTCGGTGATGCTTCAGGTTCCGACGTACGAATCGCCGACCAGAGGAACCGCCAGAATCAGCGCCGCAGCGAATTCGATTCTGCGTGAAACCGGCGGCTGGCGAACCTTCCGTCCGGTGCTGGTGCCGGACAAGTGCAATGGCTGCTGGCTCTGTTTCGCCTATTGCCCCGACGGGGTGATTTCAATGACGAAGGACGACAGGCCCGTAATTGATTACGCCCATTGCAAGGGCTGCCAGATCTGCGTCCACGAATGCCCGACCGAGGCATTGGTGGCCGAGCGGGAGCAGGAAGGAGCGGTGACATGGAAGGCGAAATGATGACGGGCAATCTCGCGGCGGCGTGGGGTGCGCGGTTGGCCGATGTGGATTATGTGCCGGCCTTTCCGATCACCCCGCAGACGGAAATCGTGGAAGCGCTGGCCAAGTGGTGCGAGAGCGGTGCGATGGCGGCCCGGTTTGTGACGATGGATTCCGAGCATTCCATGATGACGGCGGCCGGAGCTGCCGCGGCCACGGGAGCCAGGGTCTTCACCGCAACCTCCAGTCAGGGGTTGCTCTATGCCCTCGAAGTTCTCTATTCGGTTTCCGGCTGGCGTACGCCGCTCGTGCTGGTCAACGTCTCCCGGGCGCTAGCGGCGCCGATTACCCTCGAGCCCGATCATAACGATGTGCTGGCCGCGCGGGACAGTGGTTTTCTGCAGATCCACGCCGAGACCTGCCAGGAAGTGCTGGACTCGATTCTCATGGCCTATCGGATCGCGGAGGACGAGCGGGTCATGTTACCGGTCATCGTCAATCTGGACGGCTTCTATCTGTCGTTCACCCGCGAGCCGGTGATCATGCCGGATCCGGAGCAGGTCAAGCGGTTCCTGCCGCCCTTTCACCCTGCGCACCTGGGCTTCAAAGCCTCGGCACCGCATGCGCTCGGTGTGGCGGTCCTCAGCGGGACGCCCTACTCGTATTTCCGTCATCAAATGCATCTGGCTTCCATGAACGCTTTGGAGGTGCATCAGGAAGCGGCCGCGGCATTCGAGCAGCTGTTCGGACGGCGGTACGATGTGGTCGAGGGCTATCGGCTTGACGATGCGGAAGATGTGCTCGTCATGACCAACGCCTTTGCGAGCAAAGGCAAGGTCGCGGTCGATGTGGCCAGGGCAGAGGGCAAGCGAGTGGGATTACTGCGGCTCCGCATGATCCGCCCCTGGCCGGCTGACGCGATCCGTCACGCGCTGCAGGGCCGCCGGGCTGTGGCAGTTCTGGATCAGAATCTATCTCCGGGGCAGGGAGGCATTCTCTTTCAGGAGGTGGCCGCCTGTCTGTACCATGAAGCGTTGCGGCCGCGGGCGCTCTGTTCGTTCATCGGAGGCTTGGGAGGAAAGAATATTTCGGAAGGGGAGCTTCGAGCGATCTTCGAACAGACAGCAGAAGCGGGAGTCCGTGGGAAAGGGATCGGGCCGGTCTTGCTGTACACAGAGGCCGAGCACCGCGAGATGATGCAGCTCCAGGTTCTTGCCGCCGGACCGAGAGCTGATGGCTGAAAGGTTCCGTTATGCCCTGGCAACGCGAGACATTTAAGAAGATCAAACAGATTCCCCGTGAAGAACACGTGCTTCCTGGAACGGCACTCTGTGCCGGGTGCGGAGGGCTGGAGGCCTTACGGCTGGCGGCGAAGGTGTTGGGCGACGATGTCGTGTACGTGAATGCCGCCGGGTGTTTTACGATGCTGGCCGCCTATCCCTTCACGCCGTTCAAGGGCTCGTGGCTCTATACTACCATGGGGTCGGCGCCGGCCGGCGCGCAGGGTGTGCGCGACGCATTGGATGTGTTGATCGCCAAGGGCCGGTTACCGAAAGAAGAGGATCTGAAAGTGGTCGTGTTGGGCGGGGATGGGTCTACGTACGACATGGCCCTCTCTTCGACATCGGGCGCCATCACCAGAAAGCTCGATTTCTATTATTTTTGCTACGACAACGAAGCCTACGGCAACACCGGTATGCAGCTCTCTCCCGCGACACCCTACGGCGCACGGACGACCACTTCTCCCTGCAGCCTGCAGCACCCGGCTGGCACTACGCAGGAGAAGAAAGACATCTTCGAGATCTGGCGTGCGCATAAGCCGCCCTATATTGCGACCGTTGCGCCGCGGTACCCCTTGGATCTGGAAGAAAAATTCGCAAGGGCGTCGAAATTCACGGGACCGAAGCTGTTCCTTGCGCTCTCCGCCTGTCCAACTGGTTGGCTCTACGACCCGGGAGAGACTCCGGAAGTCGCCAAGCTGGCGGTGGAGACCGGTCTCTGGCCCTTGAAGGAGGCGATCGACGGAGCAGTCACCCACACCTATATTCCCAAGCGGAAGCCGGTGGAAGAGTATCTGAAATTACAGGGCCGGTTCCGACATTTGTTCGAACCGACCAGGCAGGACGAAGCCATTCGACATATTCAAGAGCGGGTCGATGCATATTGGAAGCAGGTCAACGGATAACTAACGTGTACGGAGGTGCCCCATGGAAATCAAAGTGTTGTTGTGCAACTGCAAAGGGCTCTGTGATTCATTCAAAGACTCCGACATGAATAAGCTTCCGTTCGAGGTCGAGTCGGACCTGGACGTGAAGTACACCGTCCTCAGTCCGCAGTTGTGCGGCCAGGGGGGGAACGCCATTTTGGAAGAGGCGATGAAGGCGGCTAAACCGGACAGCTACCTGCTCGTCGGCGCTTGCGCTCCGAAGGCCCAGGAGAAGCTCTTCAAGAAACTCATTCGCGCGACTGGTTTCAATGAGAAGCATTTCATTCCCGTGGATATCCGTGGCACCGACAACACGGGAATCCTGGATCGATTGCGGGAAGCCGTCGAAGGGATTCTCAAGCAAGCGGAAGTATCACCGAATCCGGCGGCATAACGAGATCGATCTGCATGAAAGGTCGAGTGCACTGTGGACACGAGCGATATTCTTCAGCTTGACGAGGTAAGCATCGAGGTCGGCGGACGACCAATCCTTCACGATGTCAGCTTGCGGATCAGACCGGGAGAGACGCATGTGCTCTTCGGTCCGAATGGATCGGGTAAATCCTCGTTGTTGATGGCCATCATGGGACTGAGCCGCTATCGCGTCACCAAGGGCCGTATCCTGTTTCAAGGTCAGGATGTGACCCATCTCCCTGTCGATGAGCGTGCGCGCCTGGGGATTGGCCTCATGCAGCAGCGCCCTCCGAGTGTGCGCGGCATTCCGTTGGGGCAACTCGCCGAAGTCTCGGCACAGGGGAAGAACGGCACACGCGTGGCAGAACTGGCCGACCAGCTTGGATGCACCAGCCTGCTTACGCGCGATGTGAACGTGGGGTTTTCAGGCGGCGAGATCAAGAAGGCCGAACTGCTGCAGCTCATGGCCCAGCAGCCGGCCCTCGCGTTGGTCGATGAACCGGACGCCGGTGTCGATCTGGATAGCATCGCGGTGGTGGGGCAAGCGCTCGCCTGCCTCGTGAAGCAGCCCAGTGCCGGGGCCGTGGCGCCGGCGGCGCTCATCATCACGCATACCGGCCACATTCTCAATTATCTGCGGGCGGACGTGGGGCATGTGCTCTACGGGGGCACGCTCGTCGGCGAAGGCGAAGGACTTCAGTTGCTGGAAGAAATTCGCAAACACGGGTACGGGAAATGTCCGATCTGTCGCTCACACATTCCGGTCCAATAGGCGCAAGGGAGGAATCGCTCCGTGCCCGGGCACTGCAGGCCCGGGCACGGCCGTCACCCTATGGGCCCGATTTGGACCTGACCACGTTCTCTCAACCTGTCGAGCACCAACGCCAGCGGGTCGAGGCCCTGCGATCGCTGGAGCAGCAGGTCCGGGAAGCCGCGTTGCTGGCCGGCATCGACAGCGAGGAAGTTGGCCGCGCGGCGTCGTATTTCCAAGTCGACTACTCCGCGATCTACGAGCGCATCCAGCGCCGCTATCAGGGCCAGCTTGAGCTCATGACCACCGCCGAGGCTCTGAAGACCTATGACTGGTTACGGGACTATTGGTGGCAAGCGGTTGCGGTCGATCAGGACAAGTACACGGCGGCGGTGGAGCTGGCTCAAACGGGCGGCTTCTTCTTGCGGGTGTTCGCCGGCCAACGCGTCAAGGAAGCCATCCAGGCCTGCCTGCTCGTGCAAGAGAACAACATCAGTCAGAACGTCCACAATGTCATCATTATCGAAGAAGGCGCCGACGCCCAACTCATTACAGGTTGTACGCTGCATCCGCGCGTCGAAACGGGCCTGCACATCGGCGTGACCGAAGTGTTTCTCAAAAAGGGCGCGACGCTGTCGGAGACGATGATCCATAACTGGGCGGAAGGGTTTCACGTCCGGCCGCGGACCGGCGTCATTGTGGAGGAGGGCGCGACCTTCGTCAGTAACTACATTTTGCTCCGTCCCGTACGTTCGGTGCAGGCCTATCCACGCGTCTTCCTCCGTGGGGCGGGCGCGCGGGCCCAGTTCAATAGCATCATGGTGGGCCTCAAAGAGTCCCTCATCGATATGGGGACCTATGTGGAGCTGGCAGGCCAGGGCACCCGGGCCGATGCGATCTCACGGGCCGTTGCCAGAGACCGGTCCACGATGTATTTGCGCGGTGAACTAGTCGGCCAACACAACGAAAGCCGCGGGCATCTGGATTGCCGCGGCATGTTGCTCTCGGAGCACGCCAGGATGCATGCCATCCCCGAATTGCTGGCTGACTCGGCACCGCGGAGTCAGTTGTCGCATGAAGCCGCCGTTGGCCCGATCGCCGAAGAAACGGTGGAATATCTCATGACGCGCGGGCTCCCGCGCGATGTCGCAATTTCGACCCTGGTCCGCGGCTTCATGCAGATCGATCTGCCAGGCCTTCCGGAGATCCTCACCAAGCACATTCAACGGGTGCTCGCGGCGACGGCTGAGCACTCCCTCTAACAGAGACGAAGGGCGCGGATGCTTACGAAAGAAGCGGTGCTTGACGCGCTGCGAACGGTGCAAGAGCCGGAACTGGGAGATGATCTGGTCAGTCTCGACATGATTCGGGACGTTGAGATCGACGGGGACAAGGTCCGGTTCACCTTGGTCCTCACTACGTCGTTCTGTCCGCTGGGCATGGAGATTCAGGAACGTTGTGAGGAAGCGGTCCGGCGACTGCCCGAGGTGCGCAATGTCACAATCACTGTCAGCGACAGTGAAACGTTGGAAGGGATTTCGTAACCGGAAACCTGTACCCAGACCGGCGCAGATGGAGGACGAAGAGATCCCGATCTTTACCGGTTCCCGCCTGCATCACGAGCCAGCCCGCGGTCTGCTGATGCGCAGTACTAGGCCGGATAACCAACAGGGGAGAGGAGAACGCCATGAGTGAGTTGACCCCTCGCGAAAAAGAACTGGTGGCCATCGGTGCCGCCATTGGAAGCAACTGCGTCCCTTGCGTCGAATACCACATCCCTCTCGCTCGAAAGATCGGCATGACAGACATACAGATTGTCGCGGCTATCGAGCTGGCGAATAAAGTGAAACAGGTTCCTGCGCGCAATGTCTATGAGGCAGCGCTACAGTTAGTGTCAGGGGGCTCTTCACCAGAAAAGAATGGTTCCTGTAGCGGGGTAACTGACACAACCGCGTAAGGCGGCACGAAGTGGTGCGAAGGAGTGGCGGGGCTCGTCACATTCCCTGTCATTTGTGACAGCGCTCGTGGGACCTGCCTGCATTGCTGTGGATGCGAGAGCGAATGAGCTGGAACTCTGTCGGGGGAGGGGCGCGGTGAGGGAATACGCGTCTCTGCTCGAACGTCTGGTACGTACAGTGACCTCAGAGCCAGACTCGACGCTCATACTTGAAGAGGCATCGGTTCACCAACCAGGCTACCGCCTTGCCACGATCACTCTTGGCCATTGTCATTCCCGACGCGCGTTGCTCACCGCTGGTACCCATGGAGATGAACCGTCCGGGGTTGAGGCGCTCTGCGCATGGCTCGAACAACAACGATATCGACCATGGTTAGACCGGTGGCAGTTCGTGCTGCTCCCCTGTCTCAATCCCTGGGGGTACGAACTGGATGTCCGGGAGAATCACGAGGGCAAGGACTTGAACCGGGAATTCAATGCCCCTCATCCAGTGGCGGAAATCCGGTTCGTCCACGCGAGACTCCAGCAGCCCTTCGATCTCGTGATCGATCTTCACGACGACCGTGACAGCCTTGGGTACTATCTGTACCAGAACGTGGATGCCGGAGCGGAAGCCGTTGGCCGTCAGATTTTGGACAGAGTGGGGAAGGTCGCGAGTATTAACGTGAATTCAGAGATCGAAGGGCGAGCAGCCGATCGTGGCGTGATCGACGGTCCATGTAATCCGGACAGGCTGGCCTGGTGGCCCCTTGCTGCCTATGCCCAGACCCATGGAGTGAAACGGGTGCTGACTCTCGAAGCCCCTGGCAGGCACCCGATTGAGGCGCGAGTGCAGGCGCACCTGACGGCCATCGAGGCCGCGATCGAGTATTGCTCAGGACCAGACCAGGAATGAGAGCGCAAGGGGTTCACCCATGATGCCCCTGAAGCACGAGGATAGTAACAATCCCGAGCAGCATGATAAGAAACTGCGTCAAGCCGATCGCGGGACCCAGTCGCCCGTGAAGGCCCGGCACCAGATCGGCGAGTCCGATATAGAGAAACCCTGCCGCAGACATGGCCAGCACATAGGGCGTCGCGACCGCAAACGAGTCCAGGGCAAGCAGACCCGCAAGAGCCCCGGGAAACACCGTGGCACTCGACAGTAAATTCAAGAGCAAGGCCCGTTTCCTGGTAAAGCCGCTCTCCAAGAGAATGCCGAAGTCACCCACCTCTTGAGGAATCTCATGGGATACGATCGCCAGGCCCGTGGCGATGCCAACCGGAACGGAGACGAGAAATCCCGCGGCGATCGTGACGCCGTCCACGAAGTTGTGCAGCCCATCCCCGATCAAGATCAGGACACCGGCCGATTGATGCACGTCGCAATGTCCCAGCTCGTGGCAATGCCGCCACCGGAGTAGGCGCTCCAACAGATAGAACAAGACGAGCCCGCCGAGTAGGGCTTGCAGGCTTGCCTCGGCTCCGGCCTCTGCAATCGCGTGTGGCAGCAGTTCCAGGAGCGCAGAGGCTAACAAGGTGCCGGTCGCAAAACTGATCAACATCGGCATGAGCGACCGACGCACCCGCTCGGGGAGCAAAAGAAACAGCGCGGCAGCCCCGACAGCCCCCACGCTCGCCAGCACACTGACTCCCAGTACCCACAACAGATTCATAGCGCCGGATAATAGGGCAAGAACCATTCCTCTACAAATTCAGGCCATTCATGCGATGAGCCGTTCCGTGTCACCGGTGCCCGTCACGTTGCTGTAGCGTTTCGCAACAGCAGGGCTCATGGGAGTGGGTCATTCCTCCTCGCTTCACGAGATGCAGCGGTGGGCACCTGGCTTCTGATTTCTGTTTCTTTTCTAGTCCTTCGCTGAAGATTCCTCACCTAGTCCGCCTTCTCGCCCCTTGGCACAAAATCTGTACTACCGTGGGGCAGGAGGAGTCGCTTGCCGCGCTCAGCTATGCCATTCCAGAGTTGCAAGCCATCGGGGTGCCCAAGAGCGAACTGTCCCATGAAGCAGCAGTGGGTCCCATTGCCGAGCACGCTGCCGCGACACTCGTCCTGGGTTTCATAAAGATCGAACTGCCGGGCCTCTCTGCTGTGTTAAAGCAGCAACTTGATTGTGTGCTGGCGGCCACAGTGGGTCGCAGCCTGTAGAAGAAAGATGAGATGCCTGCTCAGAAATTCATCAAACCATGGCATGGACTATACAAGCCGAATGTCGGTACGTGGTTTCTTGCTAGTGGTGCGCTCTGGCTCATGGCGGCGGCCGCGCTGACCGGTTGCCTCCAGGGAGCCAACTACCAGCGACCAACGGTTGAGATTCCCGCAGACTGGGAGCAACTCAGCGGTCGCGATCCGAAACCCGGTGTCCCGATCAATTCGCAACAGGTCCCGAACGCCACCTGGTGGCAGGCCTTTCAGAACGAGGAATTGACCGCGCTCATCGAACGAGCGCTCGAGCACAATCATGATGTGCGCCAGGCGGCACTTCGTGTGCTGGAGGGCCGTGCCATCGTGATCAATGCCCGCGCCGGGCTCTATCCGCAGCTTAATATCCAGGGCACCTATTCACGGGTACAGATTTCTGAAAACACTGTTGCGGGGCTCGGTCTGGCAAAGGCCCGCGTCAATCCTGCAGGAGCGCCACAAACTTTTGCCAACCCGGGTCAGGGGTACGACCTCTGGAACGCCTTTGCCGACTTGCGCTGGGAACTGGACTTGTGGGGTCGGATCAGACGAGGTATGGAAGCGGCCTCGGCCGACTCTGAAGCGACCGAACACGATGCTCGTGGAGTGGCGCTTTCGCTTGTGGGGGATGTCGGCGACGCGTACTTCCGCGTGCGCGAGCTCGATGAACAGCTCAGCATCGCCGACCGCCATCTCCGAGTCAGGCAGGACTCGTTCGACTTCGTGAAGACCCGTGCCTCGGTGGGACTCGCATCGGAATTGGACGTGAAACGGGCTGAGGCACTGGTTGCGGAAAGTGCCGCGCAGGTTCCTGAATACCAGCGCCTCCGGACCATCGAGCTGCATCGGTTGGAAGTGCTCGTTGGGTCCCAGCCTGGCACGATGGACCTCCCGGCCAAACCGCTGCGGATGGTGGTGGCTCAGCCGGAGATCCCGGTCGGGCTTCCGTCGCACCTCCTCGAACGGCGGCCCGACATCCTTCAGGCAGAGCACCAGCTGGTCGCCGCCAATGCGCACATCGGCGAAGCCCGCGCCTATTTCTTCCCGGCCCTCTCGATCACCGGGCAGGGCGGTTTTCAATCCGTTGACTTTGCGAATTGGCTCACAGGGGGAAGCCGGACCTACGCCATCGGCCCGTCGATCACCCTCCCGATTTTCTACGGCGGGACCAATGTCGCGCGGCTCAATGTGGCGGAATCCCGTTACGAGCAATTGTTGGAGCATTATCAACAAACGATCCTGCTGGCGTTTCGGGAAGTGGCCGACTTACTGGTCTCGATCCGGCAGCGCAGCGAGCAACTCCAGCGGCAGCGGGAACAAGTCCATGCGGCAGAAGCAACCGTGGCGCTGGCCGACGTACGGTATCGGACAGGCCTGGTGACTGTGCTCGACGTCCTCGATGCCCAACGGACCGTCCTGGCTGCCGAAACGCAGCTCGTGCAGACGGAACGCGCGCGTCTGACGGATATGATCCTGCTCTTTAAAGCGCTGGGCGGCGGTGCAGAATAATGGTTGTTCATGGAGAAATGGAAGCAAGAGCCGAAGAGGAGAGGAAGGCTGAATGGTGAGCGACGGGTGGAATGTCGTCAGGCGCTGGTGGCGGCGGGGTGTGCAGATCGCCCTGCTGGTGCTCGCGCTCGGAGGGCTGGTCTATTGGCTCAAATGGTCTCCGGTGAAGGTGACCGAACACCGGATCGAGCGAGGGAGCATCATGGCCGAGGTCATGGGCACGGGAACCCTGGAGGCGCACGTCAAAACCACGGTCAGTTCCAAAATCTCCGGGCGAATCATCGACGTGCTTGTCGATCAAGGCGATCGGGTGATCGCAGGCCAGTTGCTCGTGCGTCTCGACGGCGAAGAACTCACGCAGCAAGTCGCCATCGCCCAAGCCGATCGGGAAGTGACACAGGAGGCACTCGTTCGGCTGAACACGGACAAGGACGCGGCGATGGCGGTGTTCGATCAGGCGAAAAAAAGTCACCGGCGGGCCCACACCGCCTGGGCCAAACAGGCGGTCAGCCAGGAGGACCTGGACAAGGCGACGGAGGCCCTGGCCATCGCGCAAGCGGGGCTGGCCCGTGCTAACGCCGCCATCGCGGAGGGGCAGATGAAGCGCTTGGCGGCTGAGAAGTCGAAGCAGTATCGCCGGGCCGGCCTGGCCGACACCGAGGTTCACGCGCCGTTCGACGGGCTGATTGTGCGGCGTCAGCGTGATCCCGGCGATGTGGTGGTCCCCGGCAGTAGCATCCTCACCTTGATCTCGACCGAAGAGCTATGGATCAGCGCCTGGGTGGACGAAACGAAGATGGCTGAGGTCAACGAGGGACAGCCGGCGCGCGTCGTCTTCCGCTCGGAACCAGCCCGCTCCTTTCCCGGCACGGTGGCGCGACTGGGCCGAGAGGCTGACCGGGAAACCCGGGAGTTTCTTGTCGATGTGCGGGTGCTCCAACTGCCGAAGAATTGGGCGGTCGGTCACCGTGCCGAGGTGTATATCCAAACGACGCGCAAGGACGACGCGGTACTGATCCCCGCCAAATATCTCATCCGGCGGGATGGCCAGGCTGGCGCGTTTATGCGCAGCGACGGCCATGCCGAGTGGCGGGTCCTTCACATCGGACTCCGCAGCAAGGACATGATGGAGGTCACCGATGGCCTTGAACCAGGAGAAACGGCCATCACGCCTATCGACCCCGGCAACACCTTGCAGGACGGTCACAGGATCACGCCATGAACCTCGCCACGAAAGATATCCGGCACGACCTGGGCCGTTTCACCATGACGACGATCGGCGTCGGAATGTTGCTGATGATCGTCATGGGAATGGCGGGAATGTACCAGGGATTCATCGTCGAAGCCTTGCTGGTGGTGGACCGGATCGGGGCAGACCTCTGGATTGTGCAGCGGGACACGAGGGGACCGTTTGCGGAACTGTCTCGTGTGCCACCCAATCTCGTTCACCGGGCCTTAGCCGTCCCCGGCGTCCAGTCGGCGAGGGAGTTCGTCTACCACACGATTCAGCGACAGCACGACGGAACACCATTCCGCATGGCCGTCCTCGGCCTCGGGTGGCCCGGCGACAAGGGAGAATGGCTGCCGTTGAGTGCTGGGCGGCCTCTCGTCCAGAATCACTTCGAGATGATCGCCGATCAGTCGCTCGGCCTCCGCGTGGGTGAGCGCATCACTCTCGGCAAGGACACGTATAGGGTGGTGGGGATCACCACGGGCATGACCAGCTCGGGTGGTGAGGGAATTGGATTTTTCACCGCCAGGGATGCGCAGGCGATTCAGTTCGACGCGCCGGGCGAGGCCGTCCGCTTGGAGCGGGCATCCCGGCTGGTCCGTGGGGAGCGCACCGACGTCGGCGCACAACAGCCGCTGACGGTCGTCGCGCAGGCGGCCAAGCCGAGCGCGGAATTGTCGGAGATCGCGGCGCCACAGTTGAGCGCCGTGATCGTGACGCTGGCTCCCGGCGCCGACGCTCGGCAAGTCGTCTCGATCATTGCCGGCTGGAGCGATGTGTCGGTGTACACGCAGGACGACCAGCGTGAATTGGCGCTTCGAGCAGTGGACAAGCCCCGCAGGCAACTCGGGCTGTTCCGGATCTTGTTGACCGGCGTCAGCGCCATCATCATGGCGCTGATCCTCTATACCCTCACCATGGAGAAGGTCCTCTCCATTGCGCTTCTCAAAATCATCGGGGCGCCGAGTCGGGTCATTCTGGGACTCATTCTGCAGCAGGCGTTGCTGCTGGGTCTCCTGGGGTACGGCGTCGCGTATCTGGTGGGACTATGGGTCTTCCCGAGGTTCCCGAGGCGAGTGGTGCTGACCGAAGGCGATCTCCTCCAGTTGGCGCTGGTGGTGGCCGTCATCTCTGCCGCGTCAAGCGCGTTGGGAATCTGGAAGGCGATGCGAATCTCGCCGAATGAGGTATTGTCGTCGTGACAGCGGCACGCGTGAAATCCCCTGTCGTCATCGAGACGCGCGGGCTGACCAAGGTATATGGCAGCGGCCATACGGAGGTCGTCGCCATGCGGGAGGTCAGCATGCAGGTTCGGCAAGGCGAACTCGTCGCGCTGCTCGGTCCGAGCGGATCGGGCAAGAGCACCTTTCTGACCGCCGTCGGCCTGATCAATCCTCCGACTTCCGGGCAAGTGTTGATCCGCGGGCAGTTGGTGTTCGACGGGCCGGTGGCGCATACGAATCTGAGAACGTTCCGCGGCCGCAACATTGGATTCGTCTTCCAGAAATCGCACCTGATCCCCTTTCTGACCGCGGTACAGAATGTACAAATCGCCCTGGAGGTCAACGGAGAAACTCCTCGTGCCGCCCGGACACGGGCGATGGAATTACTGAACTATCTCGGAATTGCCGAGCGGAGCGACAATCTGCCGTCGATGTTGTCGGGCGGTGAGCAACAGCGGGTCTCGATCGCCAGGGCGCTGGCCAACCGTCCCGGCGTGATTCTCGCCGACGAGCCGACCGCCTCCCTCGACAGCCGTCTGGGACGGCAGGTCATGGAACTCTTCGCGCAGGTCGCCCACGACCAGGGCGCAGGGGTCATCGTCGTGACGCACGACCATCGTGCGTTGGATCTGTTCGATACGAT
>Ga0315292_10000845_pt1 | contig 15363 bp, 15 predicted proteins | sample YL17G13_0_MG_FD_204029 | JGI IMG/M metagenome (GOLD analysis project Ga0315292, IMG submission 204029) | Sediment microbial communities from Yellowstone Lake, YNP, Wyoming, USA - YL17G13_0 | ecosystem: Environmental > Aquatic > Freshwater > Lake > Sediment | place: USA: Wyoming | collected... | reverse complement strand
GAAACCATATCCTAACAGGATGGTGGAGGGGGGAGGATTCGAACCTCCGAAGGCATGGCCGACAGATTTACAGTCTGTTCCCTTTGGCCGCTCGGGAACCCCTCCTTAAATTAGGGACTTAAAGTAATAAAGCGAGGCCCTAAACAGCAGAAAATTTCTACTGCCGCCCCGTCACCTGGAGCCAGCGAAGGGATTCGAACCCCCGACCAACTGATTACAAATCAGTCGCTCTACCGGCTGAGCTACGCTGGCTTTTTAACTCCTTCTATTTACAAACGATTTGTTCATCTCCCCTGTTCTTCCAGGGCATGTAAAACATAAAGTATAATAATTTTTTTTAAAAAAATCAACAAAAAAATTGCTTAAATCCCGGGGTTATGATTATATACTGCCTCAAGGAGCACTGCCGGCCATGAAATCAGCGCCCGCCCACCCTTCCCGGGAAGAATTATCCCTAAAACCGTCCTGGAAAAGTTATTTTGTTTTTTACGCGGCCATTCTTATCTTTGGTGTCGGGCCGGTCTTAAACCCGGAAGCCCCCCTGAGCCGGGAAGTCGGGATACTCATTGCCGTCGTTTTGGTCGCCTTTATAGTCCTGATCAGACAATACTCTTCCTATAGATACGCGGCCGGCATTTTTAGCCGGGAATTCGGGCGGGGGAGACTGGTTCAGGTGAAGAAACTGCCACTGGAGGAGATTGCTTCCGTTGTCGTCCGCCGGGGGGTGGTGCACCGTTTGGTCGGGATTGGCCATCTGCATTTCCAACCCGCCACTGCCGGAACACCGGATCTTTGGTGGTATGGACTGGATCAGCCTTTTGAGGTTAAAAGAAAGGTTGAGCAAGTCCTCAGACGGGAAAGGCTCCTTTAAAAAAACAGGTTGTTCGCCCTTTTAAGTCGGATTACAACAAGTTACTCAAATCCTTTTCAAAACGGCTGGCAGGCACCAGACCGTCATAGCGGCTATGGGCTTTACCCTCCCGGTTGATTAGGATAGTGGTCGGCACCCCGTTGACCTGATACTTCTCCGCCAGGTCCGTGGTTCCGATCAAGACCGGGTAGGTGATTTTCATATCCTTCACGAAGGTCATCAAGCCCTGGAGAGGCACGTCCATATCCAGGGAGACCCCCAGGACTACCAACCCCTTCTCCTTATTCAAACGATATAATTTATTCAGCTCGGGAATTTCCGCCCGGCAAGGGGGGCACCAGGTGGCAAAAAAATTCAAAACAACCACTTTGCCCTTAAAGTCGGTTAATTTTACTTTTTTTTGGCTCAGGTCCTTTAGAATGAAATCAGGCGCCGCCCTCAACCCTTGAGCCCCTAAGGACGCTTGTTCCCAGGGTAAGGCCAACCACAGGGTCAGAAAAAAAAACAGGGTCAGCAATGTATTTTTTTTATTAAATTTCATAAGGTTATCGACTCTCCCCGCGCTCCAGCACGTTGATTAATGTCACCAGCTCCCCGGTAGCCGCTTCCAATAGGGCCAGGCCTTTTTCCAGCGAGGCCTTGGCCGGATCACCCCATACTCCTCCCGGCCAGAACTTTCTTTTATCGCGGACCAGAACGGCCTTTGGGAAGCTGGGATACTCTTCCGGACTACTGCCCTTAACCCAGGCTGGTCTTAAGGCCATCATGACCGACGTTTCCAGCTCCCCCGCGTGGGCATCCCCTTTGGTTTCAATGATCGGTTCCCAAACGGCCGCCCCTAAGTCTAAGATGTTCAAGACAGCGATTTGGGCCTCTGGAAGCCTTTCCAAAAGAGCTTCTCCCGCTTCAACCAAGGCCGCGGTGTGGGTCCCCCCGGCATGGCCGGAAAGGATGATCATATTGCGCAGCCCCTGCTGGTAGAGAGCCGATCCGATATCCTTAATCAAAGCCCTTAAGGTATCTCCGGAGATGGTCAGGGTCCCCGGATGCTGGCTGGTACTGCGACAAACCCCGTAAAAGACGGGCGGGGCGATAAAAGCCCCGGTTCGTTCGCCGGCCAGACGGCAGACCTCAAAGGCCTGAATCGTATCGGTGCCCAGGGGCAGATGATCGCCGTGTTCTTCCACGGAACCCACCGGGATCAAGACCGTCCGACTGGTCTGGAGCCCCTGTTGAAACTCCGTCATGGTCATGGCTTCAATCAACATCGGAAATATTTAACGCAAACCCAGGGGATAATCAAGGAATTTATAGGGCGTCCAAAACTTCCCGGACCTTGGCGGCCAGTTCCTCTTCCCGATAGGGCTTTTGAACGAAACCGGAAACGCCCTGTTTAAGGATCTCACCTACTTCCCCGTTGGTACTGTAGCCGGAAGATAGCAGCACTTTAACCTGCGGATTTATCGCCCTTAATTGCCGATAGGTTTCCTTTCCCCCGATGCCGGGCATCATCACGTCCAGTATGATTAAATCGATTTCGCGCATCCGTTCCCGGTAAATCCTGACCGCCTCTCTTCCCTCAGAGGCCGAAAAGACCCGATACCCGCGGTCTTCCAAAATATCGATCCCCAACTCCCGGATGATTTCCTCATCATCGACTAAGAGAATGGTTTCCTGACCCCGATGGATATTCGGAACCGGGGGCAGCTCTTCGCCATTCAGGGCGGCGGAGGCGATGGCCGGGAGGAATACCGTGAAGGTGCTGCCTATCCCGGTATGACTTTGCACTTCGATCGTCCCCCCATGGTTCTGGATGATCCCGTAGACCATGGACAGTCCCAATCCGGTCCCTTGGCCTTTGGCCTTGGTGGTAAAAAAGGGTTCAAAAATCCGGTCCCGGACCTCCGGGCTCATCCCGGTCCCGGTATCCGAGATGGTCAGACGGATATAACATCCTTCCTTCATTCCTCGCTGGCGGGAAGCCTGATCCGGGATCATCCGTTGATTCCGACTGGCAATCTTTAAGGTCCCCCCTTGGGGCAGGGCATCCCGGGCATTAAGGCAGATATTCATCAGGGCCTGCTGGATCTGGGCTTCGTCGCCCTCAATCAGGGATAGCCGAGGGTCGGGGTCCAGCTCAATGGCAATCCGGGGATCAATGGTTCGCCGGAGAATGAGGACGATCTCCCGGATTAAGGCATCACAGTCGATGGGCCTGACCTGGTATTTCCCCCGGCGGGCGAACCCCAACAACTGTTTGGTTAATTCCGCCGCTCTTTGGGCCGATCGCTCAATCGCCTCGATCGATTGATAGATTTTATCCCGGTTCGAAAGTTTTCTCTTCACAAAGGTCGCGTAGCCTAAAATACCCCCCAGGAGGTTGTTGAAGTCGTGGGCAATCCCCCCGGCCAGGTTGCCGATGGATTCCATTTTTTGCGACTGCAGAAGCTGTTCCTCCAACCGTTTATGGTCGGTCACGTCCCGGGCCATGCCGATCATACCGGTCACCCGGCCTTCCTCATCGAATAGCGGGGCCGCACTACCTAAGAAAAACCGACTGGCCCCATCCTTCCTCAAATAATGCCAATGAACGTTCTCCACATTTCTTTTATGGTTACGGACGTCCTTAAATACGCGAACTAAAAAAAGGTGGTCCTCCGGAGGGGCAAATTCAATAAAGAATCTACCCAACACTTCGGACTCGACGTGCCCGAGGATTTTTTCCCAACGGGGGCTGACATAGCTCAGGGACCCATCCAAATCGAGGGTGTAGATAATATCCGGTATACTTTCGATCAGGGTCCGGTACCGGTGCTCGGTCCGTCGCAGTTTTTCCTCGGCCACTTGAAGTTGTTGAAGAACTCCCTGCCGGCCGGGCGCACCTTTTCGGAGAGAAACTTCGGATTCCCCGCTCCCTTTTGGTTTTACGGGGGACGGGGAAGAACGCGGCTTTGTTTTTTGGTCTTTCAATAGGATACCCTCGCCTTCAGATGGTATTTTCTAAAAATTTTCTCCCAGTGTCAAATGGTTTCGGGGGAGGGTTGGCCGTATGGGGGTGTTTTAAAAGATGAACGTCCAACATCGAACATCGAACGTCCAACATCGAATGAAAAACATATATCCAAACGCCGAACATGGAACACCTAGACAGGTTTCTTTTCGGCGGTTTTGATACTCGTAACGAAAATCTTGATTAATTCTTCTGTTTCTTCCAAAATATCATTGAGTAGTTCAGGTTTTTTGATTAGTGGTGCACGCTGAATAAGTTTTAACCATCTTAACAATTGGCCCGCAACATGGCCGATTGTTCTGGTATTGGGAAGCCGTCCAACGATCTTTATAATTCTGACCGAATACTCAAGCAGCCTTTCTTCCAGATCATAAGTCGGTTGCTTCATCTTTTCCCATTAATCATTCGATGTTCGACGTTCATCTTTTTCAGTGCCCCTTCCACTGTCCTTCCAGCGCAAAAAAAACTTATCGCTTACAAAATTCTCTAAAAATTCCCTCCCGGTGTCAAATGCATTCGACGATTCGATGTTCGATGTTGGACGTTCGATGTTCGATGTTCGATGTTCATCTTTTTCAGGGCCCCTCCCTGCGATCCGATCGGCCTCTTCACTCCGCCATCAGTGTGGCCAGTTCCACCTGGTGGGGTTTGGACGCCGTTTCCGAGGGCCAGGTGACTTTAACGGTCACCAAGGCACAGCCCGCTGGCGTCCCCGGACTAATGGAGGTTTCTCGCCGGTAAACCACCGGCAGGTTCCCATTGGTAACCTGCTCCTCCGTTTCCCCCTTCAATCCCGAAACAGGCAGGGACTTTACGGATTCCATTTTCCCCTGGGCTAAAGCCAAGGCCCCGGTTTGATTTTGGGCGAGGGCATTGGTTCTAATGACCGTTACCAGCAGATTGGTGGAAAATAAAAGGATCAGGCTGAAAAGGCCCAAGGCTATTATCGTTTCCAAAAGAGTGAATCCTAATTTTTGAGGCAGACCGTGGAGGAGGTATTGCTTCACGTTCGATCCCCTTTTCCTGACCGGAGGTTCGTTGGTTAACTGCCTCCCAAAAAAGCAAGATTGGTGCCAGAATCGGGAATCCCCCTCCAGGGAATAGATTGGTTAGAATTTTGGGCTTCGGATTTGGTTGCGGCTATGCCACCCTGTGGCTTTTCGCGTATCCATTGGTTCACCAAGTGCACAGTAATTCGTAAACCTGTTTCCCCTAAACCCATTGACAAGGCCGGTCTAAATGGGTAAATTATTATGTATTAATTTATACATCAAAAGAGGTGTATTATGGAAACAGCCCGGTTAAATATTACCTTGCCAGGAGAACTCGTGGAGGAATTAGACCACCTCGTCGGACCGCGCCAAAAAAGTCGATTTATCGCCACCATCCTGCGGGAACGACTTACAAATCTGCGGGAGGAACGTCTGGAACAATTGCTGAAGGAAGGCTACCAGACCCGTCACCGGGAAGCTCAGGAAATAGCCAAAGATTTTGAATACACCGATCTGGAGGGCTGGGATGAATATTAGACGGGGTGATATCTTTTTGGCCGCTCTCGATCCGGTAATCGGAAAAGAGATCGCCAAAACCCGGCCGGTGGTGGTGGTTTCTAATGATTTCAATAACCGGTATTCGGGAACCGTAACCATACTTCCGGTTACCTCCAAACACCTGGAAAAGATTTACCCCTTTGAGGTTCTTATACCCCGAGGGCGGAGCATCCTGCCCAAGGACTCCAAGGTCAAAGCCGACCAGATCCGGACCCTTGATCGCAGGAGGCTGTTGAAATTCATCGGGAAACTGGAAGCCGAGGACCTGGAAGCGATAGCCAAGGCCATCCAGGTTCACCTTTCCCTTGAAAGAATTTTTTGAACTTTTTCTAAGGAAATTCCGATGATAAAAATAGTAATATAAATAACCACCCAGTATTGAAGTCGATCAGGTAAGGAGAAAACCGTGGGCCAACCAGCCGCCATCGATTACTACGATATCCTCCAGCTCAGTCCGCGTGCCGATCAGGAAACGATTGAACGGGTCTACCGGTTATTGGCCAAACGGTATCATCCGGACAATAAATACACCGGCGATGACCATAGATTTAACGCGCTGACCAAAGCCTATCGGGCCCTGTCCGACCCTGAACAAAGGGCGGCTTATGATGCCAACTACGATTCAGCCGGCACCCAGGAATGGACCCAATTTTTCCGGGCTTCGCCCTCGGAGGGAGCGGAGGAGGACAAAAGGATTACCCAGGCCGTTCTATCCATACTCTATACCGCCCGGAGGCGGGATGCGGATAAATCCGCGGTCGGGGTGATTCAACTGGAAAAACTGCTGGGAGTCCCGGAAAAGCATCTGGCCTTCCATGTCTGGTACCTCAAGGAAAAAAAATGGATCCAGCGGGATGAAAGCGGCGGGTTTGCCATCACCGCGGAAGGTGTGGACGAGGTGATTAAAAGCGATTTCCCCTTGAGAATGGATCGGCTCCTACCGTCTCCTAAGGATCCCCCGATCTCAAAGCGTTCTAGCGATCCTGGCGGGACGTGAGGGGTCGGCAACTGAGGAAATATAGCAGGACAAAAGTATCCTGTCCATCCTGTTAATCCTGTCTAATTATTTGCCGTCTTTTCTTTTCCAAAGTAATTGATCCAAGCCAGTTCGAGCAGATCCCTGGACAAGCCGGGGGGCCGGTTTAAATACCGGCAGATATCCAGGAAGCGGTGAATAAGGTCCCGGGGTTCAGAGCACCGCAGGGGGCGATTTTCCTTTTCATACCGCTGCAAAAGAAACTCGAGCAGATCCGGGTCATATTCCAGCCCGTGCAAAGCGACCACCTTGCGAAAAATGGCTCCGTACCGTTCCCGGGTCGGCGGGGCGATATAAAGCCGATATCCCATCCGGCGCAAAAAGGCCTCATCCACCAGCCCTTTGAGATCCAGGTTGGTGGCAAAAATGAGCTGCTGCTCGAAGGGGACCTGGATCTTCTTGCCCGTGTGCAGGGTCAGGTAATCCGTCCCCCGTTCCAGGGGAATGATCCAGCGGTTCAGCAGGTCCAGGGGATCGACCCGCTGCCGGCCGAAGTCGTCGATGACCAGGGTCCCGCCGTTGGATTTTATTTGAAAGGGGGCCTCGTAGTAGCGGACCGACTTGCTGAAGACCAAATCCATGGTCTCGATGGTCATTTCTCCCCCCACGATCACTAGGGGGCGCTTGATTTTTATCCAGCGCTTGTCATAGCCGTTGTTATGGGTATTATTTTCCACCGGCACATGGTTGTGCTGGTCAAAGACCTTGATGATCTGGTTGTCCACCTCGATGGCGTAGGGAATCCAGATCTCCCCGGGCTGAGCGGAGTGGAGGGCCGCGGCGGTGGAGGTCTTCCCGTTCCCGGGCTCGCCATACATGAAAAGGCTGCGCCGGGAGCTGACCACCAGACCCAGGGTCTGCAGGGTACCCTCCGGCAACACCAGTGCGGACAGGGCCTCCTGCAAAGATTTCGGCGAAAACGGCTCTCTATCCTGACTCTGCTGCGTAACCATGTCCGTGTAGGCCTGCAGGGAGACGGGAGACGGCCCGATGTAGCCGTTGAGGTCCAAAAGCCGGTCGACCCGCTGCCAGCCCCGCTCGAGCATGGCGTAACGGTGGTTCTGGAAGCTTTCTATGCCGCGGATTTCAAGCAGTTTTTCGTGGTAGAGGTGCTGGAGCAGTGTCTCGGTCATCGGCACCGACAGGCACAGTCTCTCGGCGGCCCGGGCCGTAGAGCAGTTGGCATCCGCATAAACTACCTTCAAGGTTAGATCGGCCAGGAAGCCGAAGTCCAGTTCGGTTTCTTCCACGGTTTTAGGGGGAACAGGAAAGAAATTATTATTTACAATTTCAATACTTACATCATGCATACGGAAATCTCCTTCTTGCCAAATTACTTCTGATGCTACCCTTAAGCTATCTGGGGATCATTTTAATGCTTCTTTATATCGCTTTTCGACACCCGAGAACAAAAACATTAATAATAGTTAAGGGAGTGCTAATTCGCGCCTGAAAAGGGCGGTCATTCCTGCTGATACATGAATAATTTTCCCTTAACCTATTAATATTAAGAGTTTTTTTGGTTTGCATTTCTCTAAAAAGTAGGGTATTTTAAACAGTAAACTCGCAAATATTTCAGCGGCTTTTCTTCAGGACCCCGCTGGTATATCTTTTTGTCCTGGGCTCATTCCTCTATCATGATTACCTTTGGTGGCCAATAAAAGGAAAAAAAATCCAAAGAGACTGCCTCTTAAATTCCAAATGGGGACAACTCTTTGAAAACTACTAATTTTAGGCCAATAAGAATTTTAGGAATCAGTACTTCCCTTGAGATACCCTGGAACAGGAGATCGCACATCTGCCTAAAGGGTCTCTCCACGTTCGAAAAAAGCAATACGGGGAAGGGGAGAAAAGCCTCAGCCGTCATGTTCCTGTTCGTCAATTGGAAGCCTTAAAAAAAGATTTGGATAAACGGAGAAGTTATCAAAACGAATTAAAAGCCTATAAGGCCCGGATTAAATATCTGGAGAAAATACTTGGTTTTTAAATAATATGTAGTGGAAACTATAATCTGAACATCAACGGGAATGATCAACTCTCGACCAGCTTCCCCATCGACCGGTCATGCCGACGACCGAAGAAAAGGAGACCGACCGTAGCCCCAATAAGAGCCAGGAACATGTCCCATTGGGTGTCCCAGGGATCACCCTGGGAGCCGAGGAAGGCCTGCCCTACCTCCGGAGCAACCAGGTAGGTTGACCACCACTCGATTAGCTCATAGACCGCGCCGGTGGTGTCGGCGTCGTTTCCTAAGTTGACGGCCACCAAGGCTCCCTCTTTGAAGGAATGGCTGTTATAAAAAGCCCAGAGGGCGGCTTCCAGGGATTTGACCACATAGCCCGACCCGAGAATTTGCGGCGGATTTTTGTGTTTGAACGAGCCCGCGGCAATCTCGGCGATCTCCTCGCCCAAGGGATGTTTGGCCCAATAGCCCTTGACCGGGCAATAGTGATCGGACAGGAGTTCCTCTTTGACAACCCCATTCAAGGCCCCTACCAGGAGAGCCCCGAAATAACGGCAGGCGTCTCCGCAGGTCCTGGCCCCGTGGGTGGTGCGGGAACTTTCCTCGGATCGGCGGATCGCTTCTTCGGGGTCCCCGGCGTAAAACATGGGCACCGGCGCCAGGCGCATGATCGACCCGTTACCGGCGGCATAGGGGTCATCCACCTCGCAATACGGCGCGCCGGTTTTTTCGAAATGGACCAGGGCCGACCGGACGGTGTTCCCGATGCCAAAGCACTTTCCGGTGCTGCTCAGATACCCCTTTCTGAACCAGCGGACATGCCTCCGGAGCTGGTCAACCGGATCAAAGCCCTCAAAGGCGATGAGGCTGTCCGCCAGACACAGGGCCATAGCCGTGTCGTCCGTGTACTGACCCGCCTGGAGATTGAAGGCGCCGCCGTCAACCATATCCTCGATGGGTTCAAATGTTCCAGGCGGGTGGAATTCCAAGGGGGCTCCCAGGGCGTCCCCCACGGCCAAGCCCATCAGGCAGCCGTCCGGACCATTTCCTCCAGATCAATAAATTGGGCGGCCTGCAAGCCCCGGTATCTTTCCGGGTGGCAGGTGATGATCAGGATCTGGAGGCGCTGGGCGGACTCTTCCAAAACGTCCAACACCCGGGCCATGCGGGCGGCGTCGGTAAAGGTCAGCACGTCATCCAGGACCACCAGTTGGCGCTCCGTTGAGGCCAGCAGTTCGGCCAGGGCCAGCCGGGTGGCCAGGTAGATCTGCTCCCGTTCCCCGCCGGAAACCTGGTCCAGAGGGACGCCGGTCCCGGCCGGATCCGGGAGTACCTCCGGAATGTTCAGCCCCTCGTTTAATTTGAGCGGACCGGGTCTTTTTCCGGCTATGCGCTGCAGGAGGTAATTGGCCTTCTTCTCCACCGGGGCCACCAGTCCCGCGGTCATCTCCGAGCGGCATTCCTTCAGGGTATCGAAGAGCAGGCGGACGGCATTCACCTGCAACCTCTCGGCGGCCAGGTCCCGCTCCAGTTCGGCCGCCTCCTCCTCGGCCCGACTCAGCAGGGAGTAGGCCCCCTGGCCGCCCAGTTGGCGCAGCGCTCCCTCGGTGATCTTTTCATCCGCCAGGGCCCGGCGGGAGGTATCCCAGGCGGCCTCGAGCCGCTGCTGTAAACGCTCCAGAATGTGCAGCGGATCTTCGTCGTACCCGGCCAGTTTCTTCTCCGCCTCCTGAAGCCCGGCCCTGGCCCCTTCAAATTCCAGGCCTGTCCTGGCCATTTCTTCGGCCAGGTTTTTTTCATCGCCGACCTCCTTCAAGAGGGTGGCCAGCCTGGCTTCCAGGGATTGGACCAGGTTCTGATTTCGGGCCAGCTCCCCCTCCAGGTGGGATATCCGGCTGGCGGCTTCAGAGAGGCTGATCTGGGATTTCTCCCACTCCCCTTCCGCTTTTTCTACCTCCAACACAAACTGTTCCTTGATGACCCGGGATTCCCGCTGCAACCGGTCACTGTCCGGAAGATTGTTTTCCCATTCCGGATATTTGGTCAGAAGGGTGGTGATCCGGGTTTCCAGGAGGGCCAACCGCCCCTGAAGGGCCTCAACGGTTTCACCGGCCAGTAGTGTTTCCAGGCGAGTCCGGTGTTCCCCCAGGCGGGCTTCCAGTGCCCGGGCCTGTTCTTCCCGCCGTTCCAGTTCCTCCACCGGAACGGAACCATAGGGCTCGGTCAGCTTCCTTATTTTCTCCCCGGCCCGTTCCAGATTTTTTCTCAGCTCGTCGATAGAACCGGCCGGTCCCCTGGCCCGGATTCGGGCAATCCCCGGCAGATTTACGGCAACTTCCGGGGAACCCATGATCCGGGTCGGGACCCCGGGGCTCAAGGGTACCGGACCGGTCTGCTCCCCGGTGAGCACTTCGGCGGAGCTCGCCGCTTCCGGGACGATTTCCAGGGTGATCAGGGCGTTTTCCAGACGCAGCCGTGCTTCGCTTTTTTCGGAGACGGCCTTCCGCAAGGCCGATAATTCCTTAGCGGTCGGGGCAACCAGGCGACTTCTTTCCTCCTTGATGGCCAGCAGCGCCTGGTAGGTTTTTTTGATCTTCCCGAGACCCCGGGTCAATTCGCCGGATTGATTCTTTTGATTTCGAAAGGCGGCCCCATCTTCCGCCATATCCTGGGCCTGGTCCACCCGGGCCCGGCCCAGCCGCGCATCCTCCAGGGCCGCCTTGGCTAAGTTGGCGGCCCGTTGCAGTGCTTCCACTTCCCGTTTCTGAAGTGGAAGGTCCCGGCTGCTTTTTTCCAGATTTGCCCGGGCCGTCCGAAGTTCCTCCCGGACGGACCGTATGCCTTCCTGTTGCTGTTTCCACTGCCGGTAACGGGCCTCCAGGGCCTGGAGCCGGGACTCCCTTTCTTTCTTCTCCGACAGTAAATCCCGGTAGGCATTGGCCTTGCCCTGCTGGGTCGCCAGGAGCTTACCCGTCTCCTCGGCTTCGTAACGGGCCTGTCTGCTTTTAAGTTGGAAGTCCCGGACCTTTCGGGAAAGGTCGTCATACTCTTCAAGTCGTCTCGAGGCCTCGGCCCGCTTTTCCACGGCCTTTTGCAGGGCCTCTTTCAGTAGGACCATTCGGGGGGCGTTTTTCCCGGAAAGCAGCTTGCCGCCAGGCGTGAAGAACTGGGCATAGCGCTCTCCAATTATTTTTTCAACCGGCCCGGCGCCACCAACCTGGGCACCCAAGGAAGTGCGGATATCCGCCAGGACCTCTCCCGACAGCGGCACCAGGGACAGATCTCCCTGGGGGGCCCACAAGACCTGGGCCAGGCCCCAGTGTTCCGCTCTGGCCAGACCTTTGCCCGGGGCATTCCGGGTCAGGACGGCCCTAACCCGTTCGTCGGCCGAAGGGCCTTCGGCCAGGGGGACCAGTCGCCCGTTTTCTTCCCGTTCGAGCTTGGAAAAGGTCTGGTCCAGGAACCGTTTGGTGATCCGAAAGGTATCCCCCTGGTGATCGAAAAGGACCTGCACGATGGGGGTCAGGTCCCTGCCCCAGGGTTTTATGGCTTCGATGTCTTTGCCTCCCACTTTGTGGTTATCCAGCAGCGCCCGGCGAAGGGCCTCAAAGAGGGTGGTTTTCCCGCAGGCATTGGGGGCGAAAAGGATGTTCAGGGTTGGATCGAAGGGGCCGAAGGTCACCGGGCTCAGGAAACAGCGCCATCCTTGAACCGTAATAGAACGGAGGATCATAGGGCCACCCCCTTCGACAGGAGATAAAGCTCCATCAGGGCCTGAACGGCGACTTCCGGGGAGGCGCCCTCCGGGCGAGGTCCAGGGAAGCCCGGATCGGAAAGCCGCCGCAACCGTGCCGCGGTTTCCTGAAGGATCCCCGGGGGAAGGTCGGATATCCAGGTTTCATCCTCGGGAGAGGGGTGCAGTTGGGAGAGGTCCACGTCCTGAAAGAGAAACCGGGCACCGATGATCTCCTTTAGACGGACCAACTCCCCCTGTTCTTCGGCCCCCATGAAACCGGACACCTTCAGGGTCAACAGAGTGTCTTCCGGCCGGGGCCAGCTCTCGATTTTTTCCTTTAACCCGGCCAGGTCTCCCGGTTTTCGGATATCCGCCGCCTGGACTTCCCAGATCAGGCAGCCGACGTTCATCGGGGTAATCCTGGGGGGTGACTGGGGGGACTCAATTTCTACAATCAGGACCTTCCCGCTGTCCCGTTCCCCGAAACGGGAAGGTTCGGGCGTGCCGGGATAGGCGGTGCGGGTGATCCCACTCCCATCCGGGAAAAGGGACAGGGAATGCCAGTGGCCCAGGGCCAGGTAATCCAATCCCGCCCGGGAGGCGGCGCCCCGGGGGATGGGAAGCTCCAGGTCGTCCCCGCCGACCCCTTCGAAGGAGCCGTGGGCCAGGCCGATGCGGATTTCAGAGGCGGATTCGGCGGGTATCCAAGCGGTGGGGTCCTTCCGGGAGAACTTCTCCCGCACCGGGCAGGGATAAAGCACGCCCCCTGGGACGGCCACCGGTTTTTCCTCTGCAAGTATTAGAATGTTCGGCCTGGAACCCCAGGAGGGATGCTCCCAGACCGACCCGGGGACCAGGCGGTCATGGTTTCCGGGGATCAGGTACACCGGCAGCCCGACACCGCCCAGCAGGTCAGCCGCCTGCTGGATCAGGACCCGCTCCACGGCATTGTCTTCGAAGGTGTCGCCGGCCAGGAGGATGAAATCCACGGCCTCATCCCGGGCCAGTCGGACGATCCGCTCCACGTTTTTGAGTCGTTCGGCCCGGACTCGTTCCCCGGCCTTGCCCACCTGAACGGCCTTCATCCCCAACTGCCAATCTGCGCTATGGAGGAATTTCATTATTTTGATTTTCGGGCAGGCTTGGCCTTTTGGGATGTTTTTCGCTTTTGACGATTTTCAGGTTTTTTGGTCGCTGATTGGAAGTGGGCGTATGCGTATGCGGGTTTGTTGGAAAACAACAACACTGCCCTGGTCCAGTGCTTCCTGGATGGCGTCGATGTTCCTTCGGAGCAGGGCCCCCCGGTTCTCCGGTCGCCTTTCTGATCCCCGCCGGAATAGAATAACCGATAAAAATTTCACGAGGCCAGCAAGAGAGGAAGTTCGCGTTCCCGGACTGCTTCCGCCGCGTATCGTAAAGCCTCCTGAATATCTTCGGGCTCCAAATCAGGAAAGGACTCCAGAATTTCTTCTTCCTTCATATTGTCCGCTACCATCCCTACAACGGTAGCCACCGGGATACGAAGCCCGCGCAGACAAGGGATTCCCCCCATTTGCACCGCATTGACTGTTATTCGTTTGAATTCCATTGCCGGCCTCCGCTAATAAGAATGAACCATATCATATTTTGCCTATTAATTCTATCCCCTGTAATCGACTCCGGCCCTTCCAGGGCTTGCCCCGCAACCTGTCGATAAATCTCTTTTGGATCAGGGATCCGGCAATCGTGGGGTTATAGGCTACCCCGGCCGGCAAAAGCGGAGTAATGTCTTCCAGGAAAGCCGGGTCGTTGAGTTTGGCGGCCAGGTTCTTCTCGAACTCAGCCCGGGAAATCGAAAGGCCGTCGTGGTCCAGATAACGCTCAAAGCACCTCACCACTTTCCGGTCGTCGATTTCGAGGGATGTGAGTGCCAGCCACAGGTCGTAAAAGTCCCGCCCTTTCTTTCGCTGGTATAGGATGAGGTCCTGCTCAATCTGGGCGTCGGACGGCCAGGGCGCCCTGGCTCGCCAGGCCGTGACTTGAGCCCGCGGAATCAAAGGTCCGCCTCCACTTCCTCGTGGGGTGGCATAAAGGTCGGCAAGTTTCACTAAAGCCGCCGGGTCAAGTTTTTCTGAAAGTTCGGACAAAACGGTCGCCACGTTGCCGGCATAACCAGAAGCCGCGATAATAGCCCAGTATTCGGGGTCCCTTAAGGCGAGTGATATTACAGCGCTCTCCCCTGCCCCTAAATCCCAGGAGGCTACCTGGGGCGGAATGGATATTCCGCCAACCCGCTTTTAAAAAGGCAGATAATGGGAGAGGCATTCACCACGACCCGGTTAATCGGCATCTCTAAGCTCTTTCTCCATCTCATCGGCCGTGTACTGAAAAGGAGATACTTCAAATCTGGCCAGGGAAAAAATGAAATCAGCCCTGGTGACCCCGGCTACCTCAGCGGCCTTTTCCTGGGATATTATCCCCATTTCATACCACTTGACGGCGGCCGCCAGGCGCATCTCGGCCGCAAATTCTGAGGGACTTTTCCTTATGGAAGAAAAAGCGGTTTCCGGCATATCTATCTGTAAAACAACGGACATAAATCACCTCCTCATCGCCTGAATAGCCTTGATTATACCAGAAAGATGAGGTTATTTCCGAGTAATTCTACCTGGCGGGCAACCGCTCAGGCAATTCTTCGGCTTGAGCGGCCCGCACCACCGCCGAGGTGGTCACCCCCAGGAACCGGGCCACGGCCGCCGCCGGAAACCCCAACTCGCCCACTGAGGCTCGACAAAACCCTCTTCGGGCTTCAGAAACCTTCCGCTTCCGACTCCCGGAGCGGAGCTCCGTTTCGGCGATTCCCCGGTCCGCGGCGATTTCCCGGGCCAGGGCCTCCAAGTCCTTGCCCGGACCCTTTCTTCTCAAGGTTTCTCTATCCAATTCCGTGGACTCCGACCAGATCTGCTCCACAAAGTCGCCATCGCCCAGAACGCGATCATCGGCGGCCATCCGCAGGCCTTTCCGCCGAAGCGAAAGCACCTGGGACCAGCCCCCGAGGCTGCGGATCAATCCGCCGCCGACCAGTTCCGGTCGCCGGCCCCGGCCGACTCCCTCGGTTACAAAAGCCTTATACCGCCGCACCGCTTCCTTGGGCCTCCTGGCAAAATAACCTTGGATCGTGTTGGTATCCTGCCAGTCCCGCTCCACCTGACCCGTCA
>Ga0315292_10000843_pt1 | contig 15376 bp, 12 predicted proteins | sample YL17G13_0_MG_FD_204029 | JGI IMG/M metagenome (GOLD analysis project Ga0315292, IMG submission 204029) | Sediment microbial communities from Yellowstone Lake, YNP, Wyoming, USA - YL17G13_0 | ecosystem: Environmental > Aquatic > Freshwater > Lake > Sediment | place: USA: Wyoming | collected... | reverse complement strand
CGTGCGCCAGCACAACGCGAGTGCGCTCACGCTCGCCAGCTGGCTCGAACAGCAGCCGCAGGTCGAACGCGTGTTCTATCCGGGCCTGGTATCGCACCCGCAGCACACCTTGGCGAAGGCACAGATGAAGGGTTTCGGCGGCGTCATGAACATCGCCATCAAAGGCGGCTATGCCGCCGCAAGCCGTTTCGTGCATGCGCTGCAGCTGCCACGGCAGGCGGTCAGCCTGGGCGGCGTGGAAAGCCTGGTCGTGCATGCCGCGGCAATGTGGCGGGGCACGATGAACGACGCGCAGATGCAAGTCTGCGGCATCGCGCCGAACGGCGTGCGCTTGTCGGTGGGCATCGAAGGCGTGCAGGACCTGCAGGCGGACTTGGCGCAAGCACTCGCCGCAGCCTGAACGTCGCGTGCGCGCTGCGGGGGCCTTCAACCGCGCGCCAAGGGAAAACGTGGAAGGTGCCGAATCGATTGCGACGCTGAAGGCAAAGCTGTGGCGTGCTCCGCACCCGACGCCGGCGAGGACGGCCTGACCGGCCCCACCGCAGCTCGTCAACGCCAGGAGCCTGGGCGGCAGAAAGCGGCCCCAGCTCCTAGCCAGCCGCGGCCGCAACCCGGCTCGGCGCAGGCTCGCTTGGCAGCCAGGCGACGATGGCCGCGGTGCACGCCGCGATACCGGCCATCACGAGCATCAAGGTGCTGAAGCCCCCCGCCTTCACCAACGGTCCGAGCAGCCACACCGCGGCCGAGCTGATGCCGATCGACACCGTCAGGCGCATGCCGGCGACGCGCGAGCGCATGCGGTCGTCGACGTAGCGCACGATCATCGCGTCGGTGAACGGAATTGCGCCGAAGATCAGGATCATGACGCCGGCGAGCAAGGCATACAGCCACCAGCCCTGTGCCTGCGCGGCGAGCGCGAGCAGGGGCACCTGGCCCATGGCGATCGTCAGGTACAGGCGCTTCATCGGCATGCGGTCAATCAGACGGCCCACCACCACCTGGGCGGTCGAGGCCAGCGCATAGACAGCGGCAAGCAGAGCGCCCAGCAGCGCCGGGTCTTCGACCACGCCGCGCATGCGCTCAGTGAGCAACTGGCCGTTGCCGTTGGTTGTGAGATTGAACAGCAAGCTCGCCGTGACGGCTGCCGCCGTCATCACGGCGAACACGCGTGCCAACACCGCTGCCGGCAATTCCACGGCGCTTTTCTTGCGCCGCACTGCCGGCGCTTCGGCTTCCCGCGGAACAACACGCGCAAACAACACTCCGCAGGCAATGCTGGCGAGCCCAGGAACAATGAACGCGGCGCGCCAACCGATAGCCTGCACCAGAAGACCCGTAAGGACGGCAGCGACAGCAATGCCCAAGTTGCCGGCCAAACCGTTCACGCCGATCGTCGCGCCTGGGTTCGCCGCATGCTGCAACAGCATCGGTATGCCCACCGGGTGGTAGATTGAAGCGAAGCTGCCGAGCAGCGTGAGCGCGGCCGCCATCTGCCAGGCGTTCGTCGCCAGCGCCGTGAGCAACGCCGACGCACCCAGGCCGAAGAAGAACACCAGCATCATCGGCCGGCGCCCCCACAGGTCACCCAGGCGACCGCAGGGCAGCGAGCCCAGGCCGAACATGATGAAGGCGCCCACGCCGTAAGGCATCAGGTCCTCCCATCTCGCGAATCCGAATTCGCTGGCGATCGCCGCGACGGCGGTGGCAAATACGAGCAGGAACAAATGGTCCAGCGCATGCGCCACGTTGAGCAGCAGGGCGGCGGGGCGCGAGGTGTGTTGCATGGAGCGCGGTGCGCGAAAGCGCAAAGTGAGCCGCTATTTCAGCACGCCCACTGCCCCCACCCGCGTCGCGCTGCAATGTGCAGCGTCGGCTCCAGCCTCGACGCTGTGCTCATGGCGGTCCGCGGCCGCGGTCAAGTCGCTCGCCTGCTGGCGTAGTCGACCGATCATTGCTGCCGCGGCAAGAAGTCCCGGACCGCCTGCACCACACCCGGCGCTTGTTCCTCGGGCACGAAATGGCCGCTGTCGAGCGCGACACCGGTCACGTCTTGCGCCACTTCACGCCAATCGCCCAGGCAGTCGAACATCTTGCCCACCACGCCACGCGTGCCCCAGATCGCCAGCACCGGCATTTCGAGTTTCTTGCCGGCATCGGCGCGGTCGTGGACCAGGTCGATACCGGCCGAGGCACGGTAGTCTTCGCAACTCGCGTGTATCGTCTTCGCGTCGAAGCAGCGCAGGTATTCCTTCAGCGCTGCCGCTGCGAACGGGCTGCCGCTGCTGCCCATGGCCGAGTGCATGCGCCCGAAGATGCCTTCCAGCCCCACCGCAGCGATCATGCGTTCCGGCAGCGGCGCGGGCTGGATGAACAGGAACCAGTGATAGTAGGCGCGCGCGAATGCCATGTTCGTCGCTTCATACATCTTCAGCGTCGGGCAAATGTCGATCAGCGTCAGCGAGCGCACGCGTTGCCCATGGTCCCGCGCCAGACGGTGTGCGACGCGGCCGCCACGATCGTGGCCGATGACGTGAAAGCGCTCATGGCCGAGCGCGCGCATCACGCCCACCATGTCCAGCGCCATCACGCGCTTGCTGTAGTTGCTGTGATCGGGCAGGCCTGGGGGCTTGCTCGAATCACCGTATCCACGCAGGTCGGGGCAGACCACGCTGTGGTCGCGCGCAAGATCGGGCGCGACGCGGTGCCACATCGAATGGGTTTGCGGGTAGCCGTGCAGCATCAGCAACGGCGGGCCGTTGCCCGCAATTGCGCAGTGGATCGTGACGCCGTTGCTGCGGACGCGTTGGCGCCGGAAACAAACGCTCTGAGTCATCGAATGTCTCCTGCAACGTGCGCATCATGCCGCCATGTTCCACCGCGGCGCCAACCTCGCGAAATCCCCTAGTGCGCCAGCACTGGATTGCTTCGCCGCGGGCCCGCAAAACGCGAGTGCTGTCGATCAACTGCCGCGCCCACCTTGCCTCATTCGGGCAGTTGGCCCAGCGCGTACATGACTTCCAGCACCGGGCCGGGGCGACCCATGGCGCCGAACCAGCGTGAGTAGATCTCGGGCAGCGCGCTGCTCTTGTAGATCTGCGACAGCGCCGAGTCCACCGCCTGGCGCATGGCCCAGTCGCCGCGCGGAAGCACGATGGCATAAGGCTCGTAGGACAGCGGCTTATCGAGCAGCGTCAGCGACTTCGGGTCCTTCGCCTTGCCGGCCAGCCCGACGAGCAACACGCGGTCGCTGGCGAATGCGTCGATGGTGCCGGCTTCCAGCTGCGCCAGGCCTTCCTCGCGCGTCTTCACCGCAACGATGACGGCAGTCACGACCTTGGCCTTCAGGGCCTCGGCCAGCGCACGCTCGTTGCTCGTGCCGGCGATCACGCCGATCTTCTTGTTGGCCAGGTCCATCAGCGAACTGCCCGCGGTGGAAGTGCGGATCAACAGACCCGTGCCGTCGACGAAGATCAGCGAAGAGAAGTCCACCAGTTTCATGCGCCCGAGCGTCACCGTGGTGGCGCCGCACTCCATGTCGGCCTGGCCGCTGCTGATGGCCGTGAAGCGGTTCTGCACTGTGACGGGAACCCACTGGATCTGCAGCGGCGTCACGCCGATCTGGCGCTCGATCACGCCGATGACGCTGCGGCACAGGTCCACGCTGTAGCCGCTGGGCTTCTTTTCGTTGTCCTCGAAGGAGAACGGGAGCGCGTCGGTGCGGTAGGCCACCGAGATCGTCTTCGTCTCGTGGATCTTCTTCAGCCGCCCTTCGAGGGGCGTTGAGGCCATTTGGGCGAGGGCCAACGTCGGTGCCAGACACAGCGCGGCGAACAGGGTATTGAGCGCCCCCAGGCCGACGACATACGTCGTCCGCCCCCCGCGGGGGTCAAGGAAACTTGGGGCGGCCCGGCGTTTCCTTGTGAGGTGGGACACGGGTGGGGTTCTCCAGGGTTCTATCGGGCGCACCATGCAGCGAAGCCGCGCATTCTATGGGCGAAGGATAGGAAGGCCAGACACCCCATGAGGCGCAGCGGCGCGTCTTGTCTTCGCCTATCAGGCGCTACGCTGATCGACCTCGATCTCCGGTTCGGGCTGAGCGTGCGGCCGAAGGCCGCCAGCAGCAGGAGCCGACTGGTCAGCGCCTCGCGCCTGGCCTGCGGATTGGCCACGCGTACGTAGCAGCTCCACCAGCTGTAGATCAGCGCTACGGCGCGCACGGTGAGCCGGCTGCGGCGCATGTCCTGCGTGACGCAGCCGCCCCACCCCCACTGCTTCTTCAGTTCGTCAAAGCCGCTGACTGGGCAAGCCCCGCAATCGCAGCGGTCACGGTAGAGCCGACCGATGGCGGCGAGCCCGTACCGGATGTCCGTCACCAGCACAGTCCACTGCCGCATCTGCGCGTTGTCTTGCAGCTCAACAGCCGACGGCGCGAGCACCGATAACCCGGGCTCGCTCTTGCCCTCTTGGCTCTTCTGCTTGAACGTCAGCGCGAGGTCATTCTTGATGTGCCGACGCACCTCCACCACGCGCCGCGCAAGGCTCCAGCCGATGAGCTTGAGGCTGCCGTCGATGGCCTGCGAGCCCTGGCTGGCGTCAGTCGCACGCGCCCCGTCCTCGCGCGCAAACAACTGCTCGATCAGACGCTTGGCTTTGGCTGCTCTGCGCAGACGCAGCAGGCAGGCGCGCGGTTCGCACACTTCGATGATGTCTTCGTTGCCGTAACCGCAGTCCTTGCGTGGTGGTCTGCGCAGCGTTGACCGCATGGGCGCAGTTCAGCGCCAGCACCATGCGGGGCAACTCGAGCTCTACGTGTGGACTCATTGCCACGCCGGCCACCGCCGCCGGGGCGTCACCACGTGAGGTCAAACCCTTACGGGCACTTCGCTGTGCTTGGGCGAGCGCCACTTTTCCAATGTCTGGTCAGGCGTGGCGCCCTGCTCAACTTCGCGATGAACCTAACCAGCCGTTGTGCCCAGGCAACATAAAAACCTCTTTTATCCGGCAATCCTTGGCAGCCTGTCTGGGGCTCTGGTGCAATACGCACAACTTCCGCTGAGGGGGTTTGGCCTGATCAGCCCTGGCGGGCAAGTCTTTCGCGATCAGGACCTCTAATTCAACCTAGGAGATAGTTGCAATGAAAAAATCACTACTCGCTCTGGCCGTGCTGGGGGCATTCGCTGGCGCCGCCTCGGCCCAATCGTCGGTCACGATATTCGGTGTCGTCGACCTCAACTTGAAGTATGTTGACAACACTGGTACCGGCGACCGCAAGTCGATGGGCACCGACGGCATCAACAGCAACCGGCTGGGCTTTCGCGGCATTGAGGATCTGGGCGGCGGCATGAAGGCTGGATTCTGGCTTGAAGGCTCGATGTCACCCGATGACGGTACCGCCGGTGGCCAACAGTGGCGTCGTCGCTCAACGGTCAGCTTGATGGGCAACTTCGGTGAGGTGCGCCTTGGCCGCGACTACACGCCCTCGTTCTGGAACACGACCATCTTCGATCCGTTCGGCACCAACGGCGTCGGCTCGTCGCTCCAGGTTTCTCGCGCGGCCACCGGCACCGGCGGATCGAACGGCGCAGCGCAAGCGACGTACGTTCGCTCAAACAATCTGCTGCAGTATTTGCTGCCCGCGATGGGCGGCCTCTATGGTCAGATCTCGATTGCGCCGAGTGAAGGCGCGACTGGTGCGGCTGGTGGCCAGTACGAGGGTGGCCGGCTCGGTTATGCCGCGGGCCCCTTCAACGTCGCGCTGGCCATCTCGCAGCAGGGATACTCGATCACTCCCAACATCAAGTACAAGACCTGGAACCTTGCTGGCTCGTACAAGTTTGGCGCGACGACGCTCATGGCGCAGTACAACGACGAGAAGCTCGGCGCAGACGCAGCACGTACTGCGGCGCCGCAGGAACTGCATGAGGTGCGTTGGCTGTTCGGCGCCTCCGTTGTTGTGGGCCAGGGCGAGTTCCGTGCCTCCTACGTCATGAGCGATTGGAAGAACGACAATCCGGCGGCCGCGGGTGACCAGAGTGCCGACGACGCCTCCATGTTTGCCATCGGGTACGTTTACAACCTGTCTCCGCGCACGGCGCTGTATGCCCAGTACTCGAAGATCAGCAACGACGGCGCCTCGACTTTCTCGGTTGCAGGTGGCAGCAACCAGAACGGGTTTCCGACGCCCGGCGGGAGTTCCACTGGCATGGAATTCGGCGTGCGTCACTCGTTCTGAACGAACGCTTGCGTAGTTCGAGCTTTGCCGCTCGATCAGAGGCCGCCTTCGGGCGGCCTTTTCTTTGTGGTTCGGTGATCCCTTCGGTCGCCACTCGTGGGTCGCGCGAAGGGTCCGACTTGCGCCCACCTGCATTTCGCTCATGGGCAAATCAGGGCTTTCCCGGCGCCGCGGGCGGTTCGGCCTCGCAGCGCCTGCAGGCCGGCGCCGGGCGCTGTGCCTTCGGCCAGCGCGAATGTGGGTTGCCCAGCGCTGAACTCCCCGATCGCCAACAGCGTGGCGCTCACTCTCGTCACAGGAGTCCACTGCGCCACCCGTCGATGGGCCAGGGCAGTGCGTGAAATCACGTCGGCGAAATCGGATCAGTGGTAGTACTTGAGGACCAGGCCCAGCCGGTCCACCGCGCCGGGCGTGGGCAGCTTGTCTGCCTGCCGCGCATAGTAGGGCTCGATGCGCCACTGCCGGGTCAGTTCGACCTCGGCGCCCAACTGGTAGAGCTGCCGGCTGACCGCGCTGTAGCGGGTGTCGTAGAAGATCTCAGCCTGGGCATAGGGCACGACCGCCGCGCCCTGCACGGTGAACTCGCGCTCGATGGCGGCGCGGTAGCGATAGCGCCGCGATGCCTCGCCGTCGATGTCGCGAAAGTCCACCTCGCCGCGATGCATCAACCAGAACTCGTCGGCCAGCAGCCCTCGGCCCGTGGCCTGGACGATGATCCGGCGCTCGCTGAAGTCTTTCAAGCCTTCCTGGCCCCCGCCCAGCAAGTAGCCGACCCGCGCCCACAGGTAGCGGTTGCGCTCCCATTGCGCGGCCAGCAGTTCGGGGCGGAAGATGGGCTTGAACGTGTAGTCGAAGTTGGCACCGAGTTCGCCATCGGTGATGTTCTGCGTCAGCCGCCCGACGACGCTGGCCTGCAGGTATACCCGTGCCTGGTCCGAAACCTTGAAGTAGGCATTGCCCTCGGGCGCGAACTCGCGCCGGGTGTCCTGTGCCAAAGCTGGCATCGCGAGTGCGAGGAGCGCAGCGATGGAGAGCAGCGGCCACCGCGGGCCAAGGACTCTGCACATTGGTAAGTCCCTTTGAATCAGCGCTCGGTCGATGATGGGGATGAACTCCACTTCAGTGGCGCCAAGGTCGTCATGGAAGAAGCTGTTCACGCACTTCGGCGTGCCGGCTGCGGCCTCGTCAGCGAGAATTCTCGTGGCAACTGATAGCATGTTTTTTGATGCGTCGCGTCTGGCACTCGCAATTCCGGCGATTCCACCGCGCTGCAGAGTCTGCACCCGTTGATGAGGAGGCCTGCCGTGATACTGAACTTGCACTGGTGCCGCGCATTGCTGTTTTCAGTTCTTGTATCGGCCGTGCCGGCACTCGCGGGGAATCTCGGCTTCATGAAGGACTCGCCGTATGGTCAGTTCACGGAACAGGATCTGGTGGTCTTCAATGAAACCCTGAACGACGTGCTGAGCCATGGCGCCGAAGGTGAACCCCGGTCGTGGTCGAATCCAAAGACCCAGGCAGGCGGCGAGATGAAACCGCTCAAATCATTCGAACGCAAGGGGCTCTCCTGCCGCACACTGTCCATCACGAACAAGGCCAAGGGACGCACTGCAACGGGAAAGTACGATTTTTGCAAACAGGATGGCGGCAAGTGGTTGCTGACCAATTGACTTCCAGGGCGTCGCCCGGACTCGTCAAATGAGACGCACCATGCCCCAACTGTTTCGCTAAGGAGTCGCCATCGACAACTGGAGCATCAACGCCGCGGTGCCAAGCGCATTGAGTTGCACTGCGTAGTACGGCGTCAATTGCCAGCCCACCGCCACCACAGCCATCGGCGAAAAGCCTTTGTAGTTGAGCGGCACCTCGCGGTCGTATGGCGGCTTGTAGCCGTACATCAGACCGGCCACCAATTGAGCATAGACTTTTTCGGACGAGCTCCAGTTGTTCAGCCTTGCACCACGGTACAGCGTGGCGCTTTCCTGGCCGAATGAGTTCGAGAAGACGGCGCCGCCCAGCAATTCACCGCTGGCATACTGCTTTTCGCCGCCGAACATCCGCACGGGCTTGTGCTCGGGGCTTGAGGAGTAGTGCATCGTAGCGGGCGACATGTAGAACCGGGTGAGCCCACTGGAGTTGTTCAGGTTGTCCAGGTTCAAAGTCTTGCGCACCGGCTCGCTCTGGGCTTGGGCCAGTTGGGCAATGCACATGACCATGCATGAAATGGCGAACCGACGAGTATTCATGGCGCGAGCTGTCTTCAACGTGTTCGGCGCATCGCCGCTGGTCGGGCAAACGGTTTGAGCAGAACTTTCAAATTGGGCCTGATTATGGCCGCCCTGGCCGCATTGAGCGCGTGCGCCTGGATGGACACCAAGCAGCGCGAACTTGTGTATCGGCCGACGCCCGGCGTCCCGGCCGGCTTCGCAGGCCTGCGCACGGGTGACCTTTCATTTGCGACCGCCGTGCCTGGCGTCGAGCCGGGCACGCGGGACAGCCTGCAGATGTGGTGGCTGCCGCATGCCAACGCCCGGGCGCCCACGCTGCTGTACCTGCATGGCACGTTTCGCAATCTCTATCGCAACCTGCCGAAGATCGACGCGCTTCGCGAGGCCGGATTTTCGGTGCTCGCGGTCGACTACCGCGGCTGGGGCGAAAGCAGCCCCATCATTCCGAGCGAGGAAACGATCTATGCCGACGCCGACGTCGCCTGGGCGGAGTTGGCGCGGCGCCAGGCCGACCCGCGGCTGCGCGTGGTCTTCGGCCACTCTCTGGGCGGCGCCGTGGCGGTTGAGCTGGCCAGCCGCAAACGCCATGGGTCGGACTACGCCGCGCTCATTTTGGAGTCCACCTTCACGAGGCTTCCTGACGTGGCCTCAGCCTCCGGCTGGCTGGGAACACTGGCGGCCCCGTTTGCCTCGCAGAAATTCGATTCGATCGACAAGATCGCGAAAGTCGACGCACCTGTCCTGATGTTGCATGGCGACGCCGACCAGACTGTGCCGGTGGTTCTGGGGCGCCAGTTGCGCGACGCGGCGCGCAAGGACACTCGCTGGGTGGAAATTTCGGGCGGATCCCATAGTCGGTTGCACGCAGACGCGCCTGAGGTCTACCAGCAGGCTTTGAAGTTGTTGATCGCCTTGCTGGGTTGACCGGCATGCCCTCTACGGCACCGGCTGCCCGCCGTTGACCTCGATGATTTGCCCGGTGATGTAGCTGCTCGCCGCGTCCGAAGCCGGTGATCAGGACGATCCTGGCTTTCAGGTCGGCATGCGTCGTCACTCTCAAAGCGCGCGTTCGCCATGGTCCCGCGCCAGGCGATCGGGTGCGGCGCGGTGCCACATCGAGTCGGTTTGGGGATAGCCGTGCAGCATCAGCAAGGGCGGGCCGTTGCCCGCAATTGCGCAGCGGCTCGTGACGCCATTGCTGCGGCCTGCGTGGGTGCCGGAAACAAACGCTCTGAGTCATTGCATGTCTCCTGCAAGGTGCGCATCATGGCGGCATGTTCCACCGCGGCGCCAACCTCGCGAAATTGCGCAGTGCGCCAACACTGGATTGCCTCGCCGCGGGTTCGGGCATACATTGACACCTCCTCAACTTTGATGGAGACGAAGATGACGTTGCAGCAAAAAGCCGACGCACTCTTGAGCCGTGCCACGCAGGAGGGCGACGTTCCCGGCGTGGTGGCAATGGCGACGAACCGCGAAGGCACGATCTACGAAGGCGCCTTCGGCCAGCGCGTGCTCGGCCAGGGCCCGGCGATGACCTTGGACACGGTGGGCTGGATCGCCTCGATGACGAAGGCCTTGACCTCGGCCGGCGCGATGCAACTGGTTGAACAGGGCAAGCTCGACCTCGACGCGCCGGCGAGCAAAACCGTTCCCCAGATCGCCGAAGCCCAGGTGCTGACCGGTTTCGATGCGAATGGCCGCCCGCAGACGCGCGCACCGAAACGCGCCATCACGCTGCGCCACCTGCTGACGCACAGTGCCGGCTTCGCTTACGAGATCTGGAATGGCGACATCCAGAAGTGCCAGGCCGCCTGGTCGCTGCCCGGAATCACGGAATGCAAGAACGCGAGCCTGCACACGCCGCTGCTGTTCGACCCGGGCGAGCGCTGGGATTACGGCATCAACATCGACTGGGCAGGCAAGATGGTTGAAGCCGTGAGTGGGCGCAAACTCGGCGCCTACCTGCAAGAAAACCTGCTGGGCCCGCTGGGAATGGACAGCACGGCGTTTCGCATCACGCCATCGATGCGCGAACGCCTGGCCAAGCTGCACCAGCGCGGCGATGACGGCACGCTGACGCCGATCGACCTGGAGATTCCCCAAGACCCGGAATTCGAAATGGGCGGCGGTGGCCTGTACGGCACGGTGGGCGACTACCTGAAGTTCGTGCGCATGGTCCTGAACGGCGGGGCCGGCAACGGCAATCGCGTGCTGCGCCCGGAAACGGTGAGCCTGATGTCGCGCAACAACATGGGTGATGTCCGCGTCGGCCTGTTGAAGACCGCGATTCCGTCGCTGTCGCATGACGCCGAATTCTTCCCTGGCGTCACCAAATCCTGGGGCCTGAGCTTCCAGATCAACGAGCAAGCCGCACCCACCGGCAGGCCGGCGGGCGGCCTGATGTGGGCGGGCCTGGCCAACTCCTACTACTGGATCGACCCTGCCAGCGGCGTGGGCGGGGCCTACCTCACGCAGATCCTGCCGTTCGCCGACAAGAAGTCGCTGCCGCTGTACTACGCGTTCGAGACCGCGGTCTACGACAGCCTGCGTTGAGCACGGCCGTCGCGCGTTGCGCGATCCCGGCGCACGCCGGGATCGACCTTGTACTGGTCGCGCCGGATCGCGGCCCCGGGTCGGAAACGGGTTGACAGCTGCGCCGTGTTTGACGACGACGGGCTGGAAAGTGACGACGCCCCGGCGCGACCGCATTGACTCGAATCCCCAGCGGGCCGAGTTCGGCCGCCTGCCGGCGCGTCAGGTGCATCAGCGCTGCCTTGCTCGTGCCGCAGGCAACGCGCAAAGTGCTCACGCACAAGCCCGAGATCGACGCCATGTTGACGATCGCGCCTTCACCGCTCTTCAGCAGCATCGGCAGCGCCAGCAGAGGGTTGTCACGATTGCAAATGCCAATCCGGCGTGGCACGGCGCGATGCGCATGCCGAATCTGCCGCACCCGGCGGGTGATCAGCGCAGCGGCAGAGTCACTCCCGCTGCATTCGGGCGGTGCAGGCTGTCATGCAAGCGCTGCGGCGGCAATCCAGGGCGCGTTCTTCGGCAGCATCACCCGTTCGATCCAGGCCTCCAGCGCATCCGGCGGCAGGGCGCGGCTGAACAGCAAGCCCTGCATGATCCCGCAACCCATGCGCGCCAGGATCTGCATCTGCTCGTGCGTCTCCACCCCTTCGGCCACGACGCGCAGGCGCAGTGACTGCGCCAGCGCCATGATGGCCGTCACGACCGCCGTGCTTTCGCGTTGCCGGCCCAGGTCCCTGACGAACGAACGGTCGATCTTGAGCTCGCTGATCGGCAACGTCGTGAGATAGGCCAGCGACGAATAGCCGGTGCCGAAGTCGTCGATCGAAATTCCGACGCCGATCGCCTCGAGGCGGTGCAGCGTCGGGATCACGCCGTGCAGGTCTTTCATGAGTCCGGTTTCGGTGATCTCGATGCTGAGCGCACTGTGCGCCGCACCGGCGCGCGTGACGGCGTCGTGGATCATGTCGACCAGGTCGGCGCGCTCGAACATCCGGTTCGGCAGGTTCACGGCGATGGCGTCGCTGAAATCGAAACGATCCTTCCAGACGCGCGCCTGGCGCGCCGCCTCGCCCAGCGCCCACTCGCTCATCTCGACGATCAGACCCGATTCTTCGGCCACCGGAATGAAATCCCCAGGGGGCACCAGCACTTTGCCGCGTTGCCAGCGCATCAGCGCTTCGACGCCCACCATGTTTGCGCTGCCGATATCGAGCTTGGGCTGGTAATGCAGCACCAGCTCGTTGCGCTCGATCGCCTTGTGCAACGCACTTTCCAGCTCCAGGCGTTCACGCCCCTTGCCGGCGAGTTTCGGGTTGAAATGGAGCATCGCGTTGCTGCCTTGCGCCTTCACCGCCGACACCGCCACGGCGGCATTGCGCAGCAGGTCAGCGGCGTTCAGCGCGTCGCGCGGGAACAGCGCAAGGCCGACGCTGGCGGTGATGAAACACTCCTGCCCGCCGACGACCATCGGCGCGCGCAGGGTTTCGACGATACGCTGCGCAATGCCTTGTGCTTGTTGCGGATCCACGGCCTCGGGCAACAGTGCCGCGAACTCATCCCCGCCCAAACGCCCCACGCATTCGAGCCGGTGCGCCGCCTGCGTCGTGGTTGGCGTGCCTTCGCCCGTGGGCGGCGCGTCGTAGTGGCGAACGCAGGTTCGAAGGCGTCGCGCCACTTCGCGCAGCAATTCGTCGCCGGCGGCGTGGCCGAGCGTGTCGTTGACGCCGCGGAAGCGGTCCAGGTTGATCTGCAACAGCGCCACGCCATGCTGCGCGTGCCGCGCATGTTCGATCGCGTGCTCGGTGCGCTGCACGATCTGGGCCCGGTTCGGCAGGTCGGTGAGGGCGTCGAAGTTCGCCAGTTGCGAGATCTTCTGGTGTGCCATCAGGCGTTCCGTCACGTCCTGCACGATGCCACTGTAGCCGCCGGCCTTGCCCACCACGTCGAGCGCTCGGTCGGCTTCGATGTGGATGACGCGCGGTGCGCCCGCAGTCTTCGTCAGCACCTGCACGTCACAGGCCAGGGCCGTGCCGCGCCGCGCCGCGTTGCGCCGCGCCAAGGCGAGTCGGGGACGGTGTGCCGGCGCCACCTGTCGCAGCAGTTCGCGCCACGACGCGGTGCTGCCGGCATCGAGGCCGAGAACGCCTTGCGCCTCCGGCGAAATCACGGGTGCGGCCTGGCCGAGCCGCCATTCGACGCTACCGATTCGCGCCAGCTCCTGTGCCCGAGCCAGGCGTGCCTGGCTTTGCTCGAGATCGATCCGATTGCGCGAGGCGCGCAGCAGGTAGCGCAGGCGCTGCGCGAGCAGCGTCCACAGCGATGACTTGACGAAGAAGTCGCTGGCGCCGGCGTCGAAGGCGCGCTGAATCGACGCATCGTCGTCCAGGCCCGTCATCACCAGCACCGGCACCGCCTCCAAGCCTGGCAGCGCGCGCAAGCGCCGGCAGGTCTCGAAGCCGTCCAGCCCCGGCATCATGGCGTCGAGCACAACCACATCGGGCCGCAGGTCGTGCAACAACTCCAGGGCCTGCTCGCCGCGCGTGGCCTGGGTGATCTCGAATCCACGCGCTTCCAACGCCGTCGTGCACAGCAGCAGCATGACTTCGTCGTCGTCGACGCACAGCACCTGCGGCGTTGCCGCCGGCAGGCTGTCGACGCTGCTCGGCAGCGGAATCATGGGATCTCAGTTGAAGTCGGCGCGCTGCGCAGCGCCAGACGCGGGGCGTGGCAAGGTTCGGGCCGCAGCGCTTGGCGCGTCGTCGGCAAGCAACCCATGGCGCGGCATGAGGCGGCCATCAGCGTCGCACTCGGGCTCTCTCGCCAGGGGCTGCGCCGTCACGACCAGCAGGCGCGGCGCACCGGCTTGGGCGCGCAGGTTGCGCAAGCGCGCCGGTGAGAACACACCCGCGTCACCACGATCGCGTCGCGCCACGGCGTTGAGTTCGCTGCGCATCAGTTCCAGAAGCCGGGTCAATGCCGCCGGCGCAACGCTGAGTTCAAGGGCTTCGAATCCAACCAGCGCCACCGGCTGGCCCGAATCGAGCACGGCCAGTGCATGGCCCGAGATGGCGTCGCTGACGATGCCGCGTTCTCGCAGCGCCGCGTCGGCCGCGACACTGAGCGGCTTGCCGGCATGTTGCCGGCGTGGCGGTGTCGGGTCCAGCAGCGGCCTGAGAAGGGCCTGCCCCGGGCCGAACGACGCCGGCTTGACCAGGGCCACGAGCACGTTGCGGGCGCCGAGTTCGTAGGTGATGATTTGCCCGACCCCGCGCAGCGCGTCGATGAGGTCGCTCGCGTTCGCGCAACAACGCTCGATCTGCGCCATGGCATCGAGCATGCTGCCATCGTCCAGCGCCGCAGGCGGCGGCGCGCTCAGCGCGTGAGAGGCAGGTTTCCAGCCGCGCCACACCAGCAGCGAACAGGCAGCGGCGCCCAGCGCCAGCGTCGCCAGGCGCGACGCCAGCGGGTCGGGCAGCCACAACGACGCCAACGCCGAGACCGCACCGGACCAAAAGAACAGTTTGGAGAGCAAGGGTCTCAGCAACATTTGGCGGGCCCCATCCAGAGAAGGAAGAATGCCATGCCACAACATCGGCGCCGGGCGCGCAGACTTGACGCCGCGAAGGCTCAGCGATTGCGGTCAGACCTGGCCGGTGATGCCAACAATTCGACCGTTTCCGCCTCAGCCCGGCGGTAGAGTTCGCAAACACCCTTGCCTGCTGCCTTGGCACGGTACATCGCGGTGTCCGCGCGATCGAGCAAAGCGGCGGCGTCGGCGCCGTCGTTCGGAAATATCGAGATGCCGATGCTGACACCCACGGTCAGAGGCTGACCCTGCAGCGCCAACGGCCGAGCCAAGGCATCACGAATCCGTTGCGCGACGACGAGGGCATCTGCGGGTTCTGAAAGGTCCAGCAGCAGCGCGGTGAACTCGTCGCCCCCCAGGCGCGCGAGTTCCATGTCGCTGGGCGTCTGGGCAAAGCGCGACACCAGGTCGGAGGGCCGAACCAAATCGCGCAGCCGGTCCGCCACGGCCTGCAAGACCTCGTCGCCTGCGGCGTGCCCCATGCTGTCGTTGACTTGTTTGAAGCCGTCCAGGTCCATGAACAACACGCCCAACTTGCTTCCCTTGTGGCGGGCGCGCGCGATTTCCCGGTTCACCCGTTCCAGGAAAGCCGGCCGGTTCGGCAATCCGGTCAGGCTGTCGAAATGGGCAAGGCGCAGAACCTGCTGCTCGACCAGCCGGCGCCGCGTGATGTTTCGCGACAACACGATGAAAAGTGGCTTCTGCTGCGCATCAACGTCCTTGCGTGAGACCGAGAGTTCGAACCATTGCGTGCCCCTTGGCAACTTCAGTTCGACTTCAGCGCCACTCGAG
>Ga0315292_10000840_pt1 | contig 15403 bp, 11 predicted proteins | sample YL17G13_0_MG_FD_204029 | JGI IMG/M metagenome (GOLD analysis project Ga0315292, IMG submission 204029) | Sediment microbial communities from Yellowstone Lake, YNP, Wyoming, USA - YL17G13_0 | ecosystem: Environmental > Aquatic > Freshwater > Lake > Sediment | place: USA: Wyoming | collected... | reverse complement strand
CGCCGGCATGGGTCTACCTGGATGAAGTGATCGTGCGTTAGGTATGAGAACGCGATTCTGCGTAGTCGCCCTGCGGCCGCGGGTGGCCGAGGCGCTTTCCATTCCGCCCGCAGGCAGCACAATCGAAGCCCAGCCGAGGACGGATGGAAACGCCTCGGACAGGACCCGAGGCCGCCGCGCCGGCGATCCCGAAACGCGGCCTGCTGTCTAGTTTCCGCGGGGCACGGCCAGGCGCGCGAGCGTCGTCGAGGCGCCGGTCTCACCGTCGAGGATGACGAGGTCGACGTCCCCGCCGGCGTTGTGCAGCGCCGGCCAGTTGACGAGGACTTCGCGCGGCCCCGTCTGGTAGACCCCGCTCTCGAGCACCGCCTCGATGCGGTTGCTGCGGACCAGGACCGCTTTGTAGAGGCCACTCGCCGGGAAGTCCCCCTCGAAGTAGATCGTCCCGCCCGCCTCCGCGCGCTTCACACCTCGAACCAGCAGCGCGCAGCCGGCCGCGCTCGAGGACGGGGTCGCGTCCGGCGCCGGGCCCCTGTTCGGGTTGTCGAAGACGACGCACGTCCGGAGTGTGGCGAAGGGAGCATCGGTGGCCGACGCCGTCAACGCGACCTCAACCTGGTAGGCGCCGGGCCGCGAGCCTTCACCGAAGCAGAACGTGTCGTCCAGCGGCATGCGCTGCAGCGGCGCGAGCCCCTCCACCGTGGGACCTGCCGGGAGCACTCGCGTGGCCGGGCGCGTCGTCGTCGTCTCCTTGCCGTCCCCGTCTTTGACGGTGACGCCTTCGGTGTAGCGATAGGTGACGCGCGTGGTCAGCAAGCCGGGCATCGCGTCGAGGCTCAGCAGGTCGAGCCGGACGCAGTCGCCGGGGCGCATGAGGGAGCCGTTGGTCCGCAGCGCCAGCAGCGACGTGTGCCACTGCGCCTGCGCTGACTGGCCGGCGGCGAGTGCGATGAAGATGGCGGCCGCAAGGCCCACGGACAGTCGGCGTCCAGTCATGTCACCCTCCCGCGCCGGAGGTTGCAAGACCAGCGCCAGATGGGAGGTGCCAAATCTAGGCCTGTTCGGGGTCGCGTGCCGCCGCCCGCGTCCTCAGTTGGGTCCAGCCGATAAATAGGGACAGGTACATTTTCTCATTTCAGTCTCATTTCCCTCAGGCTGGAATCCCGCGTTGAAAAGGTGCCAGGCTTGAAATGGTGTCTGGCACCTTCTCTGTTCTCAGGCCCTTGCCGCCAGGATGAGCCACACGTCCGCGCGGGCGTCCCAGGGGCCGCCGTCGTAGTCCCCCAGCACGGCCGAGATGCGGAAGCCGCGCCGCTTGAGCCGGTCCGTCAGGTCCTCGACCGAGAGCGTCCGGAACGCCAGGGAGAACTGATGCGTGCGCGACGTGCGCCCGCGGCGCTCGATGAACTCCTGATCGAAGTGGGTCAGGCCGCGGGCGGGATCCTGCCGGACCGTCTCGACCAGCGTGATGCGCGTCTGGCTGCGCCCGGCCTGGCCGCGCAGCTTCAGCCGGCGCGCGTACTCCGGCCACGAGGGCAGATCCGACACCAGGTCGATGCCAAAGGTCCCGCCCGTCGCCAGTACGCGGTGGACCGCCGTCAGCGTGCCGTCAAGCGTCTCGTCGTCGAGCAGCGACTGGAGGATGCCGTACGGCGCAGCCACCAGCGCGAAGTGCGCTTTCGAAAACGGGAGGAAACGGACGTCTCCGCGGACGAGGTGAACTGCGCCCTTGAGCTTCGACCGACGGACCTTGTTCCTGGCGCGCGCGAGCATCGATTCCGATCGGTCGATGCCAACCAGCGTGCCCCCCGCCTTCGCCACCGGCAGCGCCACGCGACCGGTGCCACAGCCGAGCTCCAGGATGGGTCCCCGGGTTCTCGCAGCCATCCGCTGCCAGAACCGCACGTCGCGCCGGCCCATCGTCTGGGCGTTCTCCCAGTCGTAGAACCGCGCGTAGTCGTCCCAACCCCGCCATCCTTCCATGCCCGTCGTACCCGCCTTCCTGGCTGCCGGCTTCCGCATACCGGAAATTGAGACTGAAATGAGAAAATGTACCTGTCCCTGATTATTCAGAAGCGGGCGCCGATGGTGAGGGGGAAGAACTTGCCGGTGGCCTTCTGGGTGCCGGAGGGCGTCGAATAGGACGGGCCGAACGCGTAGTGATACCGCACCTCGGCGAAGAACTTCGCCGCGGTGAAGCCCGCGCCGACGTTCACGCCGAAGTCCGTCGACGCATGCGACCCGGTGAGGCTGCCGGCCGGCTCCGGCTGCGACGTGCAGACGAACCACCAGGGATTGCACACGGAGACCGATCCCGTCGCGGAGGTCTTCAGCGAGACGGACCGATGGTAGAGACCGCCGCCGGCAACGAGGTACAGCCGGACACGGCCGGGCGGCGCCTGGAAGACGAACGCCGCCGTGCCGTACTGGAGCTTCAGGTCGGCGTCAAACGGCGCCGAGATCTGCGACACGTCCTTCCCGCCAAGCCCCGCGTAGAGGTAGTCGAACTGCAGGCCCATCTGCCCGGTGAGATGCCAGGTGGCGTTCACGTCGATGCCGTAGCCGATCGAAAAGTTGTCCGCGGTCCCCGAGAGCGGCCCGACGATGGCCCCGCCGACTCCGAACGTGACACGCGGCGGATCCTGGGCGCGAACCGCCGCGACCGGAGCCACCAGAAGGACGAGCGCAAGGGCGAGACGTTGCATGACCGCTTCCTTTCGAGATCCAGGGTGCCAGTCTACTAGAATGAGCCTCACCATGGATGACCTCGCCCGCTGGCGCGACCAGTTCCCGATCCTCTCCCGCACCGTCTACATGATCAGCAACTCGCTCGGCGCCATGCCCGCGGCCGCGGCCCGGTCGCTGGCCGACTACGCGGAGACGTGGGCGACGCGCGGCGTGCGCGCGTGGGAGGAGCGTTGGTTCGCGATGGCCGGTGAGGTCGGCGACAAGGTCGCGGGCATCGTCGGTGCGCCTGCCGGATCGGTCAGCATGCACGAGAACGTCACCACCGCTCACGCCGTAGCGCTGTCCTGCCTCCGCCCCGAGGGACCACGCCGCAAGCTGGTCTGCACGGCCATGGACTTCCCGTCGATGGTCTACCTCTACAAGGCCCAGCAGGAGGTCGGCTTCGATCTGGAGATCGTTCCCGCGCTCGACGACATGTCCGTGCCCGGCGAGCGGATCGCGGCCGCCCTCGACGACCGCACGGCAGTCGTGGCGCTGTCACACGTCCTCTTCCGCAGCTCCTACATCGTCGACCCGCGCCCTGTCGTCGAGCGGGCGCGCCAGGTGGGCGCCGCGGTGATTCTCGACGGCTATCAGTCCGCGGGCATCATGCCGGTGGATGTGACCGCGCTTGGCGTCGACTTTTTCATTGGCGGCTGTCTGAAGTGGCTGTGCGGCGGGCCCGGAAACGCCTTCATGTACACCGCGCCCTGGGTGAAGGCGCAGCGCCGGCCCCGCTTCACGGGCTGGATGTCGCGTCAGCATCCGTTCGCGTTCGACATCGACGAGACCGACATCCGCAGCGACGGCATGGGGATGATGAACGGCACGCCGGCGATTCCCGCCTACTACGCGGCGCTGCCGGGACTGGACATCATCAGCACGGTCGGCGTCACGCGCATCCGCGAGCAGTCGCAGGCGATGACGCGCCGGCTGCTCGAGCTGGTGGATCAGTACGGGTACCGGTCCGTGGCCTCGCGCGATCCCGATCGCCTGGCCGGCACGGTCGCGGTCAACGTCCCGGACGGCGCGCGCGTCGCCGCGGCGCTGAACGCCCGCGATTTCGTCGTCGACTACCGCCCGGGCGTCGGCATCCGCCTCTCGCCGCACTTCTACAACACGATGGACGAGATCGACGCCATGATGCGCGAGCTCGATCGCCTCTCCCGCGGGGTCGGGACGAGGGCCTGAGGGGTCGGGACGCAGGGCCGAGGGGTCGGGACGGATTACAGACAGCGATCCAAATTGATTGCAGGATCGTAACTAGAGGGCTCGGCATGAGGCGGGCTGACGATTTCGTCATCGTCGGGAGAGCTTGTCGATAAACCGTCCCGACCCCAAGGGGTACTGTCCCGACCCCGGGTCAGACGACCCCGGAGTCAGGGGCCGAGACTCAGCCGCTGGGTGCTCTCGTCGTCGGGCTCGAAGGCGAGCCCGCCGCCGCGCGTGATCGCGAGGTTCCCCCGCCATCGCAGTACGCCGATGGCCGCGGCACCACACACGACCGCGATTGTCGATCCCGTCACCGATCGCATCGCCAGTGTCACGAGCTCGGCTGCAGGAACCACGACAACCGAGAAGACGCCCACCAGCACGAGTCCGCGGACCTTCGGATCGCCAGACCCGCTGTCGAACGGGCACGCGAAGGGCACTCGCCCGAATCCCAGGAACAGCACCTCAAAGGTGACGAGGGCGAACGCCAGTGCAGCCAGGCCGGATGCCCAGGCGGTGCGCCAGTCGTATTGCGCCGCGGTGGCCATGGCCATCGCGCACATCACGGGCACGACGAGGGCGACGACGACGGCCTTCCGGAACCCTGCCATCCAGCGCCTCGGCTGACCGCTCTCCACCAGGCGAAGCACCCAATTCGCCCGCAGCTCCGCCGGCGCCGACGCCGCCACCCTGACCCCGGCGAGCACGATGACCAGGATGACGAACTGCATCACCAACGCATGCGAGGCGAGCATCGGCACGCGATGCACGCCGTCGCGCGCGAACGTCGCGAAGTCCAGGGCCACCATCGACAGGGCCAGCGCCACGCCGAAGAAGACCGCCAGCACGACTCGATGCCACGGGCTGCGCAGGAGGGTCAGCACCGTGAACGAGAAGAACCCGCGCTCGATCGGATGCCGCGCGACGAGGCGCGCCATCAGGTCAGCCACGCGGATGATCCACGACCGGCCGCTCGCGCCCGATTGCACGGCCTCGAGCGTCGTGCCGAGCACACGGCGATAGGCCACCACACTGGCTGCCACGGCCACCACCACGGTCACGATGAGCGCGGTCCAGCCGCGCACGGCCAGGAGCCGCCAGTCCGGGTCGTCCAGTCCGGCTGTCGTCTGGTAGATCCCCATGAACCACATCTGCGGCGCGAAGCCACCGATGCCGGCGGCGGTGCGCTTCAGCGCCGCCGTACTCGACGCGATGAACGGCAGCATGAGTAATGCGACGACCAGCCCCAGCGTCGACACAAGCTGCACCCCCGCAGCCAGGCGACGCGCCAGGCGCTGACCGAACAGGCACTGCAGCACGCTGTGCGCCGCCAGCAGGCAGGAGAACGCGAACCAGGCGGCCGCCAGCGTCGCTGCGACGTGCGCGAACATCGTCCGTACGGCCTGCCACCATCCGGCCGACCAGCCCGCGTGCATGATCAGCGGGAACGTCATCGCGCCCAGGAGCGTGAGCGGCACCGACAGCACGAGCGCGAACTTCCCGAGCGCCGCCAGTTTGGCCCACAGCACGGTCCGGGATCGGATCGGCAGGGCGCCCAGCGCCAGGCAGTCACGCCGATCCAGTTGAAGCGCGTCCCATTCGAGCACGGTCAGCAGACCCATCACGACGAGCGAGAGCATCACGAACGTGCACTTGTCGCCCCATGAGATCAGATCGAGCTCGGGGTACACGTGGAACGGCCGCCCGTATCTGAAGAGCAGCTTGAACGGATACAGAACGCCGACGAGCGCGACCACCGCCACCACTTTGGACAGCGGCCCGTGCAGGTCGCTGGCCGGCGACACCAGGTCGTTGTCCAGGAAGCCGCCGAAGAAGTGGCGGACGAGCACGTCGAACTGCCGGCGCTCCTCGCTCACGGCTCAGCCCCGCGACACCACGACGTCGACGATGCGGCCGGCCACGGCCTGCGGGTCCTCGGTGAAGACGAGCTCGGAGAAGATCTCCTCGAGCGATGCGAGTTGCATCAGCTCCCGCAGCCGCTCCACCGAGTCGTGCGCCACCATGCGCCCCTGATGCAGCACGACCACCCGATCGGCCACGCGCTCGACGGTCTCGAGCTCGTGCGAGCTGTAGAGCACCATCTTCCCGGCGCGCGCGAGGGCCTTGATGAGGTGACGGAAGACGACCGCCGACGCCGCGTCCAATCCCGACATGGGCTCATCGAAGACCAGCAGATCCGGGTTATGCAGAAGCGCCGCGCTGATGAGCACCTTCTGCCGCATGCCCTTCGAGTACGACGACAGCGGCGCATGGCTGTCCGGCTCCAGGGAGAACAGGCTGAGCAGCGCCGTGATCTTGCGCTCGAGCAGCGGCGACGGCAGGCTCCGCAGCCGCCCGACCAACTCGAGATACTCCCGGCCGGTCAGGTAGGGATAAAGGTTGGGCTCTTCTGGCACGTAGCCCACGCGGCGGCGGAACTCGACGATGCCGTCCCAGATGTCGCCGCCGCCGACGAGCACCTGCCCCCGTGTCGGCTGGATGAGACCGACCAGCATGTTCACGGTGGTCGTCTTGCCGGAGCCGTTGGGGCCGAGGTACCCGAGGACCTCGGACGGCCGCACGGTGAAACTCACATCGTCAACGGCGCGGATGCCTCCGAAGCGCTTCACCAGGCCGCGGGCCTCGAGCATGGCTCCTCCTGCGGGACTGCGGGTATGCGGTCTCAACACCCGTTTTCGCGGCCCGAGTCCGTCGCCGCAGGCGGGTGATGAAGCCGCTCCTCTGTTAGACACCGCCGGCCGAATCCCGGCGGCGCAGTTCTGTGGTACGGTTCGCCTCGTGGCTGACCCCTCCGCCGACTCCCCTATCGATCCGCGGGTCAGCCGCGAACAGGTTCTCGCGCGCGACCTGACGACCGGCCAGCAGGCCATGATGGCTGTCGGCGGCGCCATTGGGACAGGGCTGTTCCTGGGCAGCGGCCTCGCGGTGAACGTGGCCGGCCCCGGCGTCGTGCTGTCGTACGTGATCGGGTCGTTCATCTCGCTGCTGCTCGGCGCGGCGCTCACCGAGATGTGCGTCGCGCACCCGACCGCCGGGTCGTTCGGCGTCCACGCCGAGATGTACGTCTCGCCGTTTGCCGGGTATGCCGTTCGCGTCAGTTACTGGCTGATGCAGATCGTGGCGATGGGCGGGCATATGGTGGCCGTCTCGATCTACATGCGCTACTGGTTCCCCGGCGTGCCTGGCGCCGTGTGGATCGTCGCCTTCTCGGCGGCGCTGATCTATGTGAACTCGCGCGCGGTCGCCACGCTCGGGCGGTTCGAGTACTGGTTCGCCATGATCAAGGTGGCGGCCATCGCGATCTTCGTGGTGGCGGGCATCGCGCTCCTGGCCGGGTGGCTCGGCACACCGGCGGCGCCTGACCCGGCGCAGACCGGCATCCTGCCGCGCGGCCTGTCCGGCGTGCTGCTCGCGGTGCCGTTTGTCATCTACTCCTTCATCGGCGTCGAAATCGTCGGTGTCACCTCCGGCGAGGCCCGCGATCCCGCACGCTCCATCCCCGCCGCGTTCCTCCGCCTGGTCATCGGCCTGTCGCTGATCTACCTCGTGACAACCGCGCTGCTGGTGCGGCTGGTGCCCTGGCAGGAACTGGGCGTTGGCGAGAGCCCGTTCGTCAGAGTGCTGTCGCAGATCCGCTGGCCGTTCAGCGGCGGCATCGGCGAGATCATGATGGGCGGCGCACGTTGGACCCCCAGCGTGGCGGGTTTCGTGGCCTCTCTGATGAACCTCGTCGTGCTGAGCGCGGCCCTCTCGAGCGCGAACGCCTGTCTCTATCTCATCGCGCGGACACTGTTTTCGCTCGGCCGCGGCGGGTACGTGCCGGCGTGGCTCGGCGGGGTGTCGGCCAGCGGCGCGCCCGTGCGCGCCCTGCTCGTCTCGTCGGCCGGCCTCGGCGCCGCCGTCATCGTCCGGACGCTCTGGCCGGACTCGGCGTATGGGTGGTTCCTCGGCGTCGCGCTCTTCGGCGCGCTGTTCGTGTGGCTGATGATCTTCGTCACGCACCTCGCGTTCCGGCGGCATCACGACGCGCATCCGGATCCACCGTTGCCGCGCCGCGTCCCGTTCGCGCGCGCCGCCTCGGCCATCGGCGCGCTGTCGATCCTGGCAGTGCTGCTCTCGACCTGGTGGGTGCCGGACCTGCGCATTACGCTGGTCGCCGGCGTGCCGTGGCTCGCGCTGCTTGCGGCCGGCTATGCCTGCAGCCGCCGCCGGCGGACCGCGAACACCCCGGGATTGGAGGACTGACGTGCGTGCGTTGCGCCTGGAGAACGGCCGCCTCGATTTCGTCGACGCCCCGGTCCCGTCCCGCGCCGGCGAGTGCCTGGTGCGCGTGACGATGGCCGGCATCTGCGGAACGGACCTGGAGATGATGAAGGGCTATGCGCACTTCACGGGCATCATCGGCCACGAGTTCGTCGGCATCGTCGAAGCGGTCTCGCGCCCGGAAGATCGCCACTGGACGGGTCAGCGCGTCGTCGGCGACATCAACATCGGCTGCGGCGCGTGCGCCTCGTGCCGGGACGGCGTGAAGGAACACTGCGAGACCCGCGAGGTGCTCGGGATCCACCTTCGCGACGGCGCCTTCGCCGAGTACCTGAGCCTGCCCGCCTCGAACCTGCACCCGGTGCCCGACGCGGTGAGCGACACGGCGGCCGTCTTCACCGAACCGGTCGCGGCCGCCTGCCGCATCCTCGAACAGATGGAGATCGGGCCGAGCCGACACATCGCCGTGCTCGGGGACGGTCGGATGGGTCTGCTCATCGCGCAGGTGCTCCGGACCGCCGGCGCCGCCATCGTCTTCTTCGGGAAGCACGAGGAGCGGCTGGCGATCGCGCGTGGGCTTGGCCTCGATGCGCGCAGCACGCCGACGGCTCCGCTCGCCCGCGCCGATCGCTTCGACGTCGTCGTCGACGCGACGGGATCGGCCGACGGGTTGCAGCGGGCGCTCAACTGCGTGCGCCCGCGCGGAACGGTCGTGCTGAAGACCACCGTCCACGATGCTGGCACGCTGGCAACCTGGCCGATCGTTGTCGAAGAAGTGACCCTCGTCGGATCGCGCTGCGGCCCGTTCCTCCCGGCGCTGGACCTGCTCGCCCGCGGCGACGTGCGCGTCGAACCGCTGGTCACGCGCGTCACCGGGCTGGACGACCATCGCCGCGCGTTCACGGAGGCCGACGGCGGGCTGAAAGTGCTCTTCGCGCTATCCTGATTGCTGCCTTCCGAGTCACCCATGCCGACCATCAAGTTCGACTTGCCCTCCTTCCCGCCCGACGCCGTCGCGGCCGCCGCGCTCGGCCTGTACGGGCTGGACGGATCCGCCGAGCCCCTGCCGAGCGAACGCGACCAGAACTTTCTCCTGACCACCGCCTCGGGCGAGCGGTTCGTCCTGAAGATCTCGAACGCCGCAGAGGACGCGCGCGTGATCGACCTGCAGAATCAGGCGCTCGTGCGCATCGCCGACCGCGAGCCCGACCTCGGCCTCCCGCGCGTGCATCCCACGCTCTACGGCACGCTCATGGGTAGCGTGCGCGACGCCGACGGCGTCGCCCACCACGTCCGCGCGCTGACGTGGGTCGCGGGTTCGGTGCTGGCCGCGGTGCGGCCGCACACGCCGGAGTTGCTGCGCAGCCTCGGATCGCTGCTCGGGACGGTCGACCGGGCGCTGGCGCTCGTCGATCACGACGCGGCGGATCGCGAACTGAAGTGGGACCCGCGACGGGCCGCCTGGATTCGTGAGTACTTCGGGCACGTCGCCGACCCGACGCAGCGTGCGCTCGTCGAGCGGTTGTTCGAGTGGGCGGACGGCGAGATTGCGCGCCTCGCTCCCTCCCTGCGCACGAGCGTCATCTACAACGACGCCAACGACTACAACGTCATCGTGGGCGGGGCCGACCCGTACAGCCGGCGGGTGGTGGCCGTCATCGACTTCGGCGACATGCTGCGGACGTGGACGGTCAACGAGGTGGCCGTCGCCGCCGCGTACGCCATGCTGGACAACGTCGATCCGCTGCCGGCGGCGGTGCCGATTGTCGAGGGTTATCACGCCGCCTGGCCGCTCAACGACGCGGAGATCGAGGCGATCTTCCCGCTCGCCTGCGCCCGCCTCTGCGTCAGCGTGGTGAACTCGGCCTTCCAGCGCCGGGCTGAGCCGGGCAACGAGTACCTCACCATCAGCGAGCGACCCGCATGGGCGCTGCTCGAGCGGTTGGCCCAGATGCACCCGCGCCTGGCGCACTACGGGTTCCGCGATGCATGCGGCCTCGAGCCGTGCCCGAACACACCAGCGATCACCTCGTGGCTGCGCACCCATGCGTCGAGCATCGGCCCGATCCTCGACCCCGATCAGCGGATCGCGCGCCGCGTGACGTTCGACCTCGACATCGGCAGCGCCGACGCGGGCACGCCGGCCATCTGGCACGACGTGGCGGCGTTCACGCGCCACCTCGACGGCCAGCTGCGGGCGGCCAACGCGGACATCGGGATCGGCCGCTACGACGAAGTCCGCGGCGTGTACGCCAGCGACGTGTTCCGCACGACCGGCAACGACGGGCCCGAATGGCGCACGGTGCACATCGGCCTCGATCTGTTTGCGCCGCCGGGCACGCCCGTGCTCGCGCCGCTTTCCGGCGTCGTGCACAGCGTGGCCGACAACGCCGCGCCCCTCGACTACGGCCCGACCGTCATCCTCGAGCATCGCGCAGGCGACGATGGCCCGCCGTTCTACACGCTCTATGGGCATCTCGCGCGCGACTCGGTGCAGTTCCTGCGCGAGGGCGCGGCCGTGGCGAAGGGCACGGTCATCGCCCGGATCGGCGACGTGCCCGAGAACGGCGGATGGCCGCCGCACCTGCACGTCCAGATCATCACCGACATGCTCGGCCGCCGCGGGGACTTCCCCGGGGTCTGCCGGGCGGACCAGCGGCGGCTCTGGCTGAGCCTCGTGCCCGACCCGAATCTCATCGCGCAGATTCCCGGCGGCGTGCGCGCGCCGCGCCAGCCATCGGGCGAGGCCCTCCTCGCCGCGCGCCGCGAGCGGATCGGGCCGTCGCTCAGCGTCTCGTACCGCCGTCCGCTGACCATCGTCCGCGGCTGGATGCAGCATCTCTACGACGCCGACGGCCGCGCGTATCTGGACGCGGTCAACAACGTGCCGCATGTCGGGCATTCGCATCCCCGCGTCGTCGCCGCCGGCCAGCGGCAGATGGCGGTGCTCAACACGAATACGCGATATCTCAACGAGCGGCTCGTCGCATACGCCGAACGGCTCTGCGCAACCCTGCCCGCGCCGCTGCGCATCTGCTATTTCGTCAACTCGGGCAGCGAGGCCAACGAGCTCGCCCTGCGCCTCGCCCGCGCCGCCACCGGGACCCGCGAGACCATCGTCGTCGATGTCGGCTATCACGGGAACACCAACGCAGTCGTCGAGATCAGCCCGTACAAGTTCAACGGGCGCGGCGGCAGCGGCGCGGCGCCGCACGTCCACGTCGTACCGATGCCGGACACGTACCGCGGTCTCTATCGCGCGCCCGATCGCGACGCCGGCCGGAAGTACGCCGCGCACGTGGACGAGGCCGTCCAGCGCATCACCGCCCGTGGAGAGCGCGTCGGCGCATTCATCGCCGAGTCGGTCCTGAGCTGCGGCGGCCAGATCGTCCTGCCGCCGGGCTATCTCGCGGCCGCGTATCGCGCGGTGCGCGAGGCGGGCGGCGTGTGCATTGCGGATGAGGTCCAGGTGGGTTTCGGGCGCGTCGGCACGCACTTCTGGGCGTTTGAGACCCAGGGCGTCGTGCCAGACATCGTCACGATGGGCAAACCGATCGGCAATGGCCATCCGCTGGGCGCTGTGGTCACGACGCCGGAGATCGCCCGCGCCTTCGCCAACGGGATGGAGTACTTCAATACCTACGGCGGAAACCCCGTGTCGTGCGCGATCGGCACCGCCGTGCTCGACGTGATCGCCGACGAGCGGCTCCAGGACCAGGCGCTGCGCGTCGGCGCGCACCTGCTCTCGCGCCTGCGTGACGTGCAGTCGCGCCACGCACTGGTCGGCGACGTACGGGGCCTCGGCCTCTTCATTGGCGTCGAGCTCGTGCGCGATCGCGACTCGCTCGAGCCCGCCGGCGACGAGGCCGGCGTCATCGCGAACCGCATGCGCGACCGCGGCGTGCTCGTCAGCACCGACGGCCCGTTCCACAACGTGCTGAAGATCAAGCCGCCGCTGTGCTTCTCGGAGGAGGACGCGGATCTGCTCGCGTCGACGCTCGACGACCTCCTGGGCGAGGGTTACTTGCGGAAGTAGCCGGGCCGCGCGCTGACCTCTCCGCGCGCGCGGGTCAGCTTCACCGTGAGCGTGTGCCACCCGTCGTCCGACACCCCTGCGGGCTGATACAGCAGCACGTACCTCGTGGTGATGTCCTGAAGGATCTGCCCAAACGCCTCGCCAAACCTGTCGGGGTTGGGGACCCACCAGATCCGCCCGCCCGTGTCGCCGGTCAGGCTCTCCAGCAACGCCCTCGCGACGCCGCTGGTCTGCGCGGGGGTCGACGGGTTGGTCTCCGCCACCGCATAGACGATTGCCGGACTGCGTTTCGCGGTCTCCAGCAGCTGCCTGGACGAGAGCCAGCTGGCGTTATCGAGGCCATCGCTGAAGAGCACCAGCGCCGTGCGGCGATCGGCAGCGGGCTGTGGCAGCAGGCCGGCGAAGACGGCGTCGTGGAGCGCGGTCGACCCCAGCCCCGTGATGCGTGCGACGCCGGCTGCGACGGCCGTCAGGTCGGTCGTGAGCGGCTGCTCCCGCGTGACCCGCTGCGTGAACGTGATCAGCCCCGCACGATCGCCTGGCCGCAGGCCCTCGAGCAGGCGTGTCGCGGCTTCCTGCAGCCGCTCGAGACGCCGACCGACGACACTGGTGCTCGTGTCGAGCACCAGCGTCACGTCGATGGGAACCTCTTCCACGAGGACGCTCCGGACAACCTGGCGCACGCCGTTGTCACGCAGGTCGAAATCCCCTGGCCGGAGCCCCGCGACGGGCTTGCCGCCACGATTTACCGCCACATCGACGCGCACCCATTCGATCTGGCTGCGGAAGACCGCCTGCTGCGCGTGGCCGGCGACGGCCAGCCACCAGACCGCGAGGCCGACCGCGGTGACCAGGCGCGCGCTCATCGCGCCACCGACTTGAAGAGACCCAGAAACAAAGCCTGCGCGTCGATCATCGGTCCAAACTTGTAGGCCACGAATGGGTCGTCCAGCGGTCCGCGTGGAAAGCCGGGCAGGAGCCCGGCGTCGACAATCGTTCGCGCCTCGTCGGCGCGGCCGGCGTGACAGAGAGCAAACGCCAGCGCCGTTCGGGCGGCCTGCGCCTCGGGCAGCGCCGAGACGGCAGCGCCGTACTGCGCAGTCGCGTCCGTCCATTGCCCGCGCCGCTCCAACTCCGCTCCCATGAACAGGCGGGCCAGATACCCGATGCGGACGTCGGGGCTCGCGCTGAGGACCCGCTCAAGCTGCAAGGCGCCCTCGGCGTAGTGACCCTGCAGGGCGAGCACGCGCCCGAACCGAAGTGCGGCCTCGCGCAGTCCCGGGGCGGCCGCCAACGCGGCCCGGTATCGGTCGGCGGCGTTGGACAGCAGCACGCGCGGACTCACGCCGGAGTCCAGGTGGATCCGCAGTTCGTCGACCGCACCCGCCGCGAGCTGGATCTGTGCATCCCTCGGAAAACGCTTCGCCGCGTCGTCCGCCAGGATGGCCGCGCGGCCACGCTCTCCGACCTGCGTGAACATCACGATCGTCCCCAGGATCCAGTCGCGCCGGTTCATCGCCGGCGCCACCGGCGGCTCGCCTTGCCGTGCGCGCGCGGCGTCGATTCGATCACGCCAGTTGGTCAGCGCGATTGCCGCACGTAGATGACCATCGGCGGTGGCCGGGCGGAGCGACTGGGCCGCGACGCCCGCCGTCGCGGTATGCAGAAGGATCGCGGCGTCGACATCGCGCCACTCGATGTCGCCCGAGGATGTCGCGGCTGACACGATGACCGGCTCGAGCCGCGTGAGCGCGGCGATGGTCGCCTCGAGGCCCGGCAGTTCCAGCGCCTGAGGTACGGCAAGGTTCAGACGGCCGCTGCGGCACTGGGCGACGATGGCGAGGTAGACTCGCACGCGCTGGCGGTCGAGGATTTCGGACTGGGCGCTTGCCGCATGCGCGCCGGCCAGCAGCGCCAGCACGCTGATGACGAAGGGCCGGCCCACGCGGACTGTGCAGAAGCCCATGACGGCGGCCACAGCGTAACATGGGGCAGTTGGCGTCGAGCGCTGAAAGTGGCGCGGGACATGGCCCGGCCGGCTGCCGGCCCCGCCGTGAACTGCCGGGCCCCGGTCCTCGTCTTACTACCCAGGCCTCGATCTGCCTGCCCGGGAGATGTGTGTGAAGCGAACAACCCTGATGACGACGCTGTGCGCCATTGGCGCCGGCTGGTGCCTTGCCGGCTCGGGCGCCGTGCGCGCCCAGCAGCCGACGGCGGCCCCACCGACGAACGATCTCGACGCGTTCATGGCGAAAGTGCTCGAGCGGCGCAATGAGAACTGGCGCACGCTGCACGACTACATCCTGAGCGAGCGCGAGACGTTCCAGATTCTCGGCCCGGGCGACATCCCGCTCATCGGCCAGCGCCGCGAATTCCAGTGGTTCATCCGCGAGGGATACCTCGTGCGCAGCCCCGTGAAGGCGAACGGCGCCTCGCTCAGCGCAGGCGATCGCACCAAGTACGAGAACGAGTGGCTCGCCAAGGAACAGGCGCGCGAGAAGAAGGCCAAAGACAAGACGGCCGCGCAGGCGAAGAAGGACAGCAAGGACCCGCAGGCCGCCGCCGGCCAGGCCGTCGACGCCGCGGTGAAGGAAGGCGTCAACGAGCTCGCGAAGGAAATCGCCGCCGGAGACCCCGAAGCCGAGAAGGAGGTCGCCTCGATGGTGGGCGGCGAGCCCCGCTTCATCTCCGAGGCCTACTTCATGAAGTTTCCCTTCGACCCGGGCAACTACTACCTCGCCGGGCGCGAGAAGATCGACGGCCGCGACGTCGTGAAGATCGAGTACTACCCGTCGAAGCTCTTCAAAGACGACGAGACGAAGGGCGAAGAGAAGAAGGAGGGCGGCACATCGGTCACGATCACCCCCATGGGCGACGTGAAGGTGGAGTCCACCGACCAGAAGTCCAGGGAGAAGCCCAAGGACAAGCCCGCGAAACCCGCCCCCAAGAAGAAGGACCGGGGCGACGAGATGGAGAACGAGATCGAGCGGGCCATGAACAAGGTGACGCTGGTCACTATGTGGATCGATCCCGCCGAACACCAGATCGTCCGCTTCACCTTCGACAACGTCGACTTCAACTTCCTGCCTGGCCGGGCCATCGTCCGCGTCGACGAGGCGCGGGCGTCGATGACGATGGGGCGGT